>Ga0105237_10003439_pt1 | contig 18794 bp, 15 predicted proteins | sample KBSC24metaG_FD_81520 | JGI IMG/M metagenome (GOLD analysis project Ga0105237, IMG submission 81520) | Corn rhizosphere microbial communities from Kellogg Biological Station, Michigan, USA - KBS C2-4 metaG | ecosystem: Host-associated > Plants > Roots > Rhizosphere > Soil | place: Michigan, USA... | reverse complement strand
TTCTAACTGCCGCATTGGTCGATACAACAACGTATCACTGCGTAAGTTAATGAATTAATTCGCTGAACAGTTGATCCGCCGATACTTCCACTCAAGGGCGCCGCAGCCCCAGACGATGCCGATCAACATGTAAAGATGGCGCCAGTCGCGAGCGGCCGCTCCATGGACATCATGAAGCCGATGCCATGGCGTTCGAAACGGCCGAGCTTGCCGTCGCTGTCGATTTCGCCCCGGCAAACATTGTCCTCCCATCGGAAAGCGCCGCGGTCATGGCAGGCCATGAGGATGCCGAAGACAGCATATTTCACGCGACGCGTTGGATCTCTGGACGACCGAGTTCAGTCATCCGGTTGAGAACATGGACGCCGATCTTGGCCTCTGCTTTCTGGTTGTCAAAGTTCCTCGCTTTGAGATTCGGTTCATCTAAGTCTCCACTAGGCTGCGCTGAACAGCCTGAAGCCGTGTTGTCGTGTCAAGCTGCCGACTGGCCGCGGCGGCCGTCCGGATTCGAGAGAGCGAATGGCGATGGAGATCCGCGAGATCTATGTGCCGTTATGCCGAATTCGGCATAATGGGATTTATCCCGAGCCGGAGACTATGCCGAGCCGGTTCCCCAAAGCCCGAGATTTCCGGTAAAGCCGGACAGCAAGTTCGGCATAATATCCAACCTTCGCTATTACAAATTTAGCGGAGCCGAGCATGACCACGACACCAGCAAAGAGTGCAATTCTTTCGCAAACTATCGACAATTGGCCACATCAGGCCTGCGTGCGATCCGACACCAACTGTATGATGGATGAAGGTTATAGGGCCAAAAGCACTCTGCGCCATAACCGGCCATTGGATTGGCAGCAAATCTCGGGACCTGTTGACAATGCGTGTTGGCCGCAGTCTCATGCGTTGGCCTTACCTCCCGACATGAGCTTCGCTTTGATGAACCTCGTTTCCGTTACGCTCGAACACCCGATGCAGTCGGATGTGTCATCTCTCCTGCAGCAATCGGATGCCGTCGCCGCTCTGCTTTACCCAGGGGAATATCGGCGGCCGATCAATGCGGCGTCTTTGGCAAAGACCGACACTTATGTTCTGATCGCCCGTATCGCCGAGAAAGCGGTCGGAATGTGCGTGCTGTTTGACAGAGGTGATTGTTCGGCTGAACTCAAACGTATGATCGTTGACGCGGAGTCGCGCGGCGCTGGTGTTGGCATGGCGCTCCTTAAAGGGGCGGAAGCTCAGGCCATAAAACTTGGCGCACTCACCATGCTGCTCGAGGTGGGGACGCGTAATACGGAGGCACAGCAACTCTATCGGCGCGGGGGCTACAAGCCCTGTGACCCGTTCCCGCCCTACGCGAGAACGCCAATAAGCCTCTTTATGACGCGGCGTTTATCGACAGCGTTTCCTGATAACTGAGCAGTTTCAGACCAAGCGCCCTTAATAAACGAGATGGTCGGTTTGGGCCGAAACCCGTCCTCCAGTGCTTCGAAAATATGCCGAGCTTGCCGCGCGGCTTTACCGGAAATCTCGGGCTTTGGGGAACCGGCTCGGCATAGTCTCCGGCTCGGGATAAATGCCTGATTTGCACATCGATGCGCTCAAGGTGAGGAGCCGGAATTTTCACTGAGTTTGCGCGCATTCCGTCCGACGCCGCAATATAGTTTGTGACATGCGGCGGACGACAGGGCGGCGAGGATGAGGATAATGTGGGGCCGGAGCACCGGTCACTGCCCATCACCAGGAAAACCGAATAGCCTCCAGTTTCCACCCGATGCGAAATCGAATAGCATCTCCCTTTATTTCAGATGGTCAAAGAGAGCATTGGGGATGTCTATGCAGCCGATCGACTACGGCCTCACGAGGGCGGTTGCCTTGGGTATTCTGATTATTTTTCCCGCCGTGTTCTTTGTTTCCTGCTCGACGATCGGCGGAACTCGCGGTCAACCTGGTCCCGTGACCGCGAGTTCCGCCAACGCCAAAGAAAAAGCGGCCGAGCGTCGGCGATGGTCTGAGCGAGTCGAACGAGATAATCAGCTAGATCCAAGCGGGTCGACACCGGGTTCCTATGGCTCTTTCGGTCCCCGTTTCACTTGGTGAGCGCTAGACTGCGTGGGCGATGATTTCGGCTGGAAAGCGATGACGGCGGTAGATAGGCTCACGATCGGTCATGCCCCATCATCGCTCATCAAGTTCCAAACTCCGTTAAGTTTACGATGCCCTTTGAAGTCATCAGAACCAAAGGCCGATGCGACATTTCTCGCGGTGCGTAGCCTATTTCGGATCTTCATAAGTGTAGAGTGCACACATCTCATTGCTGCTTCTCGGTGCCCTTTTGCCATTGAAGACGGCAATTGCCGTTGACTCCGATCCGTCGGCCCAAGACGCAACAAAGGTGACGTCGCCGGCACCGCAGAGTTGGTTGCCATTTTGCAGTTCGGGATCGCCAGGCTCTTTGACACGATAGACCGACGCCGGCACATTCCGACCATCTACGCTGAAGTGATCGGCAACGAGATCAGAGAATTCGAGCGACTCTCCGTTTTCAAACTTGATACTGAAATCGTCCAGCCAGACATCGCCGGTGACGCTCATGGCTGTATTGCTCATCGCTATATAGTGATCTGCCTGTTGGGCGAGCGCTCCAGACGTTGAGAGGATCGTCAGGAGGCTGGAAAGGATGAGGCTGCGCAATTTTAAATCTCGCGAAAATGACATGAGCGGGTTGGCCGACCCCATACATCGCATCTTTTCTCCGGAACGCACAGGCTCATTTTGAGGTGCTTTTAGCCATCGGTGCGCCATGTTCATGGCCCTGCGGCGGGTGTCTGAAGCGACTGTAGTATGAGGAGGCTGTGAGAGATTTCCAGATCGGATCGACTAAGATGCTATGTTTGTAGCGTCGAGAGTGAATTGACGCTTCCCCCTCCAGGCTACCTGCAATGGCTCTGATGGGTGGACGCCCCCCCGACGGCATCGATGTACCAGAATGGAGACGTTGATCACCATTTAAAGGAGGCGTCCACCCCATCAGAACCTAGTGACAGCATCAAAGAGCAAAATCCATTCACGCCGGGAGCCATGTACCGAAGCCACTATGCTGGCTGGTCTCAGTACAGACAGTGCAATAGTAGCGGTATCGACTTTCGACCTGATTGAAACCGGTTTCCGGTTATTGCTCGGCAGCGCCATCTGGGATGCGAAATTCCGCCATCGCCGGTGATCGAGTAGAGCGGGCCAGTTTGATGCGGCCCTCGGTCAGATGCTCAGCTTCTTTTCACATCTTTGACTTGCATCAAGGATAGAGGCGAAGGGCTGGTTCAACATCGATCCGTTATCGCGGCTGTATCGACAGCCCGGCAGAGGATCGTTCAATGGCGAATATAACCCTGCAAGCTCTTTCCGCGAGATGTTCGGCGGCGCCGACGCGCGTCTCCTTCCCGGTGCTCGGCGTGACCCTCACCGCCCTCGTCTTCGGCGGCTATGCGGGAGCGTTGACCGCTGCTATCTTCAACGTCGTCAGCCCACGTTTCGGCTGATCAGGGGACGGAGCCGCGCACATGGCCGCCGACCGCCGCAGGTTCGCATGGACGAACGCAGTGCTGACCATGCTGGTCGCGCTCGCGCTTCTCATTGCGCCCGCCGCAGGCGTGCAGGCGATGCAGTGCCATGAACACGAGGCCCACGGTCACTCCGGCTCGGCGCAGTCCTCCGTACTCGCGAAGGACGTCCGCGTCCCGCTCCAAGGCGGTCTTCACACTTCTGATCACAAAGCCTGCTGCGCGGTGCAGTGCGGCTTCTGTATCGTGCTCGCCAGCGCGGACAGGATAGAGGCTCCCGCAGCCATAGGCTCCTTCCTTTGTTTTGCATGGGGCGACCAGACTGGTAGCGGTCTGGCCCTGCCACCCACGCTCGGTCCTCCTCGTCTTCCGGTCTGAGGATTCCGGAGGCTGCCTTATTGCTGCGTCCGGTCGATTCCACGGGCTTCCATCCCGATGCCCAAGACCAATGATCGGCTGAGCCGATCCGGAAACAGGACCAATACTATGAAACGCCGTGACTTTCTCAACGGCCTGATGGTGGGCGCAGCAGCGCTCGGCACATCGGCCGCCCTTCGTCCCATGCGCAGCTTGGCGCAGGATTCCGCTGTCAAAACATCTCCTGCGCCGCGCCGCTTATCTGTCGGCTACCGGACCATCGACATCAAGGGCAGATCCGCCCGCGTCTTCGGTCTCGTCCAACCCGACGGAACGTCGGGGCTGGCGTTGGATGCCGGCACCGAATTCGACGTCGCGCTGTCGAGCAGCATCGATGAGCCGACTCTGATCCACTGGCATGGGCTGACGCCCCCCTGGGCGGCCGACGGCGTGCCGGACAATCCCGCAGCGCTCCTGCGACCGTCGGAAACCCGGCGCTACACCTTTCCGGTCGGCGCGGGCGGTACGCACTGGATGCATGCCCACACATTGCAGGAGCAGAACCTGCTTGCCGCCCCGCTGATCGTGCGAACCGCGGACGACCTGAAGCGGGACGAGCAGGAGGTCGTCGTCCTGCTGCACGACTTCTCCTTCCTGCCGGCCGAGGAACTGCTCGGGAAGCTGAAGGGGAATGCCGCACCCGGAGCCATGCCGATGGACCACGGCGCTATGCGGGGCATGGGCGGTATGCAGCACATGATGTCCGGCAACGACATGGCGGGCATGGCCATGCCGGGAGCGGCCGCCATGGACCTCAACGACATCGACTACGACGCCTATCTCGCCAACGACCGTACGCTCGACGACCCCGAAGTCGTCAAGGTCGAAAAGGGTGGCCGCGTCCGCCTTCGGATCATCAACGGAGCGACGGCGACCGCCTTCACCATCGACATCGGCGGCCTTTCCGGCGAGTTGATCGCCGTCGACGGGCAGGGCATCGAACCCATTGTAGGGACGTCGTTTCCGGTCGCCATGGGCCAGCGTCTCGACATCCGTGTGAGCCTACCTGGGGAAGGTGGCGCCTTTCCCATCCTCGCTCTTCGCGAAGGCGCCGTCGATCGTACGGGAATCGTCCTGGCCACGGCAGGTGCTGATGTCCGCAGGATTCCAGCCGCGGGTGATGCGAAGGGACCGGTCCTCGGTCTCGACGTTGAGCAGCGCCTGCGACCTATCGGCCCGTTTGCCTCCCGTGCGGCGGACCGCCGCTTCGAGCTTTCGCTGACGGGCGACATGGCCGCCTATACCTGGGGTATCGATGGAGCGGATGGTCTCGTCGTCAAGCGCGGCGAGCGGATCGAGGTGACGATCGCCAACGCCTCGATGATGGCGCATCCGATGCACCTGCATGGGCATCATTTCCAGGTGGTCGCCATCAATGGGACGCCTATAGCCGGCGCGGTCAGGGACACGGTCCTGCTGCCGCCGATGGCGAGCGTCGTCCTGGCCTTCGATGCCGACAATCCCGGCCGCTGGCCGCTTCACTGCCACCACCTCTATCACATGGCGACGGGCATGATGGCCTACGTCACCTACGACGGCATCGGCTGACGCGGTCCATCGGTTCGCGAAGCCTTTCCCCGAACTCCTTTGAACGAGACACCGTCATGAACGACAATCATTCCTCATCGGCCTGGAGCACCTATAGCAGGACCGTCTTCATCGCCTTCGCCATGATCGCCCTGGGGCTCATCGCAAACGAGCATCGCGTGCACGTCCTCGGCATCCTGCCCTGGCTCCTCATCCTCGCCTGCCCGCTGATGCATCTGTTCATGCATCACGGTCACGGCGGTCATTCCGGCCATTCCGGCCACGACCATGCCAGCCATCAGGCCGGCCCCGTCCAGCCGAAGAAGGAGGCAGACGATGTCTGACACCCCGGCCTACGGGCTCTGGAGCCTCGTGATCATCAATTCGGTGGTGTTCATCGTCTTCGCGGCGAGCTTCATCAAGCTCGAAACGAAGCAGGACTGGCGTTCGCTCGGCGCCTTCTCCGCCTTCATCGTCGCGCTCTTCACGGAGATGTATGGCTTCCCGCTGACCATATACCTGCTGTCCGGCTGGCTCGGGCGGGAGTTCCCCGGCGTCGACTTCTGGTCGCATGACGCCGGCCACCTGCTTGAGACAATGTTCGGCTGGAGGCTCGAGCCGCATTTCGGGCCGTTCCACCTCGCGAGCAACATGCTGATCATCGCCGGCTTCTGGCTGCTCGCCTCGAGCTGGCACGTGCTTTACGCCGCCCAGCGTGACCACCGTCTGGCGACCATCGGCCCCTATGCTCGCGTCCGCCATCCGCAATACGACGCCTTCGTCGTCATCATGTTCGGATTCCTGCTGCAATGGCCGACCTTGGTGACGCTCGCCATGTTCCCGGTTCTCGTCTGGATTTATGTGCGCCTTGCGAAGCGGGAGGAGGAGGCCTCGCGCGTCGAGTTCGGAACTGCGTGGGACGCCTATGCCAGGGCCGTTCCCCGCTTCATACCGCGGCTCGACCGCGGAACAGAGGCCGCCGGAAGCCATCGTGGAGGAGCTGTCCGTGACTGATCATCACATTCACGAAGGCCATGACCACGGTCACCGCCACCACAATGAGAAGAAACCCGACGCCCAGGTGAGCGTCGGGCCGGCGGGTCAGGAGAGCGTGATCTATACCTGCCCGATGCATCCCCAGATTAGGCAGCTCGGTCCCGGTACCTGCCCGATCTGCGGCATGACGCTGGAGCCGGAGGTCGCGACTGCGGCGACGGGGCAGAGCGCCGAGGTCGTCGACATGACCCGGCGGTTCTGGATCGGCCTGGTCCTGACGATGCCCGTCTTCGCGCTGGAGATGGGTGGGCATCTCACCAACCTGCACATGCTGCTCGGCGCACAGGTCTCCAACTGGATTCAGCTCGTGCTGGCGACGCCGGTGGTGCTGTGGGCGGGATGGCCGTTCTTCGAGCGGGCCTGGGCTTCGCTCGTCAACCGAAGCCTCAACATGTTCACTCTAATCGCGATGGGAACGGGCGTCGCCTGGGTCTACAGTTTCGTCGCCACGACCGCGCCTGACATCTTTCCGGACACCTTCCGGGCCGCCGACGGTTCCGTCGCCATCTACTTCGAGGCGGCCTCCGTCATCGCCGTCCTCGTGCTGCTGGGACAGATTCTGGAACTAAGGGCGCGGGAGCAGACGGGCGGCGCTATCCGGGCGTTGCTCGACCTCGCGCCGAAGACGGCGCGCCGCATCCGGGAGGACGGTTCGGACGAAGACGTCGGGCTGGACGTCGTCGTTGTCGGGGACCGCCTGCGCGTCCGGCCGGGTGAGAAGGTGCCCGTCGACGGCGAACTGGTCGAGGGACGCAGCTCCATCGATGAATCCATGATTACCGGCGAATCCATGCCGGTCACCAAGGAAGTCGGCGCCAAGCTGATCGGCGGCACGCTCAACCAGAGCGGCGGCTTCGTCATGATGGCCGGCAAGGTCGGGCGCGATACCATGCTGGCGCAGATCGTGCGCATGGTCGCGGACGCCCAGCGTTCCCGGGCGCCGATCCAGCGTCTGGCCGATCGGGTCTCCGGCTGGTTCGTTCCCGTGGTGATCCTCATCGCGATCGTCGCCTTCGTCGTCTGGGGAATCTGGGGACCCGAGCCCCGCTTCGCCCATGGCCTCGTCGCCGCCGTCGCCGTGCTGATCATCGCCTGCCCCTGCGCCCTCGGGCTGGCGACGCCGATGTCGATCATGGTCGGCGTCGGACGGGGCGCCCGGATGGGCGTCCTCATCAAGAACGCCGAGGCGCTGGAACGCTTCGAGAAGATCGACACACTGGTCATCGACAAGACCGGCACGTTGACGGAAGGCCGACCGAAGGTCACCGAACTGAAGGCCGTCGGCGGATTCGACGAGGCCGAACTTCTCAGGCTGGCAGCCACGCTCGAAAGGGCCAGCGAACATCCTCTGGCTGCCGCCATCGTCGCAGCAGCTCAGGAGAGGGGAATTGTCCTCGGCGAGGCCCGCGAGTTCGACAGTCCTGTCGGCAAGGGCGTCACCGGAACGGTCAACGACAGGAAGCTCGTGATCGGCAGCCATCGGATCATGGCGGAAGCAGGCGTCGACCTCTCGGCTCTCGTGGCCGAGTCCGAGGCGCTTCGCGGCGAGGGCGCGACGGTGATCTACGTCGCCGTCGACGGCAAGGTGGGCGGTCTTGTCGCCATCGCGGATCCGATCAAGGCGACGACGGCCGCGGCGCTGCGCTCGCTGAAGGAGGAGAACATCCGCGTCGTGATGCTGACCGGCGACAACAGGACGACGGCTGAGGCCGTGGCGCGCAGGCTCGGCATTGATGAGGTGGAAGCGGAGATCCTGCCGGAGGACAAGGGCAAGGTGGTCGCCAGGCTTCGGAGCGAAGGTCGCGTCGTCGCCATGGCCGGAGACGGGGTCAACGATGCTCCGGCGCTTGCCGCCGCCGACGTCGGCATCGCCATGGGCACGGGAACGGACGTAGCGATCGAAAGCGCCGGCGTCACGCTGCTGAAGGGCGACCTGCAGGGCATCGCGAGAGCCCGCAAGCTCAGCCATGCGACGATGAGCAACATCCGCCAGAACCTGTTCCTCGCCTTCGTCTACAACGCCGCGGGCATCCCCATTGCGGCGGGCGTGCTCTATCCGGCCTTCGGGCTGTTGCTCTCGCCGATCATCGCGGCCGCCGCAATGGCGCTGTCCTCTGTGAGCGTCATCGGCAACTCGCTGCGGCTGCGGCGCGCGGCGGTCGACTAGGGGTCCGGCGGCGCGGTCGCCGGACACGACAATCGGGTACCGGCCCGTGCGGAATGCACGGGGCGGAGGAACGGACACCAACCGAAAGGAGAAACGACATGATTACGAGAAAATTGCCATACGCGACAGGTCTGGCCGCCTTGATCGCCATCGGCAGCGCAGGCCTGGCTATCGCACAGGAGGCCGGAACCGATCCGCATCATCCCGCGAACGCGGAGGCGGCCCCGCCGGCCGGGACCGACGACATGACGGGGCAAGGCCAGAATGGCAGGCCCGGCGCCGACGTGATGCAGGGTGGGATAATGGAACGGGGCATGATGCAGCCCGGCATGCCGATGATGGGCATGCGTGGACACATGATGAAGATCATGTTCGCGATCGCCGACACGGACGGGGACGGCGCGCTGTCCTTCGAGGAGGTGACGGCCATCCACAAGCGTATCTTCGACGCTGTGGACGCGAACAAGGACGGCAAGGTCACGCCTGACGAGATGCAGGCGTTCATGCAGCAGTAGGTTCCGGACGATGACAAGGACCGATAGCAATTCCCTTCGTCCGCTGCCACCATGGTCGTTGGCCGCCTTGCTGCTGGCTATGTTCGCCATCGCCCTCGGCTACGGATTCCTGCTGCCGATCCTTCCGTCCACGATTGCCAGGATTGCCGGGACGTCGGATCCGGCAATCCTGGCGCAGCATACCGGCGTCCTGACTGGAACCTACACCCTCGAGCTGTTCCTGTTCGCACCGCTGTGGGGGCGCTTCTCGGACCGATACGGGCGGCGTCCCGCGATCGTCGTTCTCGCCGCAGGCATCGGCCTCCCGCGCCTCCTGAAGCAGCCCGAGCGGGAGGGGCCGGACGCTCCGGCATCCACAGGAACGTCCAGAACAGCCGCCGAAGAAGGACGCCGCTCGTGAGAGGCGTCCTTCCAAGAAAGTTTCCCCTCTTCTCCGCCTGCCAGGAATCGATGCCAGCATTTCCGGATCTCAAATCGAGGCGCCATGTCACAGGACCAATCCTTTTTCTCTTCGGCTGCGAGCACAGCCGGAACGGCTCGACAGCTCCGCACCTATGGGGACGCCGTTAGCGGATCGCCGGGCCGTTACAAGCTCCTTCTGCTCGTGGTTGGCCTAGCCGTCGTCATCGCCGCGACGACGATCGGCCAGCTTCGGCTGAACGCCTGGTACGAACCGTTCTTCGATGCTGTGAAGAACAAGGATCTGGCCTCGTTCCTCCGGCAGCTCGTCGTGTTCACCATCGTCGCCATCGTCCTCATCTTCCTGAACATCGCGCAGACATGGCTCGACCAATGGACGAAGATCGCCTTGCGCGACTGCGTCACCCGCGATCTCCTTGTCCAGTGGTTCGCACCCCGGAGGGCATTTCTTCTCGCCGGCGCAGGGCCGGTCGGCAGCAATCCCGACCAGCGTGTCCAGGAGGACGCGAGACGGCTGACCGAGCTTACCGTGTCGCTGGCGATCGGATTCTTCCAGTCCACGCTGCTGCTATTTAGCTTTGTCGGAGTGCTGTGGCTGCTCTCCCGCGGCTTCGTGTTCGAATTCGACGGCCGCAGCTTTCAGATCCCGGGATTCATGGTCTGGGCCGCGTTGATCTACGCGGCGTCCGGCTCGTCGCTGAGTTGGCGTCTGGGCCGTCCTCTAATCGAGCTCAACGCGGCACGGTACGCCCGAGAGGCCGAATTCCGCTTCGGCCTCATGCAAGCGAACGAAGCCAGTGACGGCATCGCACTTTCTGGAGGCGAGGAGGGCGAGCAGGCGCGGCTCGAACGCGAATTCGACGGCGTGATCGGGCTCACGCGGCGGATTGCCAACGTTGCCACGAGACTGACGGGCGTCACAGCAGGATACGGGTGGTTCGCGACCGTGGTCCCGATCGTCGCCGCAGCTCCGGGATATTTTGGCGGGCAGCTCACATTTGGCGAGTTGATGGTTGTCGTCGGCGCCTTCAACCAGGTCCAGCAGGCACTGCGATGGTATGTCGACAACGCCGGCAACATTGCCGACTGGCGGGCCACGCTCCAACGCGTCATGGACCTGCGCCAGGCGCTTCTCGCCATGGACCAGGCCGCGCCGTCGCAAAGCCGCATCGCCATTCTCGAGGGCGAGCCGGTGCTGGCCCTCGACGACCTGACCGTGCACGTTGCGGACCGGGCAGTCTCCATCGACGAGCCGCACGTCGCCGTTCTGCCGGGCGAACGTGTCCTCGTCATCGGCAAGCCGGGCACAGGCAAGAGCATGCTGTTTCGCGCGTTGGCCGGGCTCTGGCCCTGGGGAACCGGGCGGCTGCGCCTGCCGCCGAAAGCGGATACCATCTTCCTTCCGCAGCGCCCGTATGTCCCGAACGGTTCATTGCGCGAGGTGCTGTCCTACCCCTGCAAACCTTCCACCTTCCAGGAGGCGGCCTTCTCGCGCGCGCTGGAACGCACGGACCTCCGCCACCTGATCCCGTCGCTGGACCGCGTGGCCCGCTGGGACAAGGAATTGACGGTCGACGAGCAGCAGCATCTGGCCTTCGCCCGGCTCCTGGTCCACAGGCCCGCTTGGGTCGTCAGCGACGAGGCCCTGTGCCATCTGAACGACGACGATCGCAAGATGCTGTTCTCGATCTTCGACGACGAACTGTCGAAGACCGCCGTCGTCAGCATCTCCAGCAACGACGCCCAGTACGGCTTCTATTCCAGAATACTTCATCTGAATGCACAGCCGCGTGCCGAAGCAAGCCCGACGCCGTCGTGATCGGGGGATCTTGAACGAAAGCTTCGACAGGAAAACCCTCCATGTCGAACGACTCTCTCCATGCTTTCGGTAGGTTCGGGAATGCGACCGCGAGATCAATGTCGGAGCAATCATTGCCTTCGCCACGCATAATTGATCCTGACGCAAAGGCGAAACTTGCCTCCGTAAAGCGGTTTGCTAAGCGGTCGCTCGCGACGTCAAGTGCCCATTCAGCCCGATGTCGTTGATTCACGTCTCACTCCAAAGTTAACGATCAGAGCGAGTGCAAAAGAAAACCCCACTCGTGCCCGGCGGGGTTGATCCACTTTATCAAATGAACAGACTTAGTTCACGACAGGACCAACCATCGCACTCGGGCGGTCATGGCGGTCAATGAAGTGAGATGCATCTTGCTCATGTTTCCAGGCTACGCGCACCATATTCTCCGCTCAAGCCGCCACTATGAACGTGATCACCTCTCCAACGCAGGTTTAGCACGAGGTTCGTTGTGACAGTGATTCCGATCGGTTTCGCAGTTCGCCAGAACTGCGCACAACCGGAAAACCGATGCGGTGGTCGCGCCAGCTTAACCCGGCTTGCTCACAGACTCTCACGGCGTGCGATGCGCGTTGATCAATGCTACGTGCCTCGTCGGGGCGGATATCGGCCACCCTCCGATCAGATCATTGATACGCATCAATGATCTGACAGCCCTTGCATGATCTTTAAGATCGAAATCGGGAGCAAGGTGATGAAAAGGAATATGCGAAGCCTATCCCAGGGGGTGTCGTACCGCCCTTCTAGCGTAGCCTCGGGCAATTTGATCTATTGGACGCGAGATTTCAGATTTACAACATAGTCCCAACTATGGGGTCTCTAATCCGTTCGCGAAAGGCCGTTTTCCGGTCAATCTCAAAAGTGGTCCAGCAACTGTCATCGAGAGTGAGTTTACGGACAAGGAGATGGCCGGGCTTTGTCGCGAGCTTTTGTCGAGGTCGCAGAAACGGCTATTGCTGGACACGATTCTGCCGCGAGGCCGCGAATTCCTGGAGTGAGGACCGCCTCAGACAAGCGAAAGACGGTATTGCCAGAAATTGCGGTTTTGAATTGCAGATTTTTCTTTTATGGAGGCTTCCACGAAACAGAGGTCAGTTGCAACTAGGGATTGCAACCTGCAGCGGCGGGTAGTGCTTGCTGGAGAAGTGGCACGACGCCTCGTGTGATACAAGCGCCCGGCGATGCTAGGCTTTTGACTAGAGAGTATGAAAATGGATCAAGGTGTTGATGGTACCGAACTCGCCGGGGGCGCGGTGACCAATTCAAGTAACCAACCCGGAACAAGGGCTCGTTTCGGAAGCACTGATACGCTTGTAAAAATCCACCCTGATCTCAGAACGATCGCACGCTCTCAGATTCTGACGGGTGCCGACTTTTCCGAGGAAGGACGGCCCGATGAGCGGCTCGATATCGTCTTCGAGCAGCTTGCCGAGAGGTTTGGTTTGTTGCCGGCCGTGATCTCCGATGGACGCGCCTGGACATATCAAGAGATAAACAAACGCGCGAATCAGTTTGCCCGCCTCCTCATGGACAAGGGCGTGCGGCCGGGCCAGCGGGTAGGTTTGCTTGTCGATCGATCCGCCGAGACCTATATTGCGCTGCTCGGTGTCATGAGGGCAGGGGCGGCCTTCGTTCCTCTCGCTGCTGCATTTCCCGAAGAGCGGATGGCGCTCATCATCGAAGACGCCGATGTGGAGCTGGTCGTCACCATCGACGCCTATTCCTCTCGCGCCAAACAACTCTCCGTTCCCCTCGTCCTGATCGATGCCGCCGACGCCGAAATCACGGCTAGGTCCGATGCACCGCTGCAACCGAACGCTGTACCTTCTGCATCCGACGACACCTGCTACATTCTCTATACATCCGGTACGACAGGCAAGCCTAAGGGCGTGGTCATAAAGCACCAAAGCATTTGCAACTTTATGCGGGTCGCTGCCGCAGCCTATGGGTACCGGCCGGGTGATCGCGTCTATCAGGGCATGACCATCGCCTTTGACTTTTCTGCCGAAGAGATTTGGGTGCCATTTGCCGCTGGCGCCACAATCGTGCCAGCGCCGGGTCAGCTTACTCTGGTGGGCGAGGAGCTCGCTGATTTCCTGCGGATGAATGACGTTACTTGCATGGCCTGTAGCCCGACATTATTATCCTCCATAGAAAGTGACGTGCCTGGCCTCCGATTGCTGCTGGTCGGCGGCGAGGCTTGTCCTCATAATCTCGTCATGCGCTGGACGAAGCGAGGGCGGCAAATTCTCAACACATATGGCCCGACCGAGGCCACGGTGACCGCAACGATGGGTGTGCTGGTGCCTGAGAGGTCGGTGACCATCGGTGCACCACTGCCCACTTACTCCATCGTCATTCTCGATCCTTTGGTATCGGAACTTGCCGAGCCAGGTGAGTCAGGTGAAATCGGTATTGCCGGCATCGGACTGGCGGCAGGCTACCTCAATAGGCCGGACCTGACCGAACAGAAGTTTATTGCAGATTTTATCGGCCTGCCGAACAATCCGTCGAAGCGCATTTACCGGACGGGGGATCTCGGCCGGATCAACGACGACGGCGAGATCGAATATCAGGGTCGCATCGACACTCAGGTGAAAATCCGCGGATACCGCATCGAGCTCGGAGAGATCGAGGCGGTGCTTCTGGACCAACCCGCGATCGCGCAGGCTGTTGTCACGACCTGGGAGATCGAGCCCGGCCGTATGGAACTCGTTGCCTATTACGCATCGAAGACCGGCCTGCCACCGATCTCGCGTGCCGATATTGCGCGCGCGCTGAAACAACGCCTGCCGGACTACATGGTGCCTTCTTATCTGGAGGAATTGCCCGCGATCCCGATGACGGTCTCGAACAAGGCGGATCTTCGTCAGCTCCCGAAGCCGAGAGGCGTTCGGCTCGCGGCAGAACGAACGGTGGTGCCGCCCCGCAATGACGATGAACGCTTCCTGGCGGAGACGCTTTCGAACGTTCTGAAGTTTGATGATGTCTCTGTGGAAGACCATTTTTTCGACGATCTCGGTGCCAACTCCCTGCTCATGGCTCGCTTTTGCGCCCGCGTGCGCACCCGAAAGGAATGGGCGACGGCGTCCATTCGGGACATCTACCTGCACCCGACCGTGGCGCTTCTCGCACAGCACCTCCGTATCCCGGAGGAGAGGACGACGGCCATCAATGAGCCATGTCTAACCCACCGGGCATCCAATCTTGCCTACTGGACCTGTGGAGCAGCACAACTCCTATTTTATGGCCTCTACAGCTATTTTGGACTGCTGCTTTTCAACTACGGTCTTAACTGGGTATATGACAAGCTCGATGAGCCGCTGTCGCTCTATCTGCGCTGCGCGCTGCTGTCTGGCGGTGTTTTCTTCGGTATGTCCGGGGCCGCGATCATCGCGAAGTGGCTGCTGGTCGGCCGCTGGAAGCCAGAAGCGTTCCCCATCTGGGGCCTGCGCTACTATCGTTTCTGGGTAGTTCAGACCATGATCCGGACCGCACCCGTGGTGCTCTTCCGCGGCAGCCCGCTCTACAGTCTCTATCTGCGGCTTCTGGGTGCCAAGCTCGGACGGAATACCGTTATCGAATGCCGATCCGTGCCGGTCTGCACTGATCTTATATCGATCGGCGACAACACGATTCTGCGCAAAGAATCGATGATACTCGGCTATCGGGCGCAGTCCGGCTATATCCACACGGGTCGGCTGACCATTGGCCGCGATGCCTTCGTGGGTGTCGGTAGCACACTCGATATCGATACCCGGATCGGCGATGGCGCCCAGCTCGGCCACTCTTCGTCGCTCCAGCGGGGACAGAGCATTCCGGATGGTGAGCACTGGCATGGATCGCCGGCGGTGCCGACAACGGCGGACTACTGCAAGGTTCGCAATGTCAGCCTTTCCAAGGCCCGGCGCATCCTTTATGAAGCGGCTCAGCTCGTTGCCCTATTTACGGTCGTGACGCCTCTGCCACTTCTCTTCCACAGCTATTGGGAAAATGTGAGCGACGACTATCAGGAGACCATCGGCATTGTCGCGATCGGCACCACGGTCACGCTGTTCGGTTACATCGCTGTGTCCCTGCTTGCTGCGACATTGCTGCCACGTCTCTTCAGGTTCTTCTTAAAGCCGGGTCGTACTTATTCTCTCTACGGCTTTCACCACTGGCTGCAAGCCACGATCGAGCTTTCCAGCAACTCTCGTATCCTCAACCTGATATTCGGCGATAGCTCGGCGATTGTGCATTATATGCGCAGCATCGGCTGGAAGCTTAACAAGGTGACCCAGACAGGTTCCAATTTCGGAACGAATCAGCAGCACGACAACCCGCTTCTGTGCGAGATCGGCACCGACACCATGGTGTCGGACGGGCTTTTCATGATCAACATGCACAAGTCCGCCACCGCATTCAGGCTGGATCACACCAAGATCGGCGAGCGCAACTATCTGGGCAACAATATCTACTATCCGCCGGATGGGCGGACAGGTGAAAACTGCTTGCTCGGCACCAAGGTGATGGTTCCCATCGACGGGCCGATCCGGGAGAATGTTGGCCTGCTGGGCTCGCCGTCCTTCGAAATTCCGCGCATGGTGAACCGCGACAAGGAGCTTATCGCCGGCGTCAACGAAGATGACCGACGCAGCCGCCTGAAGCGCAAGAATCTCTATAACACCATGACGGCGCTCCTCTTCCTGGCAACGCAGTGGGTCATGTTGTTCGCCACGCTGGCGATCTGGGACCGGGCGCTCAACTACTACACCGAATGGGCCGAGATCGCGCTCTTCGCCGCTGTGGTCCTGACATCGGCGATCACCATACCATTTTACATTTTTGTGGAGCGCGCCAGCCTGGGCTTCGGCAAGCTGAAGCCGCAGATGACGACGATCTATGATGTCACATTCTGGCACCATGAACTTCATTGGAAGCTGTCGGACTCGCCGATCACCGGCCTGTTCAGTGGCACGCCGTTCCGGCCCATGATCCTGCGCATGCTCGGCGTGAAGGTTGGACGGCGTGTCTATGACGGCGGCAGCAATCTGACTGAGCGCTCCCTGGTGGAGATCGGCGACGATGCAACCCTGAACGAAGGATGCGTCATTCAGGCCCATTCGCTGGAAGAGGGCGTGTTCAAGTCCGATTTCATTCGGATTGGCAAGGGCTGCACGCTTGGACCTGCTGCCTTTGTCCACTATGGCGTTGTGATGGGCGACGGGTCGGTGGTCGACGTCGACTCCTTCGTGATGAAGGGAGAAGTGCTGGAGCCAAACTCCATTTGGCAAGGCAACCCGGCGAAGCTGAGTCGCTTCGTGACGCCGGTTCTAAGGGACGGCGCCAGGAAATCCGCCTGAATATCCCGCTGCCATCCGGTGTGTCGAGCCCGAGGACGCAGTGGAGACAGCTGCATCTTGAAGATTGCCCAGGAGGTAACGCCTTGACTGATCGATCCCCGCAGACGGCAGAAATCCGTCTCGCTCCGATGACCGAGGCAAACCGGGCGTTGGTGACGTCCTTGGAGCTTGCTCAAGAGCAGGTGGATTTCGTCGCGAGCAATTCGGACTCTCTGGAAGAAGCCAATGACGATGTGGACGCGCAGCCGCGCGCTATCATGTTGGGGGATCGTATTGTCGGGTTTCTGATGTACGAGGCGCCGGCGGACGATTACGAGGCGCGAATCTACCGCTTCATGATCGACCGCGTCTACCAGGGTAGAGGTTACGGCAAGGCCGCGTTGCGCGAAGTGCTGGCGGAAATCGGGAGGTTCGGCCACATCAGGCACGTTTCGATCTGCTATGACCCTGAGAATAAAGGCGCGCGACACCTCTATCGCGCTGCCGGCTTCGTTGAAGAGGGACTCGACGAGGACGGGGAAATGATCGCCGACCTGGTCCTATCTGCACGGGCGGACAATCCATGACACGCCCGCCCTACGCTCCGCCAACCCTGCCCGAGGAAATAGCACTTTTGGAGGCGATGGCTGCCATTGCACCGAAAGGCGTTCGGATTGGATGCCGGAAGATACGCGATGAGGATGAGGCCCACTTGCTGCCGGAGGAAGCACGGGCCATCCCGGCACGCCACCCGGCCATCCGGCGGGCCAGCGGCGCGGCCCGGTGGATCGCACACGGTCTGCTGTGGGACATTGGCTTAAACGACTTCGCTGTCCTGCGTACGTCATCGGGCGCGCCGGTCTGGCCCGACGGGATGACGGGTTCGTTGGCTCACGACAACGAAATGGCAGTAGCGGCGGTGGCGCCTGTTTCCCACATCGGCTCTCTCGGTATCGATGTCGAGCCCGCCCAGCCCCTCCCACACGACATTTTCGCGTTAGTTACAACCCCTGCAGATACGACAGAAGCACTAAATCAAGACCTTACCGGTCGTATTCTCTTTTCAGCCAAGGAAGCAGTCTATAAGGCGGTGTATCCGCTTGATCGCGAGATATTGGGCTATGAGGATATCGCGGTGGACCTCAACGCAGGTCTTGCAGTGACGACGACAGGCCATCGGGTCAAGCTCTTATACTGTGTTGCTCCACGCGTGGTCGTTGTGGCGTTTGTTCGCGGGAATTAGTTCCGGCATTCTGCGGGCACAAGTATCAGGAGCGCAACGATGCCGACCACTGCGAAAACTGCTCCATAGATGAACACGGCCTGACGGCCAAGGTGATCCCAAAGCAGACCGGCGATGACCTGGCAATGAGTTGAGTGAGCCCAACCAGGGAATTGTACCAACCGATGCCGCCGGCGCGCAGTTCCCGGGGTACGAGGCTAGAAGCGAGCGCCTTTCCAGCGGCACGGAAGGTACCCCGATAGGCGCCATAGCAGACGAACACTACGGCCACGATGACGACATTGACCGTGAGCGCAAACCCCGCATAAGCGACAAAGAACACGGCGAACGCCGCGAGCAGAACATCACGGCGGCTGATCCGATCAGACAAAAAGCCCATGGGATAGGAGACTAGGGCAGCGACGAGATCGAACTGGCCTCGATCGAGGCACCTGCGGCCTGCGTTTCGAGGATCAGAAATGCGAGATTATGGTAATGGAGTTGGGGAGTGCCTGCCGAGCAATACCCATGCCGCAAGTATGATGAGCAGCAGGCCTGAGATAAGAGCATTCCATGTAAAGAGGGGATTCTCAGTATATCGAAAAGCCCAGGGTGAGACGATAAGCCAGCCGCCAAGCAGGATATCGGCTCGATCCTCCCAAAGATGGTATGACGCGTAGGCCGCTCCTCCCAGAGCTGCGACGACGAGGCCGCAGACAAGAAAATTCCAAGCGGGC
>Ga0105237_10003438_pt1 | contig 18794 bp, 21 predicted proteins | sample KBSC24metaG_FD_81520 | JGI IMG/M metagenome (GOLD analysis project Ga0105237, IMG submission 81520) | Corn rhizosphere microbial communities from Kellogg Biological Station, Michigan, USA - KBS C2-4 metaG | ecosystem: Host-associated > Plants > Roots > Rhizosphere > Soil | place: Michigan, USA... | reverse complement strand
TTTCATGCATACTGGCATAGAGAAATCACCGCTGCACCTGAGAAAGATTTTGAATTGCTGCCTTCTGTTGAAGGTAAAGGAAGATTTCTTGGTGTGAACGTTGGTGTAATTGCTGACTCATCTTATGGCAATACATGGTGGGGTGAAGGTGAAGTAAAGATGTACATCGATGGTGACAGGCAATTCCCGACAATCAATGGAACAGGAACGGAAGATTATATCGGCACTGGCTGGGGGCAAGGTACATTTACCAATTTATACCAGGGGTGCACAATTGCTGATGTAAAAACAAGGCAATATGCGTTCTATAGGTTTCATATCCCCGATCATATTTATTTCTACAAAGATTTTAAAGCTACCATTCAAAAGATTGGCGGCGGTGATGACGAAACGGTTAAACAATTGCAACAAAAAGGCGTGTTGCTAAAGCCTGTATCTGTTTCAGGTGACAGCAGCTTTACAAGATTATTTGAATTGAAAGCAGCAATGTCTTTACAAGATAAAAGCTTTCCAAAAGGTTGGGTAAACTTCTACAGGGTAGATGATTATTCAGCTACTGCTTATTTCTACCTGGATAAAGCTGTCAGCAATTTGCCTGAGCTTGCTGCAGTAAGTGAAAGAATTAAATAAAGCCCTTAATATTCACGGCAATAGCCGGTATTTCCTTCAATATCTCTGCGTACAAAAGCTGTATTCCTTGCTCATTTCGTAGCACCTGATTATCTACGCTTTGTAGTAAATATTCTACTCACTTACATAAAAACAAGGACTTCCAAATTGTTAAAGGCTCTATTTTTTCTGGCTCTCAATGATTGTTACTTTGTATCATCAAATCAAGGTAATAGCAAATAAACGAAAGATAGAAAAGTTTAAAAGTTCATTGAAAAAATCCAATATCCATTATCCCCCGAAGATTAATAAGTGAAAGTTTATTATAAAAATTCTTTCACTATTAATGTACAGAGGTAGAGCCATAAAGATTTTTGGTGGCTCTGCCTGGTACTTAGGTCGCCAATACATGCCCCGTTTCTAATCCATCCCCTTCTTGAAAATGCTTAACTGTATTTATCGAAATTCTAAAACCAAAAACTATGAATCCCCATTGTGTTCAGCAGGAAGTACTGTTGATGGCAAATACTTCTTTCTTTAGAAATCAGTTGTGTTCAAATCAAATTACAGAAGAACAAAAAAATTATTCTTTAATTGAGCAGTTGGAAGATGCCTGTTGGAATGGCCTTTTGTATGAGATGTTTCCTGGTATTATTGAGAAAACAGCAAAAGGCAAAAGACTATTCTTATGGCAGGTGCTGCACAACAATAATAGCTGTCTGGAAATGGAATTAGGTGAATACCCTCAGGAAATTGAAGAGTCAATGTCTTTAAATGCTTATAAATTTTTACTATCATTTCGATTCAACTAATGACTTGCTTATAAAAAAGATTAATTCCTTGAAAACCGATATATGCAGCAGCTAATGGCTACTAACATTTAATCCTTTACCTATGATTGATTTTTATTCCCGGTACCCGTCTGTACCCGTTCATTTATAATTCAAAATGCTACACAAATTTTTGTAATCAAAGGTCCGTTAGCCCGTTTAACAAGAGCTGCCTTTGAAAATAAGGCAGCTTCTTTCAAAAGTTAATACTGATAGCATATTTAATAGAATAGAACTAATGGGTTCTTGGGTACCCAAAAAAGTAAGCATTTCAAAGTTTGTGTTTTTGTAGTAAAACGTCTACATGCGAGCTTTAAAATTAGTATCTGTTAACTGTATAACGTTCTATTTTTCGCCGGAGTATTTGGGTTTTATTTTGCACCTAAGCTAACAGTACTTAAAAAGTTTTTAAAACCGTATGCCGCCCAATTATTACTAGCCCTGAAAAAATTATTGGATGCCTGTAAAAATGCTTTCATTATTTAAATCTGTACCCACGTTTAACTAACCAATGAAGCCCGTTTTTACCTGTCCGTTTTAAAGAAAACTATTTAATTCTGGTACTTTATTTAATTAATGTATTAATGTAATCTTTATGAAAATTTTGATTTTTGGCGACGACAAGAACAACTACTATCAATGGATTAAAGAACAGTTTGCCAACACCACTTATTGTTCTCTTCCGGTAAAAGCATCGGATCTTGCAGAAGCTCAAATGATGCTAAGGTCAATATATTTTGATGCAATCATTTATTGCATAAACGATGTGACTGATAAGACAAATGAGAAGGTGGCGGAATTAAAAGGTGTAGCACGCAAAACACCTGTTGTTATGCTTACAGGAGTATCACACTTTCCCATAGCCGTTGATGCGTTAAAGGCTGGTGCAGACACTTATGTAGTTAAAGAAATGGCATCTGCCGGATTGCTTATTAACTGTCTGAATGCATTAGTCTCTAAAAAGTTTGATTATCTCAATCGCTTTAGCACAACCGGTGTTTTCCCTCCCGCCAACGGGAAAAACAATAACCCCGGTACTTACGCCTGATGCAGGTAATAAATAAATATCCGTGTAACTGACAAAAAATGTATGACGGTACTATGTTATAATATATTGTTTAGTCCTGGCCCTACTATATAGCAAAATCACTTCAAGTAAGTGAAAATTTTGGTGTACGTTTTATGTTGAATGACAAGCCTTCTCATTATTGAGAAGGCTTTTTTAACACCAGAAATAATTCCATCAATAAAACATAAAATCAAATAATTTTTTTCCTGCTGACATAGGGTTGTCACTACACCGAAGCTTCTTTGTGTTACAAAATTAATTACTATGTCACTCACTCAAATGTTGCTTAAAGAAATGGAGCAGGAAGCTCAAACTACACGTAAAATGCTTGAACGTGTTCCTTCAGACAAATTTGATTGGAAACCTCATGAAAAAAGCATGACTATCCGAAGCCTCTCTACCCATATTGCCGAACTGCCTTCATGGGTTAGCATGACCTTGACAACGACTGAACTTGACTTCGCAAATAATCCTTATCAGCTGCAAAAAATAGATAGCAAAGAAGACCTGATGGCTTATTTTGAAAAGTCGCTGGAAGATGGCAGAGCTCATTTGGAGAAAGCAGTTGATGCGGATTTAGCACCAAATTGGACGCTGCGAAATGGAGAGAAAATATATAAAGTCTCTACAAAAGATGAAGTGATCAGAATGACTTATTGTCAAATTGTGCATCACAGGGCACAGCTTGGTGTTTTCCTACGCTTACTTGATGTGCCTATTCCCGGCAGTTATGGTCCGAGTGCAGACGAAATGAAGTTTCAATAATTTAATTCTAAACAGGAGGGTTTATCTTTTGAAGGTAAAACCTCTTGTTTTTAAGAAGCTATCGGATAATTTTTATTTGATGCGGAGCATTAATACTTGTTTTGATAGTTCCGTTTTTTTGTTTTTCGTGCTTTACACTGATTAATCCATAAGGAGTTGGAAAACTACCTTCAGCGAATTGCAAATCACCCAAATGGGGTTCTATCTTAACTACTTTGCATCCCGGCTCAACAACGGAAATACCCAATACATGCTGAGTTAGCCAGGGCGTTGGCCCAGAAGCCCAGCCATGGCACAAACTATGCCTGTAACCAACGTAACAATAAGCACCATAATCTCCATGAATATCTTTTTGCCCCGGTTTAACCTGCTCGTCAATACGCGAAGCATTGGTTAACCAGTCGATATTAAAATCTTCCCAAAAGGTTGTTGCGCCTTGTTTTAACATGGCACCCCAATATTCCCGTATTGCATCAAGGCACCCCTGGTAATCGCCTGCCTTAACTTTGGCCTGAAGCATATAGTACCCATAAAATGTAGAAAAATTATGTACACCATTTTGACTAATGATTTCTTTATTGGCTTTATCAGCAGGTAGCATACCGGCTAAAACCAAAAGTGATGCGGCTTGCTTGGAGCCATTTACATCAGGACCATTTTTCTTTAATTGACTGATAGCAGTCATACATTTTTTAGCGCATGAGGGTTCATTCAATATGTGGCAAAGATCTGCGCCAGCTTCCAGCGCTAATACCATCATTGCCTGCAAGCCGGCATGTATTCCTTTAGGATTTTCACTGGATGGCCAATCTAAAAAACGCCCATCAAGTTGTTCACTATTATTGCTGTCGATTTTTGTAACAAGTAAATTCAACAATTTTACAAGGTACTCTTTCTGCTGCTGAAGATATTTTGGATTGCCGTTATGATAATACCAATCGCGGTGATTTAAAATCCACCACATGCTGTAAGTACTTATGACATTCATCCATTGTGGTAAAGGAGTAATATCACGGGATAGATCGAGGCTTTTAGGCACCACATCATTATATCCAAACACAGCATTAATAGTATTTATTTCAGGATTCATATCACCCACCCATACCAGTCTGTCTCTTTTAATTCCATCCCATAAATAATCCTGCATGTTAAGATGAACTGTATAAGCACCGGTCAGCCATATTTTATTCAACAGCGTATCGCTACAATTAAAAGAACCCAGGTAAGGAATATCCCTGTAAATAAAAATGGCCCTTGTTTCTTTCAACTGTAATTCTGTGTTATCATCTATTAAATCTATCCGAACAAAGCGAAAGCCGGTATTGCCAGTTTCCAGTTTGCCCAGCCAGGGAACCTGAACTATCTCATCACGCATTGCATGATCATTGGTGGCGTTATGTTTAGGTTCAATATCACTCATTGCTTCACTTACAGATTCTCCAAAACGTATCCTTATTTTTACTGGTTTGTTTCCGGGATACATTCCTGTTACAATTTGAAGCCCGCCATGCAGTTCTGTTCCAAAGTCAAGTAACAAGGATGGGTGAATGGTAGCTGTGCTTTTTAAAATGCACATGTTCGCGTTGGCTAAATCTGCCTGACCATTGCCGGGAAGAAGCAGTCGTTTTGCATTAATAATTGAAGAATCATTTGATGATTGCCAGAGTATTTTTACAGGCGATAAGTAGCGCTTTACTGTTTCGGTTGATGAAATATTTCTATTACTGTCGAATACAGGTGGAAGTTGGGCCGCAAGTGTATTTAACCAATAGGTAACTATGGTAAGAAGAATGAGTTTTTTCAATGCCATTTTTTATGATATTTTTTTCAGGCAGATGAGCCTGGCAAGCTTAAATTTTTATTGAGGAGCAATTTAACTCATCTTCAAAAAGTAACTATGTGCTGCTGTGTGGGTACGATTGAAAAAACTAAGATTGAATCTCAACAACAAGGGCAGTAATGTCTTCTGGCTTTGAAAAATCTGTTTTGTTCTTTTTTATCAGGTCTCGAATAAGCTTTTCTTTATCAGGAAATACTTCTATTATATGCTTTGCATTATTTGCTTTATAATAATTAAAGCCTTTGCGCAGCCAGTATTCCTTCTTCACTTTTACTTTATAATCATAAGGTAGGTGTAAGTCATACATTTTGCCGCCTTGTATTAAAGAAGACACGCCATTGCTGCCTGTTGTGGAGGACATCATTCCATACCCAATCTCTGAACCCGCTTTAATAATACTGCCAATATATTCAATAAACAATGGCACAGGTGTAGTTGCCAGCACTTCATAAAACATTTTATTGGCATATACAAACTTCCTGTTGTTAATATAAACTGTATCAACTTCTTCAGGCTGGGCAATGGCAAGTCTTTCACCCGCTCTTTCAAAAATCATTTCATGGGTAAGCGTATTGTAGTTAAGCATGTAGTCCTCCTTTTGTCCAGACTTCATAAGAATGGTTCCATTATAAAAGGTATCCAGGACGTAGTGTGTTATTTGAATGGCACGCCGTTCGGGTTGAGATAAAGCAGTGGTGCTGCTTAAAATAAAAAGAAAGAGAATATTTTTCATATGGTTTATGTTGAATAACAAATATAATTTTTAATTTTTGAGAAGAAGTTTTTCTTTGACTCAATCATAAATGAATATCATGAGAGATTACATACACGTTGAGAAGCATTTACAGAGTTCAGATTTTATTACGGATGTAGTGATTGGCATGAGTGATGGATTGACTGTTCCCTTTGCACTTGCAGCGGGAGTGAGTAGCGCTGTGAGTTCCAATCATATTGTTACCACAGCGGGCATTGCGGAAATTATAGCCGGGTCCATTGCGATGGGGCTGGGTGGATATCTTGCAGGCAAAACAGAAATAGAGCATTATCATTCTGAATTAAAAAGGGAATATGATGAAGTGGAAAGACTTCCGGAGCAGGAAAAGCAGGAAGTAAGAGACGTTTTTAAAGAATATGGTCTTAGTGAAAATATACAGAATGCTATTGCAGAAGAACTTGCTTCCAATAAAAAAATGTGGGTTGAATTTATGATGAAGTATGAGCTTGGTCTTGATAAGCCAGATGAAAACCGTGCAACAAAAAGCGCTGCGACAATAGGTGCTTCTTATATTGTAGGAGGCATCATTCCCCTGATGCCGTATTTCTTTACATCTACACCACTTGAAGGATTGAAAATTTCTGCAGTGCTTACAGTAATTTGTCTTTTCCTGTTTGGCTTTTTTAAAAGCAAGGCAACAGGGCAGCCTCTATTTGCAGGAGCTTTGCGTGTAACTGTTATAGGCGTACTGGCCGCAGGCGCTGCTTTTCTTGTAGCCAGGCTCATTGGCGCCTGATATTACCGGAGATTTGTTTACACAACACAATCCCGATAGCAGGTTTCTTATAAAATACCTTTCCAGTATTTAAGCCAGTCGAGCATGCGGCTGGTATAGCCATATTCATTATCAAACCATGCAATTAATTTAACCTGTCTGCCAACTACAGAAGTCAGGGTTCCATCGATAATACATGAGTTTGTATTGCCTTTGATGTCTGCCGAAACAAGCGGATCTTCAGTATAATCAAGAATACCTTTATATTCTTTTTCGGCGGCTTTTTTAAATAGTGAATTTATCTCGTCAACGCCTGTTTCATGAGTTAGCTGTATTGAAAAATCTGCCATGGCGCCATTTGTAACCGGCACTCTTGTAGACATAGCCATCACCTTGCCTTTGAGCGGTGTAAGTAGTCTTTCCAGCGACTGATGAAGGTCTATCTCCACAGGTATGATTGATTCTGCTGCTGCACGTCCGCGACGAAACTGCTTATGCCAGGTGTCTACCAATTGCTGTCGTGAAGTGTATGAATGCAGGATATTTATTTGCGCTGATTCAATACCAATTGAATTAAGGATATATAAAACATGCGTAGTGCAGTTAGTCATGCAACCACCGGGAGATACGATAGTTGTATCCTTGGTCAACTGGTGTTGGTTAAAACCAAAAATCATTAGCGGAATATCCTGGGAGCCTGTGGTAGAAAGTAAAACTTTCTTTGCTCCCGCAAAAAGGTGTTTTTCTGCACCAGCTTTTGATGTGAACTTACCGGAGCACTCAATTACAATATCAACATCCAGTTGTTTCCATGGAAGTTGAGATGCATCTTCAACATTAAGCGCCATTATTTTTTTATCATCACAGTTTAAGTAATTATTTTCTATCCTGATATCTCCTTTATATGCGCCGTATAGTGAGTCATATTTTAAAAGATAGGCAAGATTATCAGTATCCATAACGTCATTGACAGCCACCAGTTCAAAATCATTCTGTTCTAATAACCTGCGGAATAATAAACGGCCAATACGGCCCATGCCATTAATTGCTACTTTCATTTTATCGAAGACTTTGTTAAGTAGGTTAAAAAAGTGAATGGCAAAGGTAATGGTGCAGAAGAATATCAATGCATGATTAAGGCATTCGTTGCACTTGCATGACAATGAAATTTGAATAAGGCTTAGGCAATGATATTATAATCGGCAATAACCCTATCCGCTTCTGTAAGATCTGACGCAGGGTGTGTAGTAGTGATTCCCATTACTTTCATTTTAGCTGCTTTGGCTGCGTGAATGCCTACAAGCGCATCTTCAAACACCAGGCAATGTTCTGGCTCAACGCCCAACAAAGACGCTGTTTTGAGGTATATTTCCGGGTCTGGCTTGCCTTTAACGATGTGTGATGCATTAACAACCAGTTTAAAATATTTACGAATGGGTATATGCTCAAACATAAAATCTATGTTGATGTCAATACCCGAAGTAGCAATCGCCATTGGTAAATCCTGCGACTGAAAAAAATCAAGAAGATTGATAAGCCCCGCAACCGGTTTTATAAAAGGAGCATATATTTCCCTGTAAATGCTGGCTTTTTCAAGATAGTATTTCATTGCTTCGTCATCAGGAAGTTTTCTTCCATAGATGTATTCCATCGCGTCACGCCAGGTGCGGCCGTTGAGATAAATTTTATATTCATCCTCTGTCATTGCTTTATCTATTCTTTTCAAATATTCCCGCCAGGCTTGCAGATGAAAACCATTGTTATCAATCAACGTTCCGTCAAGATCAAAAATTACAGCTTTAATATTCCATTTTGTTAGTAGTTGCTCCAGTGATTTGTATTGCTGCATCATTATAGTGGGGTTAGCTTATTAAACAGTAACAATCAGCAAAATAAAGAAAACGTAGCAAAAAAATTACGCCATTGTCTATGAATGATTTTTCCTAAAGCTATAGGTTGATTAATCAGCGCGCAGCAAGATAGAAATTGTTAAGTTCAAGGTTTTTGTGGTTGTCTTTCGTACAGTTCCGTATACGGTATTGTTAACGGATGAACCTCCAAGATAAGATGTTATGTTAGGGCTGTTGGATGGTGTTTCTGCGTAAGTGCTAACAGCCGATGCCGGAATATTTACACTTACCATATCCATTGTATTTGCATTGGTATTGGATGAAATAGTTATTCTGAATGATTTAAATGCTGATAGATTGTTGGTCGCGTCTGCATTTTGAACTGACAACGTTACTTGTTTTACTTTAACTGAATTAACGCTGCCGATGCCAAAGGCCCCATTTGTATTTGCTTTGATAATACTATCTACATTAATATAAGTTGTAAAGCTTCCGGCCTGGAATTCTTTAGTTGAATCAGCAAGGGGAATGGCAGGCACATTAATTTTTAATGCCGGCAGGCTTACATCTTTTCCCGGAAAAACGAGGCTTATGATCTTTTTGCAGGAAAAGATAGTTGTTGACAGTGCAACAATGCCATATAATAAATAGCGGCGCTTTTTCATACATGAATAAATGTCAACAAGCATGCCATCTCTTTTGATAATAAAACGTAAAAACTAAAATGTTATTTCTTCTAATTTAACCCTCAACCACATGTTTTTTTTGTTTAAAATTAAAACCAGAGCAGCGCTGATAAAAGAACGAGTGTCTGTATAAAAGCAAGATTACGTAATAGTAATAATTGGCATTTGTTTTGAGAATGTTTGATTCTGTCTCACTATCACTTTTTAAAATACCGCCTATGTCATTACAGTCAACAGCAAGGGTTGGGATAAGCAATAATTGCCTGCAGGTACAAACTGATGCTACTACTCAGCTGATCGTAAAAATTCTTGATGTACAAGGCCGGTTTATCACGACTATTAAGAAGACTGTTGAACGGGGTATTTATGAATCTTGCCTTAATCTTGATGAGCTTGCAGAAGGAAATTATATCGTGAACACTTTCAGTGGCGACAAGTTCATTCAATCTTTTCATTATGTAAAAAATACAAACTGTTGAAATGTGTGGATAAATTGCATCAATCCACATCTCTTTTCTCGTTAGAACAAATGAGCATTTTCTTCAAGTGGCACTTTTGTAGAAGGAGTCTTTTAGGGCCTTTTCTAACTTATCCTTGCAAAGTATTATGTGCTATCTTACCGACGGGCCAGGTATCTTTTGGTGGCAACTAAATGGCTGTATTTTTCTTCTATCAGTTTTCCTATTACTTCGGAAAAAGCATTGTTTCCGGTGGTAAGGTTTATCCATTGGTCATTTGCGGTAAACCCAATGTTCATGGTGTGTATTCCATCTATAAGGCAATAATAATAATTGTGGAATTTGTCAATGGTAACAATGGTAATTCTAACGCTGTGTCTTTTACCATCTATTACAAAATGATCTTCAAAGAGAAACCTGGCGAAATTCATAAGATTTGACTTTTTGCGATGTACGTGAAAAGAAACGACCTGGATTTGTTCAACCCAATATTTTTCAATGAACTTTTATAACTGAAAACGCATGGTTTTATTTTTATATTCATGGAATAATACATTCAAATGAAGTACCAAAGAATGTCCATTGAAAAAGAGTCGCCTGAAGAACTTGGTTACAGCAGTATTAAATACAATCTTGCAGAAAGCTCCGTGAGCGATGTGATGCTGAAAAATATACAGCTTAACCTGGATGATTTAAGCCTTTGTTATACACATCACAGGGGGCATCCATCATTAAGAGAGCTTATTAGTATTGAGGGAAATAAAATAGAAAAAGATGATGTTTTAATAACAGTGGGGGCGGCTTCTGCGTTGTTTATTATCGCTACAACTTTGCTAACTGCCAGCGATCATTTAATAGTAATAAGGCCTAATTACGCTACCAATATTGAAACGCCTAAAACCATAGGTTGTAAAATCACTTATATTGATCTATCGTTTGAGAATAACTGGAAATCTGATATAAGCTTAATCGAAAATTCCATCCAACCCAATACAAAATATATCAGTGTAACACATCCTCATAATCCTACAGGTGCTGTTCTTGAAGAGCATGAATTGTGTCTTCTTGCTGAAATGGCAGAGCGCTATAAAATTCATCTGTTGGTTGATGAAACGTATCGCGATTTAAATTTTAAAAAGCTTTTGCCTTATGCTGCTTCTTTGAATAAATATGTAATATCGGTATCATCTGTATCAAAGGCCTATGGTTTGCCTGGCTTACGTTTGGGATGGCTTATCACGAAAGATAAAGATTTGATGGAACAATTTCTTGCGGCTAAAGAACAGATATTTATAAGCAATTCAGTACTTGATGAAGAAGTGGCATTACAATTTTTGTTGAAGAGACAGGAGCACTTTACAACCATGCGGGAGGTTGTGCAAAAGAAGTTTTTGATTCTTGAGCAATGGATAGCAAATGAAACGCGGCTGGAATGGGTAAAACCATCCGGAGGTGTTGTTTGTTTTCCTCACATCAGGGCCACAATGAAAATTGATACTGAAAAATTTTATAGTGTTTTAATGAATAAATATGCTACAATGGTCGGCCCCGGACATTGGTTTGATATGCCTGATAACTTCATGCGTATCGGTTATGGATGGCCAACATTGGAAGAATTGGAAACGGGTTTGCATAACATTTCAAAAGTGTTGAATGAAATTCTGTGAATATTGAAACGTAACACTCATTTGTAATAATGGTCGATAAAAGTTATCCACTTATCTGTAAAATGTTTTCTTAAAATCACATCAACAGGCAATTTATTCACATGCTCACCGTTGTTTTGCAATACAAATTACTTTTAGCCTCACTTAAACCAAACCGAATGGGCATTTTATTGCAGATTGACAGTTCTAAAGTTGTTGCTGCCGCAGCACAGGCACCTGAAAAAATAAATTTATGGAGTTTGCTTGATAAAGGGGGATTTTTGATGTACCCGCTTTATTTGTTGTTTGCTGCAAGCATTTTTGTTTTTATTGAAAGATTGATTGCCATAAACAAAGCTTCAAAGATTGATGCGAATTTTATGAGCATTATACGTGATAATATTATGTCTGGCAATATCGCTGCTGCACGCAGCCTTGCAAAAAATACCAATAATCCCGTTGCAAGAATGATTGACAAGGGCATTCAGCGTATAGGCAAACCCATTGATACGATTGAAAAAAGCATGGAGAATGTAGGTAAACTTGAAATGTATAAAATGGAACGCAACCTTTCCATTCTGTCGCTTATTGCTGGCATTGCACCTATGTTTGGCTTTCTTGGCACAATTGTAGGTATGGTGCAGTTGTTTTATAACATTAACAGCACGGGCAATTTTGAATTAAGTGTTATTGCAGGCGGTATATATGTTAAGATGGTTACTTCTGCCACGGGCCTTATCATTGGCCTTATTGCTTATGTTGGGCATAATTATTTAAGTACGCAGGTTGATAAGACGGCAAATAAAATGGAAGCCTCCAGTTCCGAATTTCTTGATACATTACAAGAGCCAACAAGATAAGCGTCCGCAATTTTTAGTTTTTGTTTGTTGTTGAAAGATCGATTGTACACAAATAGTCTTTTCTAAATGAATATAAGAAAAAGGTTAAGGTCACATCCCGAATTGCATACCGGAGCGTTGAATGACATTCTGTTCATCCTGCTATTGTTTTTCCTTATCGTGTCCACACTTGCTAATCCTAATGTGATACGTGTGAATAATCCATCAGGTAAAAAAGACACTAAAGCAAAACAAAATATAGTGGTGTCCATTGATAAGGAGCAAAGAATCTATATCGGTCAGAAGCCAATTGAATTAAGCCTGCTTGATACTTTAATCAGAGCAGAAGTGCTTAAGGCCAAAGCGTCTATTGATACGCCTTCTGTGGTTATTAATGCAGATACAATAGCTTATTACGGCGAAGTGTTCCGGATTATGCAGGCGGCGAAAAGAGCAGGCGCAAAGGTTGTTGCCAATGTTAAGTAAGAAGGTGAGTGGTTAATGGTGAGTGATGAGTGGGTGCTATGGTTATGTTATAGCTCTTCTTCTGTATTCTATCTGCTATCTCCTGTATTCTTATCTTCTTCTCCCGCTTATCATCCTCTCTTTCCCCTGTAGATCTTTTTTGATTTCTGTTTTGATAAACCCTTTGACAGTAAGCATTTGCATCAATTCTTTTCCGAATGCTTCATTTATCTCAAAAAATAGTAGTCCGTTTTGTCGTAAATACAGTAAGGCAAATTCTGCAATATTCTTATAGAACAAGAGTGGGTCGTTATCGGGAACAAACAAAGCAATGTGTGGCTCATGCATCAATACATTGTTCTGCATTTCATTGGCTTCGCTTTGTGTAATATAAGGTGGGTTGCTTACAATGATATCGAAAGAGGGCAATGCTTGCCACGCAGACTTATCAAGTATATTCATGTTTTCAAAATGCACATCAGCGTTATTGTACAAAGCATTTCGTCTGGCAACATTTAATGCCCTTTCCGAAACGTCTATTCCATAAACATCTGCTTCAGCAAATTTTTTCTTTAGGGCGATAGGGATGCAACCACTGCCGGTACCTATATCTATCAAAGAAATTTTTTTGATTCCATCTAACGATTCCCCATTCACCATTGACCATTCACTATTCACCGTCTCTGCAATCCATTCTACTAATTCCTCTGTTTCAGGTCTTGGTATCAGTACATTTTCATCAACAAAAAATTTCATTCCGGCAAACCATACTTCATGCAAAACATATTGAACCGGCGTATGATTAAGCAATGCCGTTGTATAATCTTCAAGTATATTTTGCTGTATATCAGTCAATGTTTTGTCTTTGCTTATTATTCTTTCAATTCGCGTAAACCCCGAAATACTTTCAATTACAAGTTCGGCAATGCGAATGGCTTCCCTTCCCTCATAAATATTTTCCAGTTGATTTCTTAACTGCCGATAAGCCTCATGAATAGTCATACTGCAATAATAGTATCAATTCCATTATTTTTGACGGTTTAAAACAGGCATTAAGACAAACAAGAAGACATTGAGACAAAAGTCAGTAAATACAAAACTGGTAAAGTTGATTCTTCGATTAGTTTCCAAACTTGCTGGCTTCCCGACTTCCTTTGTCTTTTTGAGTTTTTGTCTTCATGACTTTTTTTGTCTTCATGACTTTTTATAATGATGACTCTATCTGAACAATACATGCATCGTTGCCTTGAACTGGCAAGCCTTGGTGCGGGCCATGTTGCGCCCAACCCGATGGTTGGTGCTGTATTGGTATATGAAGACAGAATTATTGGTGAAGGATATCATCAGCAATACGGCAAAGCGCATGCAGAAGTTAATTGTGTCAACAGCGTGAAAGATGAGGACAGGCATCTCATTCCTTCGGCAACCCTTTATGTATCGTTGGAGCCTTGTGCGCATTTCGGCAAAACACCACCATGTGCCGATTTGATTATCAGGGAAAAAATTAAAAAAGTAGTAGTGGGCTGCCGCGATCCTTTTAAACAGGTTGATGGCAGGGGTATTGAAAAACTCAGGAACGCAGGTGTTGAGGTGATAACCGATGTTTTAAATGAGCAATGCAAACTGCATAATAAGCGGTTCTTTACTTTTCATACGCAATACAGGCCATACATTATTTTAAAATGGGCACAAACTGCTGACGGAAGAATTGCTGCAGCTACTTCATCACAAAGACTGTTGATATCAAATGAATACACTAACAGGCTGGTACATCGCTGGCGGAGCGAAGAGCCTGCAATACTCATTGCAACAAATACTGCATTAAATGATAATCCGCGATTAAACACAAGGTTGTGGCCCGGCAAAAATCCTTTAAGGCTTGTGATTGATATGGATCTTCGTCTTCCGGCTTCTTTACATATTTATGATAAATTACAACCTACGGTTGTTTTTAACAAACATCAGCATAGTCTTGATTTTAATGTAAAGCTGAGTGAACCTGCCAATGATTTGTTAGGTTATTACCAGGTTACAGAAGATGTAAGCATTGTGCAGCAGGTAATGAATGCGTGTTATCAAATGAACATACAAAGCGTGCTTGTAGAAGGCGGCGCAAGATTATTACAGTCATTTATAGAAGAGGATACGTGGGATGAGGCAAGAATAATTACCAATGAAAATTTAACCATAGGGGAGGGGCTTGCTGCACCATTATTATTAAAAGCTTTGCATAACAGCACTGAACAATATTTTACAGATAAGATTAACTACTTTACCCGCATACATGAGTGAGAAAGATTTTTACAGCACCATCAGCCAGTCATCAATAGCAGAGTTTAAAGACAGGGGCAGTCGCTTTTTAGCGTATGCATATCCTATTGAATCTATCATTGATTTTAAAGAAAGACTTCAGGAATTAAAGAAAGAACATGCCAAAGCTGTGCATCATTGCTTTGCTTACAGGCTTGGCCTTGATGGCAATAATTTCAGGGTGAGTGATGACGGTGAGCCCTCAGGTACTGCGGGCAAACCTATTCTTGGGCAGATAGACAGCAAAGGGCTTACCAATGTGCTTGTAATTGTAGTAAGATATTTTGGCGGAACACTGCTTGGCGTTCCTGGTTTGATTAATGCGTATAAAACCGCGACCACTATGGCTTTGCAGTTAATGCCGATTGTTCAAAAGCCTGTCACTGTAAGATTGCAGATAAGCTTCGATTATACACAAATGAATGATATCATGCGCTGGATAAAAGTGCTTAACTGCGAAGTGGTTGAACAGGAAATGCAATTGTTCTGCATGATAAAAACTGATGTACCTAAAAACAGGCTGACTGAATTAAAGCAATTGCTGAGTGATATGAGAGGCGTTGAAGTGCAACAGGTGAAATGAGTTTGTTCAAAGTTTAAAGGTTCAAAGTTTAAGGTTGATTCTGATTTTCGCGTATTAAACAATCAATCTTGCATTTTATCTTTCATCTTACATTTGTTTTATTCTTAAATCTCCATACTATGATTGAAACGGTTGCTGTTATTGGTGCTGGTACAATGGGCAACGGCATTGCGCATGTATTTGCACAGGAAGGATTTAAAGTAAAACTGGTTGATGTAAATGCTGCTCAACTTGAAAAAGCGCTTCAAACAATTGCAAAAAATTTTGACAGGCAGGTAAGTAAAGGCACTGTAAGCGAAGAACAGAGAAGTAAAGCGCTTGAGAATATTACCACTTCAACAAGTGTAAGCGAAGGTGTAAGTGATGTACAACTTGTGGTAGAAGCCGCGACAGAAAATACAGAATTAAAGCTTAAAATATTTAAACAGTTAGACGAAGCTGCACCAAGTAATGCAATACTTGCATCCAATACTTCATCCATTTCTATTACCAAAATTGCAGCGGTTACTTCAAGGCCGCAACAGGTAATCGGCATGCACTTTATGAACCCGGTACCTGTAATGAAACTGGTGGAAGTAATCAACGGTTATGCAACCAAAAAAGATGTAACAGACACGGTAGTGGCATTAAGCAGGCAGCTAAATAAAATTCCTTGTGTAGTAAATGATTATCCCGGTTTTATTGCCAACAGAATTTTAATGCCTATGATTAATGAGGCAGTCTACAGTCTGTTTGAAGGCATTGCTGGTGTTGAAGAAATTGATACTATTATGAAGCTTGGTATGGCTCATCCTATGGGGCCGCTTCAACTGGCAGATTTTATAGGGCTTGATGTTTGCCTGAGCATCTTAAACGTATTACATCAAGGTTTTGGTAATCCTAAGTATGCTCCTTGTCCATTACTTGTAAACATGGTAACTGCAGGAAAGTTTGGCGTAAAAAGTGGTGAAGGTTTTTATACTTACACACCTGGCAGTAAAGATTTAAAAGTGAGCGATCAGTTTACCGGGAGATGATCTATTTATGCTTCGCGATGATTACGCAGGTGTATGATTTAAAATAAGAACCTTCTGCAGTTCTTACAAAGCCGATACCGATATCATATAAAGAAGCGTTCCATTCATCCATACCCAGCAAGTGTTTACGGTGACCAAGTGATGGAACATTTTTATCAACAATCAAAAACTTTACAGATTCTACGCCGGATGTTGCACCTGCCTGTATCGATTCAAAAAAATTATTTTTAGGATCATTGAGCCATGACGGGCGCAAAGTGTAGCCTGCTTTATTAATGTAATAATTCATGCCATAACCATCAAGGGTGATATGATTGAAATAATTCCTGTTGGCCATATCCAGCGCTTTTGCTTCGGCAACCTTTGCAAGTGTATCGTTCCAAACCAAGGCAGGCATTTGTTTTACATCGTTTAAATCAACACCCATTGTTTCCGAAAAAGAGGAAGGATTAAGGCGTATTTTATTGATCAGCTCAAAAGCTGCCTGGGCCTCAGCTTTATCCGGACTAAGCTTAGGAATATTGGTTTTAAAAGAACAAAGAAAAACAAAGAGTAATAAGTAACAAACCTTCATTGTTGATGATTGAGTTAATAAAGTTTTTCAGACCGGAATACAAACGATTTCGTTTATTGTATTGATGTAAAACAGAAGTTAATTTTCATTTACCAGTTTTACTTCATATACCGGGCTGAACAAATAAACCAGTCCTGATTTTACTTCAGTGCAACGGAAACGCTTTCTCAGCTTGTCGCCTTTTTTAAAAATACGTCCGTCTGATGTTTTAAATAAAGTTCCCGCCGGTAAGTCTTCTATCAAATGAATTCCATCTTTCGTGGCATCATACTTTCTAAGCACCCGCATTAAGTCTTCTTCTGCGCAACTGCTTGCTGCAGGATTGTGCAATGATTTTTTTAATGCATGTGTAATATCATGCGGAAAAATATCCTTTAAAATAAAATCTGAAAGCAATGTGCTGTAAATAGCTTTCCATTCTTTTCCATGAGCGGAAACCCTGTGGTGATATTGCTCAAACGTTAGCAGGTGTGCAAGCTCATGCAGCAACGTTATAAGAAAAGCATATTTATTAAGATTGCTGTTAACACTTATGCGATGGTTTTTGCCATGAACAGCGTTGCGATAGTCACCAAGAACACTCTTACGTTCTTTGGTAACGGTAAGGTGCACCTTGTATTGATGCAAATAGTGAACTACCAAATCAAAAGTTCCCTCCGGAATAAAGGCCGCAAGTGCCTGCATCGGATGTTCAGTTCTTGCCATTGTTTTTCCCCTGGTTCAGGCTAAAAGCCCCTCTCACTTCAATAATAGTGTATACAACATATAACCCCATGCAAATAAAAACCGCAGCGATGTTTTTGTTATTGCCCGCAATGATAAGATACAGCATTACGGAGCCTGCAATAACAAATAACTTAATAACAGTGGCGCCCATAACACTCCTTACAAAAGCATGCGGATTTTTATTGCCTACAGCTTTTACATGCATGTAGCTTGCAAGCAGCGAGATAAGAAAAAGGATAGAATTGCCGGCCTGTATTACGCCTATATCAATCTTTTTTTCAGCAATAGGTATCTTCCAGAAAATGCATACAGCATTAACTATCAAAAACACAATCAAGGCAGGGAAAATGGTCTTTCTAAACTTTGTTTTGTTGTCAGTATTATTATCCATAGATAGCGCAAAAATAACTTATTCAGTATTTATTGCACAAACACCCTGCTGTATTAAAGAAAGGCTTGATACAGCAGGGCGCTAACAAATATTATTAAATGCCGGTTGTTTTTATTTGGCAGCAAACAATGTCCACGGATAGGAAATCATGTTAGTAAGATACTTTGCCTGCCAGGCATATTGTGGATGTTGTTTGTAGAAAGTTTCACCCATAAAGCTTTCACCGCAGGGATGGCCCATGTGTGCCCAAAACTGCATCTTCTTTGCGAGATCGGCTGTTGTAATTTTTCCTTGTACAGCACCCATTGGAGCATAAGGCTGACAATCCCATTCAAGACAGCCTTTAGGATCTTCATCAATATGGCCACAAATAACGCAACGGTTATTAAGCTGTTTGCCTGCGGTTGCATCCTGGTGGTCGGCTTCAATTTTTTTACCGGTAGAATCGTCTATTTTTCCTTTCATATCAACTAATACTAATTGCTCCATCCTTAATTTTCTTGCGTTAGGAGAGTTGGTATTATCACTTACATTAAAGTTGGTTTCTTCTTTAATTAATTTAGGGTCGCTGGCAAAGTTAGAGCCGATAATTGCAGTGTCCTTACTTCTCCATACATGATAGTTTTTAAGGCCGAGCTCAAACTTTG
>Ga0105237_10003436_pt1 | contig 18797 bp, 18 predicted proteins | sample KBSC24metaG_FD_81520 | JGI IMG/M metagenome (GOLD analysis project Ga0105237, IMG submission 81520) | Corn rhizosphere microbial communities from Kellogg Biological Station, Michigan, USA - KBS C2-4 metaG | ecosystem: Host-associated > Plants > Roots > Rhizosphere > Soil | place: Michigan, USA... | reverse complement strand
TGCACCGAGATTTGCGAAGCCGAGGCCGAGCGGCCGGTAATCGTGCGAATTGCGGCCGATCATCTCGGTGGGGGCGCTGGCGTTATCGACGATGATTTCCTGCGCCACGATGAGCGTGTCGACAGCGTGACGGAAGGCTTCGACATCGAACTGTCCATCAACTCCGACAAACTTCATCAGATTCAATGAAGACAGATTGCAGGCCGAATCGTCGAGGAACATGTATTCCGAGCAAGGGTTCGACGCGTTGATGCGAGCCGTCGCCTTGCAAGTGTGCCAGCGATTAATTGTAGTGTCGAACTGCATGCCGGGATCGCCGCACTGCCATGTGGCATCGGCGATTTCTCGCAGCAAATCGCGGGCGCTGTAGCGCTTCACGGGCTGGCCATTGACGCGCGACTTGGTCCAGTAATCGGCGTTGTCGACAGCGGCCTGCATGAACTCATCGGAGGCGCGCACGGAATTATTCGCGTTCTGAAAGAAGATGGAGGAGTATGCTTCGCCATCGAGCGAAGAATCGTATCCGGCGTCGATCAGCGTGTGGGCTTTCTTCTCTTCCTTCGCTTTGCACCAGATGAATCGTTCGATATCCGGGTGGTCGGCGTTGAGGATTACCATTTTCGCGGCACGGCGCGTTTTGCCGCCAGATTTAATGACGCCGGCAAATGCATCGAAGCCGCGCATGAAGCTCAGTGGACCGGAAGCGCGTCCGCCGCCGGAGAGAATGCCGTTTTCCTCGCGCAGCGGCGAGAGATTCGATCCTGTGCCCGAGCCCCATTTGAACAACATGCCTTCTGTCTTGGCCAGATCGAGAATGGATTCAAGCGAGTCCTTCACCGAGACGATGAAGCAGGCCGAGCACTGTGGCCGGGTGGCGCCGGTTTCGAGTTTCTTGATCGCGTCGGTGGCTTCGTCGTAATACCAACCGTAGCCGCGCGCTTCTTTCACTCCGACGTTGAACCAGACAGGCGAATTGAAGCAGGCCTTCTGATGGAGCATGAGGTGGGCCAGCTCATGGCGGAAATTCTCGGCATCCTCCGGAGTTTTGAAGTAGCGGCCCTCGGCGCCCCAATCGGCGATGGTATCCGTGACGCGGTGAACAAGCTGAGCTACGCTCCGCTCACGATCGGGCGCGCCGGCCTTTCCGTGAAAATATTTGCTGGCTACGATGTTGGTGGCAGTCTGCGACCAATCGACCGGCACTTCGACATCCCGCTGCTCGAAGATAACCGAACCTTTGTCGTTGCCGATGGTGGCGTTGCGAAGCTCCCATGCGATTTCATCGTAGGGGGTCTTGCCCGCTTCCAACTTGGCGGTGAAGTAGCGCGGGAATTGGATTCCTGTACGTTGCGCTACGGGTAAAGATTTTTTCAGCTCTTCACGGCTGCTTAGATCGACGGTGATTTGTCCCATGTGCTATCTCCAGATCATGTCAATAACGTAGGGTTAATGTCACGACAGGTAATGATCCCCCAATATGTAGGGGTTCGTCAAGAACTATATCTATACCCTGTGCATCAAGTTACAGAAGCGCTACAGCAAAATTCTGAAACGGCCTAAGTAATTTCGATACTAATGGGTGCAAGCCGGCGGTTCTGAAGCTGCATAACTAACTGATACGTACCAGGGTCGATTCCGTCCGGCGGCTCGAAGTTGATTTCGTACCGCGGGGGGAGCGGATCGGCGCAGAAGATATCGATGTTTTTTACCGGCCACCCATCGATCCAGGCTTGAAACGTGCTCGGATCTCCTGTCTCTTCTATTGTAGCTTTTATGATGCCGGTGATGATGCGCGTTCCCGACATGAGATTGATGCCATCGCTGAGGGCGATGACTCGGGGAACTTGCGGGCCGGGTGGGATGACGCGGATGGTGGACGGTGGGCAGAGCGCCGCACCGTTGCTTTCGAGGGTGATGGGCAGCAGGCCGGTTTCGCTCATCGGAGGGAGCATTACGTTGAGTTGCTGCAGGCCGTCGCTTTCGCGGGGACCGATGTAGCAGGCGAAGGCTTCGCGCCCTCCGAGTGTGACCCGAAGATTATTCAGGTCGCAGGCGCGCGGGAAATTTTCCATCCACAACGTAATCGATGAATAGACGCCTCGGGTCGGAGCGACCGGTTCTGAGCTGTGGGCGTTGGTGATGCGGCGGATTCGGGCGGGTCCGTGTGATTCGCTGTGTTGTGCTTTGAGCATGGTCGTCCACATGTATTGCGTGTCGACTCCCTCGAGGGCGAGGAGTTGCATTTTGTATTCTCGGGAAAATTCGCGGACTTGATCGGCGCTGATGCGTACCCCACTCCATGTGTCGTAGACTTTCGCGGTCTGCGGGAGACCGTTGATTTGCACGCGTAGCAGGCCGCCGGGTTTGAGCACGCGGTGAGCTTCGCGGAGGTAGTTCATTACCACGTCGAAGCTGGGGATGTGCTGAAAGACTGCGTAGGAATAGATGAAGTCGAATGACTCGTCTGCGAAGGGCGCGAGGTCACAACCGCTGGTATGGTGCGGGTGAGCGTGCGGGATGCCTTGCAGATTTTCGCGTGCACGGCGGATCATTTCGTCGGAGACGTCGATGCCGTGGATCTCTCCGAAGTGACGGCTCATCGGGCGCATAAGGCGGCCGGGACCGCAGCCGATCTCGAGGGCTCGGCGGGCGCGCGGATTTTTTGCCGGAATGCGCTTGAGTTCCCACTCGAGCCCGCGGATTACTTCGATGGCGGTGGAGAAGAATTCCTCCATGTCCTGATCGCGGCGGCCGAAGGCGACATAGAAGTTCGCGTCCTCCTGGGCACGCGCGTTCCAGTCCTTTTGCATGAGTTCGGTGATGGAGGGGTCGATCATTCTTTACACGCGTTGCCTGAAATTTTCTGTTCTTGCGGTTTTACACCGGGGGCGAAGCCGATGCAATGATCTTTCATTCCGAAGCCTTCCATTTGGTTATCGATGATTGTGTTGTGGCGCGCAAGGGCGGGGCGTTCGGCGCGGCGGCCGAGATAGATGCCGGAGCGGAGAATGTCGGGCTCATCGGCGAACGACAGGCAGCCGAATTTCGCGTGCGTCTCATTGCAATGGGCGCGGTTGAGGTTCACCATGTGGTTGCGGGCGATCGTGTTCCCTTCTCCGATAACGAAGATGCCTCCGAATTTTGTTCCTGAAATTATGTTGCCGCTGATTGTGATGTTGCGCGATTGCATGTCGGGATTCGTGTTGTTCATGACGATGGCGAAATGGCCCCACGGATAGGTCTCGGCCGGCTGACGATTGGTGCAGCTGTTGTGGTTTACCGAGCCGTCGTGGAATCCGTCGAGATCGATGCATTTGCCGTCGATCTCTTCGAATGTGTTGTTGGCGTAGAGGCTGGAGTCCACGTTTCCGGCGGTGTCGATGGCCACTGGGGTTGCGCGGTTCTCGACGTCGATGATTTCCACGGGATAGCCTATGCGGGAACCTTTATTATTCTCCACGCTCATACGCGTGGCGTGGCCGATTTGAATTGCATCGCGGCCAATTCCGCTGAATGTGTTTTCGGTGATGCGGCCGTCTTGATTGCGGGGCGAACGGTAGAGTGAATGCGTCCAGATGCCATTGCCTCGGATATCCGTGAGCGCGCATTGGCGGACGGTGAAATCCGTTGTGCCTTCCTCCATCAGAATGCCTCCAGTGGTGTTGTTGCGTCTTTTATCGTTGAGCGAACCGCTGGCGTTGACGGTGAGTTTCTCAATCGTGACGTGCCGGGAGGCGCTGACCAGCACGGCGAATCCGGCGATGTGCTGGAAGTTCGCGCCGGTTATCGCGAGCCCGTCGGCTTGTTCGATCAGGATGCCGTTGCTGATTGTGAATTGCGCAAAGCTGCGATCGGAGGGTGGCAATCCGGCTGGTTTTGCGATGCGATCGCGATTGCCTTCGAGGGTGAGTCCAATGATTTTGAGGTTGCGGCAATGCGTGCAGCTCAGGATTGCCCGGCCTTGGAAATTATCGGCCGCGCGGAGGATTGTTTGTGAACCGCGGAGCTCGAGATCATGCGCGCCGTCGGGCAGACGGATCTCGGCGGAAACCGCAATGCTGCCCTTGGGAAGCTCGACCACTCCGGTGGATTGCTTCGCCCAATTGGCGAGCAGCAGAAATGCGAGGAACACTATCGCTATTCTAACTACGATGGCAATTGCGATAACTCAACTCGGCATCAGCGCGCCTGATGGAGCGGTGATCGGCGTGATTGGCGAGAGTGGATCTGGCGTAGCTACGGTGCTGGAAGAATCGCGAAAAGCAGGCGCAGTGACGTTCGATCATACGCAGCTTGGGGCCGCGGATGCCCTTGAGCGAGCGCGGATGGCCGGACAATTATTCGATTTGCGGCGCGCGGGCGGCGTGGCGTTCCTGGCGTCACATGAGGACGAATTGTTGCGCCAGTTGGTGGATGAAATCTGGTGGGTACACGACGGGAAACTAGCGGGCAAGGGCGATCCGACGAAGATGTTGGCGAAATATCAGCATCACGTGGCGCGACGTCTGCGCGCTTTGGGTGATGGGCGTTCAGCGCCGGTAGATCCGTCGATGCGGCGTGGTGATGGACGGGCGAAGCTGATCACGCTCGAGACGCTGACGGCGGAAGGGCGTCCGACGATGGTGTGGGCGAGCGGTGAAGACGCGATGATTCGAGTCGTGGTGGAGTTCGCGGCTGGTGTTGACGATCCGGTGGTGGGGATCATGATTCGGACGCGGATCGGCTTCGAGGTTTATGGAACGAATACGGAGTTGGAGAAACTGAAGCTCGGTCCTTGCGCGGCTGGGGACCGGCGGGAGATTGCGTTTCGGTTTCGGTGCGATTTGTGTCCTCAGGAGTATACGATTACCGCGGCGTCACATGATCCGGATGGTGTTTGGCATGACTGGCTCGAGGATGCGGTGGCTTTCAAGGTGACGGACACTCGGTACACGGCGGGCGTGGCGAATTTGCGGGCGGTCGTTAGCTTGGGTTGAAGAAGCGTGGATCGTAGCCGAATTTTCGTGGCGGGCGCAGGCGGATTTCGCTGGCTTCGGGGTGAGCGGGGTTGATGAGCCAGTTGGATTCCGCCGGCGACAAAGCCGACGGCACGATCAAAATAGCTGTTTGGGCATTCTGCACGAATGCATCTCCGATTACCGTGAGGCTTGGCGGCGCTGGGACTCTTCGCCAGTTTGCCGGCAGGTGTCTGGGTGAAATAACCTTTCGGGATAATTTTTCCGGCACTTCTGCCGTCACCAGGACAAGATCCTTCGGCAAACTGTCGGGATCGATGTGGACGAAGTATTCGATCATCGCCAACGATGCGTGTTCGGCGGTATAAGCAAGGCGCGTTCCTGGACTGGACCAGCGTCCTCCGAAGCGGAACGAGCCATCACCGTCAAGCGGCTTCTTTGCGTAACGCCCCCGGACCAGCCGATATACTGGCGTCAACTCACTCCGCCGTAAGCGATGCGTCCGAGCACGTTCTCCACCATTCGTGCGCCTGGTTCGGTGTCGATGGAATTCAGCGGGACCAAGCCACCTAGTGCCCGATTCGGACGCTTCAACCAGCGGAGCGCGGTCTCATCGTCGCCAAGGTAATGTTTGGCCAATGCGACAATTCGCGCAAGCCGATAAAGGCGATCCGACTCGTGTTGCGCGAGACGCCCTTCCTGACGCCGGCGCTGGAGGCTTCGCGGCGAAAGATCGAGACTTGCGGCGAGCTCATTCAAATTAAGATCGGCGGCGCGCATTACTTGCTCGACGACTCTTTGGGGGAAACCTTCACGAATGGCCGTCTGGAGGTCGGACCCGGTCCGTAGCGAGCGGCCAAGCGCCGACTTGCCGCCAAGCTCTTCCATGACCGCGCGCAATTCGTTTACCATTCTGTCCTTTATTGTAGCGCCAAATGGCGCGGCTATGACAATGGTAAGCTAAGACTTCATGCAGCACCCCGGTATCGTTTCGGCAACTCCACAGGAGGGCGAACTCCAGTTTGAGGCGAGTCTGCGCCCGCGGCGGTTGGAGGATTTCACCGGGCAACCAAAGCTGAAAGAAAATCTTTCCATCGCCATCGAAGCGGCGAAGCGGCGGGGCGAGGCTCTCGATCATGTGCTGCTCTACGGGCCTCCTGGACTGGGTAAGACTACGCTCGCGACCATCATTGCCAATGAGCTTGGCGTGCCGTTCGATCAAACGTCCGGCCCGATTCTGCAGAAGAAACTCGACCTGACGGGTTTGCTGACCAATATCCGTTCGCAGCAGGTTTTCTTTATTGATGAAATTCATCGACTGCAACCTGACATCGAAGAGATGCTGTACTCGGCGCTGGAAGATTTTCGCGTCGATATCATGATTGGCTCGGGCCCTGGGGCGCGCTCTCATAATCTGGAAATCAAGCGGTTCACGGCCATCGCTGCTACGACGCGGCTTGGTTTGCTGAGCGCTCCTCTCCGAACTCGTTTTGGATTGGTTCTGCGTTTGAACCCTTACGAGCCGGCGGAACTGCAGCGAATTGTCCGGCGCTCCGCTCCGCTGCTCGAGATCACTATTGACGACGATGCGGCCGGCGAGATCGCTCGGCGCAGCAGAGGGACGCCGCGCATTGCGAATCGTTTGCTGCGGCGCGTTCGCGACTACGCGCAGGTGCGGGCCGAAGGGCACATCAGTCTGAAGGAGGCGAAGACCGCGCTCGACATGCTCGAAGTAGACCGCTACGGGCTCGATGAGGTCGATCAGAAGATCATGCAGACGGTGCTGGTGAAGTACGCCGGCGGGCCGGTGGGTCTCAACACGATTGCGGCGTCGATTGATGAAGAGGCGGCGACCATCGAGGAGGTTTACGAACCTTACCTGATGCAGCTCGGTTTTCTGGACCGCACTCCGCGAGGGCGCATGGCGACTGACGTGGCGTTCGATTATTTCAAAGTGCCAAAACGAATGCGCGGAGCGTTGCAGGAAAATCTGTTTTGAAGATCGCCTACCTTTCACTGGGATCGAACCTGGGAGAGCGGGAGCAGACGTTACGCGCGGCGGTGGATCGGCTTCAGAGTAACGATTTTAAAGTTCGGCGAATCTCATCTGTTTATGAAACGGCTCCACAAGACGTGCTGAATCAGCCGTGGTTTCTCAATCTCGTGGTAGAAGGCGAGAGCGAATTGCTGCCCTTACAATTGCTCCACTACGTGCTGAGCGTGGAACGCGAGATGGGGCGTAAGCGGACGATTGCGAAGGGTCCCCGGACAATCGACATCGATATTCTGCTGCACGGCAGCGCTGTGGTGAACACGGAGAAGCTGCAAATTCCCCATCCCAGAATGACGGAACGCCGCTTTGTGCTGGAACCGCTGGCGGAGTTGATTCCGGATTTTCGGCATCCGGTTACGCATCGCCGTATTCGGGAACATTTAGCTTTGACGATGGATCAGCCAGTCCGCAAGCTGGGGTTACTTCACTAAAGCCGGCAGTTTCTCGATGCGTACGCGGGCGATTCGGTTCTGCTCCATGGACATGACCGTGAAACGGCGCCCTACATATTCGATGCTGTCACCCGGCTTTGGAATTTCGCCGATCTGAAACAGCAGAAAACCGGCTAGCGTCTCGAACCCGGCATCGCTCGGCAGTTCGATACCGTACTGGGTCTCCAGATTTCGGATGCTGGTGCCGCCATCGAGTTCGAGAACGTCCGATTCGGGGGGCGGCGCGGTACGCATTTCGTCGTGCTCATCTCCGATGGGACCGAAGACCTGCTCGAGAACATCTTCGAATGTGATCAGTCCGCTGATGGTTCCGAATTCGTCGACTACCAAGGCCATGTGGCTGTGCCCTTCTCGGAATTCGTCGAGGATTTGGTTCAACGGCTTCGATTCTGGAACCACCAGCGCCTTGCGAAGAAGCCGGCGCAGGCGGAATGGCGCGACAGGGCGGCGGCGGTCGAGTGCGATTTTGCGCTCTTGCCAGATTCGCATCATGTCTTTGAAATGAACGATGCCGATGATGTTTTCGGGCTTCTTCTCGTAGACGGGCAGGCGGGAATATTGATGATCGATCAGAACGCGGAGGACCTGGTCGAGATTCGCGTCGGCCGGAACGGAGACGACGGCATTGCGAGGCACCATGATTTCACGCGCCGCATAGTTGTGCAGGTCGAGCACGTGCTGGATGGTGTCTTCCTGGAAATGCGAGAGATGCCCTTCGTCGCCGCTGCTGCTGACGATGAACTTCAGCTCTTCGGCGGAGTGACCGCCGCCGTGGGGCTGCCCTTTGAGGCCGATGATCCGGCTGAGGAGATGCGCGGTGGTTTCGATGGCGTAGACGAATGGCTCCGAGACGCGGTAAAAGATGAGGAGGACGGGCGCGACGATTACGGCGAGGCGTTCGGCTTTTTCAATGGCCACATTTTTAGGAACGACTTCGCCGATGACGACGTGCGCATAACTCATCACTGCAAAAGAGAGCGCGAAGCAGACACCGTGCAGGATGCCGGTCGTCGCGGGCGTTGCGATGGGATGAAAGAGAACGATGAGAAGCTGGAAGAGGGTGTCTTCGCCAGCCCAGCCGAGGCCGAGGCTGGCCAGAGTGACTCCGAGTTGCGTGACGGAGAGAAGGCGTTCCGGGTTGTGCAGCAGGTTGAGGGCGGCTTGCGCTCCCACGTTGCCCATTTCCGCGAGACGCCGGAGTTTGGCGCGCCGTGAGGAGATGAGGGAAACCTCCGCGGCGGCGAAGAACCCGTTGATCGCCAAGATCAACGCGAGCAGTAATATACGGTAGCCGTAATGAGATTCACTCATCGGTAGTTTTAGCGGGCACTTTCAGCGGTTCGATACAATTCGATCAGTGCTCTTAAACCGGCTCCTCAAATATATTAACTTGCTGGTTGCCGTTTTACTTTGCATCGCTCTGGCAGTAGTTTACTGGTTTGGTTATCGCGTATTGCCGAAGACCTCGGGTACGATTCACGCGCCACTGAGCGCGCATGCGACGGTGACTCGCGATTCTCTAGGCGTTCCGCATATACAAGCATCGTCTATTGAAGACGCTTTGTTCCTGCAAGGCTATGTCACGGCGCAGGACCGCCTGTTTCAAATGGAGTTGCTGCGGAGATTGGCGGCGGGTGAGTTGTCGGAGCTTTTCGGTCCTGCGGCGCTGGAGCCAGATCGCGATGCGCGGCGGTTTCGCTTGCGCCGTGTTGCCGAGGAACAAGCGAAGCGGCTCGACCCGAACGCGCGCGTGTGGCTAACCGCGTATGCCCGAGGCGTCAACTACTTCATGGAAACCCACCAGGACGCGTTGCCGATCGAGTTTACGCTGCAGCGCTATAAGCCTCGGCCGTGGTCGGTGGTGGATACGCTGCTGATCGGGATGCAAATGTATCGCACGCTGACGACGACGTGGCAGGACGATATCCAAAAGATGCAGATGCTGCGGGGCGGCGATGCGGCGATGGTGAACGCTCTTTTTCCTGTGCGATCCGAGAGTGATTTTCAGCCCGGCTCGAATAGCTGGGCAGTGAGCGGAAAGAGGACTGCGTCCGGGAAACCGATTCTGGCGAACGATCCGCACCTGGAATATGGTCTGCCCTCGATCTGGTATTTGATTCATCTGCAGGCGCCGGGGCTGAATGTGGCCGGCGCTTCTATTCCCGGCGCTCCTAGCGTGGTGTCCGGACATAACGACCGTATTTCGTGGGGCGTGACAAATCTCGGCTTCGATGTGGAGGACCTGTACATCGAGCGGATGAATGTGCAGACCGGACAATATCTATTTCAGGGCCAGGTGCAGCAGGCTCGGGTGGAACGCGAACTGATTCCGGTGAAGGGACAGAAGCCGGTGGAAATGACAACCCTGGTCACCCGCCACGGGCCGGTGTGGACCAGTGCCGGAAACCAGATCATGTCGCTGCAATGGGTAGCGGGCAATGCCGGCAACTTCTCCTTTCCGTGGATCGACATCGATCGGGCGCGGAATTGGGAAGAGTTTCGCCAGGCTCTTGCGGGGTATGGTGGCCCGGGGCAGAACTTTGTTTATGCCGATGTGGATGGGAACATCGGATATCAGGCGGCTGGCAAACTGCCGATCCGCAAGAATTTCAACGGCGATATTCCGGTGGACGGAAGCTCGGGTCAGTTCGAATGGGATGGCTTTATTCCGTTTGAGGAATTGCCGACGGCTTATAATCCGCCGTCGGGGATGGTGATCACGGCGAATCAGAATCCATTTCCAGCGGATTATAAGTATCCGGTGAATGGCAAATTTGCATCTTATTATCGTGCGCACCAGATTCGGGATTTGCTTTCGGCGAAAACGGGTTGGAAGCCGGAGGACATGTTAGTGGTGCAAAAGGATGTCTATTCCGGACTCAGCGACTTTATCGCCAAGCAGGTAATCGCGGCGTATGACAAGCGCGGGGCAACTCCAGGGTTGGCCGATGCGGCCGATATCCTTCGCAAGTGGAATGGGCAGATGGAAAAGGACGAGCCTGCTCCTTTTCTGGTGTCGCTGATTTATCAGTATCTGCGGAAGGCTTTGGCGGAGCGGGCTTCTCCGGGCAAAGGACTGGTTTACGATTACGCTCCGGCGGGCGCGGCGATTGAACGGATACTTCGCGGCCGGCCTCGCGAGTGGTCTTATGATTATGATCAGCTCCTGCTTCGATGCTTTGTCGATGCGGTGGAAGAAGGACGCCGGATTCAGGGTAAGAACGTGACGAAGTGGCGGTATGGATCGTATGTGGAGCTTACACTTCGCAATCCGATTCTGGGGCAGCTTCCTTGGGTGGGCAAGTACTTCAATATTGGTCCGGTGCCTATGAGCGGGTCTCCTACTACTGTGAAACAGTTGACCCGGACGTCTGGATTGGTTGGCCCTTCACTTCGCTTGATTGATGACACTGGCGATTGGGAGCGGTCCTTGGAAAACATAACTACTGGCCAGTCGGGACAATTTTTGTCTTCGCATTACCGGGATCAGTGGGACGCTTATTACTTGGGGCGAAGCTTTCCTATGCGGTTTGGGAAGGTGGACGGGAGTGTGCTGCGCGTGGAAGTGGGACGGGAGTAATCTTCATGCAAAGAAGGCGGATTGGATCGCTCGACGTGTCGGTTATCGGCGTTGGGTGTAATAACTTTGGTTGGCGCATTGATGCTGCCGCTACTGGCGCTGTTGTGGGTACCGCTCTGGATTTGGGGATTAACTTTTTCGATACTGCGGATATTTATGCTAAGGGCCAGAGCGAAGAGTTTCTTGGGCGGGCTCTGGGGACACGTCGGGATGAGGTGATTATTGCAACGAAGTTCGGGATGAAGATGGACGAGCAGCGCGTGGGCGCCAAGCCTGCTTACGTGCGACAGGCGGTCGAGGACAGCCTGCGGCGGCTGGGTACGGATCGTATTGACTTGTATCAACTTCATCAGTCTGATCCGGAGACTCCGCTCAACGACACGCTTGGGGCGATGGAAGATCTTGTTCGCGCGGGCAAGGTTCGCGAGATCGGGTGCTCTAATTTTTCGGCCGATCAGCTTCGGGCGGCGGCGGGGCGGTTCGCCAGCGTACAGAACGAATACAGTATGGTGCACCGCGAACCGGAGGCCGACGTTCTGCCGGAATGTGAGCGGTCAGGCATTGCGTTCCTTCCTTTTTTCCCGTTGGCTAGCGGCCTGCTTACTGGCAAGTATCGTCTGGGGCTGAAACCGCCCAAAGGTAGCAGGGGTGATGCCGGCTGGGGCCCGAAAGTGTTTACCGGTGCGAATCTAGCTTTGGTCGAGAAATTGATTGGGTTCGCGTCGTCTCACGGGCATACGATTCTCGAACTGGCATTTGCCTGGCTGTTGGCTAAGCCGGTGGTGGCATCGGTAATTGCGGGCGCAACTTCTCCGGAACAGGTGAAGGCGAATGCCTCGGCTACGGGGTGGGCGCTTACGAAGGCGGAGTTGGCTGAGGTGGACGCGATTGGATGACAGCGGGATCTATTCGGTAATTGGCGAGGATGGTTTCGCGCGGCTGGTGAGTGCGTTTTACCGGCAGGTTCCTGGTGACGATGTGCTGGGTCCTATGTATCCGGCGGATGATCTTGCCGGCGCCGAAGAGCGGCTTCGGGGATTCCTGATTTTTCGGTTTGGCGGACCCGCGCGATACATAGAGCAGCGCGGCCATCCACGGTTGCGTATGCGGCATGGCCCTTTTGTTATCGATCAGCGGGCTCGCGACCGGTGGATGAGTTTGATGAATGCAGCTTTGGATGAGACGCGGTTGCCGGTGGAAGTCGATCGCGTGCTTCGGGAGTTTTTTGATTCCACGGCTACGTTTATGATCAATCGAGGATGATGGTGATATGAAGTTTCACCTGGTATTTCTGTTTCCGCTTTTGCTTGTAGGCAGCATCAAACAGCCGGTTGAGATGACAACTACGGATCGGGTGGCGTTTGCTCCTGGCGGCACGATCCGTTTAAGCGGGTCTGTGGGTCAGCTCAATATTGAGGGCTGGGATCGGCCGGAAGTCGAGATTAGTTTGACGCGATATACGGAGATTGAGAGTTTGCCGGCTCGGCGTGAAGAGGTCACTAAGGAATTGGGTTTGATTCATGTCTCCACGACAGGCCAGGGCAGTAAGGAGTTGGTGATCTCGACCGGGATTCCTCCGCGGAATCCTTTCGCCCGGTTCTTCGATGGGCGGACGAAGTGGGATCTGGATTACCGGATTCGCGTTCCTCGTGATTCGAAGCTGGTGATTCAGCACGACGGCGGCGATCTGACGGTTTACGATGTGGCGGGCGATATTGACGTCCATGCTCCTCATGGGTCGATCATGCTGATGCTTCCGGACGGGCAGTATTCGATTGATGCCAAGTGTACTTTGGGGGATGTTTATTCGGATTTTGATGCTAGTACCAAGCCGGCGGGCACCCGTAAGATTGATGTCCGGGTGAGAAGCGGAACCATCAAGATTCTTGAGATGGAGCGCCGGCTACCAACCGGCGCTCAGCATGCCATGCTGCCCCACGTGGGCAGCTAGGTGATGATGTCCTTGATTACTTCGCCTCGCACTTCGGTCAGGCGTTCTTTGCGGCCCAGGTGCATGTAGCTTAGGGCATCCTGATCGAGTCCTAGCTGATTCAGGATTGTCGTGTGCAGGTCTCGGAAGTGGACGGGGTTTTCGGTTGCTTTTAAACCGATGGCGTCGGTGGCTCCGTAGACTGTTCCGCCTTTGAATCCGCCGCCTGCCACCCACATGGAGAAGCCGGTGTTGTGGTGATCGCGGCCTTTGCTCTTTTCCGATTCCGGAGAGCGGCCGAACTCGCCTCCCCAGAGCACGATCGTCGAATCGAGCATTCCGCGCTGCTTCAGATCCTTGATGAGTGCGGCGACGGGCTTGTCTGTCCAACTGGCCATTTGCAGGTGGTTCGTCTCAATGTCGTTGTGGGCGTCCCATTCGAGATTGGCTTGACCTCCGCCGGAGACTACGCACGTGAAGCGGACTCCCTTTTCGACCATGCGGCGGGCCAGGAGACAGCGGCGGCCATAATCGTCGGTGAGGGGCTGGTTGACGCCGTACATGTCCAGCGTTTCTTTGGATTCCTTGCTGAGGTCGAAGACTTCCGGCGCTTCCGTTTGCATTTTGAAGGCAGTGTCATAGGCGGACATGCGGGCGGCGAACTCGGGATCCTCTGCGTGGATGTTCGCGTCGTTGAGCGAGCGGATCATGTCGATGGTTTTGCGGCGCTCTCGGAGTGTTACGCCTTTGGGGAGATCGAGGTTGAGGACAGGACGGGCGCCGGGGCGGAACATGGTCGGCTGATAGACCGCGGGCAGAAATCCGTTGGTGTACATGGGAACGCCGGCCTCTTGCGCGCCGTGCGAATCGGGCATGACGACGTAGGCGGGCAGCGCTTCGGCTTCCGATCCTAGCCCATAGACGATCCAACTTCCCATGGCCGGGAATCCGGGAATAATGCGGCCCGTCATCATTTGATACTGGGCAGCAGAATGGACCACCATGTCGCCGTGCATGGAGCGGATGATGCAGAGATCGTCGATGACTTCCGCCTGATGCGGGAAGAGATCGGACACTTCGATGCCGGACTGACCGCATTTTTTGAACGTGCGCTTGGTGCCGAGGATCCGCGACTGCGAGTTCACGGTTTGATACTTGACGTCGCCGAATTCGGCGGGGCGCTTCTGCCCATCAAGCTTGTTGAGCAATGGCTTGGGATCCCACGTCTCGAGGTGCGAGGGGCCGCCGGCCATGTAGACGAAAATGACGGCTTTCGCTTTTGCTTTGTCCGGGTTCGTGGGCGGCTTCGGCGCAAGTGGATTGTAACGGGCGGCGCGGGCCTGCTCCTGGGCGAACATGGAGGCGAAGGCAAGCGAGCCGACTCCGCAGAAGCAGTCGGTCAGAAACTCGCGGCGATTCTTGGCAAAACGAATGTGTTCCGGCATGTCAGTTCACGTACATGAATGCGTTCAGGTTGAAGACTCCGAGAGCAAACTCCTTTAGCTTGCCGGGGTCGTTCGGATTTTCGGACAGAAACTTCATGGCGATCGCCTTTTCCTTCGGATTGGGCGGGAGGCCAGTGGCAAGACGCCAGGCTAAATCGATGCGCCCGGAAGTGGTGGTTCGTTCTTTCGTGAGGCGCGCGGCGAGTTCGGCGGCCATCTTATTGGAAAGTTCGCCGTTCAGAAGCTCCAAGGCTTGTGGTGCGTGTGTCGACTGCTCGCGCCGCGGGCAGGAGAGCAGCGAATCGGGTCCATCAAAGACACCCATGAAGGGGAGTTGCAGGTTGCGCTTATAGATTAAGTAAATGGTGCGGCGATCATATTCCGTCTTGTCGCGTGTGGCTACCCAATATTGAGGCCGCTTCAACATCTTGACGAGATCGTTGTCGATGGGGATCATGACGCTGGGTCCACCGGCCTTGGTGTTGAGGCGGCCGGCGATGTCGAGCATGGAATCGCGGATCTCTTCGGCTTCGAGACGGCGATGGCTGAATTTCCAGAGCAGCGCGTTTTCGGCGTCCTTCTCCATGGCCTGCTTTTCGATCGGTGACACACTCGACTGGCGGTAGGCGTTAGAGAGCAGGATCATCCGGTGAATCGGCTTCATCTTCCAGCCGTTCTGCACGTATTGATTGCCGAGCCAATCGAGCAATTCGAGATTGGACGGGCGGCCGCCCATGCGTCCAAAGTCGTTGGCGGTGGAAACAATTCCGCGGCCGAAGTGATATTGCCAGACGCGATTGACCATGACGCGCGCGGTGAGCGGATTGGCAGGATCGGCGATCCATTCGGCTAGCTTGGTGCGCGGGTTTTCGGTATCGAGCGGAGCCTCGGGTGTGGCCTCAGGAAGCAGAACTCCGATGGGACGCATGCCGACTTTGGCGCCCTTTTGCGTGTAGTCGCCGTGGAAGAGAAGATTGATTGGGGTGGGCTTCTTGTCGTCGGTCACGCTGTATATCGACGGCAGGGGCGCAGGCATTTTATCGTCGAGCTCTTCGATCTGCATTTCGAGCTTTGCCTTCTCGCCGTCGGGCGCCTTGCGCATTGCGAATTGGAGACGCTTCATTTCCTTTTCGATCGGCTCCATCTTGGTTTTCCAGGCTTCCTGTTCTTCCTTGGTGGCCTGGACGATGTCGTTCGGCTCCGTTTGCGCGAAGTAGCCTTGGATGCGGTAGTAATCCGACTGGCGGAAGGGATCGAACTTATGGTCGTGGCAGCGGGCGCAGCCGATGGTGACGCCGAGGAACGCCGCCCCGACGACGTTGGTCATTTCCGTGAGGACTTCGTTGCGTGAGCTGGCTACGTCCTGATTGCCTGCGTTCTTGCGAAGCGGGCCGAGCCGGTTGAAGCCGCTGGCGATGAGGTACATGTCGTTCTTGGGGTCGATTTCGTCGCCTGCCAGTTGTTCTTTTACGAATTGATCGTAGGGCTTGTCGTTGTTGAAGCTGGCGATTACGTAGTCACGGTAGCGGTAGGCGTCCTGGCGGTGGGTATCGTATTCATAGCCGTCCGACTCTGCGAAGCGGACGACGTCGAGCCAGTGGCGTCCCCACTGCTCGCCATAACGTGGCGAGGCTAGCAGGCGGTCGACGAGTTTCTCCCACGCTTTCGACGATTTGTCGCGCACGAAGGCATCGATTTCTTCGGGCGTGGGCGGGACTCCGTGCAAGTCGTATGTGACCCGGCGAATCAGCGTGGCGCGGTCGGCGGCGGGCGCGGGTTTGAGTCCGGCTTTTTGCAGACCGGCCAGGATGAACGCGTCTACCGGCGTCTTGACCCAAGCCTTGTCCGCCGGCGCGGTGAACGAAGGAGGGGTGACGTCTTTCCTTGGCACGAATGCCCAGTGCTGGCGCTCGCGTGGTTTGTAAGTTCCGAGCGGCGCGATCGGATCTTCGGAAGCCACCAGAGTTGCGGTGGCTGCGAGGATGCAGATCAGTTTTTTCATTTTACCCGCCTATTTGAGATTGTATCCGAAATGCAACGCGGCGTTCTTGGCCACGGATGGACATGGATGAACACCGATAACAGCCAAATTATAAACGCAGAGCTTTTTCGGCGTCGGTCATTCTGCTGACGGGGTTGGGGTTGTTGGGAATTGGGTTTGTTCCGGAAAGGAAGCTTTTGATGGCGAATTTGAGTTTTTCCTGGTCGGTTCCGTCGGCGATCCCCCGGATCATGGTGATGGCGCGGTCGTCGTCGAGCTTTCGGAGGCGCTTGAATTCTGACGCGGCGCGATGATAGCTGCTTTCGATGGTCTTTTCGTAGCGATTGAGCTTCATGAGTTCGCGGGAGAGGCGCTCGTCGGAGTCGGTGAAGGGGTTGGCTCCGAGGGATTGCTCCAGGATTTCGTTCTCGAAGCGGCGGACTCGGTTTAGGCGCCACATGGCGTCGGCCATGGTCTTGACGTGAAACTTCTCCTCGAGGGTTTGGGGCTTTTTCTCGTTGAGGTAGTTTTGCACGAAGGCTTCGTATTCTTCTTTGTTTTCGGTGCTGAGGCAGGCGGATTGCGAGTTGAAGCCCCATTTGACTGCGTTTTGGGCGACGCGCGATTTTCCTTCTTCGCTGCGCGGTCCGGTGGAGTGCTGGGCGTTCGCGGTGTTCGCCGCGATCTGCGTGGGTGTTGCCATGGTGATGCTCCTGTAGGGGGAATTTGACTGCACGAAAAGGACTGGCGCGACGGCCTTTCCTTTTGCGATTTGAGTGTAGTGGATGGGTTTCGAATATCGGAGGCCGGGCGGGATGGATTTCTTTGTAGGTTATAGATTCTGGTATGGAAAAAGTCTTGCGGAATTTTGTGAACGCCAGCTTTGAAGGTAAGCGAAATCTGTTGGTTGTGATTCATACTATTAGCGGGAGCGGGTCCGTCTGATCAGCGCTCGGTCGGCGACTAAACATGAAGAAACCTCCGTCTAAGCGGCGTGCCCCTGAGATGAGAGCCGAATACGACTTTTCTGGCGGCGTCCGGGGCAAGTACGTTGACAGATACCGCGGCGGTACCAATGTGGTGATCTTGGACCCGGAATTGGCTGAGGCTTTTCCGGATTCGAAGTCGGTTAATGACGCGCTTCGGGCGCTCGTGGCTATCGCGACTCGCAAGCGTCCGTGATCTCGGTAGGGAAGATTGTCGGACTCCGATTTCTGGTGGGCGTGATAGTGAAACGCCGAATGAGGGGGCAAGGCGGCCCCGGCTAGAGGATCTATACTAAGAATGCACATGCAAACCAGCGTGGATATTGGGACTCTGATCGAGAGGTCGCCAGAGATCCGCAAAGGCCGGCCCTGCATTGCCGGAACCGGTGTGACGGTGCGGCGTATTGCCGGGTGGCACAATTTGGGTCTTGCACCTGAAGAAATCGCCGCCAAGATGGAACATCTCACGCTGGCTCAGATTCATGCGGCCCTGGCCTACTACCATGCGAACTGTGACGAGATTGACAGTGACATGGCTGCCGAGGACGCTGCAGTGGAAGAGATTTTTCCGACACGGACATAACTGCGGTGAGCCGCCTTCGTTTGTACGTGGACGAGGATGCGATGGACGGCGATGTTGTCCGCGGCCTTCGGTCCCGTGGAATTGATGTGGCGACCGCTGCCGAAGCCGGCATGATCCGCCGACGTGATGAAGACCACCTCAGTTTCGCCACGGTTCAAGGCCGGGTGCTTTACTCTTTTAAGGTTGGAGACTTTCACGAAATCCACACGGCATGGACAGCGAGCGGCCGCGACCATTGCGGCATCGTTTTGACGCGTCAACACGATACTCGACCGGGGAACAGATTCGGCGATTGCTGCGTCTGATCGGCTCGCTGCCGGCTGAAGCTATGAGAAATCGCGAAGAGTTTCTGGGGCGGTGGTGATCCGCACAAGCCTATGTGTGCTTTATCAGATTCGAAGTTATCGTGGCCGCTAGTGAAAGGACGCGAACTCCGCTTCGTAGACGGTGATGCGCGCAGGGGTTGAAGTCAGGTGTCCATGCCAGTGATCCGCCGTGGTTGGTGTGTAGTAGGCCGTGATCTCGTAGTCACCTGGAGCAATGTAGGCCATGGTGCTTCCCTGGTAGTATCGGATCATATTGTCGATCGTTGCTGGGCTGTTCAACAACGCGGCAATTTCCGGCGCCGGCGACTCTTTCAGAGCGCAGGCGATGTTGCTCTCGAAGAATTCCCGGAACTTCGCCTCGCGGATTGTTGCGTCCACGATGATGCCGAGATAGACCTGAATATGTTCAACGTTAAGAGTACCGCCACCTCCAGAAGAGAACACGCTGATGGATACATCTTCTTTTCCTTGTGGGGTGAGACGCCGCACCGCTAGTTTGATGTTTG
>Ga0105237_10003435_pt1 | contig 18798 bp, 18 predicted proteins | sample KBSC24metaG_FD_81520 | JGI IMG/M metagenome (GOLD analysis project Ga0105237, IMG submission 81520) | Corn rhizosphere microbial communities from Kellogg Biological Station, Michigan, USA - KBS C2-4 metaG | ecosystem: Host-associated > Plants > Roots > Rhizosphere > Soil | place: Michigan, USA... | reverse complement strand
ATAGGCCTCTACGATCGCAGACTCCAGGTCCCTGGGAATATGCCCTTTCATCATCAGGTCACGCGCAGTTTTACCAATTACCTGTAAATTGGAAAAACTATTCCGGTCCAGCTGCATTAGAATCACACCCATCGCTTCATCCATCGCATTACTACTCAGAAAGTACCTGAATGCTTCAGATGTGATTGCAAACCCCTTAGGAATAAGGATTCCTTTGGGAATTAAGCTGGTATACATTTCGCCCAGAGAAGCATTTTTACCACCTACTTCGGCAATGTCTTTTATTCCAATTTCACTAAAATTTCTTATGTACTTTTCCATGATATTAACCTAATTAACCAACAACTTGCGCTCATCTAATACTACCTCAACGATGGTATATAATTCCCGTTTAACTTCGCGGAATTCATGGAGCAGGTCTATCATTTGATATTCCAGATGGGCTTGCTTTCCTGCCAAGGCTTCTGATCCTTCGCTCAGTAAATCTTCTGCAAGTAACTCCAGGTCTCTGAGCTGATGATCCAGTAATTCTTTGATCTGGTGCTTTTCATTTACCAGGGCTGATAATTTACTGCCCAGCTGAGTTAATTTGTGAATGCGGTCTTCACCTGCTAATTGCAGAAAATGTTCTTCCATTAAGCGGTTCAGAAAAACAACCTCTACATTAAAGAAGTCAAGTTCAGTTTTCCATCTTCTGGCGTTAATATAATACTCCAGTGATCTTGCAGACAGTTTGGTTAACGTTTCCATCAGTTTAAGTTTAATTATACCAGTAGTTTCTTGCTACCGGTTAATTATCAAATTTACCTAACGAATAACCTGATACCTGTGATTGCTATTATCAAACCAAATGACCTTCATCACTTTTATTCTTAAAGCGAACACATCAGACTAACCCGACCGTTTCCGATAATTGAGAATGGCCCAGCCATTAAAAAAGACAGCAAAGCCCAGCATAGCATAGATTTGAAAACTAATGTCCGACAATCCACTGCCCTTTAACATCACCATCCTCATGACCTCAATAAAATAAGAAACAGGATTAAAGCGGGTGATGATTTGCGCCCATTCGGGCATACTTTCAATTGGGGTATATAAGCCGCTTAACAGGTTAAAAATCATGGTGACAAAAAAAGAAACCAGCATGGATTGCTGCTGGGTTTGTGCATAGGTAGACAAAAGAAGCCCTAAGCCTAAAATGGCCACTAAATAAACTGAAGAGAAGATATAAATGGTACTGTAGTGCCCAAGCGGGACTATTCCATACACCACCCTGGCCAGGATCAAGCCTAATGTTAAAACGATATTGGCTAATAACCAGAATGGAATAAGCTTTCCTAAGATGAACTGTGTTTTCTTAATCGGACTTACGTTGATCTGTTCTATGGTGCCCATCTCCTTTTCCCGCACAATATTATTGGCTGCAAAGGAAGAGCCGATCATGGTAACCAGCATCACCAGTATGCCCGGAACCATAAATACACGATAATTCATATTTGGATTATACCAGTTGGAAGACGTTACTTCAATGACTGGCTGAGGTTCAAACCTGGGCATCTGTATCCATTGTGTACGGATCTCCTGATTGTAGTCTCGAAGGATGCCCTGAATATAGGCTGCCCCCAGCCCTCCTTTTACACCATTAATGGCATTCACAGCCACCAGCAGTTCCGCCTTATCCTCTTTTACCAGGCTTTGCTCAAATTGTGCCGGGATTTCCAGTAAAAGATCTGTCTTATCCTGTTCAATGGCATGTAAGCCATCCTTATAAGTTGCACTGTAATCTTTAAGTTTAAAATATCCCGAGGAGATGATCTTGTTGATCATTTTCTGAGAATAAGCCGAATGGTCATGATCTACCACACCGAGGTTGATATTCTTGATTTCATAGTCTGCTGCAAGCGGCAAGAGCAGTAACTGGATCATTGGCATAATGAACAGAATCCTGATGATTGCAGGGTCCCGAAAGATTTGCAAGAGTTCTTTCTGCAGTAAGAATTTCAGTAGTCTCATAGCCTGGTTTTAAATTGGTAAATACTAACACCCAGTAAAGCAACTGTCATACCCAGTAGAATGGTTGTTTCTTTCCATATGGAGGCAAAACCAAGTCCTTTGATCATCACCGCTTTGACAATGATAAAATACCACCTTGCAGGTACGATATTAGAGATCACCTGCAGGGGTACTGGCATATTTTCTACAGGAAACAGGAATCCACTGAACAAAAGTGTTGGCAGGAACAAACTCATCATAGAGGTAAACATGGCGGTTTGTTGTGTTTTCGCGGTATTGGAGATCAATATGCCAACAGACAAGGAAGTAATGGTAAATAGAATACTTTCGGCCAGGAGCAATGTTAAACTTCCCACAATGGGTACACCAAGGGCATAAACACTTAACAACAATATGCTCGCGATGTTGAGCAAAGAAACCAGGAGATAAGGAATCGTTTTGGCTATGATAATCCGGAAAGGTTTCAAGGGGGACACCAATATCACTTCCATGGTACCGATTTCTTTTTCTTTTACGATAGAGATCGAAGTCATCATGGCACAAACCAGCATCAATACCAAAGCCATTACTCCTGGCACAAAATTATATGCGCCTTTCAATTCAGGGTTATACAACATTCTGACCTGTACCTGTATGGTATAAGGCAAATCCTGATGCTGGTTAAGCTCTTGTTGGTAATCGTTGATGATGGCACTTGCATAATTGGCTAGTGTATTGGCTGTATTGGGATCTGAAGCATCGGCGATCAACTGTATCTGTGCATGGTTGCCATGCAGCAGATCATTACGGAAACCGGCCGGAAAAACGATTGCCATCCTGATCTTTCCTTGTTTAAAGGTGGAATCAATATCCTGATAAGTGTGGACGTTTTTGACCAGACTAAAATATCTGCTTGCTGCAATTCTGTTAGAAATGGCCCTGGTGGCTTCATCTTTTGACTGATCAAAAATGGCAATTTTGGAATTCTTAACTTCATTCGTTAAGGCAAAACCGTAAAGTAAGATCTGAACAATGGGCATCCAGATCAGGATAAACAATGTTCTCCTGTCTCTCCAGATGTGCAGCCATTCCTTTTTAATAAAGATGAGAAACTGTTTCATTGTCGTTTTCCTTCTTACTCTGCTGTTCTTACAGCTTTTCTTGCCAATTGCAAAAAGACTTCGTCCATGGAGTTTACACCATAGTTTTTCATCAGGTTTCCTGGTGAGTCCAGGGCGTCAATCCGCCCATCCACCATAATAGAAACCCGGTCGCAATACTCCGCTTCGTCCATATAGTGTGTAGTCACAAAAATGGTAATGCCGCGTTCGGAAGCATCATAGATCATACTCCAGAACTCTCTTCGGGCCACGGGATCTACTCCACCTGTAGGTTCATCTAAAAAAACAATGGCCGGATCATGCACAATGGCTATAGAAAAGGCGAGTTTCTGTTTCCATCCAAGCGGTAAAGATCTTACCATGGTTTTCTCTTCTCCTTCAAGATGCAGCTGTTTCATCAGTGATGCTGTTTTCTGACGTATCTGTTCATCTTGCAATCCATAAATCCCACCGTAGAACCGGATGTTTTCAAAAACGGTCAGATCTTCATAGAGAGAGAATTTCTGGCTCATATAGCCAATGCGCTTCTTGATCATTTCGGTTTGCTTGTAAATATCAAAACCAGCTACAGTGGCTACTCCGGATGTGGGGAGGGATAATCCGCACAACATCCTCATTGCGGTTGTTTTACCTGCCCCATTGGCACCAAGAAAGCCAAAGATCTCTCCTTTTTCCACTTCAAAACTGATATGGTCAACGGCCACGAAGTCTCCGAACTTTTTAGTGAGGTCTTTTGCTGTGATTACTTTGTTATTTTCCATTCCTCAAGTCATTAAAGCCATAAAACAATCTTCTATATTGGGGGTAATGGTCTTGATCTCCACATCAGTATATTTGCCATTTTGAACAATATTTTCCAGTTTTTTCTGATTCGAATCTGGGTTTTTAAAGGCAACATGATGGTATTGACCAAATGGATAACAGCTTTCTATCTCCGGATCTGATTTAATGGCCTGAAGTAAGGCGTACATTTCATTCGCGCGGATGGCCCATAAAGAATTAGGGTATTCTGAAATTATACCTTTAGGTGTATTAACAGAGAGTAATTGTCCATTCTGGATCAAGGCAACACGGTCGCATAGGGTTGCCTCATCCATATAGGCGGTGGAAACCAATATCGTAATGCCCTGGATTTTTAGTCTGTGCAGCATTTCCCAGAATTCCTTTCTGGAAACCGCATCTACGCCTGTGGTCGGTTCATCCAGGAACAGGACAGTTGGTTTGTGGATCAACGCGCAGCTTAGGGCAAGCTTTTGTTTCATACCCCCAGACAGCTGACCTGCCCTTCTGTTTTTAAAGGGTTCTATCTGCTGGTAAATCTCTTTGATCAGATCATAATTCTCTTTTATGGAGGTATTAAAAATAGAAGCAAAAAACTCCAGGTTCTCTTGTACCGTGAGGTCAGGATATAAGGAGAATCTTCCTGGCATATATCCTACACAATTCCTGATCTTTTTAACATCCTTTACGACATCAAAGCCATCTACGGTAGCTGTACCACTGTCTGCTTCAAGTAAGGTAGTCAATATCCTGAATAAAGAGGTTTTGCCTGCACCGTCTGGACCAATTACCCCAAAGATCTCGCCTTGATCCACAGAAAAGGATATGCCTTTTAAAGCATTTGTAACCACCTTGTCATTCTGGTAGTTCTTCACAAGTTGCTCAACAGTTATCGTTTTCATCACCTGGCATCGAACTTAATCTCTCCATACATGCCAATCTTGAGTAAGCCATCATTCTTTACATGTACTTTAATGGCATAGACCAGGTTGGCACGTTCATCTTTGGTTTGTATGGTTTTTGGCGTAAACTCTGCTTTGTCTGCGATCATCGTGATCACTCCAGGGTATTCTTTATAGCTTTTTGAACCGTTATCTACCAGCACCTTTACGCTTTCATTGAGTTTAATCTGAGACAGTTGCGTTTCGGTGATGTAGGCCCTCAAGGTGATGACAGAAAGATCTGCAATTTTATACAAGGCTTTACCGGCAGCGGTAATTTCTCCTGCCATAGCATATTTGCTGAGTACTGTGCCATTTATCGGATTGACAATGCGTGTTCTGCTCAGCTGATCATCAATCTGTGCAACAGATTTTTTCAAAGGCTGATATTCGCTTAATACGCTTTTGTTTTGCGTACCAGTTGTGGTTTCCTGTACCTTTATCTGTTGTTTATTGGCGGCAATCTGTCTTTTCAATACATGGATCTGAAGGTCAATATCGTCCAGTTGTTTGGTGGTCGCAGCATCGGCTTTGATTAGATTTTGTACGCGGGCCCTTTCATAAAAGGCATTGATCAGCTGTACTTTTAATATTTCTGTCTGATCCTGCAGCAGTTTTACCTGAGGTTTCACATCCATCGTTTTTTGGTGCAGGGCACCCATTGTTGCTTCCACCTGTGCCTTTTGTAATTGCAGAGGCACGGGATCGATAATGCCTACCACACTGTCTTTCTTTAAACTCGAACCTTCTTCCAGGTTTAAACTGAGGATCTTTCCGGGTACTTCTGAAGAGATGATGACTTCATCTGCCTCAAAGGTACCGGATGCATCAGACAGCTGATCTTTGGAGTTACATGCCGCAAGTACTACTGCAATGCTCATCAATGCGTATTTCCAGATCTTCATAAATTTAGTTTATTATATTACCCATTGTATTTTGATAATTATACTGTGCCTGAAGCATTTGTATCTGATGCAGAATCAGGTTTTGCCGGGCCTGATCTTCTGCATTCACCACCAGGATATAGTCGTGCACGCTAAGTACTCCGTTCACTAATTGTGCGGCAGATGCTTTCTTTACAGATTCCCGCAGTTGAATAATCGCATTGTCGTTCTTTAAAAGATCTGCAAATTTTGAAATAGCAGCTTGTTGCTGCTTTTGAACAAGACTGGTATTGAATACAAAAGTCTCTTTTTGAAGATCAACCGATGTTTTATTGATTTCGAATATCTTTTTTTGATTTCTAAAGGTGTACAGGCTCCCCAGGTTCCAGCTTAGTTTTACCCCACCAAGGTAATACCAGGCAAAGTCGTTACTGAGCATATTTAAGCCTGGCCGGGCGTATCCGCCCTGAGCAAAAAAGCCAAACTTTGGTCTGAGTTGAACGCTTAAAAGACGCTCCTGATCATCATAAACTTTTTTCTGATTGTTGTACAGCAGGAGTTCCGGCCGGTTAAATTGATTGGTCAATAGAGGTGATACTGGCTTTTCAAAAACGGTTTTTTCGTTTACCTGTAAGTTGATAAACTGCGAAAGCATGTCTGTATAGGCTTTTCTTGTTGCTTTGAGTTCTACCCGGGCCTGTTCTGTCTGCAACATTTGAGCAAGCAGCTCTTCCACACTGCTCCGGTAGGCCACTCCGTTAGATACCAGTGCTTTTGCTTTATCGATTCCATTCTGAACGTCTTTTGCAAGGAGCTCATTTTGTTTCAATTGTTCATCAATAAGAATAACACCAAAAAAAAGCTGATTTACGCGATCATAAAGTTGGTATAACTCGACTTCCAGGCTCTGCTCCTGAACCAGGGCCGTGGTTTTGGCTGTTTGCTTCTGATTACGGATCATCCCTCCATCATAGATCACCTGGTCAATCTGACCATAAATTTTATACTGATCTTTGTCGTATTGAGGGATGGAAAAGCCAGGAATGGGTATGGTAAAGGGAAAACTGGTTACGGTTGATTGATAGGTGGCCTGACCGTTAACAGAGAACGCAGGTAAATATCCACTTGCAGCATTCTGCAGCGAATAGTCCTTCGTTTTTGCAATCAGGTCATGTTGTTTGGTTAGAGGATAATTATCTTTAGCCAGCTGGTAAACATTTTTGATTTTAAGAACGGGTAACTCTTGTGCACAGGCATTTAAACCAACAAACAGGGCAAGGTTTAAGATAATAGATTTCAACGGTCTCATTTAATTGTCTGCGTTATTTGTGCTTAAAATTCACCTCATTCCGATCTAAATAAATCTACGCATATTTCACTTCAAATAAGTGACAATAATCATTAATGTCATTGAATTTAAACATGTTTTAAAAGAAAATTCAATTTCCATTAAGACGGAAGAATGAGCAAAGGCAACTGCTGGCTGATGATGGATTTTTTCACAATTCCTTCTTTAAGGATGTTTACAAAAAAAGAATGTTGCTGGTGGGTTAAAGCCAAAACATCGGTTTCTGTTTCTTTGCACAATGAGTACAAACGCCGAATCAGATCTTTACCCCATACTTCTTTAAATTTCACAACTGGATAATTTTCTTCCGCCAGTGCTTCAATAAAATCGGTTACCTGAAGATTTACAGTCTTTTCATCCGCTCCAAACAGTTTTACATGTACAATATCCAGTTCGTATTGACATTGCTTCCTGCATTTCAATAGCAATTTAATCGCAGAAATATCTTCTTCTTTAAAATTGGTCGCAAAAGCAATCTTATCAAATTTTCTCAATGGCTTTTTTTGAGCTACAATTAGAATAGGTTTAGTGCAATAATTAAGCATTGAGCTTGTATCACTTCCAAATGCCAGATGCTCCATCTGGCTTCCTGTTCGTCCGCCCATAACGATCAACTCTGCCTTATTTACATCAATAACATTTTGAATGCTTGCCGCAATCTCTCCTTGTCCGACCTCACAATGTATCGAAGGCATTTCTTCATCGAGATACATTCGCTGACCAAAATTCAGAAGGTGCTTGGCTAAGCTTTTCAATTGCTTTTCGGATTCATCCACCCAATTCTGATCTTCACTTATCCAGGGCATGCCTGGATAATAAGCCAGCATAGGTATATCCAGACAAGAGTGAAACAGGACCAGATTTGCATGAGTCTGCACAGCAATAATCAATGCGGCTTCTGATGCATTTAAAGAATTCTTAGACAGATCTGTAAGTACCAGTATCGTTTTCATTGTTATTTAGTTTTTAATGTCATTTTTAATCAAACGACATTCTTATCCATTTAAGCCACTGTTAGTGAATGTCAACTTTGTGCTTTAACACAGAACCATTTCCCGGCTTTTTCAATTTGATCGCTAGTATCCCTCTCTTATATTTAGCACTTATTTTATCTTCATCGATGTCTTCAGGCAATCTGAATGTTCCACACACCGAGGAACAGGCAAATTCCCTTCGACTAAAGATTGCTCCATCTTTATTTTCACTGGAGTTACTTTCTCCAATTATGGTCATCTGCCCGTGTTCTATTTCTATTCTAAGATCTTTTCTTTTGAAACCGGGAATTGCAATCTTCATTTCATATTTATTGGGCAGATCCCGAACATTAACGTTTGGCTGCATTTCTTTTGACCGGTCAGAAAGGCCGTCCCAATCCCAGAAATATTCCAACATGCTTGGAAATTGGACCGGGTCATTTGTTTTCTTTGAGTTTGACATGGCATTTGAGATGAATTGTTTTTAATTCTATTTCTAAAAAATTGGATGTAAATTTTCTGGAATGACCATCAATGGAATTTTAATGTGCTTTGCCAATGATTGACTATGGCTTCCCTTTAACAGACGGGTTAAAATGGATAACTTTTTATGGACCATCACCACCACATCAATTTTGTATTCAGAGCTTAATAGTTCCAGACCTTCATCAATATCGATATCTGTAATATGTCTCATATAGAATTTTGGATAATTAATTTCGGTAATTAACCTATCCAGAAATACATGTTCTTTTTGCCTGTGCTCCTGGTCATTCTCCCACTCATCTTTAACATGGGTAATGACAAGATCTGCATCATATCTTCCAGCTAAAACTGAAAGAGACCGGATGACCTGCACATCTTCGTCGCTAAAATCTGTGGCAAATGCAATACGTTTTATTGGACGGAATTTTGCATCAGAAGGAATGAGCAGTATTGGAACCTGCGCAACGTTGATCAGCTGATGACTTATACTTCCCAGAAAGAACCGGCTAACTTCGCCTGCTCCGGCCATACCCATCACAATCATCGTTTGTTTCGGATCTCTGACCAAATTGTGAATCATGTCTGAAACAGTACCAACTTCACTTTCCCTATGCATGATAGGGACTGGAAAAGCACTTGTATCCGGGTCATTCTTAAAATGGACTTTAAGTTTATCGGCAAGGACATTCAATTGCCCAATGGTCGATTCTTTCATTGCAGAATACTCATACAATGGCAAGCCTGCTTGTTGAACAGCAACTTCTGAAGGAACTATAAAAGCATGGCATAAGGTGAGGTTGGAATCTAAAGCCTTGGCCAGGTGCAGAGCATAATAGGCTGCATTTTCTGCAGGAACCGAGAAATCTGTTGGAATAAGTATCGTTTTCATTTCGTTAATTGATTTATAGTTTAAAATTACTGGATATCAAATCATTAAATAGTGATCTGCGTCAATTCCGAGGATGATAGAAAACATCTACTGATCCTTAGGTAATTGCTTTTTCTGCTGCTTCTCGAGTTTCTTAAAATAGCCTCTAAACAAAAAATTATGCTTTAAGGCCTCCATATTCTGATTAAAACCATCGGTACCTTTTTCTATATGATCCATACTGCTGTTCAGTTTTTTTATCAATAGTGAATCTTTTATTAAAAAATCAAGAAAACCATTGCTGTGCTGCAAATCCCTGCTCATGTCTTTAGACATTTGTTCGAGCTGGATCGTTAAATTATTTGCATGATTACTTGCTGAGCTCATTTTATTTACGGCTTTATTTAAATTGGATGCAAAACTGGTATCACTCAGCAGCAGACCTGCAGCGCCTTTGCCCTTTTTCACTTCCTTAACCAGAAGGTTTAAATTCTGACTTAACTCTTTTGCCTGAATACTGGTTTCATTCACATTCTCCAGGGTAGACCTCAGACTTTTCCCTATTTGTTTATCCTTAATGAATTCCAGTATGGCACTCTGGTTAATTTCGACAACAGTTTGCTTCAATGCCTCTGATATGCCCTCAATATTCTCATTTGTTTTGGATAGTGTCTGTAACATCTCATCCATATTTTTACTTCTTATGGTATTTAGCAGATCACCGTCTTCTATAGGAATGGCTGTCCCTTTTCCTGGAAGAATCTGTACGACCTTATTCCCCATCAATCCTTCTGTGCCTATCGAAACCGTGGCATTCTTATGAATAAAGGCCTTTAACTTATGGTCTATCAGGAGAATTACTTCTATGGTCGTATCATTTACAATACTGATCGTTTTTACTGTCCCCGCCTGTATACCAGAATAGAGCACATTATTGCCTTGCAGCAAGCCATTTGAATTAGAGAATCTGGCCTTTAATTTGAAACTGGAATTGAAGATGCTCTTGTTCTTACCAATACCGTAAAAGGTCAGCAAGAGTGCGATCAGCCCCGCCATTACAAAGGCGCCAAGTTTGACATTATTTTGAGTATGTTTTCCCATTTCTATATAAAAAATTGTCTTATTTTCTCATCTTTTGATTGTTCCAGTTCTGCATAGGTTCCCTGTGCATAACATTTACCCTCCAGGAGCAACACAATGCGATCTGCTGTAATTTTCACACAGGCCATATCGTGCGAAATGATGATAGACGACGTATGATATTTTTCTTTCATTTGCAGTATAAGGGAAGCGATTTCTCTTGACGTTACCGGATCAAGACCTGATGTGGGTTCATCATAAAAAATAATATCAGGCCTGAGAATCATGGCTCGTGCCAGTGCAATTCGTTTGGCCATTCCTCCGGATAATTCCGAAGGCATCATATCTATGGTGTGTTCCAGGCCCACATTTTCTAAAACTTCCATGACACGTGCTTCCATTTCGGCTTCTGAAATTTTAACATGGTGTTTAAGCAGCGGAAATTCCAGATTTTCCCGGATCGTCATCGAATCGTAGAGTGCATTGCTTTGAAAAAGGAACCCAAGTTTTGTTCTCAATTGATTGAGTTCATCTTCTTCCAATCCAAGAAGATCTTTTCCCAGTAGGTGAATGCTCCCTCTGTCTGGTCTGATTAAACCGACGACACATTTTACCAGGACAGATTTACCTGAACCGGATTTCCCCAATACCACCAGATTTTCTTCTCTTTTAAGGCTTAAGCTAAAATCACTTAAAACAATATTGTCTCCAAACTGCTTGTACAAATGCTCTATTATAATTACAGGTGATTCCATCATGCTTTAGTTTAATCCAAGCAAATCTGTAATCTGCACCGCCAGCAGATCGATAACAAAAATCAATACCGAAGACAATACAACTGCTGAGTTGGCCGCGCTGCCTACACCCCTGGTCCCCTTATTGGAATTAAAACCTTTATAACAGCCTATAAGTCCTATTGCAAAACCAAAGAAAAAGGTCTTGATCAACGCCGGCACGACATCCCCCATACTCAGATTCCGGAATACCTGGGTAAAAAACAAATTCAGACTGGTTACAGAGTTTATGTTTACACCTATATAGGCTCCAAAAAGAGAAATGGCATCACCAAGTATGGTCAATATTGGAAGCATAAGGGTTGATGCAAGTATTCTGATATACACCAGGTATCTGAATGGATTGATACCACTTACTTCCATGGCATCGATCTGTTCGGTAACTTTCATTGAACCTAATTCTGCGCCCATACTGCTGGCTATTTTCCCTGCGAAGATCAAAGCTGTGATGACTGGTCCGATTTCCCGCACAATCGCAATTCCAACCATAACCGGTAGTTGAGACTCTACACCATACAGCACCAATGAAGGCCTTAATTGCATGGTGAGTACAAGCCCCATAATAAAGCCGGTTAGTCCTACCAGTGGAAGTGATCTGTAGCCTATGAAGTAACATTGTACCAGAAATTCTTTAAAATCCAATCTGGGTTTTATGCCCAGTGAGAAAAATTTTCCTGCGAACCTTGATATACTTCCGGTTTCCTTTAAAAATTGCTGATGACTTGAGCTGAAAAACATACATCCGGATATAAGCGTGTTTAACTATAAATAGATTACGTGTTCATTTTGCGAGAAGACCAGTAATGGAATCTCTGTGTGCCTGGATAGTTTCTGCGTATGACTTCCTTTAAAGACCTTTCCCAACAAACTATGATGGTGGTGTACCATCGCAACCATATCGATATCTGATTGCTCTGTGATCCAGTCCAAACCATTATTCACATCGATATTCCATACATATTCGTATTTGATTTTTGGATAGTTGATCTGAGCGGAAATCTCATCTATGAAGGCATCAATTTTTTGCTGTAGTTTTTCTTCCTCACTTACCTCTTTGCTGGTAATGTGCACAACAACAACCTCTGCTTCCAGGGCTTGGGCTAATCTGACCAGTAATTGCAAAGGCTCTAAATCCTCTTTACTTAAATTTGTTGCAAATACAATTTTGTTAACCTTTTTAAAACTGGCTGCGTAAGGAATCAGCAGCACAGGGAATTCGGCTTTTTCGATCATCTGTTTGCTATTGCTGCCTAAGATAAATTGAGTCAATCCTCCTGCTCCAGACATGCCCATAACCACCAGGTCTATCTTTCTGCTTTTCACCAGTGAGGTTACAACTTCGCATACCGTTCCTGCATCGCTTTCATAGTCGATCTGAGGACAGTATTCTGTCCCTTCAGTATCGCAGGTTGGATCTGCCAGTTTCTTCACCATTACATCCAGATCTCCGCTTACTTCTTCTTTAAGGGTCGTATAGTCCATTAAAGGCCAGGCCACTTGTGCGGCCATTGGAGTTTCGGCAGGAACTTTGAATGCATTACAAATCAGAACATCGGCTTTTAACACTTTAGCAAGTTTAACAGCGTAACGTGCAGCATTTTCTGCAGGTACAGAAAAATCAGTTGGTATTAAAATCTTTTTCATTGTATTGGGATTTAAAACGTTGATCCTTTGAATATTTACTTAGCAAAGTTTCCTAAAAAGACCGGATTAAATTGTGATCAAGATCACGTAAACAGATGATAATCAACACCAGAAAACCATGCCTGCTGAACTAATTTTGACTTCATAAATCATACGTTATGAAGACTATACTTGTATTAACAGATGCCTCAAACACAGGTTCATGCACTGCAGAGGCCTGTGTAATGTTAGGTTCCAAACTACATGCGAATTTGCTTTTATTTAGTACCTATGTACTTGTTCCTGTAACCGCCTATTACGCTGGTGCTCCCTGGATTGATGAAGGGGTATCCGTATGGGAAACAGATACCAAAGCAAAACTAAAACTCCTGTCTTTCCGCTTACAATCCCTAACAACCAAATTGGGCTCAGAGGATTACAAACCTACAATTCATATGCAGATTGCAGAAGGAGAACTTGGATCCAATGTGGCCAGTTATATTCAAAAGAAAAAAATAGAAATGGTGGTAATGGGTGCCAAATCCGGTACTCCTTTAGAACATATTTTGCTCGGAAGCGACACCCGTGCAGTCATTAATCAAAGTCACCGGCCCATTTTGATCATTCCTAAGAAATCCATATTGGATAAAATAGAGAAAGTGACTTTTGCTTCCAATTTCGACCCAGGTGAAATAGAGGCAATTAAGTACCTGGTGACACTTGGAAATATATTTAATTTCCATCTGGAAATTATCCATGTCCAACAATTTGGGGAACAAATCAAGCCTAAACCACAGGTTATGGCCTTCGCTAAATTGATGAGTGGTCTGCATTACAAGAATTTGAGCTATACAACTATCCGTGGGAAAAATGTAGTACAGAGGTTAAGCCGCTATTGCAGGGAAAATAAGTCTGATGTTTTGGCCTTCATGCATCATCAAAATAATTTCTTTGGTCGTTTACTTCAGAAAAGCACTACAAAAGCCGCCCTTTCCGGCCAGCAGATTCCCCTTTTGGTTATCCCCTCAAGACTAGACTAGTCATGGAAACTTCATCACAAAAAAACCAGGAAAGACTAAAGAAAAATTTCTATCAAATGCTTGGAGAACTTTTCTATGCTGTAGCTTCTGCAGATAAGAAGATCAGAAAGGAAGAAGTTGAAGCCATGGACAAAATTGTAAAAACAGAATGGCTGGCTTTCGATGATTCCTATGATCGCTATGGTACCGATTTTGTGATGCAAATTGAAATGGCTTTCTACTGGCTTGCGGAAAATGATTTCGACCCAAAAGATGTAATTGAAGACTTTAGAACTTTTAAACAGGCTCATCCGGATTTTTTTACGGAGGCAATTAAAATCTTAATCTTAAAAACCGCCGACTCCATGGCATCTGCTTTTGCAGGAAAAAACAAGTCGGAACTTGTAATTCTTAGTCAAATTGAATGCCTCCTTAATTCATCTAAATAACATGGAACAAACTCATAATATCTACCTGCAATCCTTTGGTGCTGCTGAAACTGTTACAGGCTCAAAACATATCCTGGATACTCCCGAATTAAAGATTTTGATAGATTGCGGATTATTCCAGGGAATAAAATCCTTAAGAGAGAAAAACTGGGAAAGTCCGGAATTTGATCCGGCAACAATTGATGTCATGATTTTAACTCATGCCCATCTTGATCATTGTGGATATATTCCCTTGCTTATAAAAAATGGATATAAGGGGCAGATATTCATGTCTGCGCCAACCAAGGAACTTACCGAAATCATTTTGCGGGACAGTGCAAAGATCCAGGAAGAAGACGCACAACGGGCCAATGACATGGGCTACTCTAAGCATGCTCCGGCAAAACCCCTGTATACAACCCGGGACGTCGAGTTGGCCTTACCTCATTTTTCTGTACTGGATACCGCTACGACACACCAGCTGAGCAAAAACATCTCCTGCGAATTCTTTCCTGCCGGCCATATTCCGGGAGCATGCTCCGTTCAACTACTTTGTTATGGAAAATCTATCGTATTCTCAGGTGACATTGGCCGGTACAGTTCAGAACTGCTGCCTGCGCCCAGCCATCCTGCGGCGGCAGATTATATCATTATGGAATCGACTTATGGAGACCGTCTGCACGACACCACTCCCATTGATGATGAACTTGCAGCGGTGATCAATGAAACCCTCTATCATAAAGGAAATGTGCTGTTGCCTTGTTTTGCTGTTGGAAGGGCACAGGATGTGATCCATATTTTGTACCAGCTTAAAAAACATAAACAAATCCCTTCTACTGTTCCGGTCTTTCTGGATAGCCCTATGGCAGCTTCGGCCAGTAAGGTGCTTACCCATTATCCGGATTGGATCACCATTTCGGCAAAGGAATGCTTACAGATGTTTAGCGGAGTTACCATTAACCAGGACCATCAAAACACCCAAAAGATCATTGCGCAAAAAGAAAGCAAAATCATATTAGCTGCCAGCGGAATGATGACCGGTGGTCGTGTACTCGAATATCTTAAACATTACCTCTCCGATTCCCGCAATACCATTCTTATTATGGGCTTTCAGGCTGAAGGAACGCGTGGAAGGACTCTACTAAATGGTGCGCATGAACTTAAAATGCATGGCCGGTATTTCCCGGTAAAAGCCCGGATCAAGGAGATTGGTGGGCTGTCTGCCCATGCAGATCAGGCTGAACTTCTTCGATGGTTAAAAGAATTCACAATCCATAAGCCAAAAGTATTTCTGGTGCATGGGGAACCTTGTGCTCTGGATACCTTTCGTTTAAAAATTAAAGATGAACTGAATTTACAAGCTACAATTGTTAAACAAGGCCAGAGGATCCTTCTTTTCAGTTCTTCCTCCTGATCCATTTAACACCTTCATACCAGATGACAGAAAGGAAACCAAGGCTTGAACTGATGATCACCTGAGCCAGGTTTAAGGATTTAAATTCAAAAAAAGAGTTTAAAGGTCTTACATAAACTAGAAGTACGAGAAGTACTACGGTTATCCCAATCATAAGGCCAACCAGGTTATTTTTGTATTTTAAAGTGGTAAAGACATCGTAGTGAAAGGAACGATTGACCAGGGTAAGGAAAATATTTGCTGTAATTAATACGGTAAAGACCATTGTTCTGGTGGTTTGGATATCATCATATTGCCTGGCTGCGTATTGATAAACCAGTAAACTTCCTGCCGTAATCGCAAGCCCCTGTATAATACTGGTCATTAACTCTTTATAATTAAAGAAAGTGGTTGTAAAAGGTCTGGGTTTCCGGATCATCAAATCCTTTTCCATGGGTTCGTTTTCATAAATAATAGAGCATGTTGGCCCCATGATCAGTTCTAAGAAAATAATATGCACAGGCGACAGGATATTTGGATAAACCCATCCCAGGACCAATGGTACAAAAACAGTTAATATGATCGGAATATGAATGGAAATAATATACCTGATGGCCTTCTTGAGGTTATTATAAATTCGTCTGCCCATTGCTATTGCATCCACCATTCTGGAAAGGTCATCTTCTGTCAATATAAGGGAAGCGGCTTGTTTCGCAATTTCTGTCCCTTTCTTCCCCATGGCGATGCCTATATGTGCCGCTTTAAGAGCAGGTCCATCGTTAACCCCGTCACCTGTCATCGCAACGACCTCATTTTTTGCCTTAAGTGCATTAATGATCTTTAATTTTGCTTCGGGGAACATACGGGTAAATACCTGTATTTCTGCAACGCGTTGTTCCAGGTCCTTTTCAGACAATTGCATCAGTTCTTCCCCTGTAATACACTGATCAACACCTCTAAAACCTATTTGTCTGGCAATGGAGGTAGTGGTCAGGACATTATCTCCCGTCACAATTTTAACTTGTATACCTGCAGCATAAAATTGCTCCAGAACAGATGCTATATTTGGTTTTGGCGGATCATAGAAAGCAACCAGACCTTTAAAGTTGAATTTAAATTCTTGTTGCGCAGATGGAAAATCGTTCCCATTAAAAAAGGCCTCAGCAACACCTAAAATCCGGTATCCTTTCGAGGCCATAAGTTCTACCGCTTTATTGATGTTTTCTTTTTCTTCGAGGCTCAAATCAGAAACCTGGATCAAGGCTTCCGGGGCGCCTTTTGCTGCAATGATTCGTTTCCCCAGCTGGTTGTCAAAAACATGGGTCATCATGGGTGGCTTACCACCAAGAGGATATTCGTGCACCATATGATATCCGGGCCTTTCATCTTGATCTGTTATTTTGGCATAGTTTTGATGAAGAGCAATTTCCATGGGATCAAAGGGAATGGGTTCACTTGCCCACATCGCTATGGAAAGTAGTTCTTTTTCTTTGGGACCAGGTATTCCTTCTATTTTGGAGACCTGATTTGATGCCATGGTATAAATTTCGGCCAGACTCATTTTATTCTGTGTAAGGGTGCCTGTTTTATCTGTACATATAACTGTTGCGCTCCCCAGAGTCTCCACAGTTTTCATATTTTTTACTACAATCCCCATTTTCATCATTTTCCAAGCACCTAAGGCCATAAAAGTGGTAAATGCAACAGGAATTTCCTCTGGTAAAATACTCATCGCCAGTGTCAATGCTTTCAAAAGGCTGTCCTTAAGTAAATAGCTATGAAAATAATTGATGGCCCAGACCAGGAGAAAAATCACGGCTCCTGCAACGACCATCTTCTTTACAAAATTATTAATCTGCGATTCAAGCGGCGTCTTTTCTTCTTTGATATCCTGGAGGCTCTGGCCTATTTTACCAAGTTTGGTTTGATTGCCGATTGCCGTAACCTCTGCAATGGCTAAGCCACTTGCAGCCATTGTTCCCTGGTAAACAAAAGGATCTTCTGCATCTTTATCTTTATATGATGCTAAAGACTCTCCGGTAAGGATGGATTCGTTAACAGAGAAGTCGTTGGAATGCATGATTTTTCCATCGGCCGCTACCGATGTTCCTTCTTCTACCATCAGACAATCGCCAACAACAAGGTCTTCGGTTTTGATTTCTTGAACATCTCCATCCCGAATCACTTTGCACTTTGGTTCAGTCAATTCCTTAAGCTGAGCTAAGGCATTCCGGCTTCGGGATTCCTGGAACAGAGAAATGGCAGAAACTACCACAATAGCCAAAGCAAGAAAAAGCCCATCGCCCTGGTTTCCGCTAATGAAGTAGATCGCAGAAGTAACCAATAGCAAAACCACCATTGGTTCTTTAAATATACCCAAAACAACATAGAACCAGCCTGAACGGGTTTTGTACACCAATTGGTTAAACCCGTTTTTTTCTCTTGCAGCCAGAACTTCTTCTTTTGTTAAGCCCTTGATTCCAAACAGTTCCATATGTTCAATTTACAAACAATCACTCATAAAGCCAGACAGAGAAACGGCTTCTGTAAAAATGAGCATAGGTAAAGAGGTGTGATCAGCCATTTTCATAGTATGACTCCCCTTAAAGATCTGATCAAACAGGTCGTGTGGCCTATGCACCATGGATAGCAGGTCTATATTTCCATGGTCAATTAGCCATGTCAAACCTTCTTCAACAGTCATTCCATTAAGATGTCTATAATAAATTTTAGGATAATTGGCTTTTGCGGTCACTTCCTTTAAAAAGGATTCAATATTTTTCTGCTGTGGCGCAGGTATCGCATTTCCTTCAGTTACATGCGCAATCAGGATCTCAGCATTAAATGGTCTTGCCAAACCAGAAAGGGCATGAAGTATCTCCAGATCATTTCCTGAAAAATCTGTCGCAAAGGCAATTTTATTGATTTTATGGAAACCAGCCATTGGAGGAACAATTAATACGGGAAGTCCGGTTTTATGAACGGCCCTACGGACCTTATTTCCAAAAAAGAACCTGTTTATCCCGCTTTTGGATGAAGTCCCCATTGTTAAAAAATAGATATCCTT
>Ga0105237_10003434_pt1 | contig 18811 bp, 18 predicted proteins | sample KBSC24metaG_FD_81520 | JGI IMG/M metagenome (GOLD analysis project Ga0105237, IMG submission 81520) | Corn rhizosphere microbial communities from Kellogg Biological Station, Michigan, USA - KBS C2-4 metaG | ecosystem: Host-associated > Plants > Roots > Rhizosphere > Soil | place: Michigan, USA... | reverse complement strand
TCTCTGCCCTTTGGGCAAAGAGGGGTTTTAACTCTTTTTTTCTTTACCCTCTTTGCGGCAAAGCCGCAGAGAGGGTGGTCCAGCGAAGCGCAGACCGGGTGAGTCGTCTCCGCGCTAAACCATCACTTTCCTTTTGATCCGCTCCAGCTGTTTTAAATGGCGTAATAAATGTATCCGGGTAAACCTAAGCCATTGCCTGGCATTAAGCATACCTAAACGCGGGTGCCCGTAACGTACATCGGGCGGGGCTTTTGCAATGATGGGGGCAATATCCTCTATCCGTTTACGGCATTTGATGATTAGGTTGCGGGCATCCTCTTTACTGATCTTTTCCACGTTCATAATATCCAGCATTTTGATCTTTACCGGTGGGAAACAACCAAAAAGCAACGTAAAGTGCCCTTGTAAACTCAGGCCTTTTTTAGTAGGCGGGCAGTTACTGTGGGCACAACGCTCAATGGCTATACACGAGCGAAGAGTTATCTGCATCACATGGCTATAAACCTCGGCGAACGACCAGTGGCCCTCTTCCGGAGTTTCGGCAAATAGTTCATCAGGAATTATATCCAGCTGTTCGCGGTAATTATTCAGCGCGGTTTCAATGCCCCTAAGCTCTTTGGCAATGCTCATAACAATAAAGTTAGCTCTTTTAAATGAGTAATTTGCAAGGGCACATCATGGGGTTTGGGCGCGTTAAAGGGATTAAAGAAGATGGCGTCCATTCCATAATGGAGCGCTCCGTAAATATCGGCTTCTAAACTATCCCCTATCATTACACTTTCGGCTTTGGTGGTACCGGCCAGGTTAACCGCGTATTCAAATATGGCCTTATCAGGTTTATTTACCCCAACATCTTCGGATACGATAATGTTTTGAAAATACCCCCCGAGATTGGTACCCGAGATCTTTAACTGCTGCGATTCTTTAAATCCGTTGGAGATGAGATGCAGCGTATATTTACCCTGCAGGTACTGCAAAGTTTCGTGCGCATGCGGGAACAGGTTGGTTTTGGTAGGGCAAAGCCGTACATACGCGTCCTCAAAATCGGCCGGTATCAGGTCGGGGTGCAAGCCCAATTGGGTAAATGTTCTTTTAAAACGGGCATCACGCAACTCTTCTTTGGTGATAATACCCGTATGGTATTGCGCCCAAAGCTCGTGGTTATTACGGGTATAGGTTTCGATAAACAGATCGGCTGATGGTAAACCGATCTCCTGTAAACGGTGTAGTATAAAAAGCTCGTGCAGGGTTTCTTCCGCGTTTTTATCAAAATCCCAGATAGTATGGTCGAGATCAAAGAAGATGTGTTTGTATTTGTTCATTTGGATGTTTTGCCATCACGTCATTGCGAGGTACGAAGCAATCCCCTAATTACAGAGTCGCCCTGTATAGCTTAGAAATTGCTTCGTACCTCGCAATGACGTATGCTTTATGAGTATTAAATTCCAAAATTAAACTATTCCCTTCCTAAATCCGAAATTGAACATCCCAAATCCGAAATCAATTAGGCTTTTTCCCCAAAAGCCAGGTCGCCGGCATCGCCCAGGCCAGGTACGATGTAGGCTTTGCTGGTCATTTCATCATCAATGGCACATAACCATAATTTGGCTTTAGGCAGATTTGCCCGCACATGCGCTACGCCTTCGGTACTGGCTATTACGGCTGCTATATGCAGCTCTTTTATTTTATATTGGGCCATGAGTTCCTTGCATACCACCACGATGCTTTGCCCGGTGGCCAGCATGGTATCGCACAGAATAAATATTTTATCGTCGAGGTTTGGGGTGGAGATATGATCAACCTGGATCACAAAATCGCCGGTACGCTTTACTTTCCGATAAGCGGTAATAAATGCCGAAGCTGACTGATCAAAATAATTTATAAACCCCTGGTGAAAGGGCAAACCGGCACGCAGAATAGTCCCCAGCACCGGCTGATCAACAGGTAAACTTACACTGGCTGTACCCAATGAGGTCTGCACTTCTTTGGCTTCATAGGAGAGTGTTTTACTAAGCTCATAGGCCAGTATCTGCCCCAGTTTTTCCTGGTTATACCTAAAGCGCGCTTTATCCTGCTGAATATCCGCATCCCTGAGTTCGGCCAAAAACTGGTTAGCAATGGTATTGGTTTTATTGAGAATAAAGATCATGCTTTTAGATTTAGAGTCAAGTAGTTAGTATCAAGTATCAGGATTTTTGAATAACGTAAATATAAGTTTTAAGTTTTAGATGTCGTGATACTTGATACTAACTACTTGATACTAAAAAAAATTTACAATTCAATTATGAATATATGTAGTCAACTACGTAGTTTTGTATATAAATTTTATTGCCATGAACAAACTTGTTATTACCCCATTGACTAATGATTACAGCGAACAGATCATTGACGTTGTTTTACCTATACAGCGAATTGAATTTGGCGTTCCTATTACCATTGAAGATCAGCCCGACCTACTGGATATTGAAAAAAATTATCATCAAACCGGCGGCAACTTCTGGGGAGCCAAACACAATGAACTGCTGGCAGGTACCATCGCTTTAATCGCTTTCGACAAGCATGCCGGCGCCATCCGTAAAATGTTTGTACGGGAAGCATACCGGGGCAAAGAATGGGGCACGGGTCAATCGCTGCTCGATACACTGATTGATTATTGCCGGCAGAACCAGATCACCGATCTTTATTTAGGCACTGTTGAAGCATTTAAAGCGGCCCATCGTTTTTATGAACGCAATGGTTTTATCCGGCTGGCCAAAAATGAATTGCCACCATCATTTCCGTTGATGAGTAGAGATACTATTTTTTATCATCTACATTTGACAAATTAAGCACGCGTTTATATATGAATGTGATAGATGAATCGGGCATTTTAGCCATTGCAACCAGATTGCAGCGTCTTAGCGACCTGTTACGCAAGGATGGCGTGCTGATATATAAGGCCAACGGTATTGATTTTGAACCCAAATGGTTCCCGGTGATCTATACCCTGCACTTACGATCGGTTTTGAGCGTGGTGGAAATTGCGAACGAAATTGGTTACACCCACCCTTCTACCATTAGTTTATTGAAGGAGCTGGAAAAAGTAAAACTGATCCGCTCTAAAAAAGATAAGGCCGATGAAAGAAAACGCCTGATCCAGCTCACGCCAAAGGGCCAGGAATTGATTGAACAAATGAAACCCGTTTGGGACTTGATGATAGCGGCTCTAACAGAACTTACTACCACACAAAACAACCTGCTACTGGCCATCAGCGAAGTGGAAGAACAAATGAAACGCCTGAGTATGTTTGAGCGGGCTAAGCGGATTAGTTTGAAGGAATAGTTGAAGGCTTACGGAGCGTAGGCGACTCAGCCCGTCTGCGTTTCGCTAGACGACCCTCTCTTCGCCTACGGCGGAAAGAGGGTGAGGAAAAAACTTACCCACGCGTCATTGCGAGGTACGAAGCAAGACCTCACCCAACCCTCTCCAAAGGAGAGGGCTTTAAAACTTTTTCTTGAAGTCTCCCCCTTTGGGGGAGATTTAGAGGGGGTGCTTACCTCGCAATGACGCTTTTTTTTATGCCATATTTTTTGTATCTTTAATTACACCACAGGCCAGCCCTGCTTACTTTGAAAATTGTAAGCAGGGCTGTTTGATGAAAGGGATAAAACAAGCCCAAAATCGGCAGATTTTTATTTAGTTATTTGACAATCAATTATTTAATACTTTTTAAACTTTTCAAAACCTATCAAAAATTTGTTAAAAAGTGTTAAAATGGCGTTAAAACTTTGTTAAACAGGGTAATAATCATGCGTTTTTACATCGTTTGTGAGCAGAAAAGTGTTAAAATTTGAGGTTTAAAAAGTCTTTCCAGAAGATGGTCTGTTTGAATTTTATAAGTTCTGTTTTTCTCGGGTAAAAGAGGGAACGAAAAATTGATCCTTACCGGCGCGAAGATTTTTGATCCCCAAAAATCCTGCTGACATACGGTTGTCATTACCCTGTACTTATTTTGAATTGCAAAACCTATTGCAGGAATATTTGTATTTTTACATAACAACATGGATTTTAATTTAACCTCACAATACTTCCCCACCGGCGATCAGCCCGAAGCTATCAGGCAACTGGTTGAAGGTGTAAATAATGGCGATCCTTTTCAAACCCTGCTGGGTGTTACCGGATCGGGTAAAACATTTTCTATTGCTAACGTAATACAGCAAACGCAAAAGCCCACGCTGATCCTGAGCCATAATAAAACACTGGCTGCACAGCTGTATGGTGAGTTTAAGCAGTTTTTCCCGGAAAACGCGGTGAACTACTTTGTGTCTTACTATGATTATTATCAGCCTGAAGCGTTTATACCCACCACCAATACGTACATTGAAAAGGACCTGCAGATAAACGAAGAGATCGAGAAATTACGTTTGCGCACTACCTCCGCCTTAATGTCGGGCCGCAGGGATGTGATCGTGGTATCATCCATATCCTGTATCTATGGTATGGGTAACCCGGATGACTTTGCCGACTCTGTTTTCAAGTTCGCGGTAGGTACACGCATTAGTCGCAATGCCTTTTTACACCGCCTGGTCGAGATACTTTATGCCCGCACCACCGCCGATTTTAAGCGCGGTACTTTCCGGGTAAAGGGCGATACGGTTGATATTTTCCCGGCTTACCTGGATTATGCTTACCGCATTTCCTTCTTCGGGGATGACATTGAAGAGCTCAGCACTTTTGATGTAACCACAGGAAAAACGGTCGAAAAAATGACCCATATGGTGGTGTACCCGGCCAACCTGTACGTTGCCCCGCGTGAGCGTTTTACCCAATCTATCTGGGCCATACAGGAAGAATTGGAGACCCGCAAAAAGCAGTTTATTGACGATGGCCGTTTCCTGGAAGCTAAACGACTGGAAGAAAGGGTCAACTACGATCTGGAAATGATACGTGAACTGGGCTATTGCTCGGGCATCGAAAACTATTCGCGCTTTTTTGACGGGCGGCAGCCTGGCGCACGCCCCTTCTGCCTGCTGGATTACTTCCCGGATGATTACCTGATGGTGATTGACGAGAGCCACGTAACCGTTCCGCAGATCAGGGCCATGTATGGTGGTGACCGGTCACGTAAATTATCATTGGTGGATTATGGTTTCCGTCTGCCGGCTGCTTTGGATAACCGTCCGCTCAACTTCCAGGAGTTTGAAAAACTGGCTCCGCAAACCATTTATGTGAGCGCGACTCCCGGCGATTTCGAACTGGAGAAATCTGAAGGCGTGGTAGTGCAGCAAGTAATACGCCCTACCGGTCTGCTTGATCCCGTTATTGACGTTCGCCCGGTGATCAACCAGGTTGATGACCTGTTGGACGAAGTAGATAAAACCGTAAAAATGGGCGACCGTGTGCTGGTAACTACCCTAACCAAACGCATGGCCGAGGAACTGGCGAAGTACATGGACCGTCTCGGTATCAAATGCCGCTACATCCACTCCGAAGTAAAAACCCTACAAAGGGTAGAAATATTAAGAGGGTTGCGCCTGGGCGAATTTGATGTACTGATCGGCATCAACTTGTTGCGCGAGGGACTTGATCTACCCGAAGTATCCTTAGTAGCTATTCTGGATGCGGATAAGGAAGGTTTCCTGCGTTCCGAGCGGTCATTGATACAAACCATTGGTCGTGCCGCGCGTAATGATCGCGGCCGGGTGATCATGTATGCTGATAAGATCACCGATTCTATGCAGATCACCATGGATGAGACCAATCGCCGGCGTGATATACAGATAGCCTACAATACAAAGCACGGCATAACACCAACAACGGTTGGCAAATCGCGCGAAGAGATCATGGAGCAAACTTCTGTGGTCGACTTTCAGGGCGGCGTACAAAAAGCTTATGTGGAAGCTGATTCCGTATCTCTGGCTGCCGATCCGATAGTACAGTACATGACCAAGGCCGATCTGAAAAAATCGATCGACAACACTAAAAAAGATATGCTCGCCGCCGCTAAGGATATGGACTTTTTACAGGCCGCCAAACTGCGCGATGAGATGTTTGCTTTGGAAAAAATGATGGAAGAGAAGTTTTAGTAGATGTGCAGGTATGCGAATGTGCGGATATGCAGATGTGAAAATAAATAAATGAGTATCATCAAAAAGTAGATTTTTCATCTGCACATCTGTAATCCGCACATTTGCACATTTATCCGTAATCATATTAAAACAATTTTTACGTTATATAACTTATATTTGTAAGCTAAAAATTAATGTGATGCTTTTAATTCGTTTTCTACTCATATCAATTTGTATACTATATATCATACGCAGTTTAGTACGATACCTGCTCCCTGTGCTTTTTGAAAGCGTGGTCAATAAGGCCCAGCAACAAGCACAGCAGCAACAACGCCAATCATCAAAAAGACCTGATGGCACTATCAAAGTTGATTATATCCCACAGGGAAAAAGAAGTACCGTGCCCGATTCTGAAGGCGAGTTTGTTGATTACGAGGAAGTGAAATAGTCAATATGCTGCCAGAAGAAGTATACAAAAGACGCCCAAACCATAACAACACCTCTGAGTCTGTTATACTCATTGTGGCCAATTACATCGTGTTTACGGTTGCCCTGCAACTGTTTGCCGCCTGTGCACAGATCGGTACATTTTTTTGGGTGGTTTTAGGCGCCCTTGCCCTCTATAATTTTTTCAGCATACGCAAAAACCGCGAAGACTATGGCAAAGCGCAGGTAATAGCCTATGTGGTGAGCCTTGCAGGTATGATATTGCTGTTTATCCTGCTTCGCAGCCGCGAGCTTACTTGTTAATTTACAGGAGTCAAGAAGTTAGAATGAAGATATAAGAAAAACACAGCCCTGGTTTCTTCTTATACCGCCATGATTTTATATAAAACTTGGATTCTTGACTCTTGATTCTGATATCTTGATTCTCTTCACGTAATTGTCATTCAAATTTCTATTTTTGAGGAATATATTATCCATTTCAAAAAACTTAAATGAACAACTGGTTTAAGCGTAATAGCATCCACTTTATCATAGCTGCTATTTTCCTCGTGATCTGCTTTATCTATTTTACTCCTGCATTTCAGGGAAAAACCCTGGGGCAAAATGATGTTACAAGAGCACAATCAACCCAAAAAGAAATTAATGATTATAGGGCAAAAGACACTACCATATTATGGACTAACCAGATATACGGTGGTATGCCTACCTTTCAAATATGGGCTCCTTATAAAGCCAATTTAACTTCATGGGTCATAAACGCTGTCAACTATTCAATGCCAAGCCCGGTTGGTACCGTATTGATTTTCCTCCTGGGCGCTTACCTCCTCTTCTGTGTATTAAAACTCAACCCCTGGTTAGCGGCAGCTGGTGCTGTAGCCTTTACATTTTCAACATATAATATCATACTACTGGTAGCAGGGCATGCTAACCAGGCCTCTGCTATAGCCTTTTTTGCTCCTATTTTAGCAGGCATCCTGCTTGTTTTAAGAGGAAAACATCTTATTGGCGCAGCCCTAACTGCGCTGGCGCTTGCACTGGAGATCAGAGCAAACCACGTACAGATGACCTACTATCTTTTGCTGGTGTTGCTTATTCTGGTGTTCATTGAGCTGTATCATGCTATCAAAAACAAAACAATAGCTACTTTTTTAAAATCGTTAGCCTATATAGGCGCTGCTGTTGTACTGGCTATTATAGTAAATGCATCTATACTATGGAGCACCTATGAGTATGGCAAAGATAGCATTCGTGGTAAATCAAATTTAACACAACATACTACCGAACCCAGCAATGGTTTACCAAGAGACTATGCGTATCAGTGGAGTCAGGGCGTGGGCGAATGCCTTACCTTCCTGATACCTAATGCTTATGGAGGCGGCGGCAGAGGACCTTCAGATGCAGATTCTCATGTTGTTAAAGCATTGATTGAAAAAGGAGCTCCTGCCGATCAGGCAGTTTACATTGCGCAAAACGCAATGCCGCTTTATTGGGGAGAAAAGCCATTTACCGAGGGTCCCGCCTATTTTGGTGCCGTTATTTGCTTTCTGTTTGTATGGGGGTTATTTATTGTTAAAAACCGTATCAAATGGTGGCTGCTGGGTGCTGTGATTCTCACCATGCTTTTGTCATTTGGCAAAAATTGGCCTTATGTGTCTGATCTTTTCTTTAATTACTTTCCACTCTATAATAAGTTCAGGGTTGTTGATTCTATTCTAGCGGTAACGGGTTTGTGTTTTCCAATACTCGCTTTACTGGCGGTTAATGAGGCTATTGTAAATGAAAACAAGGCCGATCTGTTCAAAAAATTAAAGATCGCACTTTACATTACCGGGGGTATTTCCTTAATTATAGCTGCGTTACCAAGCCTGCTTTTATCATTCAAACCCAGTAACCAACTGGCTTATATCGATCAGTTATCGCAAATGCTGAAGATCGATAATGCTACGGCAAGCTCATTAGCACAGGCTCTGGTTGAAGACAGGGCTTCTGTTGCTCAAGCCGATGCTTTACGCTCACTTATTTTTGTAGCTCTAACATTTGGTATAGCCTGGGCCTTTATTAAAAAGAAAATCAATGTAACTGTATTATCCGTATGCTTTTTGGCTCTGATATTGGTAGATATGTGGACCGTGGATAAACGCTATTTAAATAACGATAGCTTTGCTGCCAAACAAGATAACAACGCTCCACAACCACGGGAGGTTGACCAGTTTATTTTGAAAGATAAAGACCCTGATTTCAGGGTGATTGATCTTACACAATCTATTAAAGGTGACGGCATTACGCCATTCTTCTACAAATCGATAGGTGGATATTCGGCTGCAAGATTAAAGCGTTTTGAAGAGGTTGTTGATGAACAGCTAACCAAAAGCATCAATCACGAAGTGCTGGATATGCTGAACACCAAGTATATTATTTCGCAGGACCCCAAAAGCCAAAACCTGGCTATGCAGGCTAACCAAACCGCATGCGGACATGCCTGGTTTGTAAAAAGCATCAAATACGCTGAAAACGCGGATCAGGAAATGCAGGCTATCAGTAGCTTTGACCCCAAAAATGAAGTTATTGTTGATAAACAATACAAAAGTGATATCGACGAAAAAACATTAGGGAACGACCCTGCCGGCAAAATTGACCTAGTAAGCTACAATCCCGATCACATGATATACCAAAGTGGTTCAACGGCCTCACAAATCGCTGTTTTCTCCGAAGTGTATTATAATAAAGGATGGAAAATGCTGATCGATGGGGTTGAAAAACCATATTTCCGCGTTAATTATCTTTTACGTGCGGCGCAGATACCTGTTGGTAACCACAAGATCGAGTTCATATTCCACCCAACCTCGTATTATGCCGGTGAAAATATTTCTTTAGCCGGATCAATACTGTTGGTACTGGCCTTGGGCGGTGCTATTTATACCGAAACCAAAAAGAAACCTGCAGTTAAGCCTGCCGCCAAAAAAGCATAAAGCTTAACTATATTAATGAAAAGCGATGGGTTTAAGATCCATCGCTTTTTTTATGGGTCAAAAAGCCGTTAATCGTTTGTACGCTTGTTTTTGAGCCAGTACCAGCCCAGGTTAAAGGCGATTACAAAATGATTAAAAACCGTAGGGACCAATCCATAGTAGCGCTTCATAATATCAAAGCGCTCCTGCAGGCTTTGGCGGTGTCTCTTTTTCGACATCCCTCCTACCAGGTATTTGGCTACATACCTGTTCACATTCACTATTTTTTTGGCCTTTTTGGCGGCACGGATGATCCAATCAATATCGGCACTGAGCTGGTATCGGCTATCGTAAGGCTCCGTTAAACTACGCCTGATATAGATGGCCTGGTGACTAATACTCATGCCATATCTAAAACTACGCCAGGTAAATGCAGCGGGGGCCTGGTGCCTGCGTTGCCCTAAGCTCTTGCCGTCATCGTCTATCATCTCCGTTTCGCCATAGTAAATGTCAACATCTTCTGCCGAGGCAAAAACAGCCACCACCGTATCCGGCGCATAAAACTCATCGCCTGAGTTCATGAAGATCACGTAATCCCCGGTAGCTATGGCCAGACCTTTGTTCATGGCGTCATAGATACCCTTATCCTTTTCACTAATGAGTTTACTGATGCGGTCGCGGTATTTACTGATCACGTCCTGCGTACCATCGGTTGATAAGCCATCAACAATAATATATTCAATATTGGTATAGGTTTGCCCAAAAACCGAAAGCATAGTACGCTCAATATCACGCACGTTATTATATACTATGGTAATCACGCTTAGTTTTGGCTCAAACATCGGCACCCTCCTTTTGCAACAAACTCTGGTAAAGCCGGATATGCTTTTTGGCGATAACTTCTTCAGAGAAAGTATCCATGATCGTTTGCCGGGCCTGTTGTTGTATCAGTTCCTGATCAGGGTGTTTGATGATCCACTCCATACCATCCGTAAAGCTTTCTGCCGAACGATAAGTAGCCAGGTAACCGTTATATTCATGCTGAACCATATCGGGGATCCCGCCTGTTGTAAACGCTATTACAGGTGTTCCGCAGGCCAGGCTTTCCATCACGGTATAGGGCAGGTTATCCTCCAGCGAAGGTATCAGGAAAGCATCAGCGGCGGCATAGTATTGTGCCAGTTGTTCGTCGTTATTGATCGTGCCTAAAAAGCTGGTCTTGAACGGAAAATCGGGTACTCCTTCTGTTCCGCGATTGCCAAATATTACCAGCTCTACCTTGTCGGCATCTGCGCCTAAACGCTGTTTCAGCAGTTCCAGGCTATCCAGCAGGTATTGGGTGCCCTTGTGCAGATCTTTCCGGGAGGGCATAAAACCACTCAGGAAGATAAATTTATCCACTGGTAAGCCGGCTTTCTGTTTAGCCTGTTTTTTATCCGTAGGCTTAAAAATATCGGTTTCCAGGGTATTGGGGATATGATTTACCGCTTTGCCCTGCATCAGGCTGCTGTTTTTTACCGATGTCTGCATCCAGGTACTCGGAGCAGCGATGGCAAAATCAAGCACATCATAAGCCTTACGCTTTTGCTGCCATATTTTGTGCGAGATATCGTTATCCCCCTCATGGATCAACAGCGGGCAATTACCGCATTGCTGCATATAATGATCACAGGCATAGCGCACATGACAGCCGCCGGTAAAGGCATTACTATCATGAAAGGTCCATACTACGGGTTTGTTCAGTTTGGCTATCTGGGCTATATGCTTTGGGTCCAGAAAACCGTGATTTATCCAGTGCAGGTGTATAATATCGGCATTTTTCACCTCGGGGTGGTGGATAACCGATCGCCCGAACCAGGTAAATGAAAAAGGGGTGCGCGATAAGGGCTTCAGATATCTTTTTGCCAGGATCCGCTCCAGGATAATGGTAGCGGCAGTATAGGCTTTTTGCACCGGATTTTTGTTAAAAGTGCCCACCTGCGGGTTTTTCCCGAACTTATAGTGAACGATGATCTTTGAATCGACATTTTGGCTGAGCAGTGCCCGGTTTAGGCGCATACAGGCCCTACCCGCGCCGCCATTGCCATCATAGGTATTCAGATGCACTACTTTTAACATGCTCCAAAAATACATTTATTCGGCCGAACCCAAATACCGGCTGGTCCTAAAAACTCGTTTTGTTTTTGGCGAAATTTTCGGGTGGCGGGCTTTTTAACAAATCCGTACGAACCACCTTCGCCAAAACTTTTTAAACCTTAAATTTTAACACTTTTCTGCTCAAAAACGGGGCAAAAACGGCTGAAAATTCGTTCAAAACCCCTCATTTTAACACTTTTTAACAAATTTTAACACGGTTTTAGCATGTTTTTAAAACTTTAAAAAGTATTAATTCATTGATTGTCAAATAACTAAATAAAAAACGGTCGGTTTTTGTCCTGTGTTTTCCTTTAACAAAACAGCCCGGTTATCCTTTTTGATCGGATAACCGGGCTGTAGTATATACAAATATACTGAATTTTTTGGTGGGAAAAAAGTTTCGGGGGATAGTCTATTTGTCATCCTGAACTTGTTTCAGGATCCCACAGGACAGGTTGCCTCTTGCGTTGTACACCTTGCCTGTGGGATGCCGAAATAAATTCGGCATGACGTAGTGTTGGAATCATCTCCTCCTTCAGGGGGCCGGGGGGCTCACCTTTTGCCTCACAAACCTTACCATCCGTTTAAACAGGTTGCCTTTGCGATGAGCCAGGAAATGTTTGATGGCCTGGTAGGCCTTTTCGTTCTCTTCGATCACATCGGGGAATTCTTTGACGGGTTGCTGCGAGATGTGCACATCGTACATGTTTTCGCGGTTGGAGTGTACACCGCTGCCATCGTGCCCGATATTGTTGATGAGTGAGCGTGAAGGGTTGAGTGTAAGTCCGCCACGTAAAAAGATGGAGGCGTACCAGCGGATGGCCCAGGAGTTATTTTTACCGGCTTTAAATTCCTGCACCTGCCGCCAAAAGTTCATTTTACCTTCTATCGAAAAACGAATGATGCTGAGCGTATCAAACTGGGCAATCAGCTTGTCGATATCCGGTTCAAAATGATTCCAGGCGCGGGCCCAGGTTGCCCAGCCCCAGCTGCTGGCCGCGCGGTAAAAGAACGACTCGGGCAGGTCCTTATCTTTCAGGTTATACATATAGGCGCCTATATGCATCACCTTTTCCTGGCTGGCATAATAGGTGAGCGCTTCGTTAAAATATTCGAGGGTATAGGGCGACGACAACAGATCATCCTCAAAAACGATCACCTTACCATACTCATACACCAGTTGGGTTACCCCACTAATGATAGATTCGGCCAAACCCAGGTTGTGGTCGCGCTCAATAACCCTTACCGATTTAAAACCAGTAGTTTCACGGGCTATATGCCTTACCTGTTCCACTTTATCGCGGTCGGCTTCGGTTTTGGCAGCATCACAAAAAATATATAATCTTGATTCATCTGCCAACACATTCTTTTGCAAATGGATCAGTGTACGGCGCGTATGATCTGGCCGGTTATAAACAAATAAGGCTATAGGAGCAAGTTGCTGCATAGTTATTTTAGTATTGAGTATCCAAGTGTTGGGTATCAAGTAGCTAGTATCAAGTATCAAGACAGCCTCAAAAAAACGGGGTTGATAATTTAAAAAAATCTTGATACTTGATACTAACTACTTGATACTATTTATTAAAATAGTTCGGGTTGGTTACTGGCTTTCTTACACAAAACGGTATAAGCGTTGGCAAATTGTTCTGTTACTTTTTTTCCGAAAATTTTTCCCAGGCTTTGCTTCACGGTAAACTCCGCCGCTATCTTCAGATCTTTTATAAAGCTTTTCGCTTTTTTCTGGTTTACGTAAGCATTAAAGCGGGTTACTTCGGGCTCTATCATCGATGTGAGGTCATTCTCAATCTCAAAACCTTCGGTACGCAGCAGGTAACGCAGCGACGTTGGGGTGTACACGTTGATATGGCCGTAAGCCAAAAAATGTTTAATACGGGTATCAACCCCGGTTTTATAATCACGGGGCACTTCAATAACACATTGCTTGCCCACCCGCCGTAATTCGCGCAGCAGCAGGCGCTCATGCTCCACATGTTCCAGTACGTGCGACAGGATGATGAGATCAAAGCTGTCATCCTCAAAAGGCAGCTTATAGCCATCAAATACCTGTGCCGATTTTAAATCTTTAATACCACGCGACTGGATATACTCCACCCCGCTACCCGATATTTCAACAGCATGATATTCGGCCGCGAAGTTATTATCTGATAGTATTTTGAGGATACTCCCATCGCCTGCCCCTACTTCCAGTACTTTGGTAAAGGCGAGTCCACGGCAGACATCGATGATATGCTGCGCCTTGTATTTGGCACTGAGCATACGCCACGCCTCGTCGTGCTTTTGATAAAACTGATCGTACGCGGTTTTATAGTTTCCGCCAATAATTGATTCCTGCATGAGTTTACGAATGTAAAACTATAGCTTTAATGTTTATGTTTTTAAGCAGGTAAAATTTTTAATTACATGAGGGAGACGCATGTGATGCGTCTCTACATTTTATTTCCTTGTAGAGACACATTACATGTGTCTCTTATTATATGGGAGACTCGTCCCCTCTCTCCGCCTATAGCGGCATTTTTCCCTCCGCGCGTCATTGCGAGGAACGAAGCAATAGCCTCACCCAAACCCTCTCCAAAGGAGAGGGCTTTAAAACTCTTTTTTTGAAGTCTCTCCCTTTGGGGGAGATTTAGAGGGGGCTCTTGCTTCGTTCCTCGCAATGACGCGTGGAGAGATTCACCACCTCCCATTCTCTGCTTTACCCATTACACCTTTAAGCCCATCATTAACAGCGATTAAAAATTTACCGTACTCCTGCCGTTTGGCACTCAGGAGGCTTACGATCCACAAATAAGCCAGGTATAAGTTTTTGTTGATCCCAAAGATCAAAGCCGAACTCACCGCGTTGCGCGAGTAAAAATACATCCGGTTCCTTACAGCGTAATAAGTGCGGAAGCTCCATTGATCGAGCAAATGAGAGTGAAAAGCTTTGGGTTGATAGGTTAAGCCTTGCGACTGATCAATATCAACCACTCTGCAGTCCGGGATGAGCCATATCGTTCCACCGCTTTTGGTGATGCGATAGGTATATTCCGAATCATCTACATATAAATAAAACTTTTCGTCAGGAAACCCGATCAGCGTGATCATTGCCCGATGCATCAGCAAGCCGCCGTAAGGCACATAAGGCATGGTTACCTTACTAAGATATGCCGAAGTACCCGAAAGCCTGTCGCGTGTTTTATACAAACGATTTTTTAAAATGTTGAATATGCTGAAACCCATAAAATTATTGGGCACCAGGTAATACCTGCCAGGATCCTGGCCCCGGGATATTTTTACATGGGGTGGCCTGTCTTCGCGCAGGCAATACAGTGCTTTTTTATCATTGGCTCCTGCTGTTTCGTCCCAGTTTTTGAGCAGGATATCCAGCGCGTTAACATCAGGCAAATTATCATCGTCCAAAAGCCAAACCATATCGGCATCCGTTTGCTGATATGCGTATTCCAGGGCCTGCTTATATCCACCGGCCGAGCCCAGGTTTTCGGCATTGTTTAACACCACTACACGGTTATCATTCAACTCACCGGCATATTCTTCCACATTATAAAGCGCGGCATTATTCACTACAACTACCTGTGTTACGGGGGCAAAAGACAGTACGCGTTTTAATACCTGTTCTAAGAATTGCCACCTATTTGCATAGGTAAGCGTTAACACACACACTTTATATTTTATATTTGCCATGGAATGCTCCAAAATTATCATTTTACTTCATACAATACAGCGGCTAAAAACTGAATGGGCATAATAAAAAAACAAACCATTAAAGGTACTATATATTCCTACCTGGGTGTACTTATCGGTTTCCTGTCTACCAACTACCTAATGCCCCAGTCTTCCCTAACCCCTGCCCAGATTGGTTTGATAGGTATACTAACATCAGCCCCGTTGATGTTCTCCCAATTTTCGATACTGGGTTTTAATGGTACGGCCAGGTATTTCCCTTATTTCCGCAACGAAGAAAAAAAGCATCACGGCTACCTGTTCCTGGCTTGTGCGGTATCATTACTGGGCACCGTTTTATTTGTGCTGATAGCATTGCTTTTTAAAGACCAGATAGTGAGCCATCAAGCAACAGGAAAAGCTTCTCAATCATCGGCCCTGTTCAATTCGTATTACTGGTACCTTATTCCGCTTACCATTTTCACATCGTTTTTTAACGTGTTTGATCTGTATGCCCGCATGCTTTATAACATGACCACGGGTCTGATATTGCGTGAATTTACCAAACGGTTATTGATACTGGTACCTATTATACTCATGTACCTGCGGCTTATTAGCTTTGAGCTTTTTATGTGGTTGTGGCTGGTAGCCAATTTGATACCTACTTTTTTTATTATTACCCGTTTAATACGCGATGGCCAGTTTTCGCTTAAACCCGACCTTGATTTTTTAACCCGCGATATGGTTAATAAACTGGTAGGTATTTGCTTTTTCACCATATTAACAGGTATGGCACCGTCCATCATCCAAAACATTGATAACTACCTGGTATTCAAAAAACTCGACCTGAGCTATGCCGGTGTATATATGCTGGCATTTAACTTCGGTTTAATTATCTCCTTACCTACACGCTCATTATATAACATTGCCTATACCATTGTATCCGAATCATGGAAAAGCAACGACCTTAAAAATATCAGTACCGTATATGAAAAGAGCTGTGTAACGCAACTGATCAGTTCCTTATTCCTGTTTATATTGATGTGGGCCAGTATCGACAATATTTTTGGCTTGCTTCCTCCCGTATACAGCGCAGGTAAATACGCCGTGTTTTTTGTAAGTCTGGGCTTTTTGATAGAAGCATCAACCGGCATCAATGGTGTAATTATGGCCTCGTCAAAATATTTTAGATATGAGGCTTTGTTCAATTTGTTACTGGTAGGTTTAATTATAGGGGGCAACCTTATCCTGATCCCCATTTATGGTATTACCGGATCGGGTATCGCATCAGCTGCCACTTATTTAATTTTCAACCTGTTCAGGTATATATTTATCTGGGTTAAATTTGGTATGCAACCATTTACGATGCAGTGTGTACTGGCTTTAGCAGCTGGCATCCTGGCTTATTATCTATCGGTTTGGATACTGCCGCACATTGGTAATTATTATGTTGACACCATTGTGCGCACCGCTTTTATCACGGCGCTTTATTTACCTGCCGTTTACTTTTTGAAACTATCGGAGGATATCAACAGCATTATTGATGGTGCTATCGCGAAGTTGAAAGGTAGATAACATTTTCGGTTACAAATTCGCGTTATAAACGCTCAGGCGTTGGAAAGACAATAAATCCGTTGTCATTTCGACGAGGCACGAGGAGAAATCTTCTTCGATTTGCAATTTAAGCCTTGCATTATGCAGAAGATTTCTCTTTCGCCCCAACGCGTTTCCCACCTCTACTCCATCGAAATGACATCTTTATATATAATTTTTAGTTTTCCAACACTTGTGCTCGCAAACCAGCACAAGTAGGCAACAAAAAAGGCGGTACTATAAAAGCACCGCCCCTAATTGATCAGTTAATTTATTCCTTATTGAGGCATATTGAACCAGTTAACCCAGCCACCGGCTGCGGTCCAGTAGATCTGCATCAGATCGGTATTATTTAATGCGAAAATGTTAATGTTGTTAGCATCTCTTGCAACTGCTGCCGGAGCCGAAGTAATAGTACCGTTTAAATCGATCCATGCCGACCAGCCTGCGCTTGCTGTCCAGTAAATTTGTTTCAGGGTATTTGAGGTGCTTCTGGCATAAACATTAATGTCATTAGCCGAACGGGTTATTGCTGCAGGCGCAGACGCGATAGTACCACCCAGATCGATCCATGACGACCAGCTGCCTGAAGTTGAATAGATCTGCAACAGGTTGTTGTTGGTACCTTTAGCATAAACATTGATAGTTGTTGAGCTTCTGGAGATGGCAGCAGGAGCTGAAGTAATGGTGCCTCCCAGACTTGTCCATGAGCCCCATCCCGGTCCGGCATTCCAGGTAAGCACAACCAGGTCGTTATTTGCGCCTTTTGCAAAAACAGAAAGGTCATTAGCAGTTTGTGATGCCGATGAAGGTGCTGAAGTGATATTACCACCCAGATCAATCCATGGCGACCAGCCCTGGCCATCTACGTAATAGATCTGCATCAGATGACCGGTTGGCCCTTGTGCAAATACGTTGATAGCATTTGATTGTCTTGAAGAAGCGGTTGGTGCAGAAATGATGTTACCTCCCAGATCTTCCCACGCGGTCCAACCGCTGGCACTTGTCCAGGTTTTGTGCAACAGGGTGTTGGTAGTGCTTCTGCCAAACAGATCAATGGTTCCGCTGCTTTTTTTGGTAACAGCGCCAACTTCTACAGCGATAGAAGTTACATCATTTACACTTTTGTTTGAAACCGATACTTTTTTTGATGCAGGATCAACAATTTTGTCATTCCCTTTTTGGCATGAGGCGAGCGCGCCTGTTAGCAGCATGCCTATTACAGCATGTGCCAGATTTTTTTTGAAGATTGTCATTGTGTTGTTATAGGTTTTTATTGGCGGCAATCTACAACTATTATATTTATTTTATATATTTTTTATATTAAATAAATATTTAATTCCATAAATGAAAAAAATACATAAATAGCTGTATGTCAAAATAAAACACCTAAAGAACATACAATAGAATCATAAAATACAATTATTAAATGACATTATTTTGATAATTCACATATCTAAAAGATCAAAATCAACAACAAAGACATATTATTTATCCTAATTTCATAAATACACTTATCTATAGCATAAAATCTTGTCTTTGAACAAAATAAAATCCCACAAAAAAAGCCTCCAGGAAATCATGAAGGCTTTTGTATCAATAGAAGATCTACTAATTATTGGTTTGTAAACCTTTTAGCGTTAATTCTTCTTTCGTTTTCGTTCAGGAATATTTTGCGTAAACGGATGCTTTGTGGTGTTACCTCAATGTATTCGTCGGCCTGGATGTACTCCATTGATTCTTCTAACGAAAATTTAATAGCAGGCGCAATACGTACGTTGGTATCGCTACCAGATGCGCGCATGTTAGTTAACTGCTTGCCTTTGGTTAAGTTGATCACCAAATCGTTATCGCGAATGTGCTCGCCTAAAACCTGTCCTTCGTAAACATCAACTCCCGGATCAATGTGGAAACGACCACGATCCTGTAATTTATCAATAGCGAAAGCAGTGGTTTTA
>Ga0105237_10003433_pt1 | contig 18817 bp, 13 predicted proteins | sample KBSC24metaG_FD_81520 | JGI IMG/M metagenome (GOLD analysis project Ga0105237, IMG submission 81520) | Corn rhizosphere microbial communities from Kellogg Biological Station, Michigan, USA - KBS C2-4 metaG | ecosystem: Host-associated > Plants > Roots > Rhizosphere > Soil | place: Michigan, USA... | reverse complement strand
GCTATCGCTGGGCGATCTGCGGGCTGCTCTTCGCCGCGACCGCGCTCAATTACGTCGATCGCCAGATGATCGGCGTGCTCAAGCCCACGCTGCAGCACGAGCTTGGATGGTCGGAGACGAGCTATGCGAACATCGTCTTCTGGTTCCAGGCCGCTTATGCGGTGGGCTATCTGAGCTTCGGCAAGATTGTCGACCGGATGGGCGCGCGGGCCGGCTATGCGATCGCCTTCCTGATCTGGACGATCGCCCACACCCTGCATGGCGCGGCGCGCACCACATTGCAATTCGCGGCCGCGCGCTTCGTGCTCGGCTTCGGCGAATCCGGCAATTTCCCGGCGAGCCTCGCGGCCGTCGCCGAATGGTTCCCGGCCCGCGAGCGCGCGCTCGCCACCGGCGTCCTCAATGCCGGATCGAATGTCGGCGCGATCGTGACGCCCCTGCTGGTGCCCGCCATCACCCTATCGTTGGGCTGGCGCGCCGCCTTCGTGATTACCGGTGCGTTCAGCCTGATCTGGCTGGCGGCCTGGGTGTGGATCTACCGCCGGCCGTACGAAAAGCCGCAGGTCGGCGCGGCGGAGCTGGCGCTGATCGAGAGTGATCCGCCCGATCCGGTCGAGCCGGTCTCCTGGCGCCAGGTGCTGACCCTGCGCGAGACCTGGGCCTATGCGCTGGGCAAGTTCGTGATCGACCCGATCTGGTGGATGTTCCTGTTCTGGCTGCCCGATTTCCTGGCGCGCCGCCATCATCTCGATCTGCAGAATTTCGGGCCGCCGCTGGTCGCCATCTACATCCTGTCCGATTTCGGCAGCGTGATCGGCGGCTGGTCATCCTCAGCGATGATGAAGCGCGGTGTCAGCGTGAACCGGGCGCGCAAGCTCACCATGCTCGGCTGCGCCTTCGCGGTGACGCCGATCTTCCTGGCGCAGTCGATCGACAGCCTGTGGGGCGCCGTCGCGATCATCGGCCTAGCCACCGCCGCCCACCAGGCCTTCTCGGCCAATCTCTACACGCTGCCCTCCGATCTCTTCCCCCGGCGCGCGGTCGGCACGGTGGTCGGCATCGGCGGCACGCTGGGCGCAGTCGGCGGCATGCTGATGGCCGAATATGCCGGCTACATCCTGGAGACGGTCGGCACCTACAAGCCGATCTTCGCGGTGGCGGGCACGGCCTACTTCATCGCCCTCGCCCTCATCCACCTGCTTTCGCCGCGCCTCACTCCGGCGCGGATCAGCCCGCGCGACTGATGGCTGCTCGGCTCGACCGGCGGATGCTGCTGGCGGCCGGACTGGCCATCGGCGCGACAAGGCCTGCCGAAGCGATGCCGAGCCCGGGCGCGTTCACGACATTCCGCTTATGGCCCGCGCCGCGGGCGCCCGGCGGGGATCATGTCACCGTCCGCCAGCAGGAGGTGCTCAAGTCTGCCGCGCCGGACGATATCGCCGTCTTGCACGTGGTCCGGCCGACGCTCACCTGCCTCCGGCCCGAGCGCCCCAATGGCGCGGCGCTGTTGCTGATCCCCGGCGGCGGCTATCGCCGGGTCGCGATGAAGGGCGAAGGCCTGCTGGTCGCGCGCCATTTCGCGGCACGGGGCTTCACCTGCTACGTGCTGCTCTACCGCCTGCCCGCCGACGGCTGGGCCGCCGGGCCCGACGCGCCGCTGCAGGATGCCCAACGCGCGATCCGGCTGATCCGTGCGGAGGCGCCGCGCGTCGGGGTCGATCCGGCGAGGATCGCCGCGATCGGCTTCTCGGCCGGCGGCCATCTCGCCGCCCGGCTTTCGAGCGAACCGGATGCGGCTTATGTGCCGCTCGATGCCGCCGACGCCCTGTTGTTCCTGCCGGCGCTGGCGGGCCTGCTCTATCCTGTGGTGACGATGGAGCCGCCATGGGCGCATCCCGCCTCGGCCGCCGAACTGCTCGGCCCTCGGCCTACCGCCGAAGCGCGGCAACGCTATTCGGCCGAGCGGCTGGTCCACCCGGCGACGCCGCCCACCTTCCTGGCACATGCCGGCGACGATCCCACGGTGCCGGTCGACAACAGCCTGCTGATGTTCGACGCCCTGCGGCGCGCCCATGTCCCGGGCGAGATGCACGTCTTCGAGACCGGCGGTCACGGTTTCGGCCTGACCCTGCCGGACGGGTCGCCCTCCCCCTGGCCCGATCTGTTCGAGCGGTGGGCGGAGCGGCACGGCCTCGCCAGCTAGGCGCTCGCGGCGAGTGCTCGCTCGGTCCGAAGGTCAGCTCGAGATTGATCCCGTTGGATTCGCGCAGCACGATCTTGGTGAAGCCGTCCACCAAGGTCGCGCGCCTGCGATAGGAGATGCCGAGCGCGGTCAGCCGCGCCTCCATCGCATCGAGATCGCGGCCGTCGAATCTGCTGGAAGGCACCGCGAGATCGCCGGGGTTATCAAAACAGTCCCGACGTCCGCCTCTTCGATTCGGCTCGCCTCTATCACGAGCGAATCGGACGGAAAGGCATGTGTCCGCACAGGTCTCTATTTCGCGATCGGGACCAGCGAATAGCTGGTGCTCCGGCCGCCGGCCTCGTCCCTGAGTAGAATGCCGCGCGCGACGAGATCGTTGATGTCGCGGGATGCGGTATCCTGTGACGTGTTCGTGATCGTCGCCCATTTCGACGAAGTCAGCTTGCCCACGAATCCGTCGAGAAGCCGGTTCAGCATGGCCTGCTGGCGCTCGTTCAACGCCTCGCCGGCAAGCGCATCCCAGAATTTCGCCTTGCCGATGACCGCCTCGAGGATTGTCTCGGCCCCTTCGAAGGCATGGTCGAGGCAGGTGAGGAACCAGCGCAGCCAGTCGGTGATATCGAGGTCGCCTTTTTGCGTCCTCTCCAGGATATCGTAATAGGCCCGCCGCTCGGCGCGGATCTGTGCCGACATCGAGTAGAAGCGCTGCGGGCTGCTTTCGGAGCGCGCAAGTGCCATGTCGGCGATGGCGCGCGCGATCCGGCCATTCCCGTCATCGAAGGGGTGGATAGTCACGAACCAGAGGTGCGCGATCGCGGCCTTGATGACCGGATCGACCTTCTTTTCCTGCTCGAACCAGTCGAAGAAGGCCTTCATTTCCGCGTCGAGCCTGTCGAAGCCCGGCGCCTCGTAATGCACCTTCTCCTTGCCGTAGGGGCCCGAAACCACCTGCATCGGTCCCGAGTCCTCGGTACGCCAGGCGCCGACGACGATCCTGCTCATCCCGCTGCGTCCGGTCGGAAACAAGGCGGCATGCCAGCCGAAGAGGCGCTCGGCATCGAGCGGCTTAGCGTAGTTCTGGGTCGCATCGAGCATCATCTCGACGACGCCCTCGACATTTCGGTTCGGCGTCGGGAGACCGGCGATGTCCATGCCGAGCCGCCGCGCGAGCGATGAGCGGACCTGCTGGCGGTCAAGCGCCTCGCCCTCGATGTCGCTCGATTGCGTGACCTCCTCGGTCAGCGCCTCAAGCACCGCTTCCTGGCGGAACGGAATGCCCATCCCCTCCATGCGTCCAACAAGGCGTCCCTGATGCCGGCTGACTGCCGCCAGCTGGTCGGCAATGGCGTCAGTGCTCCACGCGAAATCAGGCCACTTTCCGTTTTGATAGATGTAGGTCGCCATAATCTCCGCCTTCAATGCGGAGTTTAGGCCGCTTTATCTCCGCATCGCAAGTGATTTTATCCGCACATCATGCGGAGATTAGTCCGTAATCTCCGCACCCCAGGATTGCGACGACGTCTAGCCATGCCAGGGGCTGAGCTCCCCAAACCATTGATCCAGGCGCAAACACGGATCAACGCCTTGACCTCAGAGCGAACCGGCCTCAGCCCCACGGTCACGATCCCGTTCATTGTGGGCACAGGAAACCGCGCTACCAGCACCGGAAAGTCGCGTTGCTCGTTCAAACCGTCTGAATCGAATCGTCGTCGTTGATCCCCATCCGCGGCGCGTCGGAGGCTCTCCGGCTCCGCCTTTGGTTTTGGATCGGGATGCCGTGCCGACATGAGGAGCCGAGAATATGGTTAATCGTTCCGATTTAAGCCTGGTCACGCTGACGGTTGATATCACCAGCGCATATTTGAATCATAACAGGGTCGCGACGACCGAACTGCCGGCGGTGATCGAATCGATCCACAGCGCGCTCGAGAAAGCTCGTGAACCGACGCCCAGCACCGTCTTACCCGAGCCCGCAGTACCGATTCGCGCGTCCATCAAGCCCGACTACCTTGTCTGCCTTGAAGACGGGCGGAAGCTTAAGCTGCTGAAGCGTTACCTGCGGACCCAGTACAACCTGACGCCTGACGAATATCGAGCAAAATGGGGGCTTCCTCGCGATTATCCGATGGTGGCCCCCTCCTACGCGACACATCGCGCGTCTCTCGCGCAGACGTACGGCCTGGGCCGGAAGCCGACCACGAAAGCCGATCACCCTGCCGGATCACCGGAGCCGCACCTACCGCTCGCCCCTTCGCCATCGAGCACGACCGAGGCCGGAGGAGCCTTGGACGCCACAGAGACCAGTCCTACGCCGCCAGAGCAAAAGGCCCTCTCCGCTCCAGCGACGGAGGTGGTCGATCATTGATACCCAGGGCCCGGGCGCGTTTCGAGACGCGGCCGGGCCTCCCGACGCACCGATCATATCTCTTGGCCGATTGTCCGCCGGCCGTTGGTTTCCCAATGGAAGGCGGCAAGCCCACTTTGATCGGCAATCCCGTGTCGATGGGTTCAAAGCGAGGCATTTCAGGACGCGATGCAAAAGTGCGGGCAATCGCTCGGGAGGCCGCCCGGTTCGCCGGCTCCTTAAATCGAAGCCGGCACCGCCTGGCAGGCGGTGATGGTCTAATCGTCGATTTTCACCCGCTAGCGCGGCCGCAAAATCGCCCTCGAAGGTGGAGCATCTCATCCTTCTCGGAAACGTCGATTTTCGGCATCGCGCTCCGTTTCCCCTGTTCAGGTGCAATCGTGCAGGTCCGCACCCTGAGCTCTGCCCGCCAGAGGGATTGGCTGGATCAGATCCCAGCGGTTGCCATAGAGATCCTCGAAAACGGCGACGATTCCATAGGGCTCATGCCGCGCCACCTCCACGAACCGAACACCCTCCCGCGTGTAGGCAAGGTGATCGCGCGCAAAATCATCGGTTTCCAGGAACAGGAACACGCGCCCCCCACTCTGGTTGCCGATAGCCTCGCGCTGTGTGTCGTCAGCGGCACGCGCGAGGAGAAGGCCGTTCGCCGATCCCGGCGGGGCGACCACCACCCAACGCTTGTCCGGCGCAAGCGGCGTGTCCTCGCGCAGCACGAAACCGAGCTTGCCGACATAGAAAGCGAGAGCCTTGTCGTAATCGTCCACGAGGAGCGCCGTCAGGCTCAATCGCTGGGGCATCGCTTCGAGCTCCGTTCCAATAGGGTGCGCCCATGCACGGCCGCGTTCGGCGTTCGGGCATGCGGCAACTCCAGTCAGGCAGCCCTTCACCCCCGTCAGCGCCTCGCGCACTCATAACCCGCTATAGCCGCGATACCATTCGACCCAGAGCGGGATGCCGACATCGATCGGCGTGGTTGGCCGGAACCCGAGATCGCGCTGGATCGCCGACAATTCGGCATAGGTGGCCGGCACGTCCCCGGCCTGCATCGGCTGGTCGATACGGATCGCCTCCCGACCGCAATGCGCCTCGATCAAGGCTATCAGTTTTTCCAGCGGTTCCGCGCGGTTGTTGCCGATATTGTAGAGCGCGTGCGGAGAGCGGCTGCCGCCCGCTTTCTCCGCTCCGTCGTCAGCCGGCGGATGATCGAGGGCGGCGATCACGCCCGTCACGATATCGTCGATGAAGGTGAAGTCGCGGCGCATGTCGCCGCCGTTGAACACGGTGATCGGTTGGCCGCGCAGGATCTTGTCGGTGAAGCCCCATACCGCCATGTCCGGCCGCCCCCACGGCCCGTAAACGGTGAAGAAGCGCAGCCCCGTCTGCGGGATGCGATAGAGATGGGCGTAGGATTCGCTCATGAGCTCGTCGGCCTTCTTGGTGGCGGCGTAGAGCGAGATGGGAAAGTCGACGCGCTGCTCGACGCGGAACGGCAGATCCGGGCTGGTGCCGTAGACCGAGGAGGAGGAGGCATAGACCATGTGGCCGACGCCGCGATGGCGCGCCAGCTCCAGCATGTTGAGATGGCCGGTGAGATTGGAGGCCGCATAAGCGCGGGGATTTTCGATCGAGTAACGCACGCCTGCCTGCGCGCCGAGATGGACGATGCGGTCGACCGCCTCGCCCGCCAGCGCGGCCTCCAAGGCCTGGTGGTCGGAGAAGTCCACTTCGGCGAAGCGGAACAGCGCGCCCGCCCCGTCAGCGGCGGCGATCGCGCCGAGCCGGTCCCGCTTCAGCGCCACCGGATTATAATCGTTGAGATTGTCGATGCCGACGACGCGCTCGCCCCGCGCGATCAGGCGGCGGGCGACATGCGATCCGATGAATCCGGCCGCACCGGTGACGAGAATGGCCACGAAACCTCCATCGCATACGCTCGATCCGCCGAGCTTGGACGCGCTTAGCCGGCAGTCGTCAAGAACGCGTTGGCAAGGCGCCCGGGAGCCGGCATGGGCCGGCAATGTCCACGCGAATCCTCGATCGACAGACCGTCTATGACGGATGGCTGAGCCTCGCCCGCCTTTCCGTGATGATGCCGAACGGCGCCATCGAGGAGCGGCATGTCGAGGATCATGGCACGGCCGTGGCCCTGTTGCCCTTCGATCCCGCGCGGAAGACGGCGATCCTGATCAGCCAGCCGCGCATCCCGGTGCTGCTCGCCAGGGAGCCCGATCTGCTGGAGGTCGTCGCCGGGCGGGTCGAGGCGGAGGGGCCGGACCATACCGTCCGCAAGGAGGCGATCGAGGAAGCCGGGCTGCGGTTGCGCACGGCCGAGCGGATCGCGCACATCTGGTCGATGCCGACCATCTCGACCGAGCGTGTCCACCTCTATCTCGCCGAATATGACGTGGCGGACCGGATCGGCGCCGGCGGCGGGGCGATGGACGAGAATGAATGCATCACCGTCCACGAGCTGCCACTCGCTCGCATCTGGGCGGATGTCGCCGCCGGGCGGATCAGCGACGCGAAGACGCTGATCCTGATCCAGGCGCTGCGGATCCGGCGGCCGGAGCTGTTCGACTAGGCCGGAGTCCCCTGTCAGCGCTCGCCGCGCTTCTGCTCCAGCCCGCGTTCCCAGGCCAGCGCATGAGCGACGATGGTGTCGAGCTGGGCGTAGCGCGGCTGCCAGCCGAAGGCCTCCAGGATCGCGTCGTTGCCCGCGATCAGGGCATCGGGATCCCCGGGCCGGCGGCCTTCCATGCGGCGCTCGATCGGCAGCCCACTAATCTTCTCGACGGCGTCCAGCACCTCCAGCACTGAGAAGCCACGGCCATAACCGCAATTGAGCGTCAGGCTGTGCGCAGGCTCGGCGATCAGCGCATCGAGCGCCAGCACGTGTGCGCCCGCCAGGTCAGTGACGTGGATATAGTCGCGCACGCCAGTGCCGTCGGACGTCGGGAAGTCCGTGCCGAACACCGAGACATGGCTGCGCTTGCCGAGCGCCGCCTCGGTCGCGACCTTGATCAGGTGGGTAGCGCCCTCGGTCGCCTGCCCCGCCCGGCCCTGCGGATCGGCACCGGCGACGTTGAAATAGCGCAGCGCGCAATAGTTGATCGGATGCGCGGCGGCCGTGTCCTTCAGCATGATCTCAGTCATCAGCTTGGACATGCCGTAGGGGTTGATCGGTACGGTCGGCATGTCCTCGCGCACCGGGCTGCGCTCCGGAATGCCGTAGGTCGCGGCGGTGGACGAGAAGATGAAATGCTTCACTCCGCCGCCCACCGCCGCCTCGATCAGCGTGCGACTGTTGGCGGTGTTGTTGCCATAATATTTAAGCGGATCGGACACGGATTCCGGCACCACCACCGATCCGGCGAAATGCATGATTGCGCCGATGCCGAAGCTCTCAATGGTTCGGGCGAGCAGCTGCGCATCGCCGACGTCGCCCTCGACGAAGCTGGCCCGCGCATCGACCGCCCAGCGGAAGCCCGTGCGGAGGTTGTCGAGCACCACCACCGGCCAGCCGGCATCCGCCAAAGCCAGCACAGCGTGACTGCCGATATAGCCGGCGCCACCGGTCACCAGCACCGGAAAGGGCTTGCTCGTCATCCGCTATTTCCCCTTGAGATAGTGATCGAACCATTCGACAACGCGCCGGCGCTCGTCCGCGACGTGGGCCGGATCGTGGAAGCCGTGGCCTTCATCCGGGTAAATGACAAGGCTGGTCGGCACGCCGTGCGCCTTCAATCCGTTCCAATATTCGACGGACTGGGTCGGCGGAACCTCGATGTCGCGCTCGCCCACGGTGATGAGGGTCGGCGTCTTCGCCCGGTCGATGAACTGGATGGCCGAGATGTCCCAATAGGGCTTCACGTCCTCGTACAGGCTCTTGCCGAAATAGGGGATCATCCAGGTGTTGATGCCATTGGTGCCGTAATAGCTGATCCAGTCGGAAATCCCGGCGCCGGCGTCGATCGCCTTGAAGCGATTGGTCTGGGTGTTGGCCCACATCGCCATGAAGCCGCCATAACTGTGACCTTTCAGGCCGAGACGCTGGTCGTCGATCGGTGCGACCTGCTCGACGGCATCGATGCCAGCCAGGATATCCTTGAGGTCCCCGCCACCGAAATCGCGCTTGTTGGCCTGTACGAAGGCCTCGCCCTGCCCGTAGCTGCCGCGCGGATTGGGATAGAAAAGCCAATAGCCAGCCGCGATCAGGGCCGCGTCCTCGCCCCGCCAGACAAAGTCCGGCACCACCGCGGCGGCGGGGCCGCCATGGACGGTCGTGATCATCGGCGCCTTACCCGTCGCGGCGTTCGCCGTGCGCGGCGCGAGCAGCCAGCCCTGTACGTCGTGACCGCCGCTCTTCCAGGTGAGGCTGCGCGCGGCGACGACAGGAGCATAATCCTTGTTGTCGGTGGTGATCTGCACTGGCGCTGCGATCGGGCCGGCGAAGACCGCGGGGGGGTGCTCGTAATCCTGCGCGACCATCGCCATAGTGCCGTTGCGCGCAAGCGCGACCCTGGCCTCACCGGCCTCGATCTTCATGCGCCCCATCCACAGCGGCTGACTGGGCCCGGTGGCCGGATCGACCGGCACGACCGCCGCTTGGTCACCGAGCAGCGCCGTGGCGAGCAAGCCGCCGTCGCCCCATAGCAGCGAGGTGAAGGTGCCGCGATAGCCCGGCGTGAGGTTGCTCGCGGTGCCGCCGGCGAAAGGCACGGTCCAGATGTCGCCACCAACTGACCCGAAATCGCTCATCAGCCCGCCGATGAAGGCGACCGTGCGCCCGTCCGGCGCGATGCGCGGGAAATTCGCCTGCGTGGCGGGCGTGGCGATGGTGCGCACCGCGCCGGTCGCGGCGTCGATCGCGTCGATGGTCGCCACCCACCAGTTGGCGTCGCCATTGCCAAGCGCGGTGGTGGCGACGAAGCCCTTGCCGTCCGGCGTCCAGGCATATTCGTAGACAAAACGGCCGGCCGGCGAGACGGTGCGCAGCGTGCCGCCGCCGGCGGGCACGATCGCAATCCTTTTCTCGTCATTGGTCTCGCCGATCTCGCCGACCTGGCGGGCGCCGGCTTGCACCGCGCCCGTCTCCTTCTGCGCTCCGATGGTGACGAGCAGCGCGATGCTCTTCCCGTCCGGGGACCAGCGCGGATCGGCGGCGAGCCCATCGACGGTGGCGAGTTTCCGCGCGCTATGCCCGTCCTCTACCATGAGCGCAGCGGTGCCGAGCTTGCGGTCGCGCGCGACGAAGGCCAGCTGCCCGTCCGGCCCATACGCCAGGCTCGCATAATCGCATGTCTTGCACGGATCGATCCGGGTCAGCACCTGCCCGTCGGCCGGCCGCCGCACCACGATCTCGCCATGCGAGGCGGCGAGCGCGTCGGGCTCCTGCTGGCTCTCGACGCTGGCCACGGCATCGCCCGCGGGGGCGATCGCGAGGCCGGCATATTGGTGGAGGGGCTGGGCGGCGAGCGGAGCGGCCGAGGCCAGGAGGAAAGCCACGGCCGAAACGATTTTGGTGCGCACCATAAGACCCTTGTTCGTCACACGCTCCCCCCGGGGCCATGCGATAGCATGTCGATATCCCAGCGCAACGGCGACAGCCTCTTGCAACCTGTAAGGGCTCGCATCACAAGACGCCGCGACAGACCGGGAGGATGCCATGGCCGACAATCGCACCGCGCAGCATCAGCGTTCGCTGGACGATCCCGACGGCTTCTGGCTGGAGCAGGCACGCGCGCTCGACTGGATCACGCCGCCGACCAAGGCCGGCGACTGGTCCTTCGATGAAAAGGATTTCCACGTCCGCTGGTTCGAGGACGGAGTGCTCAACGTCTCGGCCAATTGCCTCGACCGGCATCTCGCCGACCATGGCGACCGGGTGGCGATCATCTGGGAGCCGGATGATCCCAAGGCCGAGGCGAAGCATTTCACCTACGCCCAGGTGCACGCGGAGGTCTGCCGCTTCGCCAACGTGCTGAAGGCGCAGGGCGTGAAGAAGGGCGACCGGGTCACCGTCTACATGCCGATGATCCCGGAGGCCGCTTTCGCCCTCCTCGCCTGCGCGCGTATCGGCGCGATCCATTCAGTGGTGTTCGGTGGCTTCTCAGCGGATTCGCTCGCCGGGCGCATGGAGGATTGCGGCAGCCACGTCGTCATCACCGCCGACGAGGGGCGCCGCGGCGGCAAGACCGTGCCGCTCAAGACCACGGTGGACGAGGCCGCGACGATCTTCGCCGGGGTGAAGACCGTGCTGGTGATGAAGTGCACCGGCAGGGACGTGCCGATGACCGCGGGGCGCGACCTCTGGTATCACGAGGCCGCCGCGGGCGTCCCCGCCGATTGCCCGCCCGAGCCGATGAAGGCGGAGGATCCGCTGTTCATCCTCTACACCAGCGGATCGACCGGCAAGCCGAAGGGCGTGGTCCACACCACCGCCGGCTATCTCCTTTGGGCGGCGCTGACCTTCCGGACCAGCTTCGACTATCGGGCTCCCGAAATCTTCTGGTGCACCGCCGACATCGGCTGGGTCACCGGGCACAGCTATATCGTCTACGGCCCGATGGCGAATGCCGCGACCGGCGTGATGTTCGAGGGCGTGCCCAACTGGCCGACCGCCGCGCGCATCTGGGAAGTGGTGGACCGCCATCAGGTGGCGACGCTCTATACCGCGCCCACTGCGCTGCGCTCGCTGATGAAGGAAGGCGACGACATCGTGAATGCGACGTCGCGCAAGTCGCTGCGCATCCTCGGCACCGTCGGCGAGCCGATCAACCCGGAGGCGTGGCGCTGGTACAGCGACGTCGTTGGCGACGGCCGCTGCCCGATCGTGGATACTTGGTGGCAAACCGAGACGGGCGGCCATATGATCACCCCCTTCCCCGACACCCCGACCAAGCCGGGATCGGCGACCCTGCCCTTCTACGGGGTGGAGCCCAGACTTCTCGATGGCGAGGGCCGGGAGTTGCATGGCGAAGCGGAGGGTAACCTCGTCATCGCCCGTGCCTGGCCGGGCATGATGCGCGGCGTGTGGGGCGACGAGAAGCGCTTCTTCGAAACCTATTTCCGCACCTTTCCCGGCGTCTACACCACCGGCGACGGCGCACGGCGCGATGCCGACGATTATTGGTGGATCACCGGCCGGGTGGACGACGTGATAAACGTCTCGGGCCACCGCATGGGCACCGCCGAGGTAGAAAGCGCGCTAGTGCTGCATGACGACGTGGCCGAGGCGGCAGTGGTCGGCTTCCCTCACGACGTAAAGGGCCAGGGCATCTACGCCTATGTGACGCTGAATTCCGGTGTCGCGGCGAGCGAAGAACTGCTCAAGGCGCTCAAGGCGCATGTCCGCCACGAGATCGGCCCGATCGCCACGCCGGACGCCATCCAATTCGCGCCCGGCTTGCCGAAGACCCGCTCCGGCAAGATCATGCGCCGCATCTTGCGCAAAATCGCGGAAGGCGAGATCGGCGCGCTGGGCGACACCTCGACGCTGGCCGATCCGTCGGTGGTGGACGATCTGGTGAAGAATCGAGTGGGATGAGTTGCGATCTCGTCTTTCCTGGAAGGGGGCATTCTCGTGCGCTTCTAGGGGCCAGATCAAGTATATATCGACAAATTCTGTATATTGAATGCCCCCTCTTGAACGTACTCAAGGAATAATCACAGGACATAAGTCCGCTCACCGCGACAGAGGGTTTACCTTTATAGGTAGCCATCAGCTTCTCATGACGTACACTCTCGGGGTGGTGTAGCTTCGGCGGCGCGGCTGTAGCGATCGCCGGCTAAGCCGGGCGAGAAGGTCTGGCGGATCCCGGCGGAGCGGATGCAGATGAAGCAGCCTCACACCGTGCCGCTGTCCCGGCAGGTGTTGGCGATGCTGCACAATCCCGCAGCCGCGGCGAAACGGAGATCGTCTTATCCGTCGACTGCGGAACGTCTCGACGGGCGACGTCTCCAGGCCGATGAGATGCGACACGCTTACCCCTCCCCGGCAGTCTTTCGGCATCGCCAGCCTGACAGGTAGGTCGCGCGCCCCTGCGGCCAGGATCGCGATCCTCTTTCAGGATTTCGCGGCCGGCGGAACCGAGCGGATCATGGTCCGCCTGGCCAACGAATGGGCGCGCAGCCGCGATGTCGCGATCCTTTGCGGATCGGGACAAGGCCCGGCGCGCTCCTTCCTGTCGCCCGACGTCGCCGTCCTCGAGGTTACGCCGGCGGCTCCCAGGTCGCTGATCTCGCGCTGGACAATAGGCCGCCGGATACGCCCGCTCCTGCGCGCATGGCGTCCCGACGTCATTGTCGGGCCGGGAAACCACGTCCTCCCGATCTTTCTGGCATCCGGGCCGCTTGACGCGCCGATCGTCTGCAAGCTCAGTAATCCGATCGATCTCGGAGGTCTGCCGCTCGCGCCGCGCCCGCTGATCGCCGGCGCCCGGCGCAAGGCCTGCGCGCCGCTCGCACGGATCGTCGCGATGAGCCCGGCACTGCGCACCGAGGCGGCCCATTATCTGAACACCGACCGCGTGACCGTGATCGAGGAACCCATCCTGTCCGCGCTTCCGTCCCCGACGCGCCGACGTCGCGGCGCCGGCACGCGCCTGATATTTGCCGGCCGGCTGGTGGCGCAGAAGAACGTTGCCCTGGCGATACGGGTCCTGGCGGCGCTCCCCGACGATTTCAGCCTCACCATCGTCGGCGACGGTCCCGATCGCGTCCGGCTCGAAGGGATGACGCGCCGCCTGGGGCTGGAGAGACGTGTCGCCTTCACCGGACTCGTCCCGGACATTCGGCCCCATCTCGAGGCAAGCGACCTGTTCGTGCTGCCTTCTCGCTTCGAAGGATATCCGGCCGTGATGATCGAGGCCCTTGCGGCGGGCCTGCCGGTGATCGCCACGCCGAGCTCGCCCGCCATAGACGAGATCCTGATCGACCGATCCTTCGGCCGGATCGCGCCGGCGGATCCGATCGCTCTCGCCACCGCGATCATGGCCTATGAAGGATGCGATGGCCCGGACCCCGAGCGCCTGCGGCCGCTTCTCGAACGACACCTCCTCGCGCCCTGTTCGTCGCGCTGGCTCGAATGCCTCGATGCCGCCGTCGCCGGACATCGACGGTGACAGCCATGACTCCGATCGGCCCCAAGCCGCGCAAGGACACGGAGCCCGCCCTCGGACAATGCGCGCCGCCACGTGCGGCAAGGCGACCGAGCCGGTGGCTCGACCTCGTGCGGCTCTGGTGGGAGAGTTTCGATTGAACCGCGCGCCAGCCTCGGCATGGGCCCCAGTGGTTTTCCTGCGGGTTTCGCGGACCCGTGCCGTCAGCCTTCCATGAGCGGCCGGTCTTTCCTTCCCATCACCCACCCTATCGATGGACGGCCGATCGCGGTTTCACGACCCACGTCCCGTGACGGCAATCCCTTCATGTTCCGGGTCGCGACCCTATTGATCTGGGCGCAGCGCCGCTGCGGCGCCGACACCGCCGGCTCCGGCATGCGCGATCAGAAACCCGTCGACAGCCCCAGTCGGAGGGTCCGGGGCCGTAATGGCGTGATCTGGCCCCCCCCTGCGAACTGAAAGGGATTGCCGAGCGCGAACTGATTGCGGCCATCATCGAGCAGGTTCGAGATATCGAGCGAGAGGCTGATCGCGCCATGATCCCATCGGATCCCCGCACTCGTCGCGACATAATGGCCTTGCGGAAAATCGAGGGAGGTTCCCACGCCGAGCTTCGATCCACCGACATAGCGCAATGCGCCGTAGAAATCGGCGCTGTCCTGAGGGCCCAGCGGAAGCTTGAAATCCGCGCTCGCGTGAAATCCGAGATCATCGACATTGGGCAATGAGGCGTCCTCCTCGCCCGCAAAGCCGGCGGCTGGCCGGTAGAGGGTGCTGTCGTTGAGAAACAGGCCGCCATCGAGCGTCAGGCGCTTCCACGGTTGCCATCGGATCGACGTCTCGAGCCCCAGGACCCGCCCGTCGCCGACATTGGTCGTGAAGGGAAGCCCCTGACCATCCACGAGATCGGCTTGAATATTCTTCCAGCGTGCGAAGGAGGCGGCGACGGTTGCGCGCAGACGCGATCCGGGCTGTCCGAACCGCGCGCCCAGTTCGACCGTGGACAGTCCGTCGCCGCGGAAACGCTCGACCCGCGTGTCGGAAACGGAAAGGCCCCCCGGCCTGAAACCCTCCTGGTAGCGGGCATAGAATGCCAGGCCCGACGTGACCCGCCAGAGCCCACCGACGGACGGCAGGAACACCACGCTGCGGCGATCCGGTTCGGGCATGTCCTCGACATGATCGAGGACCTCGCCGACGACCCGGCTGTAGGCGACACGGCCACCCGCTGTCGCGGAAAGGCCGGGCGTGATCGCGATGGTGGCCTCGCCATAGAGCGCGGCCTCGAACACCGTGTTGCGACTTCCCGATATGATGCTCGGATCGGCGGGCGCTCCGAGCCAGCGGCGGATCCGGTCGGCATTCTGGAGCGCCTCCAGCCCGACCACCCAGCTGCTGCCCCCCGCATAGTGGCGCGAGAGTCGCGTCTCGTTGGTGGCGAGGGTGATGTGGTCGGTCTCGCGGAACAGCCGCGGCGCCCCTCCCGTCTCGGTCGCATCGTAGGTGAAGGAGACGTCGTGGCGGACCAGGGTGGTCGAGGACAGAAGCTCCAGAGCACCGATTTCGTGGCGAACGACGAGGTTCGCCAGCGAATAATCGTTGTCGAAGGGCTGGGCGAGCACGCTTTCCCGCTGGAGCCTCGGCAATGCCCGATCCGCATAATCGCCGTCGCGCGCGTTGATGTCCTGGATCACGCCGGTCAGATCGACCGTCCAGTCCGAGGCCGGCCGGACGCGCACTTCCACGCGGCCACCGCGCGTGCGGGAGCGATTGATGTTGTCGAGGCCGCGACCGGGATCGTCGATATAACCACCGTCGTTGGACAGGTAGGCGAGCCCACGGACCCCGATCACGTCATTCTTCACGGGGAGATTGATCAGGCCCGCCGCGTCGAGGCTGCCGCCACCGCTGCGGGTGGCGGATCCGCCGAGCGACAGGCCGTAGCCGAAATGATCGAGATCCGGTCTCACCGGATCCAGCCGCACGATCCCGCCAAGCGTCCCCGCACCATATAAGGTGCCCTGCGGGCCTTCGAGGATCTCGGTCTCGGCCACGTCGTACAAGGCGAGATCGGGATCGGGCGCGTTGTAGGTCAGGCGCGCCTCGCCCAGATACTGGCCGACAGTCCCCTGGCTCGGCCCGTTGAAGCTCGAATCCGCGATCCCCCGGATGAAGAGCTTGTTCCGGCCCGACCCGAGATGCGTCGAGCTCAGCGTCGGCAGTTGCGTGACCAGCGCTTCCGAACCGTGGCCTCGCATCGCGAGCGGCATGTCGGCTCCGGGCATGACGATCACCGAGCCCGGATAGGAAGCGAGCGACGTACCGCGCTTGCTCCCGGTCACGACGATCATGCCCGTGGATGGAGCGGCTGGGGCGCTCGCCGGACGCGGCTGAGACGCCGCGCGCTCGATCCGGACGGCCCCCTCGGCGGTGATGCGCGCTATCGCCGGCGTTCCGCGCAGGATGCGCGCCAGAATATGGGCGATCGGCGCCCTCCCGTGGAAGGCCCGCACGCGAACAGCGCCCAGTCCCGGATCATCGAGACCGATCGAGATGCCCGCCTGCTCGCCCAGCGCGAGCACCGCCTGCGAGAGGGGTTGGGCGTCGACATCGATCCGCGCCACGCCCAGGTTGGCCGGCGCGGCGAGCGCCGGCCCGATCGAGAGCGACTGGACGACAAGGACGCCTAGCGTGGCGCGAGCAGCCAGCCGTTTCCGTCCCGCATGGCAGCGACCCCACCAAGCGTCGCCACCCGCCGGATGGTCAGTCCCTGATCGCGATCCAGGATGATCACGCCCGTGAAGCGGCGTCCGGTCATCGCGGGAGCGGCGGACACGGGAACGCCGAGAGTCCGGGACAGATCGGTCACCACGTCCGTCCATGTCGCCTCTTGATAGACCAATCTACCTTCACGCCACCCGCCAATCGCACGAATTTGCGGTGCTGTCGTCCGGATGATCCGCCCGTCGGCACCGATCCGCGCTTCCTCGCCCGCGGTCAGCCGGATGTTGTCAGCCTCGGGGTCGATCGCGATCGCACCTTCGCGCACGGCGATCCGGGTCGCCTGGGAGGAGGTCGCGACATCGAAAGCGGTACCGACGTCCTGGACGACGCGAGCGCCCACCTGGAGCCGGAAGGGACGATCGCGATGATGGGCGATTTCGAAGAAGGCCTCGCCATCGAGCAGCGTGGCCGACCGATCGCCATCGATCCGAACCCTGCCACCGCCGTTGAGCGCGATGCGGCTCCCATCGGCGAGCTGGATATTCCGGGATGCGCCCGGTGAAGTCGAGATCAGCCGCCCGACGCCCACCTGCGGCTGTGGCTGTGGCCACAGAAGGAAGGCCGCAAGCGATGCGGCGACGAGCCCGCTCGCGCCGGTTCCCCACGCCCAGCGAGGACGGCGGCCCCGCATCTCGTTGTCATTGGCGACCGAAACGGAAGGCGCGACCGGCCCGGCCGCATCCAGTCCCTCGGTCGCGGCCTCCATCTCGATGCTCATGCGATCGAAGACCTCCGCGTTGGCGGGATCCTCCTCGAGCCACCGCATATGCGCATCCCAGTCGCCGAATTCGGGATCGGCAATGCGCCTCACCCAGTCCAGCGCCTGCTGCTCTCGGTCATTCTCAGACACGCTCATGTCCGCCTCCTTCCGTCTGGGCGGCATGGATCGCCTTGTAGGCCTTCTGCAGGTGCTTCTCGACGGCGCTGAGCGTTATCCCGAGATCCTCGGCAATCTCGCGCTGGCCGACCCCGTCGATGCGATGGCGCCGGAAGATATAATCGGTCCTCTCCCCCAGTCCCGCCAGCACCTGCCGGATCGCGCTCAATGCCCTGCGTGCGTCGAGCCTACGCTCGGGCGCGGGCGCGGGATCGACGCCGTCGCTGCCGCCTTCGCTTCCGGCGATGTAGAGACGCTCACGAACATCCCGGCGGCGCTCGGTTCGCTTTCTGTCCAGCATCAGATTATGGGCCATCCGAAACAGATAGGATGACGGGTCGTTCACATTGGCGGCGGGTTCGAGCGATGCGATCTTGATCCATAATTCCTGGACCAGATCCTCCGCCTGATCGCCTGCCCCGCGCGCGCGCAGATAGCGCTCGAGCGTCGCACGGATACGTACGAACTCATCGCTCAACGATGCGCCAGGGTCAGTCGGTGCGATCACCGCATCGCCATAGGACAGCGCGACTTGCGAAGGGAAGCCCCGCGCCCGCGCGCGCGCAACGGCACGAGCCCGCACCGGCTCGTCTCGCCATTGCTCACGCTGCTGCGGCTGCGCCACGGGCCTGCCTTCGTCACGGGCGGCGCTTCATTGCGCCGATCACCCCTGTGACGCCGTGGCGACAAACGAACCGCAGTCCAGGCCGCCGCCCGTCCAATCCGCGCCCCGAACTGTGGCGGAATAATCACAAGGTTGAGGACCACCAGCGCCGGAAGGTCCTATCAGCGAGCAATTCAATGGGCTCAGCGCGCCTCGCTGGGCGACATGTAACTCGGGGCCTCCGCAATGATCTGCCATTAGCCAAGGCGCCGGAGATTGCTTCGTCCCGCTCTTCCAGACATCACCTCCCGGACCCTGAACGCCGAGATCACGAGGGTCGGAGCGCGCCAAACTCCAATAGCCTCGACGTCGAAGGCCGCCCCCTCCACGCAGGGAGCGGCATTCATGCCCGTGAAACCTGATTCGCCAGTGGCGCCGTCACGGCACCTGCGTCGGCCTGGTCGAGGCTTCCCACACGTCGCTCGACGTCGCCACCAACTCCTTCATGGTGGTCCAGCGCCGCTGCCCGGGGATCTCCGTCCGGTCGAACAGCTCGGCGGTCGCATAAGCGATAATCCGGTCGCGGATCCGCTCCTTCTCAACCTCAGGCCAGGTTTCCCAGGCGTGTGGGCCGCGCACGACATCCAGTTCCCGAAGCCCCTTCACGCGCTGGTAGGAGGCGATCTCGCCCTCCAGCCCGTCGGCATAGCACCACAGGCCCCGCGCGAAGAAGGCGCTGGGCCATTTCGCCATGCCGTGGAGGATCGCCGAGCTCGGGAAGAAGACGATGTTGTTCTTCTCCTCGATGCCGCCGATGAACAGCCCGCGGTCGCGCCCCGGCCCGCGGCTGTCGTCCTTGGGC
>Ga0105237_10003432_pt1 | contig 18826 bp, 17 predicted proteins | sample KBSC24metaG_FD_81520 | JGI IMG/M metagenome (GOLD analysis project Ga0105237, IMG submission 81520) | Corn rhizosphere microbial communities from Kellogg Biological Station, Michigan, USA - KBS C2-4 metaG | ecosystem: Host-associated > Plants > Roots > Rhizosphere > Soil | place: Michigan, USA... | reverse complement strand
GCCGAGCACGTCACCGGCGTCGACGACGTCCGTGCGCTGGCGGCCGGGTTCGCGCCGGAGGACGTCGCCGCGCACTGCGGGGTGTCCGCGGAGGACATCCGAACCCTGGCACGCGAGATCGCCGCCGCACCCTCGGCCGCCGTGTACGGCCGAATCGGAACGTCCACAGTCGAATTCGGCACCGTCGGCAGCTGGCTCGTAGACGTCATCAACGTCCTGACCGGCAATCTGGACCGGCCGGGCGGTGCGATGTTCGCGCAGTCACCGGTTGGGCCCGCCGCCCGCCCACCGAAACCGGGAAGGGGCTTCCGCACCGGACGCTGGCACAGCCGGGTGTCCGGATACCCAGAAGCGCTGTCCGAACTTCCTGCCGCCGCGCTGCCCGAGGAGATCGATACCGAAGGCGAAGGCCAGGTCAAGGCCGTCATCACCGTCGCGGGCAACCCCGTGCTGTCCGCCCCAGACGGTGACCGGCTCAGCCGCGCCCTCGAAGGGATCGGCTTCATGGTCAGCGTCGACCCGTACCTCAACGAAACCACCAGGCACGCCGACGTCATCCTTCCGCCGCCGCCGCCCTCGCGCAGCGCTCACTTCGACGTCGCACTGAGCAATCTGGCGGTGCGCAACAACGCGCGGTACTCACTGCCCGTGCTTCCGCTCGACGCCGGCCGCCCCGACGAGCCGGAGATCCTCGCCCGCATCGCGCTGATCCTGTACGGACTTGGCCCGTTCGCCGATCCCGCGCTCGTCGACGAGCAGGTGATCGCGGCGACGCTGGCCAAGGAGGTCGCCGATCCCGATTCGCCGGTGGCGGGCCGCGCGGTGGACGAGCTGACCGCCATGCTTCCGCCTGGCAGGGGTTACGAACGCAGGCTGGACATGATGCTCCGGCTTGGGCCGTACGGCGACGCCTTCGGCGCGAAACCCGATGGGCTGACCCTGAACCGGCTCAAGGACGCCCCGCACGGCATCGACTTCGGCCCGCTGCGCCCGCGGCTGACCGAGGTGTTGCGCACGCCGTCGGGCAAGGTCGAGCTCGCGCCGGAGCCGTTAGTGGCCGACATGGACAGGTTGCGCGCATCGCTCGGTCGTGACGCCGACGACTTCGTCCTGATCGGCCGCAGACATCTGCGGTCCAACAACAGCTGGATGCACAACCTGCCTGCGCTCGTGGGCGGCACGAACCGCTGCACGCTGCGGATCCATCCGGACGACGCAGCCGATCTCGGTGTCACGGACAGGGCGCGCATCAAGGGGCCCGGTGGCGAGCTCGAGGCACCCGTCGAGATCACAGGAGACATCCGGCGCGGCGTCGTCTCGCTACCGCACGGCTGGGGGCACGACCAAGGCGGAACCAGGCAGACGGTGGCCGCCGGTCAACCGGGCGTGAACGTCAACCAGCTCAACGACGGGACGTCGCTGGATCCGCTGTCGGGAACCGCGGTGTTGAACGGGATCCCGGTGCAGATCAGTCCGGTCTAGCCGGTCTAGACGAGCTCCCAGACCACCGTCACCGAGAAGCCGACGGTCTGCTGACCCGGCTCGATCGGCACCGCGGCCTCGGACATGGCGTCGAACTTGGGCATCGGCGTCGGGGGCGGGGTCTGGGCCCCCGCCTCCGAGATCGAGATGACCTTGCCGAGCTTCAGCCCGGACAACTGCGCGTACTGCTGGGCACGGTCCTTGGCGTCGTTGAAGGCGTGCGCACGCGCGTCCTTCACCAGCTGAGAGTCGTCCTCGATGGACAGGTTGACCGAATTGATCCTGGTGGCGTTGCCGCCCGCGGTCTGAATCGCGGTGATCACGCCGGAGGCGACGTCGAACTTGCGGACCTTCACCTCGATCGAGTTGTTCGCCCGGTACGCCGTGATGACCGAGTTGTCGCCGTACTGCGGCTGCAGGGTGACGCCGGTGGTGCTGATGTCCTTGGGGTCGATGCCCTGGCCCTTCACCGCGTCGAGAACGGCGTTCATGCGGTCGTTGCTCTGGCTCAGTGCGGCCGTGGTGTCGGGCGCGATGGTCTCGATCGCGGCGTCCACCGTGACGGTGTCGGGCGTGCCCTGCACCTTGCCGGCGCCGACCACGGTGACCTGCCGGACGTGGGAGTCGGGGCCGTTCGCATCGGTCGGCCCCGACGCCGAATCGCACGCCGAAAGCCCTACCATCGCCAGTCCCGCCACGACGAGAACGAACAGTCGAGTGGGCGTCTTCGTCCATGCGGCGATCGGCATACAGGCACCCTACAGATCCGGCACCACCAGAATCTTGCAATGCCGGTCAGGGTCGGACAGCTCGTCGAACGCCCCACCGACCGCGTCAAGACCCACCTCGCCGGTGATCATCGGGGTCACGTCCACCTCGCCATCGGCGATCGACCGCAGCGAGCTCGCGAACTCCTCGGGGTCATAGCCGAACACGAACTGCACGTTGATCTCCTTGGCGATTCCGAAGAACGGATGCACCGCGTCGGGCTGCATGCACACGCCCGCCACGACGAGCCGGGTCCGGCCCGGCGCCCTCCGGAAGACGTCGTCGATGACGCCCGGCGCGCCTACCGCCTCGAAGACGACGGCGGGCGAGGTCGATTCGAACGGTGAGCCGTCGGCCGGGTCGACGGTGCGGTGCGCCCCGACGGTCGACGCCAACTCGCGCCGCTTCGACGAGAAGTCCGAAGCCACGATGGTTTCCACGCCGCGCGCCTTCAGCGCCGCGATGATCGCGATCCCGATGGGTCCACACCCGATCACCAACGCCGTCTCACCGCGCTCGATGCCGGACTTGTTGACCGCGTGCAGGCCGACCGCCACGGGTTCGGTGAGCGCGGCGTGCCTGGCGTCGAGCCCGTTGGGCACCGGCAGTAGCAGCGGCGCGGACAGCAGCATTCGCTCGGCGTAACCGCCGAGCGTGCTGTTGCTGTAGACGATCATCTCGACGCCGGTCTGCGACAACAGCACCGGAACCGACGTGACCAGGGTGCCAGCCGGTGGCGCCTCGGTGCTCGGGCCCGCGTCGAGGATTTCGGCGCTGAACTCGTGGCCCATGAACACGTCGGCGTCGAGGTCGACCGAGACACCCGAGCCCGCGGGCAGACCCTCCAGCTGCGCGCTCGCCGCGAGCACGTCGCCCCCGTGCTTGGCGAAGTGCAGGTCCGACCCACAGATCCCGCACGCCTTGATCCCGACCAGCACCTGCCCCGGCCCGGGAACGGGCTCTGGTAGATCGTCGCGGTAGACCATGCGCCCGCCGCGCAGCACCGAACCGCGCATCAGCTGCTCTCCACCGGTGCAGCGGCGGCCTTCTGTTCCTCGACGTGCTCGGTGATCGCGTTGACGATCGCCTGGCCCGCCCTGCCGAACAGCTGGTCGCGAATGCCCTTGGCCCATTCGTGCGACTCGTGGGGCGCAGCCAGCTGACCCTTGAAGTGCGGCACCACTTCTCGCGCGAACAGCTCGTAGGAATGGTAGGTGGCAGCTGGTGACGCCCAGTCGTGGCCGAGCAGCAGGAACGTCCCGAACCCACCCGAACGGTCGAGCAGATCCTGAATGTAGGCGATCGCCTCCGCAGGCGTGCCGATGCAGCAATTGCCCTTGCTCGCATAGTCTTCGACGAACTGTGTCGGCGTTTGGCCGCCTTCGACGTCGTTGTTGAGCGGTACGAAGCCCGCGGCGCCGAAGTACTCCGCGAAGTCCTGCAGGCCGTACGTGCAGTCGTCGATGGCCTGGTCCTTGGTATCGGCAAGGTGCACGATGCCGAGCACCCGCCAGTCCTTGCGGTCCGGAGCGTCGCGGCCCGACTTGGCGGCCTGATCGCCGACGACGTCCCAGGTGGTCTCCAGCGCGGCGAAACCGCCTGGGACCGACATCGACAGCGAGAGCAGCGAGGTGCCAAGGGATCCGGCGAGGCGCGGACCCGACGGGGAGACCATTGCCGCACATGCGATTTCGGGATACGGCCAGGTGTATGGCCGCATGTGCAGTGCGGCGTCGCGCAGGGTGAACCAATCCGTCTCCCTGGTGATGCGTTCGCCAGGCCCTGCCCGGAAGAGCGCAAGGATCGCTTCGAGCGCCTCCTGCATCATCGGTCGCTGGTTCACCGGGTCGATGCCCATCATGTAGGCGTCCGACGGCAGCGCTCCAGGGCCGGTGCCGAAGATCACCCGCCCGCGGGTGAGGTGGTCGAGCAGCACCCACCGGTCGGCCACCATCAACGGGTGGTGGTAGGGCAGCGACACCACGCCGGTGCCGAATCGGATGTGCTTGGTGCGCTCGGCGGCCGCGGCGATGAAGACCTCTGGGCAGGCGATCAGCTCGTAGCCACCGGAATGGTGCTCGCCGAACCAGGCCTCGTCGAACCCGAGGCGGTCCAGCGCCTCGACCCGCTCCATGTCGTATTGCAGTGCGGTGGTGGGAGATTGGCCGACCGGATGGAACGGCGTGATGAAGACCCCGAAGTTCAGTGGCTTGTTCACTTGGCCCCCAGACCGGCAAGGAACTCCAGCAGTGCCGCGTTGACCTCGTCCGGCCGTTCCTGCTGAAGCCAGTGCCCTGCGCCGTCGATGAGCACCTCGCGGTACGGCCCGGACACGACGTCGGTGACCCGGTCACGCGGCGTCATCGCCAAGGCCGGGTCCGCGGTGCCACCGATGAACAGCGTCGGCACCGCGATGGTGGGCGCAGGCGTGGTCTCGGTCAGCTCCCAGTTCCTGTCGAAGTTGCGATACCAGTTCAGCGGACCGGTGAATCCGGTCCTGGTGAACTCGGCGACGTAATGGTCGATCTCGTCCTGGCTGATCCACTCTGGGCTGCCCACTGGTTCTGGCAAGCGCTCGATGAAGCCCTCTGGACCGGGGGTCGCCATCTGCACGAAGAGGTTCTCGCTGTCTGTCGAGCGGATGCCACCCATCAACCTGCGGATGGTGCGGGCGGTGTCACTGCCCAGCTCGGCGTCGGCGACGCCGGGCTCCTGGAAGTAGAGGACGTAGAAGAAGTTCTCCCCGAAGGCGCTCCGCCAGGCCTCCGTGGGCCGCACCAACGAGCGGGGGACGGGCGGCACGCTCACGGCCACGCACGCGGAGATGCGGTCCGGATGCAGCAGCGGGAAGTTGGTGGCGACCACCGAGCCCCAGTCGTGCCCGATCACCACGGCCTTCTCCGCGCCGACGTCGTCGAGCAGGCCAGCGACGTCACCCGTCAGCGCCACGATGTCGTAGTCGTCGACCGAATCGGGCTTGGTCGAGCCGCCGTAGCCGCGCTGATCTGGAGCAAGCACGTGGTAGCCGGCATCGGCGAGGACCGGGATCTGGTGTCGCCAGGAGTACGCCAACTCGGGGAAGCCGTGTGCCAGGACCACGACCGGCGCGCCCCGATCGCCCGCCTCGGTCACCCGCAACTGCACGCCATTGGTGTTGACTAACCGCTCGGAGGATGTGATCACCATCTCAGTCTGCATGGCTACGCCCTCGGCTCAATACAGCGTCGGGAACTGTCCGACGTTGGTCTAGCGGTAGCCTGAACTGACCCAGCTGTGCGTATCGGAAGGACCTGGCCCCAGACGGCCGATGCTCGATGAACCGAAAAAACGTCATCCGTACCTTGACCGCGGTCGCGGTCGTGTTGCTCCTGGGCTGGTCCTTCTTCTACTTCAGCGATGACACGCGCGACTACACGCCGGTCGACACGTCGGTAGCCGTCGCCCAGATCAACGCCGACAACGTCAACAGCGCCCAGATCGACGACCGGGAACAGCAGGTCCGCCTGGACCTCAAGAACGGCAACGGCGACACCCAGGGCAAGAAGCAGATCATCACGAAGTACCCCACCGGGTACGGGGTGGACCTGTTCAACGCGCTGACCGCGAAGAACGTCAAGACCAACACCATGGTCACCGAGAGCAGCGTGCTCGGATCGCTACTCCTCTACATGTTGCCGCTTCTGCTGCTCGTCGGGTTGTTCGTGATGTTCTCCCGCATGCAGTCCGGCGGCCGGATGGGCTTCGGCTTCGGCAAGTCGAAGGCCAAGCAGCTCAACAAGGACTTGCCCAAGACCACGTTCGCCGACGTCGCAGGCGTCGACGAGGCGGTCGAGGAGCTCTACGAGATCAAGGACTTCCTGCAGAACCCGACGCGGTATCAGGCGCTCGGCGCCAAGATCCCGAAGGGCGTGCTGCTGTACGGCCCGCCAGGCACCGGCAAGACGCTGTTGGCCCGCGCCGTCGCAGGTGAGGCCGGGGTGCCCTTCTTCACCATCTCGGGTTCGGACTTCGTCGAGATGTTCGTCGGTGTCGGCGCCTCACGCGTCCGCGACATGTTCGAACAGGCCAAGCAGAACAGCCCCTGCATCATCTTCGTCGACGAGATCGACGCCGTCGGCCGCCAGCGCGGCGCAGGCCTTGGCGGAGGGCACGACGAACGCGAGCAGACCCTCAACCAGCTGCTCGTCGAGATGGACGGCTTCGGCGAGCGCCAGGGCGTCATCCTCATCGCGGCAACCAACCGGCCCGACATCCTCGATCCTGCGCTGCTGCGGCCCGGCCGGTTCGACCGCCAGATCCCGGTGTCCAACCCCGACATCGCGGGCCGTCGTGCCGTGCTGCGGGTGCACTCGGCGGGCAAGCCGATCGCGCCCGACGCCGACCTGGACGGGCTGGCCAAGCGCACCGTCGGAATGTCGGGCGCCGACCTGGCGAACGTCATCAACGAGGCCGCGCTGCTCACCGCCCGCGAGAACGGCACCGTCATCACCGGTGCCGCGCTCGAGGAGGCCGTGGACCGCGTCGTCGGCGGTCCGCGCCGCAAGGGCCGCATCATCAGCGAGCACGAGAAGAAGATCACCGCCTACCACGAAGGCGGGCACACGCTCGCCGCGTGGGCGATGCCGGACATCGAGCCGATCTACAAGGTGACGATCTTGGCGCGCGGGCGCACCGGCGGCCATGCCATGTCGGTGCCCGAGGACGACAAGGGCCTCATGACCCGCTCGGAGATGATCGCCCGCCTGGTGTTCGCCATGGGCGGACGTGCCGCCGAGGAACTGGTGTTCCGCGAGCCCACCACCGGTGCGTCGTCCGACATCGACCAGGCCACCAAGATCGCCCGCGCCATGGTCACCGAGTACGGCATGAGCGCCAAGCTGGGAGCGGTGCGCTACGGCACCGAGCACGGCGACCCGTTCCTTGGCCGTTCGATGGGCAACCAGGCCGACTACAGCCACGAGGTCGCCCAGATCATCGACGACGAGGTCCGCAAGCTGATCGAGGCCGCCCACACCGAGGCGTGGGAGATCCTCACCGAGTACCGCGACGTGCTCGATACCCTGGCTGGTGAGCTGCTGGAGAAGGAGACGCTGCACCGCGTCGAGCTGGAGGCGCTGTTCACCGAGGTGAAGAAGCGGCCGCGGCTCACCATGTTCGACGACTTCGGTGGCCGCGTGCCGTCCGACAAGCCGCCGATCAAGACGCCAGGCGAGCTGGCCATCGAGCGTGGCGAGGAATGGCCGAAGCCCGCGCCCGAGCCCGCCTTCAAGGTGGCCATCGCCGCCGCGACCAAGGCCGCGGAGGCGGCAGCGCGGCACAACGGTTCGAATGGCGTGGGCGGCAACGGTTCTCCGGTCAACGGCAACGGCGGGCGCCCCGGTGCTGCGGCAGGCGCCGGTGCTACCCAGCCCGACTACGGCGCCCCCGCCGGCTGGCACGCGCCAGGCTGGCCGCCGCATCCGGGCCAACACCCCCAGGGTTACTGGTACCCGCCGCCACCGCCGCCGCCCTCGGGCTGGCAGCCGCAGCCGCAGGCGCCCTACCCGCCGTATCAGCCTTACCCACAGCCTGGGCATCACGTTCCGCAGGGCGGCGCACCCGCGCCCACCCCGCAGGACGACACGAGTCACGGTGACCGGTCAAACGACCGGGACAATCCGACACCGCCTGGCTGACACGAACGGAGCCACCAGATGACGCGGTCGCAGATCGATCCGGCCACGCTCACCCTCCCCGAGTTCGACCAGGAACGAGCCGAAGCCGCCGTCCGCGAGCTGCTGATCGCCATCGGGGAGAACCCGGAGCGTCAGGGCTTGCTCGATACCCCCGCGCGGGTGGCAAGGGCGTACCGGGAGATGTTCGCCGGCCTCTACGTCGATCCCGACGACGTGCTCAACACGACGTTCGACGAGGAGCACGACGAGCTGGTGCTGGTCAAGGACATCCCGATGTACTCGACGTGCGAGCACCACCTGGTGTCCTTCCACGGTGTGGCGCACGTCGGCTACATCCCCGGCGTGGAGGGCCGGATCACCGGTCTGTCGAAGCTCGCCAGGGTGGTGGACCTGTACGCCAAACGGCCGCAGGTGCAGGAGCGACTGACCGGCCAGGTCGCGGATGCCATGATGCGCAAGCTCGATCCCCGTGGCGTCATCGTCGTGGTCGAGGCCGAACACCTCTGCATGGCGATGCGCGGCGTCCGCAAACCAGGCGCCACCACGACGACCTCGGCGGTGCGTGGGCAGTTCAAGACCGACTCCACGCTGCGATCCGAGGCGCTGGATCTCATCCTGCGGAAGTGACCAAGACACCGACGCTGGTGATGGGGGTCGTCAACGTCACCGACGACTCCTTCTCCGACGGTGGGCTGTTCCTGGACCGTGACCGCGCCGTCGCGCATGGTGTCGCAATGGCCGCGCTTGGGGCGGCGATCGTCGACGTCGGAGGTGAGTCCACCCGTCCCGGCGCCACCCGCGTCGACCCGGAAATCGAGATCGGCCGGGTGGTACCGGTGATCAAAGAGCTTGCAGGTCTTGGGATTACGGTCAGCATCGACACGATGCACGCCGACGTGGCGCGGGCCGCGCTGGAGAATGGCGCGGGGATCGTCAACGACGTCTCCGGCGGCATGGCCGACCCGGCGATGGCTCCGCTGCTCGCCGATGCGGGGGTGCCATGGGTGCTGATGCACTGGCGCTCGGTGGACGCCGACACTCGGCCGCATCAACCCCCCGACTACGACGACGTGGTCGCCGACGTGCGCACCGAACTCCTGCGCAGTGTGGACGCGGCGGTCGCGGCAGGCGTCGACCCCGCGCAGCTGATCATCGATCCAGGCCTGGGTTTCGCGAAGAACGCCGAACACAATTGGTCGCTGCTGCGTGCGCTGCCGGAGTTCGTCGCGACGGGCATCCCCGTGCTGGTCGGTGCTTCGCGCAAGCGCTTCCTCGGGGCACTGCTGGCCGACCCCGACGGAACGCCGCGGCAGCCAGCGGGACGCGAGACCGCGACCGCGGTGATCTCCGCTCTCGCCGCCGAACACGGGGTGTGGGGCGTGCGCGTACACGACGTCGGGGCGAGCGTCGACGCGATCAAGGTCGTCGAGGCGTGGGACGGTGGAGCCGGTGGCTGATCGGATCGAGTTGCGCGGCTTGACCGTTCGCGGACATCACGGAGTCTTCGAGCACGAACGACGGGACGGGCAGGACTTCGTCGTCGACGTCACGGTGTGGCTCGACCTCGCTGCGGCCGCGGCGAGCGACGACCTCGCCGACACCCTCGACTACGGCGTACTGGCCCAGCGGGCGGCCGACATCGTGGCAGGACCGCCACGCGACCTGATCGAGACGGTGGCCGCCGAGATCGCCGATGACGTCATGGCGGACGAGCGGGTGCACGCCGTCGAGGTCGTCGTGCACAAGCCGAGCGCACCGATCCCGTTGACGTTCAACGACGTTGCCGTGGTCGCGCGGCGGTCGCGGCGCGGTAACCGCGGTGACGCATGAGCCCCCGAGGACCGGAGCGAGCGGGAGTCGAGGCATGAGCCCCCGAAGGCGAGCGCGAGTGAGGATCGCAGTGAGGTACGAGCGAGGACCGGAGCGAGCGGGAGTCGAGGCATGAGCACCGTGGTCTTGTCGATCGGGTCCAACCTGGGCGATCGGCTCGCGCTGCTGCAGTCGGTCGTCGACGGGCTCGGCGACGCCGTTCGCGCGGTGTCACCGGTCTACGAGACGGACGCGTGGGGCGGGGTCGAACAGGGTCCGTTCCTCAACGCGATCGTCGTTGCCGACGACGATGCCATGGACTGCCACGGGTGGCTGCGACGCGGCCAGGAATTCGAGAACGCGGGCGGCCGGATCCGTGAAGAGCGTTGGGGCCCACGCACACTCGACGTCGACCTGATCACCTGCCATGACGGCCCGACGGAGGTGCGCTCCGATGACGAGGTGCTGGTGCTGCCGCACCCGTTCGCGCACGAACGCGCCTTCGTCCTCGTCCCGTGGCTCGCGGTGGACGCCGACGCCGCCCTGACGGTCGGCAGCCATCGGCGAGCCGTCGCCGACCTGTTGAATGCGCTCGATCCGGCCGAACGCGACGGAGTGCGTCGCACCGATCTGGTACTGGTGACCTGATGGGGCCGACCCGCAAACGCGACCTGACCGCGGCGACGGTGGTCGCCACGATCATCGGCTACGTCCTGGTGCTCGGGTTGTACCGATGGTTCCCGCCGATCACCATCGTCACCGGGTTGTCCCTGCTGTTGTTCGGCGCGGCCGAGGCGGGGTGGGCGTTCTACATCCGCTCGAAGGTCAACGACGGCAAGATCGGCTCCGGTCCCGGCAGGCTGCATCCGCTGGCCGTCGCGCGCTCCGTGACGATCGCGAAGGCATCGGCGTGGGTGGGCGCGCTGGCGCTCGGCTGGTGGTTGGCAGTGCTGGCGTACCTGCTCCCGCGGCGCGATGTGATGCGAGTCGCAGGGGAGGACACGGCCGGCGCGGTGGTGGCCGCGATCAGTGCGCTGGCGCTGGCGATCGCAGCGCTCTGGTTGCAGCATTGCTGCAAGTCGCCGCCGGACGCGCCCGAAGACCCCGACGGCGTGCCCGAGTAGCCAACGCCGCCGGTAGAAGGCCGAATCGCCGCGGCGGTCGACACGCTGGGTGACCTGTGACGGGTACAGTCAGCCCATGACCGAACCGACCCGTGGACCACGCCCTCGGCGTGGAAACCGCAGGCCGGGATGGGTTCTGCTGACGGCGTTGCTGGTGCTCGCGATCGTGGCCAGCTCCGCCCTGGTGTTCACCAATCGGGTGGAATTACTCAAGCTTGCCGTCATCATCGCGCTGTGGGCTGCGGTGGCGGCGGCGTTCGTGTCGTTCATCTATCGGCGCCAGTCCGACGTGGATCAAGCCAAGGCGCGCGACCTCAAACTGGTCTACGACTTGCAGCTCGATCGCGAGATCTCCGCGCGGCGCGAATACGAACTGTCCGTCGAATCCCAACTCAGGCGCGAGCTCACCTCGGAGCTGCGTGCCGAGCGCGCCGACGAGGTGGCCAGCCTGCGCGCCGAGCTGGCCGCGCTGCGCGCCAACCTCGAGATCATCTTCGACACCGACCTGCAGCACCGCCCTGCCATCGAGACCGAACGCACCAGCGTGCACAGATTCCCCGACTGGTCGACCGTCCAGGAAGCGCCCGCGGGGCAGGACCGCGGCGACCGGGGTCCCGGCAGGGTGATCAGCAGCAGGCTCGACACCGACGACCGCGATGACACCGACCCGAACACCGAAGAGAGCCCCATCATCGACGTGCCGGAGGAGCCGCATCCTCCCGAGCACGAATATGCGCCGCAGGTCGTTGCAGGCGGTGCGCACCGCAGACCGTCCGAGGTGGATCCCGCGCTGAGCGGCTGGCAACCTCAGCCGCCGCCGCCCGAGCCCCCGCGCCCCGAGCCCGAGGTCAAGTCGCCGTGGTTGATGCCCGAACCGCCGCCCCGACCGACACCACCGCCGCCACCGCCACCCCCGCCTGCGCAGCCGCAGTGGCAAGAACCCGAGCCGGCCCGACGGCACAGCCTCGGCGGTGAGCCGGAATGGCGCCCTGCGCCCGCGGAGGGACAGTTCATCCCCGCGGGCAATCCCGGCAGCAACTGGTTGTCCGACGTGACCGAGAACGGCTCGTCCCCGACGCCGGAGCCGCCGGCGCCCGAGCCGCCGACACCCGAGCCTGCGGCACCAGAGCCTGCGATGACGCCGCCGCCCGCCGAGGTGGCACGAGGTCGTCACTACACCGCGGGCGCGACCGATGCGGAACCGCCGCGCCGGGCGCGGCACTCCGCGCCTGCCGACGTCGACCCCGGCCGACGCCCGTCCCCGCCGACGCTGGCCCCGCCGCCCGCACCGCAACCACCGCCCCCTCCGCCGTCCGAGGCCGAACGTGCTGCACGTCACCGTGGGGCCGACGAATCGGAGCCGGACGATGGCCAGCACATCGATGGCCAGCCATTATCCGAATTGCTCGCCCGTTTGCAGGTCGGGTCGACGGGCGGTGGACGGCGCCGACGGCGCGAGGAATGAGTTAATCTCTGTTCGTCCGTCCGGTACCCGCAGCGCGGGACTGGAACGAATCAGCTCATGACGTCAGCGAGGTCGTCTGCAGTGGGGACCCCCAACGGATTCCGCCCGGCTCGGCTTGCCGTCGGCATCGTCTCCGCCGGTCGCGTGGGTACCGCGCTTGGTGTGGCGTTGGAGCGCGCCGAACACGTCGTGGTTGCCTGCAACGCCATCTCGCAGGCGTCGCGCAAGCGTGCCGAACGTCGGCTGCCCGAGACCCCGGTGCTACCCGTCGACGAGGTCGCCCGCCGCGCGGATCTGCTGCTGCTGGCCGTTCCCGACACCGAACTCGCAGGTCTGGTGTCCGGGCTGGCCGCGACCGGATCGGTGCGCCCGGGCACCATCGTGGCGCATACCGCGGGCGCCGTTGGCATCTCCGTGCTGAACCCGCTCACCGAACAGGGCTGCGTGCCGCTGGCGATCCACCCCGCGATGACGTTCACCGGTTCCGACGAGGACATCGTCCGGCTCTCCGACGCGTGCTTCGGCGTCACCGCTGCCGACGAGGTCGGCTACGCCATCGCGCAGTCACTGGTGCTCGAGATCGGCGGCGAGCCGTTCCGCGTCCCCGAGGACGTCCGCGCGCTGTACCACGCGGCGCTTGCCCACGCGGGCAACCACGTGATCACCGTGCTGCTCGACGCCGTCGAGGCCTTGCGCGGCGCACTGCGGGGTCAGGGGCTGCTCGGCCAGGAGTTGGTCGGCGACGAACCGGGCGGCCTCGCCGAGCGCGTGATCGGTCCGCTGGCCCGCGCATCGGTGGAGAACGCCCTTCGACGCGGCCAGGCCGCCCTAACAGGACCCGTCGCGAGGGGCGACGCGGACGCCGTCGCCGCGCACCTGCGGGCGCTTCGCGAACTGGATCCCGCACTGGCGCAGGCATATCGCACCAATTCCTTGCGCACCGCCCAGCGTGCGCACGCTCCAGCCGACGTGTTCGCCGCGTTGGCCGAACCGTCGACGTCAGGAGGGCAGCCGTGACCGCCCGCAAGCCACCGAAGTTCACCGCAGGGGAGCTCAACGTCTATTCGCGTCCGCAAGACGTGTCGGACGTGTCGCGTGCGTTGCGGACCACGGGACGGCGCGTCGTGCTGGTGCCGACCATGGGCGCCCTGCACGAAGGCCACCTGACGCTGGTTCGGGCGGCCAAGCGGGTGCCCGGTGCGGTCGTCGTGGTGTCGATCTTCGTCAATCCCTTGCAGTTCGGCGCAGGCGAGGACCTCGGGGCCTACCCGCGTCCGCTCGACGCCGACCTTGCCCTACTGCGTGCCGAGGGTGTGGAGGTGGTGTTCACGCCGACCGCCGCCGACATGTACCCGCACGGCCAGCGCACCAGCGTCATGCCGGGACCGCTCGGCGCTGATCTCGAAGGTGGTTCCCGGCCAACGCATTTCGCCGGGATGCTGACAGTCGTTCTCAAGCTGCTCCAGATCGTCAAGCCCGACCGCGCGTTCTTCGGCGAGAAGGACTATCAGCAACTGGTCCTGGTGCGGCAGATGGTCGACGACCTCGACGTCGACGTGAAGATCGTCGCCGTGCCGATCGTGCGCGAAGCGGACGGTCTCGCCATGTCGTCGCGCAACCGGTATCTCGACGAGGTGGAGCGGGAGCAGGCAGGCGCACTGTCGGCGGCGCTGCTCGCAGGCATGTACGCCGCGTCGCGCGGAGCGTCCGAGGCGTTGGAGGCCGCTCGCGCCGTGCTCGTCGAGGTGCCCGCGATCGACGTGGACTACCTCGAGGTGCGCGATACCTGGCTGGGTCCGGCGCCTGCCGAGGGCGCGGCGCGGCTGCTGGTAGCGGCCCGCCTTGGTCGCACCAGGCTTCTCGACAACATCGCAATAGACATCGGCGCATCGGCCGGCATCGACGGGCATTCCCGGGTCGAGTCGGACCAAAACCACGAATTACCTTGGAGGAATTGATGTTACGAACCATGTTGAAGTCCAAGATCCACCGCGCCACCGTGACGCAAGCCGACTTGCACTACGTCGGCTCCGTCACCATCGACGCAGATCTGATGGACGCCGCCGACCTGCTCGAAGGCGAACAGGTGACCATCGTCGACATCGACAACGGCAACCGGCTGGTCACCTACGCCATCACCGGCGCGCGAGGCAGCGGCGTGATCGGGATCAACGGCGCGGCAGCGCATCTGGTGCACCCCGGTGACCTGGTCATCCTCATCGCGTACGCCTCGATGGAGGACGCCGAGGCCCGTACCTTCCAGCCGAGGGTGATCTTCGTGGACGGGCAGAACCGGCAAATCGACCTCGGCCACGATCTCGCCTTCGTCCCTGCCGACGCAGCCGACCTGATGTCACCGCGGTAACGACGTGCTGCTCGCCATCGACGTCCGCAACACCCACACCGTCGTCGGCTTGATCGAGGGCTCCGGCGACCACTCCAAGGTGGTGCAGAACTGGCGGATTCGCACCGAATCCGAGGTCACCGCGGACGAATTGGCCCTCACCATCGACGGTCTCATCGGCGACGACTCCGAACGGCTGACCGGCGCGACCGGTCTGTCCACGGTGCCGTCGGTGCTGCACGAGATCCGCGTGATGCTCGAGCAGTACTGGCCATCGGTGCCGCACGTCCTCATCGAGCCCGGTGTGCGGACCGGCATCCCGCTGCTCGTCGACAACCCGAAGGAAGTCGGCGCCGACCGCATCGTGAACTGCCTCGCGGCCTACCAGCGGTTCCATACGGCGGCGATCGTCGTCGACTTCGGGTCGTCCATCTGCGTGGACGTCGTATCGCACAAGGGGGAGTTCCTCGGCGGTGCGATCGCCCCTGGCGTGCAAGTGTCATCGGATGCTGCCGCGGCGCGCTCTGCTGCGCTGCGCCGCGTCGAGCTGACGAGACCCCGGTCGGTCATCGGCAAGAACACCGTCGAGTGCATGCAGGCAGGCGCGGTGTTCGGCTTCGCGGGTCTGGTGGATGGCCTGGTCAGCCGCGTGCGCGAGGACGTCGACGGTTTCGGCGGCAACGACGTCGCAGTGGTGGCCACCGGGCACACCGCACCGCTGGTGTTGCCCGATCTGCGCACCGTCGAGCACTACGACAAGCACCTCACGCTCAACGGCCTGCGGCTGGTGTTCGAGCGCAACCGTGACATTCAGCGGGGCAAGCTCAAACAAGCCCGCTAAGCCCGTCCCCCTTAGGCGATTTGTGCACTGTGGGTAGCGCTCACCGCAACTGAGACGCCACAAATCGCAGGAACGGGGGAGCGCGGCGAATTCGGCGCACGTGAACTTCATTTAAGCTGGCACGTCGTGAGCTCTGCCGATACGCCCGAGACCGACCTTCCCGAGCAGTTCCGGATCCGCCAGGCCAAGCGCGAGCGGCTGCTGGCCGACGGCAAGGACCCGTACCCCGTCGAAGTGCCGCGCACGCACACCCTCGCGGAGATCCGCAAGGACTACCCCGATCTGCCTGCGGGCACCGAGACCGGGCAGAGCGTCGGCCTCGCGGGCCGCGTGGTGTTTGCCAGGAACTCGGGCAAGCTCTGCTTTGCCACCCTGCAGGAGGGTGACGGTACCCAGCTGCAGGCGATGATCAGCTTCGACAAGGTGGGCGCCGAATCACTCGACGCGTGGAAGTCCGACGTCGACCTCGGTGACATCGTGTTCGTACACGGTGAGGTGATCAGTTCTCGGCGCGGAGAATTGTCTGTGCTTGCCGATTCCTGGCAAATCATCTCGAAGGCGCTTCGTCCACTTCCCGTCGCGCACAAGGAGATGACCGAGGAGTCGCGCGTTCGGCAACGCTATGTCGACCTGATCGTGCGGCCCGAGGCCAGGACCATCGCGCGTCAACGGATTGCCGTCGTGCGCGCGGTGCGTTCGGCATACGAGCGGAGAGGCTTCCTGGAAGTCGAAACTCCGATGTTGCAGACACTCGCGGGTGGTGCCGCCGCCAGGCCATTCGTGACGCACTCCAATGCCCTCGATGCAGATCTCTTCCTTCGGATCGCGCCCGAGTTGTTCCTCAAGCGGTGCTTGGTGGGCGGTTTCGAGCGGGTCTTCGAGTTGAATCGGGTGTTTCGAAACGAAGGTGCGGATTCCACGCATTCTCCAGAATTCGCGATGCTGGAGACATATCAGGCGTATGGCACCTACGACGATTCCGCCATCGTGACGCGCGAGATAATTCAGGAGGTCGCCGACGAGGCGATTGGCACGCGCAACGTGCCACTGCCCGACGGCACCACCTACGATCTCGACGGAGAATGGGCCACCGTCGAAATGTATCCGTCGCTATCGGAGGCGCTGGGTGAGGAGATCACCCCCGACACACCTGCCGACCACTTGTGGTCGATTGCCGACCGATTGGGCGTCGAGATTCCGCGCGACCGCGGTTATGGACACGGAAAACTTGTCGAAGAACTCTGGGAACACACTGTGGGGGAGAAGCTCTGGGCGCCGACCTTCGTCCGCGACTTCCCCATCGAAACCACACCTCTCACGCGCTCGCACCGCAGCATTCCTGGCGTCACCGAGAAGTGGGATCTGTATGTGCGGCGGTTCGAGTTGGCCACCGGTTATTCCGAACTGATCGATCCCGTGATTCAACGGGAAAGGTTCGAAGCCCAGGCCCGGGCGGCAGCAGCAGGCGACGACGAGGCAATGCTTCTCGACGACGATTTCCTTGCCGCATTGGAGTATGCGATGCCACCGACCACGGGAACGGGAATGGGTATCGACCGCTTGTTGATGGCCCTGACGGGACTGTCGATTAGAGAGACGGTATTGTTCCCGATAGTGCGCAGACAGGGCAACTGATCTAGCCAGATTGCACCACTTGTTGAATGGCTTGCGTTCCTATGTCAGCATTGTGGCGGGGTTCGGGATCAAAACGACTGCGTTCCCAGGCAGAAGGGTCAGTGTGAGGTAATGGCAAAAAAAGTGACCGTCACCTTGGTCGACGATTTCGACGGTGAAGGTGCTGCCGACGAGACCGTCGAATTCTCGATCGACGGAGTCAGCTACGAGATCGACCTTTCGTCCAAGAATGCCGCAAAGCTCCGGAACGAACTGAAGCAATGGGTCGACGCGGGCCGCCGCGTTGGTGGCCGGCGAAGGGGCCGGTCTGCGGGTTCCGGCCGTGGCCGGGCCTCCATCGACCGCGAACAGAGCGCGGCCATTCGTGAGTGGGCGCGCCGCAATGGACACAATGTGTCCACCCGCGGACGCATTCCGGCCGACGTCATCGACGCATTCCACGCCGCAACCTAGGCGAGGGTTGCCAGGGCCCGGCGAACGAATCCGGGCCGGGTACGCGCTTTCGCTAGCGGCGAACTCAAAGGCGCCCATTGCGGAAACGTTCGGCGCCTACCAGGCGTTGGTCTCTATGCAACGCGGGATGGGTGACGCCAAGGCCCTGGATCTGCCAGGGGACAGGCGCCGCACCCCGGGCCGCCGCCCATTAGAGTGGACGGCAGGTGCAGAGCACGGCTAACGCCGTGCGCAGAGTTGCGCTACCTACGGAGAGCAGGTAACCACCGATGTTCGAACGCTTCACCGACCGCGCACGTCGCGTCGTCGTCCTGGCGCAAGAAGAAGCCAGGATGCTGAACCACAACTACATCGGCACCGAGCACATCCTCCTTGGGCTGATTCACGAAGGTGAAGGCGTAGCCGCCAAGTCGCTCGAGTCCCTGGGCATCTCTCTTGAAGGTGTCCGCAGCCAGGTCGAGGAGATCATCGGTCAGGGCCAGCAGGCCCCGTCGGGTCACATCCCCTTCACCCCGCGCGCCAAGAAGGTCCTCGAGCTGAGCCTGCGCGAGGCGCTGCAGCTCGGCCACAACTACATCGGCACCGAGCACATTCTGCTCGGCCTGATTCGCGAGGGTGAGGGCGTCGCCGCCCAGGTCCTCGTGAAGCTGGGCGCCGAACTGACCCGGGTGCGCCAGCAGGTCATCCAGCTGCTGAGCGGTTACCAGGGCAAGGAGACCGCAGAAGCGGGCACCGGCGGCCGTGGCGGCGAGGCGGGCAACCCGTCGACGTCGCTAGTGCTCGACCAGTTCGGCCGCAACCTGACCGCCGCCGCGATGGAGGGCAAGCTCGACCCCGTCATCGGCCGCGAGAAGGAAATCGAGCGGGTCATGCAGGTGCTGAGCCGGCGCACCAAGAACAACCCGGTGCTGATCGGTGAGCCAGGCGTCGGCAAGACCGCCGTCGTCGAGGGTCTGGCGCAGGCCATCGTGCACGGTGACGTGCCCGAGACGCTGAAGGACAAGCAGCTCTACACCCTGGACCTCGGTTCGCTGGTTGCCGGGTCGCGCTACCGCGGTGACTTCGAGGAACGCCTCAAGAAGGTGCTCAAGGAGATCAACACCCGCGGCGACATCATCCTGTTCATCGACGAGCTGCACACACTCGTCGGCGCAGGTGCCGCCGAGGGCGCCATCGACGCCGCCAGCATCCTGAAGCCGAAGCTGGCCCGTGGCGAGCTGCAGACCATCG
>Ga0105237_10003430_pt1 | contig 18830 bp, 16 predicted proteins | sample KBSC24metaG_FD_81520 | JGI IMG/M metagenome (GOLD analysis project Ga0105237, IMG submission 81520) | Corn rhizosphere microbial communities from Kellogg Biological Station, Michigan, USA - KBS C2-4 metaG | ecosystem: Host-associated > Plants > Roots > Rhizosphere > Soil | place: Michigan, USA... | reverse complement strand
GCCGGACGCCTGCGCGTCCTCGGCGACGGCCTCCTGGTCCTCGGGCCCGGAGAGCCCAAGTCGCTCGGCGACGCTGCTGCACTCCAGCTCGGCCTCGCCGGCCTGGTCGCGCAGGCGCTGCGCGGCGACCTCGGCGCCGGTCACGTTCTCGCCCGCGCCGCGCAACGACGCCTGGATCTCGGCCTCGCGCGCCGCGCAGCGACGCAGCTCGCCGGCCATCTCCTCTCCCGCCAGGCGGTCGGCGGCAAGCTCCTGCTCGACCGCCGAGACGCGCGCCTGCACGGCCTCGTCGGCGCCACGCAGGGCCGCGCCGAGGCGCTGGGCGAGCGGCACGAGCTCGCGGTCGGCGCCGAGCTGGGCGCGCAGCCGCGCAACCTGTGCGCGACGCTGCTGCGCTTCTCGCCCCAGCCGCTCGGCCTGGCGGCGCTCGGACGCCAGCTCGCCCTCCAACTGTGCTTTGCGCACGGCCAGCGGCCCCTGCGCCGGCGCGGCGCGGCGCTGCTCGATCAGCCATTGGCTGCGACGCACCGCCTCGGCGGCCTCGGTCTGGCGGCGCTCGCTGTCGCGCAGGCCTGTATCGGCGCCGCGCCGGGACTCTTCGGCCGCGTGCAGCCGCGCCAGCGAGGCGTCGCAGGCCGCCTTGGCCGACTGCTCCTCCTGCGCCGCGCGCTCGACCGAGACGATCAAGCGGTCGCGCTCGTTGCGCCGTGCCAGCACACGCTCGGCCCCGCCCTCGCCGAGCTGGCGCACCTCACCCCAGCGCGCAAACCAAACGCGCCCGCCACGCGTGACGGCGATCCCGGCGAAGTCGCGCGGCAGATCCTCCAGGCGCTCCACGACCCATGCGTCCACGAGCAGGCGGCGGGCGAGCTCGAGCACGTCGGCCGGGCCGCTGACGAGGTCGAGCAGGCGCCGCGCCCCCGCCGCCGGCGCCGCGGCGCCCGGCCCGCTGGGAGCCGGATGCGCCTGCGCGCCGACGCCGGCCAGCAGGGCCGTCCCGCCGTCCGGGCCCGCCCGATCCAGCAGCGACTCGGCGCCCGCGACGTCCTCGACGAGCTTTGCATCGAGCCGGCCGCCGAGCGCCGCGGCGAGCGCGAGCTCGAATCCGTCCTCCACGCGCAGATGCTCGCTGAGCGAGCGCGCTCCGCCATCCGGCTCGCCGCCGCCGACACCGGCGTGGCCGCGCAGGAACTGATTGGCGCCCGCCAGCTCGGCGCCCACGCGAGCTGCCTCGCGGCGGGCGTCCTGCAGCGCCCGCTCGGCCCCAGCCAGGTCCTCGCGCGCGACCGCGACGTCGGCGTCGGCCCGTTCGCGGGCCGCCCGTGAGGCGGCCAGCTCGCCGTCGGCCTCCTCCAGGGCGCGGCGCTGGCGCTCGAGCTCGCCCTCCAGGTCGCCGACCTCGGAGCCGATCTGCTGCTCGTGGCGCTCGGCGATCTCGCCGAGCTCGGCCTCCAGCGCCGCGATGCGCGCCTGCGCGCCGTCGTCGCCTTCGGCGGCGTCATCGCCTGACGGCGATCCCGCGACGCTCAGCCCGGCCAGTTCCTGCTCGCTGCGCTCGATGCGCCGGGCCAGCGCCTTGACGACCGCCGCGACCTGCTCGCCACGCAACCCCAGGCGCTCGTGCGCGGAGCGCCCTTCATAGACGCGCCTGGACAGGACATCGTGGCGCTCGCTGCGTTCGGCCAGGGCGCTCTCCGCACGCCCGCGCTGCTCGATCGTCTCCTGCAGGCGGGCCTCGATCTCGCTGCGCGCCGCGCGCGCCTCGGCGACGCGGGCCTCCGCCGTTGCGAGCTGCACCCGACACGCCCGAGCCGAGTCCTTGGCCAGCTCCCATCGCGCCTGCAGCGTCTGGCGCTCCAGGCGCTCGTGCAGCTCGGCGGCTTCGGCCTGGCGCTTGAGCGGGCGCAGCCGCGTGCGCGCCTCGCGCTCGACGTCCAGCGCCCGATCGAGGTTCTCCTGCGTGCGCTCGAGCTTCAGCTGCGCGCGGCGGCGGCGCTTGCGGTGCTTGCCCAACCCGGCCGCCTCCTCGATCAGCAACCGCCGGTCGCGCGCTTTGGAGGTGACGATCGCCTCGACGCGCCCCTGGGAGATGACCGAGTGCGTCTCCTTGCCCAGGCCCGTATCCGAAAGCACCTCGATGACGTCCGTAAGCCGGCAGCGCGCGCCGTTGAGCGTGTAGCCGCCGTCGCCCGTGCGATCCAGGCGGCGCGCGATCGATATCTCGCTGAGCGGCAGCTCGACGGTCCCGTCGGAGTTGTCCAGCACGATCTCGACCTCTGCCGCGCTGCGCGCCTGCACGCCGTGCCCGCCACCGAAGATGACGTCCTGCATCGACTGCCCCCTGACCGCCAGCGGCGACTGCTCGCCCATCGCCCACAGAACCGCGTCGGTCACGTTGGACTTGCCCGAGCCGTTGGGACCGACGACGACGCTCACGCCGGGGCCGAAGTCCAGCTGCGTGCGGTCGGGGAAGGACTTGAAGCCCTTCAGCGTCAGCGACTTCAGGCGCATCGCTTGCCTAGGCCTCCAGTCTCTCCAGCGCCTCGCGCGCGGCGTCCTGCTCGGCGTGCTTCTTGCTGCGTCCGCGTCCGCTGCCAAGCTCGCTGCCGCCCACGCGCGCGCCGACCGTGTAGGTGCGCGCGTGCGGAGGACCCTCCTCCTCGGTCACCGCGTAGCTCACCTCCTCGCCGCGCCGGGCCAGCAGCTCCTGCAGGGCCGACTTGAAGTCCACCGGGTGCTCCAGCGCCTCCTCGATCTCCGGCGTGAACGCCTCGACGACCGCCTGGGCGGTCCGCTCGTATCCGGCGTGCAGGTAGCAGGCGCCGATCACCGCCTCGATCACCGATGCGAGCACGCGCTCTGTCTCGACCAGCGCCGCCGCGCTGTCGCGCACGCCCGCCGGCGCCGCCGCGCGCAGGCGCTCGGGAAGCGCCAGGCGCTCGGCCACGGCCCGGCACGACACGCCCGAGACGGCCTGCGCGCGGATCTTCGTCAGCCGCCCCGCGCCGAAGCGCTCGGCCTCCAGCCGCGGGTACAGGTGCGTCGTCACGGCCAGTCCCAGCACGCTGTCGCCGAGAAAAGCCAGGCGCGCGTAGGAGTCCCCGCGCCGCTCGCTCCACGACGCGTGCGTGAACACCTGACGCGCCAGGTCGTCGGGCAGTTCTTCCAGCAGCTCCGCGAGAAGCCTCATGGCCGCCCATCGGTCGCCCCGTCTTGGTGGGACAGCACGAAGTCGACCGCCTGGCCGACCGTCAGGATTCGCGCGGCCTGCTCGTCGGACATGCTCACGCCGTAGGTGTCCTCGAGCTCCTGCACGAGCGTGTAGAGGTCGAGCGAGTCGGCCTCCAGGTCCTCCTTGAAGCGCGTCCCCTCGCCGATCGCCGCGCCGTCCACGTCGAGTTCGTCGGCGAGGTGCGCCTGGATCAGCGCGAACACCTGCTCGCGCGTCTGCGCGGTCATCCCCGCAGGCACGCCAGGGCGCTCGACGGGACGTCGCGCTCGCGCGCGAAGCGCGTCGTCGTGGGCGGGATCGAAAGGCTCATTCGGTCTGCGCCAGGCTAGCGCCCGGCGCGGACAGGGGAGCCTCCCTGAGCGCGCCCGCGGCGGCGAGCGCGCGAGCGGTCTGCCCGACGATGTCCTCGCGCGCGCCGCGCTGCGCGCGCAGGATCGCCTCGGCGAAGCCCGTGCGCGAGAAACGCCCGTGCGGCACGACGCCCAGGCGCCGCAGGCCGAGCAGATAGGCGCCCCCCTGCAGCTCCGGGTCGATCTCCGCGCGAAAGCCGCCGAGCGCGCCGCGCAGCAGCGCGCCGCCGAGCTTGCCGCGCGTGGAGGACGCCGCCGCGTCGCGGACGCCGCGCAGGATCGTCTGCGAAACGCTCTCGATCAGCTTCAGCGCGACGTTGCCCGTGAAGCCGTCGGTGACGATCACGTCGGCCACGCCGCTGGTCACGTCGCCGCCCTCGACGTTGCCCACGAACACGAACGCGTCCGTGCCCGCGCCGACGCGCCGGACGAGCTCCGCGTGGGCTTCGACGACGAGCGGGCCGCCCCGCCCGGCCTCCTCGCCGTTGGACAGCAGGCCGACACGCGGCCGCTGCACCCCGAGCACGGTGTGCGACAGCGCGGCGCCCATGAAGGCGAACTGCACGAGATGCTCGCGGCGCACGACGGCGTTGGCGCCAACGTCGAGCAGCGTCACGGGGCTGCCGGGGACGGGCACGGGCAGGGCGAGCGCCGGGCGGTAGATGCCGTGCGTGCGCTTGATGTTGAACAGGCCCGCCGCAAGCGCCGCGCCCGTGCCGCCCGCGCACACCAGCGCGTCGGCGCGTCCGCGCGCGACGGCGCGCGCCGCCTGCACGATCGACGCCTGCGGGTTGGCGCGCACGGCGCTGACGGGGTCCGCGCTCTTGGCGATCGACACCGGCGCATCGACCGTCTCGACGCCGTCGCGAGCCTCGCCGAGCTCGCCCGCCGGCCCGAAGAGGATCACGCGCGCGCCGCGCGCGGCGGCGATGGCGGCGCCGGCGGCGACCTCCGACGGACCGAGGTCGGCGCCGTTGCAGTCGACGGCGACGACCGGCGCCGAGGCGTCCTGTGCGTCGATGTTCGCTGGGGTCGACAGCGGCCCGGGCGCGACGGCGCCGCTACTCGGTGTGCTCGTGCTCGTGGTCGTGGCCGTGCGCGGCCGGCACGGCGACCTCACGGCCCGCATAGAAGCCGCACTGCGGGCAGACCCGGTGCGGCCTGCGCGGGCTGTGGCACTGCGGGCAGGCGTTCACCGCGGGCACGCCGATCTTGTGCTGCGCGCGCCGCTTGGCCGTGCGGCTGTGAGACTGCTTTTTCTTGGGGACCGCCATGGACGGGAGAAGGCTACCAGCCCGCGAGCGGGCTACTCGAGCTCGAGCTCGCGCAGCTTGGCCCAGCGAGGGTCCGGCGCGGTCTCGTGGCGATGCTCGGGGCCGGCCTCGTTGAGGTCCGCGGCGCATATAGGGCAAAGCCCGGCGCAGTCCTCGCGACAGAGCACCTTCGCCGGCGCCGCCAGGACGAACGCGTCACGCACCCAGGCGGCCAGATCGAGCGACTCATCGCTGACGTAGGGGCTTTCCAGCTCCTCGCCTTCGCCCGGGCGATCGACCTCGCGAGCGTCGACGTCGACGCTCGGGCGCGCCTGCTCGAGGCAACGCATGCACGGTCCGCTCAGCGCGGCGGAGAAGCGCAGGCGAAGCGCATAGCCGCCGCCCATCATGCGCGACACGTCGAGCACGACCGGCACGCCGGACAGGCTCGCGTCGATCGGCTCGGCGCGATAGGTCTCACCGCCCATCGACACCGGCTCGATCGGCACGGCGAGCTCCAGGCGACGGCCCTCGCCCGAGCTCAGCCGCAGCGCCCCGAGGTCGAATTCGTGCGCCGTCACGGGCATGTCAAGAAGGCTAGCGACGCGCGCGCTCGATCCCGCGCGCTACCCAGCCCTGGCCGCGCAAAAAGCCGCCGCGCCGTGCCCCGTCGCTCGTGCGCCACAGCTCAGCCGGGAGCGATCGCAGCGTCGGTGGGCGGCGCGAGCGTGCGGCGCCTACACGGCCTGCAGCTCGCGCTTGAGCACCTTGCCGGTCGCGTTGCGCGGCAGCTCGTCGAGGAAGACGACCTCGCGCGGCACCTTGTAGCGCGCCAGGTTCGCCTTCACGTGGGCCTGAATCGCCTCCTCGCTCAGCCGCGCGCCGTCGCGCAGCACCACGAAGGCCTTCAGCCGCTGGCCGAACTGCTCGTCGGGAACCCCGATCACGGCGACCTCGTCCACCGCTTCGTGATCGGCGAGCAGGTCCTCGACCTCGCGCGGAAAGACGTTCTCGCCGCCGCTGACGATCATCTCGTCGTCGCGTCCGTCGACGAACAGCCGCCCGTCATGGTCGAAGTGCCCGACGTCGCCGGTGCTCATCAGCCCGCTGACGATCTCCTTGCCGCCACCTCCGGTGTAGCCGTCGAACATCATCTCGTTGGCCACGAAGATCCGTCCCCCCTGGCCCGCGGGCGCCTCACGCCCGTCCGCGTCGAGCAGCTTCACGACGGTGCCCATCGGCGGGCGTCCCGCGGTCCCCGGCGCGGCGCGCAGGTCCTGCGGCGTGGCGATCGTCGCCCACGCGACCTCCGTCGAGCCGTAGAGGTTGTAGAGAACGTCGCCGAAGGTGTCCATCGCGCGCGTCGCCAGCTCGCCCGGCAGCACCGACCCGCTGGCCGCGATCACCTTCAGGCAGCTCGTGTCATAGCGCGCGATCGTCTCGGGCCCGAGGTCGAGGATCCGCTGCAGCATCACCGGCACGACCGCCAGCGCGCTGGCGCGGTGCTGGGCGACCGCCTTCAGCGTGTCCTCGGGGTCGAACGTGCGCCGCAGCACCAGCGTCGAGGACAGCGCCAGGCCCAGCGTGAAGTGCGCATAGCCCCACGAGTGAAACAGCGGCGCCGCGATCACCGTCGTCTCGCGCGCCTTCAGTGGGATCTTCGAGAACAGCGCAGCCGCCGGCTCCAGCGTGTCCGGCTGCTTGCGCGACGCGCCCTTCGGCGAGCCCGTGGTGCCCGACGTGAGGATCACCACGCGCCCTTTCTCCGCCGGCGGGCGAAGCTCGGAGGTCGCGGCGGTGGCGATCAGCTGCTCGATCGTCGTCGCGGAGCTGTCCGAGCCCGGGTCGCTCCACGCGACGATCCGCCGGCGCCCGTCCGCGCCCTCGCCGATCAGCTCGGCGAACTCCTCGTCGTAGATGACCGCCGCGGGCGCTTCGCGCTCGAGCACGTCTGCGATCTGCGGGCCGGCGAAGGCGGTGTTCAGATACAGCGCGCCCGCACCGAGCTTGGCGCAGGCGACCGTCGCCTCGATGAAGCCCCGGTGGTTGCGACACATGATCGCCACGCTCTCCGCTTCGCCGATTCCCGCGTCTGCGAGTGCATGCGCCAGCGCGTTGGTGCGTCGGTTGACCTCCGCGAACGTCAGCGTGCCGCGATCGTCGACGATCGCCGGGCGATCGCCGAAGCGAATCGCACCCCCGGTGTACGCCGCCGGCGAGCTCGGCCCCCAGCGGCGCAGCACGGCAAGCGACCTGAGCGTCTTGTCCGGGCGCTCCGGATGGGCGATGCCGGTGCCCAGCAGCGCCCGCGCGACCTGCAGCTTGTACCTGACCTCCTGCGCGTCCATCGGCCTGACCCTATCCAAGACGCGCACGCCTATAGCCCTCAGTGGGCGAATGCCGCAGGGCTAGGGCGTCGTTGGGCAAGCGAGGCACCGATCGAAGATCGGCCAGCAGGGAGCGAAGCGTGCGGACAGCACGTGAGCGACCGAGGACAAAGCCCCGCGCCGCCCAACGGCGTCCTAGCCGACTTCGGCTGGTTCGTCCTTGCCTTGAAGGCGCTCGCGCCCGCGCTGCACGGCGGCGATGAACTTCGACAGGTTGACCTCGAGCGTGTTGAGGATCTCGTCGGCGTAGTCCTCCGCTCCGAGCCTGATCTCACGCTCGCGCGCTCGGGCGTCCTCGACGATGTCCTCGGCGGCGCGCTCGGCCTGCTTGGTGACCTCCTCCTCGCCGACCAGGCGCTCCTGGCGCTCGCGCGCGTCCTTGATGATGCGCTCGGCCTCTTTCTTTGCCTCCGCGAGCATCTCCTGGCGCTCCTTGACGATCCAGCGCGCCTGCTTGATCTCCTCGGGGATCGTCGCGCGCATCTGGTCGAGGATGTCGTAGATCTCCTCCTTGTCGACGCGCACCTGATCGGTCAGGGGCACGGGCTTGGCGTTGTGCACCAAGTCGTCGAGCTTGTCGATGAGTACGAGAACGTCCATGGGGCTACCTGTGCGGAGACTGCGGCCCAGCCGGGCCTTCAATCGAGTTGCAGATCACGAGTCACGTCCCATTTCGTCAGCGCTTCAGCTCTTCCTGCAAGCGTCGGGCCACCTCGTCGGGGACAAGATCGTCGATCTTGCCTCCGAACGTAGCGAGCTCCTTGACGCCGCTGGACGACAGAAAACTGTACTGCGGGCTGGCCATCAGGTACACGGACTCTATCTCGGGGTCCTGGCGGCGGTTGAGCTGGTTCATCTCCAGCTCGTACTCGAAGTCCGATATCGCACGCAGGCCCTTGACGATCGTGCGGGCGCCGACGTGCTTGGCGAAGTCCACGACGAGCGTCGAGAACGGCTCCGCGCGGACGCCCTCGAGGTCGGCGATCGCGCGCTCGATGAAGGCCATCCGCTCGTCGATCGAGAACAGCGACTTGCTCTTGCGCACCGAGCGGTTGACGACGGCGACGACGACCTCGTCATACAGCCGCGCGGCACGCCGGATGACGTCCAGGTGCCCGTTGGTGATCGGGTCATAGGAGCCCGGGCACACCGCTATGGACTTCTCGGATGGGGTCATGGATGGGAGTGGATCGTGATCGTCGTGTCGCCATAGCGCCGCTCGCGCTCTACGTGCATGTCGAGCTGCAGCGGCGTCCGTCGATCGCTCTCCACGATCACGCGCGCAGCCGTTGCGAGCAGCGGCGCGAGCGCCACCGAGAGCTCAGGCCCCCAGTCGCGCGCCTGAGCGTAGGGGGGATCGACGAAGACGAGATCGTATGTCTCTTGACGCCGCCGTGCGCTCCGGAGCGCCGCCAGCGCGTCCGCGCGGCGCACCCGCGCCCGCGGCGCGGCGAGCCCCAGCGAGCGCAGATTGGCCCGCAATGCCCGCAGCGCCAGCGCGTCGCGCTCGACGAAGACGGCGTCAGCGGCGCCGCGCGACAGCGCCTCGATGCCCAGGGCGCCGCTGCCCGCGAACACGTCGAGCACGCTCGCGCCCGCGACCTCTTCGAGCATCGCAAACAGCGCCTCGCGCACGCGATCGGACGTCGGGCGCGTGACCCGTCCGCTCGGCGCCTGGATGTGCCTGCCGCCCAGATCCCCGGCGATCACGCGCATGCACACCACCGTAACGCCCGCGCGGGCGGTGCCGGGCGGGCGAGCCTTCGCCGACGCGGCCGAGCGATCTGCGCGACAGCCCCGGAGGGGGCGGGCGGCGCTGCCTGCGCTAAGCCGGTATCGGCTCCAGCGCCTGCGCGCCGAAGCCGTCACGCAGCGCGTCGCCGAGCAGAGCGTGCTCGGGCTGGCGCAGCTCGGGGTCGTGCGCGAAGATCGCCTCGGCGCAAGCGCGGGCGCGCTCGAGCAGCGACGCGTCCTGCGGCAGCTGCGCGACCTTGAACTGGCGCAGGCCCGACTGGCGCGTGCCGACCAGCTCGCCCTCGCTGCGCAGCTCCAGGTCGATCTCCGCGAGCCGAAAGCCATCGGAGTGCTCGGCCAGCGCGCGCAAGCGCGCGGCGCCGGGCGGGCCCATCAGCAGGCAGCTCGCGCGGTGCTCGCCGCGCCCGATCCGACCGCGCAGCTGATGCAGCTGGGAGATCCCGAAGCGCTCGGCGTTCTCCACGAGCATGACCGTCGCGTTGGGCACGTCGATGCCGACCTCGATGACCGTCGTCGCCACCAGCACATCGGCCTCGCCGGCCGCGAACGCCGCCATCGCCTGCTGCTTCTCGCGCGGTCGCATGCCGCCGTGCAGCAGCACCAGCCGGTAGCCGCGCAGCTCGCCGTTGCGCAGCCGCGCAAGCTCGGCCGTCGCCGCGCGAAGGTCGCCCAGGGCGGCGGGCGGCGGCGCCTCGGCGTCGCCTGCAGGCTCGTCGTCGATCAGCGGGCACACGACGAAGGCCTGGCGGCCGGCGTCCAACTGCTCGCGCAGCTCGTCGTAGGCGCGCGCGCGGGCGCGCTCGCCGGCGACGATGCGCGTGGCGATCGGCTGGCGCCCGCGCGGCAGCTCGCGCAGCGTGCTCGTGTCCAGGTCGCCGTAGCCGGCGAGCGCCAGCGTGCGCGGAATCGGCGTGGCCGTCATGTGCAGCGTGTGCGGCGTGCCCTTGGCGTGCAGCGCCGCGCGCTGGCGCACGCCGAAGCGGTGCTGCTCGTCGACGACCGCAACGGCCAGCGACGCGAACGCGACGTCCGGCTCGATCAGCGCGTGCGTGCCGACGACGAGCGACAGCTCGCCGCTGGAAAGCTTGCCGAGCACGTCCGCGCGACGGCGCGCCGCGGTCGATCCCGTGAGCAGCGCACAGGCCACGGGCTCTGCGCCGAGCAGCTGCTGGATCGTCGCGAAATGCTGTTCGGCAAGCGTCTCCGTCGGCGCCATCAGCGCGGCCTGGTGGCCGTGCTCGACGGCCCGCAGCATCGCGTAGAGCGCGACGACGGTCTTTCCGCTTCCGACCTCGCCCATCAGCAGGCGCTGCATCGCGCGCCCGCCGCTCAAATCGGCGTCGATCTCCTCGAAGGTGCGGCGCTGGTCGCCCGTCGGCGCGAACGGCAGGCCGTCGGCCAACCAGCGCGCGGTGATCCGCCGAGGCTCGTTCAGCGCCGGCGCCGTCTCCTCCGCGCCGCGGCGCGCTCGCCGATGCAGGAAGACCAGCTGCGTCAGCAGCAGCTCGTCGAAGGCCAAGCGCCGACGGCCGTCTTCTGTGTCTCGCTCGCCGCGCGCGAAGTGCATGGCGGCCAGCGCGCTGGCGCGATCGGGCAGCCCTTCGCGGACACGCGTATGCGCGGGCAGCGGCTCGGGCACGTCGGCCAGGCGCTCGCGCACGCCCCGCACGAGCGTGAGGATCTGCGTCGAGCTGACCCCCTCGCTCGCCGCGTAGTGGGCCACCGCGCCCGCTGCATCGTCGCCGCGCGCGCCCGCCGCACCCTCCGGGCGCCGACCAGCGCCCGCCTGTTCGTCGCCGCCGTGCTCGGCGCCGGTCTCGGCATCTGTGTCGGCGAGCGCCAGCTGTGCGCCGATCGCATGATGCGACACGCGAAAGCCGCCCCGCCGATCGGCCTTGCCGTGAAGCACCAGATGCGTGCCCGGCGGGTAGCGCTCGACCAGCCAGGGCTGGTTGAAGAACGTCGCGCGCATGCTGCCCGTGGCGTCGTGCACGGTCGCCTGCACGAGCGGGCGCATGCCGCGGCGGCGCACGGGCCGCGCGGAGATCGCGCGCACCTGCACGGCGACCGTGGCCTGCTCGCCCGGCGCCAGCGCGGCGACCGTTCGCGCCTCGCGCCTGTCACGCGGCAGGTGCTCGAGCAGCGCGCCGACGGTCGTCAGGCCGAGCGTGCGCATCGCGTCGGCGAGCTTTCCCGCCGGCAGCGCCAGCGGCTCGAGCAGGCGCTCGGGACGCGGCCAGCGCACCGCCGCCGCGAACATCTCCTCGCGGCTGAGCGCTCGCCCGCCGGCGAACGCGCGCAGCTGCGCCGGCGCCCGATCGGTCGCCTGCCTCACGCGCGCGGCGCCCGGCCTGGTGATCGGAGTCGCGGGCATCGCGCGCGGATGATGATCGCGGCGGCGGTCGTAACCTCGCCTACTCGGCGGCGAGCAGCCACCAGTAGGCCGGCTGGCCGCCCTGGCGCAGCTCCAGCTCGACTCCGCCGTTGACCATCCCCTCGATGTCCCCGAGGCCCAGCGGCGCGTTCTCGCCGGCGAGCACGCTGATCAGCTCGGGCTCCGGCGCATCTCCGTCGCCCGCCGCCAGCGCCTGCAGGATCGATCGCAGGGTGTCGCTTGGATCGCCCCAGGCGAGCACCTCGTCGGCGATGAAGCCGACCGCGTCTCCGCGGTGAAAGCGCCCCTGCGCGTCGTCGCGCGCGGCCGGCGCCACCGCGCCCGTGCGCACGCGCGTCAGCGCCTCGCGCAGCGCCTGCGCGTTCTCCTCCACCGAGCGCTCCGGCGCGAGCGCGACCGCCGCGGCGAGGCCCGCCTGTTGGCTGGTCGTCGGCGCCACCGACACCTCCTTGTCCGACAACTGTGCCGCATGCTCGGCCGCCATGATCACGTTCGCGCTGTTGGGCAGCACGATCACCTCCTCGGCGGGAACCTCGTGGATCGCCGCGAGCAGGTCGTAGGTGGAGGGGTTCAGCGTCGGGCCGCCGTCCAGCGTCTGCACGCCGAGCTCGCGAAACATCTCCGCCAACCCGGCGCCGCTGACGACGGCCAGCGCGCCGCAGCGCGCCCTGGGCGCTTGGCGGGACCCGTCCGGCCCGGCGCCCGAGCTCGCGCCCTGCGCCGCGCCGCTCTCGCCGTGCGGCGCATAGCCGTTCGAGCCGGGCTCCGGCTGCGCGCCGTTGGCCGTGGCTCCCGTGAGCCGCGCGTCGCGCTCGCGCACCTGCAGCCGCATGTCGGCCACGTCCAGGCGCGAGACCTCGCCGACGCCCGCGAACAGCTGCGTCGCCAGCTCGGGATCGTCGGTGTGCAGGTGCACCTTCAGCGTCCTGGAGTCGCCCACCACGAGCACCGAGTCGCCGAGCGCCTCGAGCGGCTCGATGAAGCGGGCCGGACTGAGCCCGCGCCCGATGACCGCGAAGTTCGTGCAGAAGCGATAGGTCCCGGAGCTGTGCTCGGGGTGGCTGATGCGCGCCGGCGCGTGGTGGTCGAGCTGCGGCGGCTCGTCTCCGCGCAGCGCCGCGACCACGCCGGCGAACATGATCGTCAACCCGTACCCGCCGGCGTCGACCACTCCCGCGTCGCGCAGCGCCGCCAGCAGCTCGGGGCCGCGCTTGACCGAGTCCTGCCCGGCGATCACCGCCCGCTCCAGCGCGGCGGCGATCGCCTCGTCCTGCTCGCTTCGCTCCGTCGCCGGACCGAGCCGCGGGTTCTCGGGACTGTGCGCAACGTCGGTGACGATCTTGTGCGCCATCTCGCGCGCGACCGTCAGCATCGTCCCCTCGGCGGGGTCGCGCACCGACGAGTAGGCGCGATCGGCCGCTTTGGCCAGCGCCGCGCCGATCAGCGTCGCGTCGATCAGCTGGCCGGGACGCGAGACCAGCTCCTCGGCGGCCCCGCGGATCAGCTGGGAGAGGATCACGCCCGAGTTGCCACGCGCGCCCAGCAGCGCCGCGCGCGCCACCGACTGCACGATCTCCTCGCGGCCGATGTCGTCGATCGTGCGCGAGTCGTCGGCGCCCATCAGGCGGTCGAGCTCGTCGAGCACCGCGCGCAGCGTCAGCGTCATGTTGTCGCCCGTGTCGCCGTCGGCGACCGGGAACACGTTGAGGTCATTGACCTCCTGGCGGCGCGATTCCAGGTGCGCGAGCGCGCCGGCCACGGCGGCGCGAAAGCGCACCAGATTCGTATCGGTCACTCAGGAACCTCTATCACTTGGAGCGGGTGCCTTGCCGCCCGCACGCCTCCACGCGGACGTTCGGACGAGTTAAGGGTCACGCTAGGGCGTCGCGGGTCAAGCGGGGCAAGGACGCAGGGAGCGAAGTGTGCTTCGCACACGAGCGAGCGAGGACGCCGCCCCGCGCAGCGCCCGCGACGTCCTAGACGGCCTTCAGGACCTTGCCGGCTTTGAGGCAGCGCGTGCACACGTAGACGCGCCGCGGCGCCTTGCCGACGATGATCCGCACCTTCTGCAGGTTCGGATCGAAGCGCCGCTTTGTTGCGACCATCGAGTGGCTTCGGCTCTGGCCGAAGGCCGGGCCCTTGCCGCAGCTGTGACACACCTTTGCCATCGCGCGCAGTCTAGCGATCTGCGATCGGCCGGCTGGTCAGCTCGCGGCCAAGCGCCGCCATCCTCAGCACCGCCTCGGCGGCGTGACGCCCCTGGTCGCGCTTGCCGCCGCCGCTGCGCGCGAGCGCCTGCTCCATGCTCTCGACCGTCAGCACGCCGAACGCGCACGGCACGCCCGTTTGCAGCTGCACCTGCATCACGCCGCGCGCGGCCTCGGCGCAGACGAACTCGTAGTGGTCGGTCTCGCCGCGAATCACCGCGCCGAGGCAGGCCACGCCGGCGAAGCGCCCCGAGCGCGCCGCGTAGCTGGCCGCGAGCGGCAGCTCGAAGGCGCCGGGCACGTCGAACACCTCCACCACGTGCTCGCCGTCCTGCTCGAAGGCCGTCGTCGCGCCGTCGATCAGGCGCTCGGCCAGGTCCTCGTAGAAGCGCGCCACGACGATCGCGTATGCCTCGTCGCTCACGACGCGGGCCGCTCCTCGCGGGGATCATCCTCGCGAGCCGCCTCGCCGGCGCGCCTGTCGGCGTCGCGCCTGTCGCTCTGGCGGCGCTCCTCGGCGCGGTCCTGCTCGCGCTCGGCGTGCAGCAGCTCCTCGTCGAGGTTCAGGCCCTGGTGGTGCAGCGTGTGGCCCATGCGCTGGGCCTTCGTGCGCAGGTAGTCCTCGTTGTGCGCGTTGGGCGCGTGCTCGATCGGCAGCTGGGCGCTGACCGACAGGCCGTAGCCCTCCAGCCCGCGGATCTTCTTCGGGTTGTTCGTGAGGATGCGGATCGAGGACAGGCCCAGATCGGCAAGGATCTGCGCGCCGATTCCGTAGTCGCGCAGGTCGGCGGGCAGGCCCAGGCGCTCGTTGGCCTCGACGGTGTCCAGGCCGTCCTCCTGCAGGCGGTAGGCGCGCAGCTTGTTCAGCAGGCCGATCCCGCGGCCCTCCTGGGCCAGATAGAGCAGCACGCCCTGTCCCTCGCGGTCGATCATCGACAGCGCCGACTCGAGCTGCTCGCCGCAATCGCAGCGCAGCGAGTGAAACACGTCGCCGGTCAGGCACTCCGAGTGCACGCGCACGAGCACGTCCGACGCGCCGGCGACGTCCCCCTTGACGAGCGCGACGTGGTGCTTCTCGTCGACCAGCGAGCGGTAGCCGATCGCCTGAAACTCGCCGAACGTCGTCGGCAGCCTGGTCGACACGACGCGCTCGACCAGCCGGTCGTTGCGCCGGCGGTAGGCGATCAGGTCGGCGATCGTGACCATCTTCAGGTCGTGTCGCTCGCAGTATTCGGCGAGGTCGGGCACGCGCGCCATCGAGCCGTCCTCGTTCATCACCTCGCAGATCACCCCCGAGGGGTTCAGGCCCGCCAGGCGCGCCAGGTCGACGCTCGCCTCGGTGTGGCCCGTGCGCTCCAGCACGCCGCCCGGCTTGGCCTTCAGCGGGTTGACGTGCCCCGGCTGCGTCAGGTCCTCCGGCCGCGAGTTGGGGTCGACCGCAACCTGCATCGTGTGCGCGCGGTCGTGCGCCGACACGCCCGTCGTGACGCCGTCGCGCGCCTCGATCGTGATCGTGAACGGCGTCTGCAGCGCGGACTCGTTCTTCGCCGTCATCAGCTCGAGCCCCAGCGCCTCGCAGCGCTCGGGCGTCAACGCCAGGCAGATCCAGCCGCGCGCCTCCTTGGCCATGAAGTTGATCGCCTCCGGCGTGACGAACTGCGCCGCCATCACCAGGTCGCCCTCGTTCTCGCGGTCCTCGTCGTCGCACACCACCACCATCCTGCCCCGACGAATCTCGTCGATCGCCTCCTCGATCGTCGCGAACGGCGTCGCCGTGCGCTGGCCCGGCTGGACCCGCTCGCCCATCAGCCGCGCTCCGTCACGAGCACGTCCGCGCGGGCGGCCATCAGGCGCTCGACGTGCTTGGCCAGCACGTCGACCTCGACGTTCACGCGCGCGCCCTCGACGAGAGCGCCGAGCGTCGTGCGGCGCAGCGTCTCCGGGATCAGCGACACCGAAAAGCCCCGCTCGCGAAGCGCGCTCACCGTCAGGCTGACGCCGTCGAGCGCCACCGAGCCCTTCTCCACCAGGTAGCGCTGAAGCGACTGATCGATCTCGATCTCCAGCACGCGCGCGATCCCGTCCTCGGCGATGCTCGCGACCGTGCCCGTGCCGTCCACGTGGCCCTGCACGACGTGGCCGCCGAGGCGGTCCTCGGCGCGCAACGGCAGCTCGAGGTTGACCGGCGCGCCCGTCCGCAGCTCACCCAGCGAGGAGCGCATCAGCGTCTCGCCCATCGCGTCCGCTGCGAAGCTGCCATCGCGCACGCCGCAGGCGGTCAGGCAGACACCGTTGACCGCGACCGAGTCGCCCTCGCCGAGCTGCTCGGCCAGCCTCGTCGCGATGCGCAGCCGCGCGCCCGTATCGTCGCGCTCGATCGTCACCACGCTGCCGAGATCTGCGATCAGCCCCGTGAACATCAGCGGCGGACCATCGTCGTCTTCATCAAAAAAATCCTCACCACTCGCGCAGTCGAGCCGAGATCAGCATGTCGTCGCCGATACGTTCGCAGTCGCAGGTGAGCGCGCGCATCGCCTCGGAGATCCGCTCGACGCCCATGCCCTCCAGCGGATCGCGCGCGGAGCTGCCGCCGAGCAACAGCGGCGCGAGGAACAGCCGCACCTCGTCGATCTCGCCGGCGTCGAAGAAGGCTCCGGCCAGGTGCGGCCCGCCCTCCAGCAAGAGCGAGGCCACGCCCATCGTGCCCAGCTGCTCGAGCGCAGAGCGCACGCGCGCCGGCTCGTTCTCGCCGGTCGCGACGAGCACCTGCGCGCCGGCCGCTTCCAGCCCGTCGGTGTCGGCGCGCGCCGCGGCGCGCGAGACGACCACCGTGAGCGGTATCTCCGCCGCCGCGGCGACCAGACGCGAGCTGGGCGGAAGGCGCGCGAGCGTGTCGAAGACGACCCGGCGCGGCTGGTAGGCGATCGCGGCCAGGGCGCCTTCAGGGCGCGCCGTCAGCTGCGGGTCGTCGGCCAGCGCCGTGCCGATGCCCACGACCACCGCGTCCACGGCCGCGCGCCACTCGTGCGCGAGCGCGCGGCTGTCCTCGCCACTGATCCACTGCGAATCGCCCGTCCGCGTCGCGACCTTGCCGTCGAGCGTCATCGCCGACTTGAACAGCACCCACGGGCGACCGACGCGCGCGTGCTTGCGAAACGCCTGGTTGAGCAGCCTCGCCCGCGCCGCCAGCTCGCCGTCGGCGAGCACCACCTCGATGCCCTCGTCGCGCAGGATGCCCAGGCCGCGGCCCGAGGCCTTCTCGGTCGGGTCGTCCGAGGCGACGACCACGCGCCGGATGCCCGCCGCCAGGATCGCGTCGGTGCACGGCGGCGTCTTGCCCTCGTGACAGCACGGCTCCAGCGACACGTACAGCGTCGCGTCGGCGAGATCCTGGATGCCGCAGGCCTCGATCGCGTTTACCTCCGCGTGGGCCGCGCCGTAGCGTTCGTGCCAGCCCTCGCCGAGCACCTGCTCGCCGCGCGCCACCACCGCGCCGACGACCGGGTTGGGCTTGACCTGGCCGGCTCCCTTCGGCGCGAGCGCGATCGCGCGCGCCAGGTGCGTCCTGTCGGTGTCGATGCTGACGGGCATGTCGCAGACCAGGATAACCCCGCTCAGCGACCGCACCGGCCGCCGTGCAGCCGGTACACAGTCATGCTCGGGCCGGGCCGACGATACGCCAGCGGGTAGTAGTCAAAGCTCCAATCGAAGCCGAAGGAGACCGGGCCCTCGCCGCGGCCGTAGGGCGAGGCGCGAAAGACGACCTGTCCCTGCTGTCGCAGAGCGCGGTAGTAGGCCACCGCCAGCGGCGCCGCGCGGCCGTCCGCGAAGGCGCGCCCGGACTGCGTCGAGCCGCTGACCACGACGCAGTAGCCGTGCCGGCGGTAGTAGCCGATCAGCGCCGGGCTCAGCGTGCGCTCGTAGTTCTCGATGCCGACCACGCGAAATCCGTGCGTGAGCAGCCCGCCCGAGGGTGAGATGCGCGACAGCAGCGACGGGTACTTGTGCCAGCGGTAGGCGTTCGTCGCCGTCGCATGGCCGGGGTTCACTTCGCGCGCCCATTCGTCGGGCGAGACCGGCTCGGCGACGATTTTCGCGCCGGCGGGCACGTTGGCGAGCATCCACTCGCGCGTCAGGTTGCGCGTGTCCGCGCGCGACAGCACGAGCCCCGCGTGCACGCTGTAGACGAGGCCCTGCGCGAGCACCGCCGCGCCGAGCAGCGCCGCCAGCGCGGCGCCCAGGCCGCGCGTGCGCGGCGGTCGCACGTCGGCCGTTGCGCCTGCGGCGGGCGCGGCGGCGTCGGGCCGGTCGCGCCCTCCGGCGCCTCGCCCGCGCCGCGCCGACGCGGCTCGCGCGGCCAACTGCGCAAGACGCTCGGCGCACCACAGCACGAAGAGCGCAGCCAGCAGGCACAGCAGCGGAAACACCGGCAGCACCCAGCGCCCGAAGTAGCGGCCCTGCAGCCCCATGAAGGCGAGGAACAGAAGCGGCGCCGGCACGAGCATCCAGCCAAAGCGCGCTCCGCGGCGCCAGACCACGATCGCGCCGCCCAGCGCCGCCAGCGCGGGCAGCCAGCCCAGACCCCACGTGAGCGTCCACAGGTAATAAGCAAGGCCGCCCTCGCGCGGAGCGCCGAGCTTGCCCTGAGATTCGGCCGACAGCGTCGATTGGTGCACCAGTTCGCGGTGAAAGGCGTTGTAGTCCAGCAGCGAGAACGGGTTGGCCACGAAGAAGGCCGCCAGCGCCGCCGCAGCGCAGATCGACAGTCCGATGAGCGCGTCGCGCGTGGCGTGCGCGTCGCGCGTGGCGTGGGCGTCGGCGTCGAGAAAGCGCGCGGCGAGCGCGGCGACGAACGGCACGAGCACGATGCCCGCCGTGTACTTTGTCGCGCACGCCAGCCCCAGCCCGACGCCTGCCAGCAGGTAGTCGCGCACGCGCCCTTTGCTCAGCACTCCCGCGCTGCCGAGCAGCGAGAGCGTCAGCGGCGCGAGCGCCGGGACGTCGTTGAGCGCCAGGTGCGAGTAGAAGACCGGCAGGAACGCGACCGCCTCGATCGCCGCCGCAAGCAGGCCGACGGCCCGGCCGAACAGCCGCGCGCCCGCGGCGTACAGCAGCCACAGCGCCGCCACGCCGAGCACCGCCGCGGCGATGCGCGACAGCGTGTAGACGTCCGTCGGGTGCAGCGCGAAGGCGTGGTGCGCGCCCGTCTTGCCGCCGTAGGCCAGCGCGAACAGGTAGTGCAGCACGTAGG
>Ga0105237_10003429_pt1 | contig 18834 bp, 20 predicted proteins | sample KBSC24metaG_FD_81520 | JGI IMG/M metagenome (GOLD analysis project Ga0105237, IMG submission 81520) | Corn rhizosphere microbial communities from Kellogg Biological Station, Michigan, USA - KBS C2-4 metaG | ecosystem: Host-associated > Plants > Roots > Rhizosphere > Soil | place: Michigan, USA... | reverse complement strand
TCTACAAGCACATGATGGAAGGCGAGAGAGCGGCGCTAGGCGAGACGCCGGCGCTGGTCCTGCGGGAGGCAAAGCATCGAGAGGCGTCGACCTCCGCGGCCGAACTTTCCCAAATTCCCTTACTGCCGGAAGATTTGCAGATCGCGAAGCATCTCTTTCCCGAAGGCCGCCTCGATCAGGATCTTCAGCAGGTGGATTTGCGCGGACGAAACTCCTGGCGGCTGCTGATGGCGGAAGTATCGTCGGTTGAGCTGCTGGAGGTTCAGTTGATCAATGCGATCGCGCCTTTCATCATCAACGCCCGCTTGAAGCCTCTGATGATGCGCTCACCGGAGCGCGACAAACACATCGTCAACGTATCTGCCGTCGAAGGCCAGTTCTACCGGAAGTGGAAGACCACTCGCCATCCGCATACCAATATGGCCAAGGCGGCCCTCAACATGATGACGCGCACGGCGGCGACCGATTATCATGCCGACGGCATCCACATGAACAGCGTCGATACCGGATGGGTGACCGACGAAGATCCCGTCGAGATCGCCGCGCGGAAAACGGCGGAGCAGAGCTTCCACCCGCCGCTTGACATCGTGGATGGCGCGGCCCGCATTCTCGATCCCATCATTAGCGGCGTCAACACCGGCGAACATTTGTGGGGCTTGTTCCTGAAGGATTACCGACCGACAGACTGGTAGACGGGGCGTGGCCTTTGGTCGCGGGTTGCGATATGATTCGGCTGGTATTGGCGACAGGGGGTTCCATGTTGAATCGATATCTCGCATCAGGGATTACGGCAACCATCGTGACCGCGGTGCTGGCGCTGGCGCCTGCGCCCGTCGCCGGCCAGAGTCCTCAAAAGGCAAAGTCGGCTGCGAAGACCAAAGCCTGGACTGCTCCGCGCACCCCGGACGGCGTTCCTGACTTTCAAGGCTACTGGACCAACAACACTTTGACGCCCTTGGAACGCCCCAAGGGTCTCGGTTCGAAAGAATTCTACACCGATCAGGAGATAGCCGATGCGCGGAAGAAAGAGCAGCAGCGCCTGGCTTTAAATATTGTGGAAGGCCGTCCGACCGAACAGGGGACTGCGGCTGACGTGCACTACGACTTCGCCCAATTCGGTTTGGACAAGGCGCAGTCGAACGTCGTGTGGGATAAGCGAACCTCGCTGATCGTGGGACCGACAGGCACGATTCCTGCGCAGTTGCCCGAGGCCCGGAAACGAAACGCGGACATCGCGGCGAAAAACCGGGGACATGAGTTCGACGGTCCCGAAAACCGGCCCTTGAGCGCGCGCTGCATCATCTTGGGCTACGATGCGGTGCCCATGCTCCCCGCCGGCTATAACAATAATTTGCAGATTGTCCAGAGCCCGGGAATCGTGACCATTCTCCACGAAATGAACCACTCGGCCCGGATCATTCCCACCGGCGGCCAACCCCATCCCGCCCCAAGTATCGGCCTGTGGCGCGGAGACTCGCGCGGCCACTGGGAAGGCGACACACTGGTGGTGGACGTGACCAACTTCAATGACCGGAATCCTTTCCGCGGATCGAGCGACAAGCTGCACGTGGTGGAACGCTTCAGGCGTGTGGACGCCGGCACTATCCTATATCGATTTACGGTGGAAGATCCCGCCACCTGGGATCAGCCTTGGACGGCCGAGCTTGCCATGACCACGACCCAGGGACCGATCTACGAATTCGGCTGCCACGAGGGTAATTACGCACTCGCGTACACACTAAGCGGGGCCCGTGCCGCCGAGGCAGAAGCGTCCAAGAAGACCAGCCACTAAGGCCTCCTCACATTTCGCCTGCTCCTCATCGCCGATGATCCAGTACCCAGCCTAACGTGCGGATCACGGTGCAGCGCTGAACAGCGTGTCTGCCGGGGCGTCCGGGAGGAGTACGATGAAGTTGTCCTGGTCGGCTCGAGATCCCTATGCCCTGTTTGATCCTGATCATCATTATCGGATTTCCCCGTGTCGCGCTTGTCTTGATGTGGCTCTTCTCGACTTACCTGCAGCGAGCCTTCCACGGCGGTCTACTGCTGCCGTTGCTCGGGTTCCTCTTCCTGCCGCTCACCACGATCGTGTACGCGTGGGAGCTCAACACCGGCATGCCGACGGCAGGCATCAATCTCCTATGGCTTCTGATCGCGGTAATCATCGACCTCGGCGGACTGGGAGGCGGCGCGCATCGCCAATCGCGGCGCAGTTGATCTCTTGCGCCATGCTATACCTGTCCTGTGCCGCTCCCGCTCATTCTGGCTTCGCAATCTCCCCGACGCCGCGAGTTGCTCGCCACCGCCGGCATTGCTTTCACCGTCCGCGTCCGCCAAGTCGAGGAAGTCCGCGGCCCGGGCGAGCTCCCGGACGCCTATGTTCGCCGTTTGGCACGCGCCAAAGCCGAGGCTGCCTGGGAGGGCCGCGATGAAATTGTACTGGGCGCCGACACCATTGTCGTACTAGGACAAGAGGTACTGGAGAAACCCCGCGATGCGGCCGACGCACACTCTATGCTGCGACGGTTGGCCGGCCGCGAACACACCGTCATCACCGGCATCTGCCTGCGGCACCCCAAAGGCTCGCAGGTCGATAGCAGCGCCACCCGCGTGCGTTTCACGCCCCTCTCGGATGCCGAGATCGACGCCTATGTCGCCACCGGCGAACCCCTGGACAAAGCCGGGGCCTATGCCATTCAAGGACGTGCGTCCAAATTCGTCGAAGGCGTCGATGGCTGTTACTTCAACGTCATCGGACTGCCTTTGTCCCAGGTGTACCGGTACTTGAAATTGCTGGAATAAATTGTACTCTGATGGGGTGTTGCGGACGGCACTCGCGGTGTTGCTGGCGTCGAAAGTATTGTTCGCCGCCGAACGCGGTCCGGCGCCGCCCGTGAATTTCGACCTGCAGGGAACAATCGCCGGGTCCGGGAGTAAGCGCGCGCTGCGCGTCAATCTATTCGGGATTCAGACCCCGTACGTGGAATCCGCCGAAGTGAATCGAGGCGGCGAGTTTCGCTTCCACGCGCTCATTCCCGGCGATTACACGGTAGCGGTGGCTCGCAGTGGCCTGGGCGAAGTTCGCCGCACCGTGGTGGTGAGCGCCGCGATGGCGGACCGGTCCGGAGTGGTGCACACCATCATTCCGTACACCTCTGGCGAAGCGGCCGCCAATCCCGCCGGCGGCGTCGTCTCGGTTCACCAGCTTTCGATTCCCGGGAACGCCTCCGCGAAATACACCGAGGCGCAAAAGCGATTGACCCTCCACGATCCGGAGAGCGCCACTCGAATTCTGGAAGAAGCCGTCGCCCTCGCACCGGAATTCTCCATGGCATGGAACGCACTTGGCGTGATTGCTTTTCAGACCGGGGATGACGACCGCGCCGAGGCCTTCTTCCGCAGCGCGCTGGCCGCCGATCCCGGCGCGTTCGAGCCCATCGTGAACCTGGGCGGAGTTTTACTCAAGAAGAAAAATGCGGCAGACGCGCTCCCCTTCAACCGGCGCGCCGCCAAGGACCGGCCAGAGGACGCCCTCGCGAACGCGCAGCTCGGCATGACCTACTTCAAGCTGAATCAGTTCGATCAGGCCGAGCAGTATCTCTTAGCGGCCAAGCGCCTCGACCCCGCGCTCTTCACGCAACCTCAGGTCTTTCTGGCGGACATTTATATACGGCGCGGGAATCGCCGGGCAGCGATCCAGGAATTGCAAGACGTCCTGGCGCTCCGTCCCGACGGCCCCCTCTCCGACAGCATCCGCCACAACCTGGCGCAGCTCTCTGCCGCGCGGCAGTAATCAGGCGGCTACATGCCCAGTCTCTCTTTTGAGACAGTCTCCTCACTGGATACCGCAAAAGAGTCTGTTTCGACGGTGGGTAGGCATCTGGCCTTGAACGTGCCTCAGACATTCGCGACATGAAGCCGCTGGCAATTGTGATCGCTCTTGGGATGTTGTATGGTTACGCGGCCATGGAGACCAAGTCGTTTCTCGAGGGTCCCGCTCGTATAAAGATCTGCGAATACGCCATTGCACATCGTGGCTGCGATGTTCTGGCGCGGATGGGCGATCCCTAGCGGGGGGAATCCGTGCACTCAAGAATCTAGCCTGCTCCCGCCTCCAGCCGCATGCGGTCTTCGTCGGCCCGCAGATAGAACTCGAACAGTGGAGCCCGTTCGTCCTGCGTCCACCGGCCGATTTTCCATTGCGCACGGAGATAACGCAGGTCGTCCTGAGCCGTAAGGTCCAGATGTATCGAATATGTCCCGCAATAGAATTTTTGCGGAAACGTTACCAGAAGACGCCAGTGTTCCCCGTCCGGCGAGCCCCATATCGAGACTTCCAGGCTTTCCTGGGCGACAACCTGCGTGATGCCGAGCGTTAGCTGGACAATCTTGCGTTCAAAAGCCACTTCCGCACCCATCCCATCCTGACGGGCGACGGTTTCCGGAAGCAGGAATTGAGCCGGCATTCAGGCCAACTTCTTGAGACGCGCTTCGGCCTCCTTAAGCGTGTCATATTTTTTCGGAAAGCAAAAGCGGATCCAACGCGCCCCGTCCCGGGGATCGTCGAAAAAGCTCGATCCCGGAACTGCGGCGACGCCGACCGTTTCGATCAGGCGCCGCGCAAAGCTGACGTCATCCTCTTGACTCAACGCCGTGAAGTCCGCCATCACGTAGTACGCGCCACGGGGAATCGAGCAGCGAAAGCCCGCGCGCTCCAGCATCTGGACCATCAGATCGCGGCGCTCCGTGTAGTGGTGGGCAAGCTCCTGATAGTAGTTTTCGGGTAAGCCCAGAGCGACGACTCCGGCTTCCTGCAAAGGCGCAGCCGCGCCGACGGTCAGAAAATCGTGAACTTTCCGAACCGATTCGGTGATGTCCGGCGCTGCCAGCACCCAGCCCACGCGCCACCCCGTCACAGCATATGTTTTGCTCATACTGTTGATGAGAATAGTGCGCTCGCGCATGCCAGGCAGCGTCATCATAGGAATGTGCCGTGCGCCGTCGTAGATAATGTGCTCGTAGATTTCATCGGTGATGGCCAGCGAGTCGAACTCCTGGCACAGGTTGGCGATAATCTGAAGCTGTTCTCGATCAAATACCTGTCCGGTCGGGTTGCCGGGCGAGTTAATGATGATGGCCTTGGTGTTCTGGGAGAACGCCCGGCGAAGCTCGTCAGGATCGAAATGCCAGTCCGGAGGATGCAGCTTCACGAACTTGCGGTGCGCGCCGCACAGCAGCGTATCCGGTCCGAAATTCTCGTAAAACGGCTCAAAGATAATGACTTCATCGCCCGGATTCGAAACCGCGAGCAAGGAAGCGATCATACCCTCGGTGGATCCGCAGCACACTGTAATTTCGCGCTCCGGGTCAATGTCGAGGTCGTAGTTTCGCCGATATTTCGCCGCTATCTGGTCTCGAAAACGCTTCGAACCCCAGGTAATCGCGTACTGATTTACATCCTCGGCTATGGCCTGGCGCGCGGCGTCCTTCACTATCTGGGGTGCGGGAAAATCGGGGAACCCCTGCGCCAGATTTACGGCCTTGTGACGCAAGGCCAGACGGGTCATCTCGCGGATGACGCTTTCGGTGATGCGGTGAGTGCGCTGGGCGCGGAAGCGGTCGCGTGTACCAAGAACGGACACTACTGTTGTGTGCCTGGTTGAGTCGCGTAGATACGGCGGTAAGCGTCGGCGTTGCGCAGCACGGCCTGGATGTAGCCGCGCGTCTGGGTGAAAGGCACGGTCTCGACGAATTCGGCGGGTTCCTGGAAGTCACCCCAGGTCAGCCAGGCTTTCGCGCGCGACATCCCCGCATTATACGCGGCGAGTGCCGCCTCCGTGTGACCTCCGAGCTGGTCCGTCACCAGGCGCAGATAATAAGTTCCGAACTGGAGATTCAGCGACGGCTGGAACAGCTTGGCGGTGGTGTAGCGGGCGATCTTCAATTTGCGGCTCAGCTCGCGCCCGGTGGCCGGCTCAATCTGCGTGAGGCCGCGCGCGTTGGCACGGGAAGTCACGGAGGCGTCGAACTCCGACTCCTGCCGGATCAGCGCGGCCATCAGAAACGGATCGAGATGATTCTGCTTGGAGAATCGCTCCAGATCGGCGCGATAGGGCAGCGGAAACGCCAGATGCCAGAAATCCGGCGGCGCAGAGTCGATCGGCAGGAACAAGTAGTTGCCGGCGTAACTCTTAATGTAGCGAATGGCCTGCGCGGGCTTGCCGTCTCCGATCAGCGCGGCGAGCTCCATGGCGAGAAGGTGCGGCTGATCGCCGGTCTGCGCGCCGTAGCGCAGCTCAATTTCGGCCCAGTCCTTCAATCCGGCGGAAATCAGCATCCTGGCGCGGTCGATGCGAGTCCGGGCGGCAGCGCTGGCGTCGAAGACCGTGGTTCGGGCGCGTTGAGGGAAGCCGACGGTGCGGAGAAACTCAGCCGCGGCGGGCGAAGGATCGACCGTAGCCACCGGCTTCAGACGATCCCGCGCCAGCATTGCATAATACTGGTTCGGATATTCACGCGCAATCTCGTCATAATAGGCGCGGGCCGCAGCGCGATCGTGAGCCTGCTCAGCCAGCCGGCCCAGGAAGTATAAGGCGCCGGAAGCGTTTTCCGAAGCGGGGAACAATCGCAAGTGCGCGCGCAGGAGCTGCTGGGCGTCGGAATCGCGTCGCAGATAGTGCGCCCAGGCGACTTTCCAGTGGCACCCGGCGGCCTGTTTATCCTGGGGGAACGATTCATAGCAGGCGCGATACAGCGGCTCATACTGATCGACCTTGTTTTCGGTGAGATAGCGATTCGCCGCAGCCGTCAACGCTTGCAAGCGCCAGGGCGAATTGGGATGAAGACGGCCGAGCTTATCGACTACTGCGTCCATTTCATCCAGATTGTTCAGGCGGCGAGCGCCCTGCATGACGTAAAACAGGCGCTCGGCGTCGGCTTCCGGCGAATCGACCTCCAGCGTGGACAGGTACTTGTAGGCAACTGCGTTCTCTTCGGCGCTATAGCGAGCTACGCCTATGCGGACACGAGCCATATCGCGCTCGGCGCCCCCCAGCTGCGGGACCAGAGCTTCCAGTTCCTTGCGAGCGCGGACAGCCTGGCCGGCGTCCAGCAGCTTAATCGCGCGCCCCAGCATCGCCGTGGGCAGAGCGGGCGGATACTTTTCCCCGAGATCGGTATTCAGCCGGTCTATTTCCGGGGCGGCCTGCGCGGCCTCGGCCGACAGCGGGTATCCGTAGTACACGCGCTGGTAGTAAATGGCGGCGCTAACTTTATCGCCCGACCCGGCGAACGCGGCGGCCATGGCGAGATCGCCCTTGGGCTGCGAGATCACAGAGTAATACTTGCGCAACAAGTCGAGCGCGGCGCTGGGATCGTTGTTCTGGGTGAACGCCGCGGCCGCGAGCAGCGCCGCCCGGGGCACCAGGGGCGAGGGCGGGACCTGCTTGAAAACCGGATCCAGCGTGGCGGGCACGGACGCGTAGTCTTTCGCTGAGGATTGCGACGAAGCCAGGAACCAAGCGGCGTAATCGGCCAGCTTGGGCAGACGCTGGGGCAGACCTTTAAGCGCGGCAATGGCCGCGGGATAGCGGCCGGCTTCGAGAGCGTCAGCGCCGGCTTTCAGATCAATTAGCGGATCGGGCGCGGCGCGCAGCGCGACCATGGTTCCGCCGAGGGCCATGACAAAAGCAGCGCCCGCCACGGCGGACAAAGCCCCGTTACGCCAGCGGGCGTTATGCCTGTGGACCAGGATATGTTGGACCAAGCAGCACCGCATCTTCTTTCGCCAGAGTCTTCACCAGCTCCTGGTGGAGATAATCGGGAACCCCACTTAAGGGTACCAGGAAGCTTTCACGGAAGGATCCTCGAGCCGCGTCGATGTGGGGGCCAAGGGCGCCGTACAAATCGCGCGCGGCGCGGCCGGATTTGACCTGGGAAGCCTGATAAAGCTGAATCTCGGCAACCTTCACGCGAGCGAAGCGGAGGGCTCGGGAGTGGGTTAGAGCCCGGGCCAATCCGGCGGCGTAGATGGCGGAGATATCCAAACCATATTGTATCCCTAATGGTTTGGGTGTGGGGAGCGGCCAGGCTGGCACTGTTCGGAAGGGCAAGCAAGACTGCCTGCCCTACCGAAACTACGTGGGGTGTTACGGTGCGAAGACGATCTTCACGGTCGAGCCCCCGATGGAAATCGACTCGATCTTCGAGGCCTTGGTGGAAACCGACGTTTCGGAATACTTCTGTTTGCCGTTTTCAACCGTCGCGGGCGCCTGCGCCGCGACAGTCTTGCCCGACTTGAATACAGCCTTGTCGCCTTGAATCTCGACTCTATATGCTCCGGGCTTCAACTCGGTTCCGCCCACCTGGGTAGCTTGGGACAGCTCCACTTTATAATCCGAGGCGGCGCTGGCGATACCCATCGCAAGCACGGCAAACCCGACCAACAACTTCTTCGAAAACATTCTGACTACGCTCCTCCATGGTTTAAACTTACTGCGCTTTGGACTTACTGCTCTGGTGAGGACCTCCGCCGGACACAGCTCTCCTGGATCTTCGTCTACAGAGGCGTGGGATTAATGGGGTAAAACTGTGGCGGGGATCTTCAAATCAAATTTTAACATAAACGGTTTTGTGCCGAACAGAAATCGTGAATGCTCACCATCGCGGGAGCACGAGACGTGGGTCGGCCACGTGTTTTACAATGGCGGACGTGTCGATCGATGATGTAGCGACCAGAGTGAAAGCGATGGATCGCGACGGCAATCAGAGCGCGGTTTCGCCGTATATGGAACCGGCCCAAACCGCAGTTTTACGCGGGCCGCGCAACTAGTCGAACTTCCCGCCAGCCTTCCAGCCATCGGACGGACGAGTGATGTTGATCATGCGCAAGCGGTGGTCATCGGGATTGCGCCCCGGCGAGCCGACGATAATGACGTGGTCGCCCGGTTTCAGGGTGTCGTGCTTGACACCTTGGCTTCCTAATTGCCCGCCTGCGGCCCATTCGACTGCCCACCGGACCGTGTTGCCACTGGCGTCTTTGGCCTCCACGTGAACGAACGAATGGGGGTTCCGGTACAGGAACTGCAGCACATCCCCCTCCACCGTGATTCTTTGATCCTCCAGGTACGTGGACGCAAACGAGTGATGGGCGTAAGCTTTAACGCCCAGAACGGTCACCCCTGCGAAGACTAGTGCGAGTAGTTTGCTTCTCAAGCTGCCTCCTGCGTGAACGAATTATATCTCACCGGGCACTCACCCATCAACGGTACCTGCTAGTTACCGCAGTTTTGCTTACACTTGGCCGGCATAACGAACTTGTTCTTGATCTTGTCGCGAAACTCCGGATACATGGTTTCCGGCCCGCCCATGGCGGCTTCCTCCGGGATCCCGTAAACCTTGGTCATTTCATCCACGAAAGGATTTTTCCCCGGAAGATAATGCGGAACCGTGCCTGACTCTACGCCTTCATCGCCGGTGATGCAGGGCGGGCCCCCGATGGCAACCGGGTTAGTACTCAAGTTGTACGATCGCGTCAAGATGTACGGCTCCGTCAGATAAACTGGATCGTCCATCAGCAGCGCCACCGTCAGCAAGTCTCCGTGACGCAGGAAATGCGTGGTGATAGTGGCCTGGTCGCTACTCGCCGCGCCATTCCGGCGAATGTACCCGGTCTTTAAGTGCGTGGTAGTGGCGATCAACTCGTCGCCATTCCACACGCCGGTAGTGAAGCCGGTCTGATCGTGCGGAGCATTCTTCGAGGGATGCGGACGGCCGTCCATCCAGATCGTCATGGGCGCACGGGTTTCCCAGGCGCCGATCATCCATGCGACAACCTTCCCGGTGATGGGATCGGGCACCGCCCACATCCTCAGGCTGAACGGCCCGGCCGCGATGTGCCATTGCGTCTGGAACCAGCAGATGCGCTCCGGCATCGAGATGGTCGACTGCGAAAAACTCAACGCTTTGGCGCGGCCCGATGCGTTGAAGGGAATTCCTGCCCAATCCGCGGGACTCGGACCACCGCCGCGCTCCAGCGCATCCTCATGATTGATGGCGGCCCAGGATCCGGACAGATCGATCTCCGCCAGCGCGGGGAAGCTCGCGCACAATAACACGGCCAAAGGAAGGCTGATTTTATGAAGGGTCATGTCGGATCTCCTTGGCTTACCATGTGGCCGAGCATGCCGTGGGCTTCCACCCGGCGTCGCTGGCCTGTTTCTTGAACTGGGACGTGATCACAAAGGGCTGTCGCAGATACTTGGGATCGGTGGTATCGATGGTCACCACCAGCAAGGGGTCCCCGTTGGGCTCCTTGATCAGATCGTAATACTCGGTGAGAGTGGCGTTGTCGCTATAGGGAACGCCGTTCTTGCGGAGAAAGCCGCTCTTCAGATGGGACGTCATCACCCTAAGCGATCCACCGGTCGCGCCCCGGCCGCCGCCGCGCTCCCATTCCGCCGTCGAGTCTCCCTGGAGGGTCGGCGGACCCGCGGGAGCCTTCCAATCGCCGAAATGAAAGACGCGAGTCTGCTGGCCGGCGTCCGTGTCCATACGCAGGGTCTGGTCATCCTGCCAGGTGATGTGAAGTCGCTCCGGAACCCGCAACAGCGCCGGCGCACCATAGGACTTGCAGACATCGCCTGAAGCCGCTTCCTTCGCCGGATCCCACGACTCGGCAATTTTGCGCGCTTCCGGCGTCATCGGAACACCCTGGTAATCGCCCGGCGCGGGCGTGACCATGCGGTAGCGCCAATCTTCGGTGATCACCGAAACCCAATAGCCGGTTAAATCGATCAGCGCGCCAGCTTTGGCACTCTGTGGCTGCTGGGGGCCGCCCCGTCCGCCGCGACCTTGCGCATACAGTCCGATTTGCGCCACCAGCAATCCAACCAGGAACGGCGTGAGCTTTTTCAATGTCCGGCGTGCCTCTCTTTTTGTTCGTTGCATGGCGTCCCTATTTCTTCGCGCTCAGACTCTTGTAAACTGCATCGACAAACGAGCTCGTGACGCCCTCTTGAGTGCCGTAGCGCGTTTCATAGGCCAAGGCCGGACGTGCGGCCTTCACCTGGTCGAGCGTTTTCCCCTGCTTGATCAAGTCCGCGATGACGTCGCGAACGGTCACCACCATATCGCGATAGTCCACGACCTCCATCTGTTCGCACAGCCGTCCATGGCCGGGGATCACGTATGTCCCAGGACCCTTGTAGATAAACGGTGTGGGCGCGATGGTTAATTCAATCAGCTTGTTGAGGGCATTGATCTCGCCTTGAATGCTGCCGCCGTTGGCAAGATCGATGACCGGAAACCGCGTGGTGTCCATCACATCGCCGGTGACTACCACGTCGGAGCCTCGAAACAGAACGAAGCTGTCGGCATCGCTGTGGGCGGCGGGCTGATACAGAATCTCGATTCCCTCGTCGTTCATGCGGATGGCCTTGCGACTTTGGAAGAAAGCCTCGGTGGGCCAAGCGTCACCTGGATAAGGAGAAACCTTGCCGGTAGGAGCGCTCATGCGGCGCAGGACGCTATCATGCGACAGAATCGACGCAGTGCCGCCGTTTGTCATAGCCCCGGCCAGTCCTGCGTTGCCGATCGCGTTCGTGAAAATGGTGAGTCCGGATTTGGCCAGCTTTTCATTGCCGCCCACGAAATCCGCGCCCGCGTCGGTATCGATTACATACCGGATCGGCAGGTTGGTCAGCTTCCGGAGGGCCGCCAAAACCTGACCGGATGCGGCTTCGGCGCCCGCATTCGCCAACACGATGCCATCTGAGCCGATCTGCACACCAATATTTCCACCGGCGCCAGCGATCATGTAAAAGTTCGGGCGAACCTGCACAACATCCAACCCGGCGTCTTCCGCTTCAGCGGCTGGGCTGATGAATGCCCCGCACACCGCCCATCCAAGAGCGGCAGCTATGGTCCAGCGTGTGATCCCGCTTGTGAAAATTCCCTTCACCGTTTTGCTCCATCCTGTCCCTGGTTCTTGCATAATCGACCCAATGCTACGCCCACGCGCGGATTAAGGCCCAAATCGTCGGAATGGTAACACATCGTCCGCTTACCCGCAAGAGACGAATAGCGGCGTAAGCCTTAAAGCTTAGTTCTAAGTAAGTCGATAGAACCGGTGGTACAGTTCATGCAAACCCGATCGAGCTTTCCGGGGATGTCTTGGCCCGGGATGACCGGAGCATTATGCGGCGCACTGGCTATTCTGCTCGGATCGGTGGTCCTGGTAGGATGGGCCCTCCACTCCGCGGTTCTGATTCAAGTCGTGCCCGACCTTGCTCCCATGCAGCGCAATACGGCCTTCGCTTTGGCCGTCAGCGGGCTCGCGCTTCTGGGGATCGGTTGGAGTAAACCGCGGCTCACGCTCATCAGCTCCGCGATCACGGCATTTTTAACAGCCGCCACCCTTCTTGAATATCTGTTTCGTGCGAACTTCGGGATCGACGAACTTCTGGGCGCGGGCTATCTTACCACCCACACGTCCAGCCCGGGCCGTATGTCGCCAACCACGGCGCTGTGTTTCCTGGTACTCGCCACGGGCTTGCTGCTGGCCCAAAGCAAACTGCTCAAAGACACATCCGCGGTGCTGGGCGTCACCGGCCTGCTGGTTGCCGCGGTGGGTGCAACCTGCTTCATCGGAGTGGCATCGGGAACAAGCGACGCTTTTGCGTGGGGTAATCTCACCCGCGTGGCGCTTCCCACCGCCCTTGGTTTTCTGGTGCTGGGGATCGGTGTTACCGCCATGGCCTGGGGCCTGATTCGGCCCGGCCGGGGCGAGCCGCTATGGGTGCCTATCGGCGGCAGTTTGCTGGTCGCTACGGTCCGCATCGGATTATGGCAGGCCTTCTCCGCAATGCCTCCCACCAGGATGGATGTGTTATCCAACCTCACGCTGATGGGAGGGCTATTGAGCGCGATCCTCTTCGGTGTGGTGATTCACCTGGCTTTAAAAGCGAATTTGCAGCGCGAAACCTTACGAACCGTGAATCAACTGCTGGAAGAAGAGATGGTGGAACGCAGGCAGGCGGAGGAAGCCGCACATGCCGCGAATCGTGCCAAGAGCGAGTTTCTGGCGAATATGAGTCATGAAATCCGCACGCCGATGAACGGGATTCTAGGTATGCTGGCACTCTCGCTGGACACCACCCTGGATTCCGAGCAGCGTGAATATCTGGAAACGGCGAAAGAGTCCGCGGAGATACTGCTAACGGTGATCAACGACGTTCTGGACTTCTCGAAGATTGAGGCCGGAAGGCTGAATCTCGAGACCGTGAATTTCAGCCTGCGGGAAAGTCTGGCTCAGACGCTAAGAGCCTTTGCTGCTCGAGCGCAGGAGAAAGGCCTGGAACTCACTCTGCACGTTGATCCGGGCGTAGTGGATCTGGTGGCCAGCGATCCGGTTCGGCTGCGCCAGATCATCGTGAACCTGCTGGGAAATGCCATCAAGTTCACCAATTCGGGCGGAATCACGCTTTCGGTTCAGACAGAATCTCAAGAAAGCGAGCGCATGATGGTGCGGTTCACGGTGATGGACACTGGGATCGGCATTCCGCCAGAGAGACAGAAAGAGATCTTTTCCGCCTTCACCCAGGCGGACAGCTCCACAACCCGAAAGTATGGCGGCACGGGCCTGGGGCTAACCATCTCGCGCCGGTTGACCGAACTTCTGGGCGGTCGAATCTGGGTGGAAAGCGCACTTGGCAAAGGCAGCTCTTTTATTTTCACGGCAAATCTCAGGATCGCCCTGGAAACTAAAGCGGCAGGAGAAAAACCCCTGCCGCAATCCGCATTATCTTCTGCCGGTTGATCAAGCCGAGCTAATTCTCAGACGGCTTTTCCACGTGATCGATCACCAGAACATCCACGGGAGCCTTAGCGGACTCGAGCTTTAGCCCGAGCTGTTCCTGAATTGCAGAAAAGATGGAAGGACCAGATGGGTCTGGCCTAACGGTTACGCCATTCATGTCGATGATTTCCGTGGGCACTCCGAATAGGTCCTCCGCCGCGCTGGGAGCCCATTTCAGTTGGATATCGAAACGGCCGGCAAGATTGGTCTTGTCGATGATCAGACGGTCTAACCTGGGCGAGAGCATGGTCGCAAACCGAGACAGCGTGACCGCATTGCCAACTAGGTTGCCGACACCGATCCTAATTGCCCCGCGGTTGGGGCCGGCCCCCGGCGGCGCCGGACCGTCGACCTCAGGTGAGATTTGATCCGCGGACAGTTTGATTTTCGGCCCACCCTTTGCCAAAACAAGCGTAGACCGGGGCCTCTTTGGTCTCGCGATGAACCTTCAAGTTGAATCGATCCTCAAATAGCGATCGCAGCATGAGCCGCAATTGATCGGGGTCTGCCTTGGGGTCCCCCGCTTTGCCCTCAACATCGAAACGGTCGGAGCCAATCCAACGCGGTCCGCCGGATATTTGGAACTGCGCTGAAGGTGATACGCGAAAGCAATCAGCATCTTGAGCGTGACGTCCTTGCCGCCACTCCCGCCGTTACCGGCGCCGTAGGTCGTGCAGCATCCGGCATGGTTGGGCTTGACCGATGCGACCGCAAATTCCGGACGTGCGGTCTGCGACCGAGCCAGTCCGACAGTGATCACAAACGCGGAGAGGATCGGCCTCAAGCCCATGCCGATTCTCATTTTAGTGGAATCACAGCAGCCGGAAGTTGACCTCGATGTTGGCCGAAACAGGGACTGCCTTGCCGTCCTTCTGCCCCGGCTTGAAGCGCCATTTCTGCACCGCCTCGATCGCTTTCTGATCCAGTCCCAGACCGAGGGATCGGATGACCTTGATATCCTGTGGCACGCCGTTTTCATCCACTACAAGCGACAGCAGCACTGCGCCCTGCCACTTAGCTTTGCGAGCTTCTTCAGAATATTCGGGCTCGGGCCGGTAAACCGGAACGGGGGCGCTGACACCTCCGCCGATTCTGTATACTGAGCCCCCGAATCCGCCTCCGGTGCCGGGACCAACGCCCGGCCCTCTCCCGCCGCCAATGCCGGTGCCGATCCCGTTACCGGCCGACGGGATCCCAATGCCCGCCAGAGGATTACCGAAATTGTTGGACTGGATATTCGGCATGTCGGGAGCAACGATGGTAGGATTCAGCGCCAGCTTAGGATCATCCTCTGGGCGAATCGGCGGAACAAACGACTTGGGCGCCACCTTGGGAAGCTCTCCCTTGGTTTCGGCCGTCCTTTGCGGGCTGCCGCCGCCACCCTTGGACTGTTCAGGCTTGGGCTGAAGCGGCGTCAGATCGGGCGCGAACAAAGGGACGAACTCATTCACCGCCTTCTGGACTGGCGGGAGCGAGCCGATCAACAGCAGCAGCGCCACCGCCGCCACATGAATGATCAGCGAACCGATCCCCGCTATGGTTGCGTGACCACCGTACATGCCCTGCAGCGTCGCCACTTCCACCCGCACGTTCCATGGAATCGCGCTGTCCGCGCCACCCAGCTGATCGCTCCACTTCCGAACGGAGCCACGAAACTCCGAGAAGGACGATTTCAGCCGCGCTAATTCCACGCTGCACGCCGCGCAATCCCCGACATGCCGTGTTTCTTGCAGCGAAGTGTCGCCAATCAAGTATCTTGAAATCTGCTCGCTAGAAAGGTGTTGTTTCATTTGCCTTCCTCCAGGCCGAGCCTTACGGACTGTACCGCCCGAAACAGATGCGTCTTGACGGTCCCCTCTTTCATACCGGTTACCGCGGCGATCTCCAGAAGTTCCATGTCTTCCACGAACCGAAGCAGGAAAACGGTCCGCTGCCGCTCCGACAAACTCGATGCAGCTCTCCATATGGCTTCCACTTGTTCTCTGGCAAGCGCCAGGGCCTCAGGTGACTTTTGCTGGTCGGGGATCCAATCGCTAAGGTCGTTGAGGTCGACGTCCGGCCGCAGCTTTCGCCTCCAGAATTTCAGGCGGCTGTTGGCCTCGTGATCCCGAACCAGGTTCGCGGCGATGTGCATCAGCCACGTTCCAATGGTGGAACTTCCTCGGAACTGATCGCGCGCCTTGAACGCTCGTACGAAACAGTCCTGTACGAGGTTTTCCGCAACCTCTTTGTCCCGGAGCGAGGCGAGAAGGAACCGGAAGATCCGCGGCCGATGTTGCTGGACCAGCGCATCGAAATCCTGGATTCCTTCCGCGCCCGGGACATCCACCGGTGCCGATTCATGCATGAGACCTCTGTCCATCCGCACGTATAGACCGGTCCCGGCCCGCGCGGGTTTACAGTGAGGTCGAAATATAGTGCCGGATTAAGCCCGACTTTACGCTAAGGCTGCCTTGTACAAGGCCAGGAGCTTGCCCCAGGCTCGCTCGGCGTCCGCCTGGTTGTAGGTCGGCTTGCCGTCCGCCTGCTTGGGCATATCTTTCATGCACCAGCCATGAAAAGTTCCCGCATAGACTTCGATCTCCGCGGGGACCTTCGCCGCGGCAAACGCTGCCTTGAGTTTGTCTTTGGCGTCCGGCTGCGTCATGTCGTCGCTCGCCGCGATGCCGAAATACATACGAGCCTTGATTTTCGGGGCGAGCAGATGCGGGCTGTCGGGCTTGTCGGTAACCAGGCCGCCGCCGTGGAAGGACGCTGCCGCTCCAATCCGATTGGGCACCGTGGCGGCGGTCTTCATGATCAGCGGTCCACCCATGCAATACCCCTGCGTGCCGATTTTCTTCGACTTATTGACTTCCTTTTGCGCGTCGAGGAAAGCGACGTACGCAACCGCGTCTTTCTCCGCGGCGCCGGGCGCGTTCACCGAAGCCATCAGCGGGTTGAGCTTCGCCCTATCAGTTGGATTCTGGAAGTTGAAGTTGGAGGCATCGCTGAAGGGTGCTTTGGAAACACGGTAAAACGGGTTGGGCACCAGAACGGAATATCCCTCCGCAGCCAGCCGTTTTCCCATTTCACGCGTCCAGGGGCGCAGGCCGAAGGCGTCCGGCCACAGCAGGACCCCCGCGTGCGTGCCGCTCTTGGGATGTATGAACGCGGCGTCGCAGGTTCCGTCGGGAGTCTTGATGTCGACGTTGGTTTCGACGACCTCCAAGCCTGCTCCCGCAGCCGAAGCTGCTGTCGCCGCGAGGCCGACGGCCACCGAGAAACCCATGAAATCGCGCCTGTTCTTGAAATCGTTTGTATCATCCGCCATTTTGTATCTCCTCTTTACTTAACGCTCTTGATCCATTTAAGAATGGGCCCGGTAACGCTGGTATCGGCAGTATCGGGCGACATCACTTCAGAAATGTGGCTGTGATCCTTGAACACCGTATAGGTCGGGCATTTGCCCGCCTTGCAGAGTTCATCTTTCAAGGTCTCGGCAAACCCGATGATGTTCGGTGGATCCAGCTCGGCCACCGAAATGAAGAAGGGTACCTTGGATTTCACCAGCCCCGGCAGGTTCGACCGAGCCAACTGCGTAGCGGCGTCCGGCGGAGCCGCTCTGCCTTTGCCGTTCCCCTTGCCGCCGCCCGGTCCGCCCGGCCCGCGCCCAGCCGGCGCCGCCGCGGCAGGCTGCCCATTGGGCTGCCCGCACGGCCCGAATCCGCCCTGAACCGGAGGCGGCGTAGCCGGCAGGATATTAAAAGCGGGAGGCGACATGAAGATCACACCTTTGACGCCGACCCCCTGAGGGCCATAATACTCCGGATGACCGATGTACGTGCTCACCGGCACGTTCCCCGCCGACTGGGACCAGATGAACATGCGGTTAGGATTTCCCTTGAATTTAGCGATGTTTTTGCTCAACCAGAAAACGGCGATCGCAACGTCCTTGGCGGGATCGTCCCAAGTCTGCCCAGGACGGCGTTGCATATTCACTCCAACCATGCCGTTCTTCACGGCCCAAAGCATAACGTTGTCGTAGAAAACGTCGCCGTTTGGTCCGCCTTGCTGCCTATTGCCCGCTCCGCCCGACACGTAGATCAGCACAGGACGGCCTCCCTTACCTTGTTTCGGGGCGAAAATGTCGACGACATTCGCGGGGTCGGGGCCGAACGAGTTGTCACGGCCAATCAACACATCCTGGTAAGGAGGATTCGGATGCAAAGGGCGGTAAACCTGCGCGGTCTCGGGAACGCAAACTCCGCGTCCGATATTCACCAGCTGTTTAGCGATTTCGGGCGGAACCTGCGCCCTTGTCACTCCGGCTAGAACCACCGTCATCGCAATGGCGAACAACGTCCTTATTGCAAATTTCACGCGAACCTCCAGCAGCAATCGAGTATATCGCAGTTGGATGAAATGGCCTCCGGCGCTACACTTTCACAAAGGAGGGGGCGACTCTAATGAAACAAATCTGGCTCGCCGGCGCTTTCGCGGTCTGGCTATCGGCAAACGCTCCCGCGCAATGGCTCGACTACCCCACTCCCGGAATTCCAAGAACGCCCGACGGCAAAGCGAATCTCGCCGCGCCAGCGCCACGGACATCGGATGGGAAATCCGACCTCTCGGGGGTCTGGAGGGGACCGGGCGCGGGAAGCTATGACCGTAATGTCGCGCGAGACCTGAAGCCCGGCGACATTCAGCCCTGGGCCGAAGCGATTTATCAGCAGCGTGTCCGCGATATGGGCAAAGACGCGCCCCGAGCGAATTGCCTGCCCGACCCGTTTCCCTACTACCATATGGTCGATGTGGCGCGGTTCGTGCAAACCCCCGGCTTGATCGTCATCCTCTATCAGGGCACCACCAATAGCGTTCATCGAACGGTCTTTACCGATGGCCGTCCATTGCCCAAGGATCCGAATCCTACTTGGATGGGGTACTCGATCGGCCACTGGGACCAGGACACGCTGGTGGTCGATACTGCCGGGTTCAAC
>Ga0105237_10003427_pt1 | contig 18843 bp, 7 predicted proteins | sample KBSC24metaG_FD_81520 | JGI IMG/M metagenome (GOLD analysis project Ga0105237, IMG submission 81520) | Corn rhizosphere microbial communities from Kellogg Biological Station, Michigan, USA - KBS C2-4 metaG | ecosystem: Host-associated > Plants > Roots > Rhizosphere > Soil | place: Michigan, USA... | reverse complement strand
TAAAGACGCTGTAGTAATGCTGCCCGTTGGTGTTGATTCTGCAGGGCCGGTTATGAACACCTTGAAAAATCAACTCGCAAACATTGCCGGTGTAAAAAAGGTTTCGCTTTGCTATGCAGCACCTTCATCAGATGATTTCTGGAACAATAATATCCGGTTTGATACACGTACGGAAGATGAGGTTTTTAAAGTAAATATCAAAGCCGCAGATGACCAGTATGTGCCAACATTTGGTTTGCAACTTGTGGCGGGCCGTAATATGTTTTCATCAGACAGTGTTCGTGAAATTCTTATTAATGAAATAGTGGTGAAGAAATTAAATCTTAAATCACCGGCAGAGGCAATCGGCAAAAAAATCTTTTTCAATAATGGAGGTTCATCTGCTACTGTTGTCGGCGTATTAAAAGATTTTCATGATAAATCATTTCATGAAGATATAGATGCCGTATGCATTACCACGCTTGCAGATTTATATCAACAATATGCAGTAAAAATTAATCTGGCAAACATTACATCTATATTGCCTGCCCTGGAAAAAACCTGGAGCAATATACATCCAGACAGGATTTATGAATACGAGTTTCTTGACGATCGTATTGCTGCATTTTACGAAACTGAGAATACGATGCTAAAATTAATTCGTGCATTTTCTCTTATTGCGATTTTTATCGGATGCCTTGGCTTATATGGATTGATTACTTTCATGGTAGCTCAAAAAACAAAAGAGATTGGCATAAGGAAAGTGTTGGGTAGCAGTATTGCTGACATTCTTTGGATTTTTGGAAGAGAGTTTGTCCGGCTGTTAATATTCGCTTGTGTAATTGCATCACCGGTTGCATGGTGGCTGATGAATAACTGGTTACAGGATTTTAAATATCACATAGAAATCAGTGCATGGGTTTTTATACTGGCTATCATCATTACAATAACAATAGCTATGGCAACGATAGGATATCAAAGTATACGTGCAGCTTTAATGAACCCTGTGAAGAGCTTACGAAGCGAATAGCTTCGATACATCAGCTATAGTTAATCCATCCTTGTACAGAGATATCTCTATTTAGATATTCCTTGCAATTTTGCAGAATGAATAGACATTGAATATCATTACGAAGTGACATCGAAAAGTATCCTCTAAATATTAAAAATAGTGTAACAAACTCCGGGCTGACACGTTTTATTCTTGTTTATCGACTAAAAAATTATACAGGACAATTGAATTGTATTTCATTGTCACGGGTTACTATGTGCATAAGGAAATAAAGTGTCTAAAAGTCGTTCGCTGCGAACGTACATTATTGAACATTTTTTTGTATCGAAACCGTACATCTCATATGATTGAATCGGGTTCAATTTATTGATAGTCAGATGATTGAAATTGTGGCATTTCATTGGGAAAGTTAATCATGCTTCGCATGATTAAAAGATAGACTTCCTCTCAACCGGTGTATGTTATGATAAAGAATTACTTCAAAATCGCATGGCGAAACATGCTCAAGGATAGGCAGTTCACTATCCTGAATATAGTAGGCTTATCGGCTGGCATTGCCTGTACATTGCTGATTTTTTTATGGGTGAATGATGAACTGAGTTTTGATAAATTCTTGGCGAACAATGATCGTCTTTATCAACTGGTTGAGCGTTCCAATACGAGTGATGATATCAGCATGTCTGATGGTTCATCCGGTCAGTTGAGCGAAGCCGTTGCGCATGAGATGCCGGAAGTTGAATATGCATCACCTGTTGCACCTCCTTCATGGTTTCATAAGTTTACGCTTTCTGTCAATGACAAGAATATTAAGGCTGGCGGCCAGTATGCCGGCAAAGATTATTTTAATATCTTTTCTTTTCAGCTACTCGATGGAAACAGGAACAACGTGCTTGCAAATAAAAATTCTATTGTTATCTCTGATGAGCTTGCACAGAAACTGTTTGGTACTGCAAATAATATTGTCGGTAAACCAATACGGTTTGAACAGGATACCACTTTTTATGTTTCCGGTGTATTTAAAAAAGCACCTTATCACTCCACACAGCAATTTGACTTTGTATTGTCGTGGGATTACTTTAAAACAATTCAAGACTGGGTCACCTCATGGGACAACATTGGCCCGCAAAATTTTGTGTTATTAAAAAAAGGAGCAGATATTAATGTATTTAATAAAAAGATAGCAGGCATTATTGCTGAACATAGTGGCAATGAAAAACGTATTGCCTTTGCTACAAAGTTTTCTGATGTGTACCTGCGCAACAATTTCAGTGGCAACTCTAAAAGCGGCCGCATTGCATATGTAAAAATGTTTTCACTGATTGCTTTGTTTATTCTTGTGATTGCCTGCATCAATTTTATGAACCTTTCTACGGCCCGTGCTTCAGGGAGAATGAAGGAAGTGGGCATTAAAAAAGTTATTGGTGCCGGCCGTAAGCAATTGATATTTCAGTTTCTGTCAGAATCAGTGCTTCTTACTTTGTTATCTACTCTTTTAGCTGTTTTAATTGTAGCGCTTTTGTTGCCTGCATTCAACAATATCACGGGAAAGGCAATTACATTACACTTTAACCTGCAAATAATCGTTGCTCTTTGGGGTGTTATTCTATTCACAGGATTATTGGCAGGAAGTTATCCTGCATTGTACCTGTCGAAGTTTAAACCACTTGCTGTACTAAAAGGAAAGCTGAACACATCTTTCGCGGAAGTAATATCAAGAAAGGGACTTGTTGTTTTTCAGTTTGCGTTATCATCCATTCTAATTGTGGCTGTGGTTATTATCTACCAGCAAATTCAATTTATACAGAATACAAATCCCGGGTTTAGTAAAGAGAATGTCATACGCATTGATGCCGAAGGCAAAATTGAAGGCAATGAATCAACCTTTATAACGGAGCTTAAGAACATATCAGGCGTTGTTAATGCAAGCTATACGTTCACTAACATGATTGGTCACACATACGGCGATTATGGCTTAAGCTGGCCTGGTAAAGATCCCAATGAAGGGATTTATTTTGAAGTGTTTGGCGGTGGCTACGATTTTATGAAAACAATGGGTATGCACATACTTGAAGGGCGAGGTTTTTCGAGAGAGTTTGCTTCAGATACTTCTAATATTATTTTGAATGAAGCGGCCGTTAAGGTAATGAACCTTAAAAATCCTGTTGGTAAAACAGTTGTGTTGTATAAAAAGCCTGTACAGGTAATTGGTGTGGTGCAGGATTTTCACTTTGAATCGCTGCACCAGGAAGTAAAACCTGTTTATATGTTACTGCAGCCTCATGGTGGTAAGATTGTTGCAAGAATAAGTGCAGCTCATCAAAAAGAAACGATTGCTGCTATTCAACGCCTCTATGAAAATTTTAACCCCGGCTTTCCTTTCACTTTTAATTTTCTTGATGAAGCTTACCAAAGACAATATGATACAGATACAAAAGTTTCTGTGTTGTCAAAATATTTTGCGGGTCTTGCTATTCTTATTTCCTGTCTTGGGTTGTTTGGTCTTGCTGCATTTACGGCACAAAAGAGAAGAAAGGAAATTGGCATTCGCAAGGTGGTTGGTGCTTCTGTAAAGAGTATTGCCTTTATGTTATCCAAAGAATTTTTACGGCTGGTGTTAATTGCTGTTGTTATTGCTTTTCCTGTAGCGTGGTGGGCTATGAATCAATGGCTGCAGGGCTTTGCTTATCGCATACATATTAATGGTGCTGTGTTCCTGCTTGTTGCTGTTTTTGTAATAGCCATTACATTGTTTACGGTAAGCTTTCAATCAGTAAAAGCGGCGCTTACTAACCCTGTAAAGAGTTTAAGAAATGAATAAAGCGGGGGTGAGTGCTGAACGGCAGGTAGCAAGTAGGTGATAAGTCTTTTATAGTCATCATGGCTGAAGTCAGATAAAACTAATATAACAACGAATAAAATTTAAAACATACATCATGAAAACAGTTAAAGGTCTATTGTTTTTTGGCGCTTTACTTATTGCAGGTCTTGCATCTGCCCAGCAAACAGAAACAAGAAAAGTAGCATTATTTAATAAGCTTGAAATCGGGGGCAGTTTTGACGCGGTAATTCGCCAGGGAGATGAAACGTCTGTGAAGATTACAGCAGAAAATGTGGACACAAAAAAAATTCTTACAGAAACAAATGGAAGCACTTTAAGAGTATCGCTTGAAAATGGCAATTACCGCAACACCAGGATAAAGGTTGAAGTAACTTATAAAAGTCTTGATGCTTTAGATAGATCAGGATCTGGAAACCTGAGTTGTGAATCAGATCTTGTATCTGCCGGTGATTTTAATTTAAGCTCAAGCGGTTCTGGCAACATTAGTATCAAAGGAAAAATTAAAGCAGCAGGTGAGGCTAAAATTGTAAGGAGTGGAAGTGGCAATATGTCTGTAGATGGTTTGCAGGCAAATGGCATTCATATGAATTTTTCCGGCTCCGGAAACTTTGATGTAAATGAGGGCAGTGCAAAAACACAAACAATCCGTCTCGCAGGCTCTGGAAATATAAGCGCCTACGGTTTAAAAACTGAAACATGTTCTGTATCTGTATCAGGTTCCGGTGATATTGAAGTATATGTAAGCAATTCGCTGGAAGCAGAAATAACCGGCTCTGGAAATATTGATTATCGTGGAGGAGGGCAAGTTAAAAACATGACCATACATGGGTCTGGAAGAATAGACAAGAAAGGATAAGTAAAATTTCACCTGTGCCAAAAGTGATAAGGCTTCTATTCCACTGGACATGAGACGTCAACATTCTTGAACAACCAATCGACTTTTATGCTAAAGAATTATTTAAAAACTGCATGGAGAAGTTTGTTAAAGAATAAAACTTCTTCTGTCATAAACATAAGTGGACTAGCAGTTGGAATGGCTGTAGCGATTATTATTGGTTTATGGATTTGGGATGAGATTTCTTTTGACAGGAGCAACAAGAATTACAGCCACATTGCCCAGGTAATGCAGAACCAGGATATCAATGGTGAAAGAACTACATGGCGTGGTGTTCCTTATCCATTAGCGGACGCATTGCGTAGTAATTTTAAAGATGACTTTAAATGCGTAACGCTTATCAACTGGGCAAATTCTATTCTATCATACAACAATAAGCCTTTATCTAAAAATGGAATTTATGTAGAGTCAAAGGCGCAGGAAATGCTCGATTTAAAAATGCTGAAAGGGAGCATTAAAGGTCTTGAACAACCTGACGCATTATTTATTTCACGCTCTTTAGCCAAAGCTGTTTTTGGAAATGAAGAGCCCATAAATAAGATTATAACAGTTGAGCAGGTGCCGGCAAAAATAGCCGGTGTTTATGAAGACATGCCAGCTAATTCATCCTTTGCTGATATAAATTTTATAGCTCCATGGCAGCTTAAGCTAACGATTGTGCCAGGGATAAAAACAATGGAAAATCCGTGGGGAAATAATGGCTTCCAGGTGATGGTACAGTTAGTTGATAATACCGATATGAAAACAGTATCAGAAAAAATCAAGTATGTAAAACTGAATAACATTCGTGAACAGGAGAAAATAGCAAAGCCATTACTTTTTCTTCACCCAATGAATAAATGGCATCTCTATTCCGATTTTAAAAACGGCGTAAATGTTGGTGGTAAGATTGAGTTTGTATGGCTGTTTGGAATAATTGGAATATTCGTTCTGTTATTGGCATGCATCAATTTTATGAACCTGTCTACTGCAAGAAGTGAAAAGCGGGCAAGGGAAGTAGGCATACGTAAAGCGGTGGGCTCTTTACGCAGACAGTTGATTGCTCAATTTTTATGTGAGTCTGTAATGGTTGCAGTGCTGGCATCTGTTGTGGCCTTATTAATCGCATATTTATCACTTCCTTTCTTTAATACTATTGCTGATAAACATTTAACCATACCATTTAGTAACTCTTACTTTGTCATACTTGTAGCCGGCTTTGCAATTTTTACAGGCATTATCGCAGGCAGTTACCCGGCATTTTATCTGTCGCATTTTAATCCCGTTAAGGTGTTAAAAGGAACCTTTGCTGTTGGCCGGTTTTCATCGCTTCCCCGTAAAATATTAGTGGTATTGCAATTTAGTGTTTCAATCATACTCATTATCTGCACTATTGTAGTGCTTAAACAAATTCAATTTGCAAAAGAGCGTTCTGTCGGTTATGATCGTAGCGGCTTACTTATGGTATCTATGCACATGTATGATGTACGTGGGCATTTTGAAGCAATTAGAAACGATTTAAAAAACACAGGAGCGATTTTGGAAATAGCGGAATCTGGCAACCCTATCACCGCTGTTTATAATTCAAATGGAGGAATGAATTGGAGAGGAAAAGTGCCGGGCACATCGGTTGACTTTCCCATGAATGCCGTGTCTGTTGATTATGGCAAAACGGTAGGCTGGAAGATTGTGCAAGGCAGAGACTTTTCAAGATCATTTCCATCAGACTCCGCAGCTTTTATTTTGAATGAAAGTGCAGTGAAGTTTATGGGGCTAAAAAATCCGGTAGGAGAGCAGGTTTCATTTGATGATGGAGTTGCCTTCACCGTGGTTGGTGTGGTTAAGGATTTTGTAATGGAATCGCCATACAATCCTGTAAGACCTTCTATGTTCAGAATGGTAAGGAGAAATAATGGCGGCATGCTTAATCTTAAACTAAACCCTGCCATTCCTGTACATGAAGCAGTGCAAAAAACTGAAGCTGTATTTAAAAAATATAACCCCGATCAGCCCTTTGAATACAAATTTGCGGATGAAGAGTATGCCAAAAAATTTAATGATGAAGAACGTATTGGAAACCTGGCCTCTTTGTTTGCAATACTTGCCATATTTATCTCTTGTCTTGGTTTATTTGGCCTTTCTGCTTTTGTTGCGGAGAGCCGCATAAAGGAGATTGGTGTGCGTAAGATATTAGGCGCATCAGTATTTAACATCACTAAATTATTATCACTCGATTTTGTAAAACTGGTGATGATTGCTATAGCTATCGCAACACCTGTTGCATGGTATGCCATGAACAAGTGGCTGCTGAATTACACTTACAGGATAAGTATTGGCTGGATGATATTTTTTGTTGCTGGTTTATCTGCTATTGTGATAGCGTTAATGACTGTAAGTTTTCAATCCATTAAAGCGGCAGTGGCAAACCCTGTAAAGTCGCTTAGGAATGAATAGTCAATCAAATAAACAATTATCGGACGTAAACTCAGTAGTTTAAAACATACCAACAATCATGATAAAGAATTACTTCAAAATAGCAATAAGGCAACTAAGGAAACAGAAGATGTATGCTATAATTAAAATAGGTGGTTTTGCCTTAAGCATTGCGGCCTGCCTGTTGATTGCTTTATACATAAAAGATGAGTTGAGTTATGATAAATCTTTTCCTGATGCTGACCGCATTTACAGGATTACCGGTGAATATAATGACCACGGTAAGCTTGAAACAGGTGCAGACTGGCCGCCACCAATGGCAAAGGCTTTAAGAGAAGATTTTCCTGAGGTGGAAAAGTCTGGACGTTTAATGCCCCATGAATTATTTTATGGCGCAGGTAGTAATGAAATAAGACGTGCTGATAAAATTGAAAACACTTTTGAAGATAAGTTTAGTTATGCCGACCAGGAAATGCTTGATATACTTAAGGTGCGGATGCTCTATGGCGACAGGGCACATGCACTTGCTGAACCTAACACGATGGTAATATCAAAGAGTAAGGCCGATAAATATTTTCCCGGAGAAAATCCTGTTGGCAAGGTGATGATACTGAATGATGATAAAACAAGGCTTTTTAAAATCGGTGGAGTAATGGAGGACTTTCCATCAACATCTCACATACAGTATAATTTCTTGCTAACGATGACTGGCTATGAGCTTTGGAAAGGAGAGCAGACAGGTTGGGGTTCCAGCAATTATTATACTTATGTATTACTAAAGAAAGGAACATCGGCTGCACAACTGCAAAGCAAGCTTCGCCTGTTGATGGATAAATATTACTTGCCGATGTTAAAAGAGGCGGGAGTAAAAGATGCAGATGAAATGGCGAAGAACATAAAGTTTTTAGTACAATCTGTAAAGGATATTCATCTCAAATCATACAATATTGATGATGGATTAACTAAAGGTGATATCCGTTTTGTATGGCTGTTCGGAGCTGTTGCTTGTTTTATATTAATCATAGCCTGTATTAATTTTATTAACCTTGCTACCGCAAAATCTGCCAACCGCGCAAAAGAAGTAGGGCTCAGAAAGGTTGTAGGTTCAAACCGCGTAAGTTTGATAAAGCAATTTCTTACTGAATCAATGTTATACAGCTTTGCATCATTTGTGATTGCTGTTTTAATTGCTGTGCTGTTGTTGCCTTATTTTAATATGCTTTCAGGTAAGTCGCTCAAAATTCCATTCACGGCCTGGTGGCTTGCACCTTTGATGATTGTGTCTGCAATATTTATTGGTGTACTAGCTGGGCTATATCCGTCTTTTTATTTGTCTGCATTTAAACCAATCAATGTGCTCAAAGGCCAGGTAAGCAAGGGCAGTAAAAATGCTGTTTTGAGAAACGGATTGGTTGTTTTTCAATTTACAGCATCTATTATTCTTATTATCGGCACATTGGTTATTTATAAACAAACACATTATATACTTAACAAAAAGACAGGCTTTGATAAAGACCAGGTAATGCTTATACAAGGTACCGGAACGCTTGATAAAAATACTACTGCTTTTAAGAATGACTTGTTGAAAATAGCACAGGTAAAAAGTGTGTCCGTAAGTGATTATCTACCTGTATCAGGTACCAAGCGTGATGGCAATACTTTTTATAAAGAAGGCAAGACAAAAGAAGATATTGGCGTAAGCAGCCAAAAATGGAGAGTTGATTATGACTATATGAAAACAATGGGCATGAAGATTATTGAAGGACGAGGATTCTTAAAAGACATGGCATCAGACTCCGCTGCGGTAATACTTAATAAAACAATGGCTGATAAGCTGGGGCTTAAAAATCCACTTGGGCAGCGCATTACCAATGGCTGGGAAACATTTACTGTTATTGGCGTTATGCAGGATTTTAATTTTGAAACGCTTAAGCAAAGTATTAATCCGCTATGTCTTGTATTGGGTGGGAATACTTCTTCTATCATATCAGTAAAGATTGGGCAGGAAGATGTAAAGAGCACCGTAGCTTCCATTGTATCTGCATGGAAAAACTTCGCTCCCAACCAACCGATACGATATACGTTTATGGATGAAAACTTTGCCAACATGTATGCAGATGTACAGCGCATGGGGCGCATCTTTACAAGCTTCTCTATACTTGCCATCATAATAGCATGTCTCGGTTTGTTTGCACTTTCCGCTTTTATGGCTGAGCAACGCAACAAAGAAATTGGTATAAGAAAAGTGCTTGGCGCCAGTATAAGCAGCATCACTGCAATGCTGTCAAAAGACTTTGTAAAACTTGTACTGATAGCATTGGTGATTGCATCACCAATTGCCTGGTGGGCCATGAACAAATGGCTGCAGGATTTTGCAGACGGTTATCGCATTGCCATTGGATGGTGGATGTTTATGCTGGCAGGCATGCTTGTTATTCTTATTGCATTGTTCACGATCAGTTTTCAGTCAATACGTGCGGCAATGATGAACCCTGTGAAATCGTTAAGGAGTGAATAATGATGGTCAGGAGTAATATTTCTGAATAGTTAGACTATTTAATTCTATATAAATAAAGCTTTTTTATGCTGAAGAATTATCTCAAAATTGCTTTCAGAAATATCATTCGTCATAAAGCGTTTGCATTAATAAATATTGCCGGGCTCGCAATCGGGATGACCTGCAGCATCATCATTCTTTTATGGGTACAGAATGAATTGAGCTATGATCGCTTTCACACAAATGCAAATGAAATCTATCGTCTTGTATGTAATGCAGGCGACTTTAAAGCTGCGGTGAATCCTGCACCTATGCCGCTTGAGTTAAAACAGAAGATACCTGTTGTAAAGAATTATGTGAGAATAACCCAGCCATCAACCAATGTATTTGAAATAGGTAACAGAAAGTTTGAAGAGAAGCACGTCTATTTTGCCGATTCTACTTTTTTGCAGGTGTTTTCTTTTCAATTAATAAAAGGTAATCCGGCAACAGCTATGCAACGAGTAGACGCAGTGCTGCTTACCCAGGCAATGGCAAAAAAATACTTTGGTACTGAAGATGTATTAGGTAAAATACTAAGAAGAGATAACAATACCAACGTAGTGGTAACAGGCGTACTGGCCAATGTTCCTGATAACTCACATTTGCAATTTGATTTTATACTACCTATGTCTTCCATTGCGCAAACAAATGGGAATATAAAAAATAATGTATGGGACAATTTTGATTTTTACAGTTATGTTCAGTTGGATAAAAATTTTGTTGCATCGCCTGCATCGCTGCAACAGTTGAACGCAGAGATAGATAAGTTATATAAAACGCACGTTCCTGAACAAAATCTTAAAGTTAACTTTCAACTTCAGCCTTTAACACGCATTCATCTTCACAGCAATTACCAGGTTGATTTACCTGGTCATGGAAATATTCAATACGTGAATATTTTTTTTATTGTGGCGCTGTTTATACTTGCTGTAGCGTGCATCAATTTTATGAACCTCGCAACGGCAAGGTCAGCAAGGCGCGCAAAAGAAGTTGGTTTGCGTAAGGTGATTGGTGCAGAGCGAAAACAATTGATTGGCCAGTTTCTTGGAGAATCATTATTGATATCTTTTATTGCCTTGCTTGTTGCTATTGGATTGGTGTTTTTATTGCTGCCTCTATTCAGTCATCTTGCTGGCAAAAAACTATCGATTAACATTCTTGATGGAAAATTACTTCTGGGTTTATTAGGCATTGCAATTCTTACCGGGCTTATTTCCGGCAGTTATCCCGCCTTATTTCTTTCAGGTTTTAAACCTATAAAAATTTTGAAGGGTAATATGAAAACAATGGGTGGTAACCTTGTCTTTCGTAATGCACTTGTGGTTTTGCAGTTTGTTGTTTCCATCGTTTTGCTTGCTGGTACGGCTATTGTTTACAGGCAGCTCACCTATATTAAAAGTATGAACCTGGGTTTTGAAAAATCAAACCTGTTGTACATGCCTATGGCTGGTGATATGTGGAACAAACAACAGGCGTTAAAAACAGAACTGAAGCAAAACCCGCTGACAAGTGATTATACAATCACCAATGATATTCCCACTAACCTTACAAGCGGTACAGTAAGTGTATTGTGGGAAGGAAAAGATCCAAAGTCTCAAATTGTATTTCCTACGCTTGACGTTAGTGAAGATTTTTTTGATGTGTTTAAAATGAAAATGGCGGGTGGCCGTAGTTTCTCAACAGATTTTAAAGCAGATTCAGGTAATTACATTATCAATGAAAAAGCTGCACAGGTAATGGGCATGAATAACACCAATGCCGTGGGAAAACCACTTACATTATGGGGTAACAAAGGAACAATTATCGGTGTGGTTAAAAACTTCAATTTTAAACCGGTTCAGCAGGAGATAGAGCCTTTGATTATGCGCCTTAACAGGTATGGCGGTATTGTAGTGGTACGTACTAAACCAGGCGCAACAGAAGCAACAATAAAAGCGCTTGAAAAGATAAGTGTACAGTTGAACCCGTCCTATCCATTCTCTTATAACTTCCTCGACCAGGATCTTGCAAACCTTTATAAGGGCGAGCAACAAATGGGCAACCTGTTTAATGTGTTTGCCATACTCGCCATCTTTATTTCCTGTATGGGATTGTATGGATTGTCTGCATTTATGGCCGAGCAGCGTACTAAAGAAATAGGTGTTCGTAAAGTATTGGGCGCTTCTGTGTTTAATGTTGTTTACCTATTGTCAACAGGCTTTACAAAATTAATATTGATTGCCACTGTTATTGCCATACCTGTAGCATGGTTTGCTATCAACAGTTGGCTCAAAAGCTTTGCTTATAGGGTAAGTGCTGACTGGGTTGTGTTTCTTACCGCCCCTCTTGCAGCACTTGTAATAGCATGGATAACGGTAAGCTATGAATCTGTAAAGGCAGCCATCGCCAATCCTGAAAAGAGTTTGAGGACGGAATGAGAGCTTGAATGGTGAATGGATAATGGTGAATTGTGAGTGGTGAATAGTGAATTGCTAAGGGAGGAATAATAAATCTCGAAGTGTTCAATATTATCTGGTTACCAGTAACCGGCAACCAGCAACCAGTAACAGTTATTTTATGATTAAAAATTATTTTATTGTAGCAATCAGAAACTTCTGGCGTAACAAAGTATTCTCCTTGATTAATGTGCTTGGCTTATCCATTGGTATAAGTGCGGCACTGGTAATTTTTTTAATCGTGCATTATGAATACAGTTACGATCGTTTTGAGAAAGATGGTGACAGAATTTATCGTATTGTGCTTGATGCAAAATTTAATGGCCAGGAAGGTCATAGCAGTGCCGTGCCTGCGCCTTTAAGTAATGCTATACAAAGTGAAATTACGGGTATTGATGAAACGGTACCTGTAATGACTTTCCAGGGAGACGGTACAGCAAAGGTTATAGTGACTAACAATGGGGGCAAGGAAATCGTTTTTAAGAAACAGCCTGATGTGGTGTTTACCAACAGCCAGTATTTTCAATTGTTACCCTTTAAATGGATGACTGGTTCTCAACAAACTTCGTTAAGAGATCCGTTCAAAGTTGTGCTAAGTGAGAGCAGGGCGCAGCTTTATTTTCCAGATGTTGCTGCTGCCGATATTATAGGAAGAAATATTACCTACAATGATATTACAGTAACTGTTTCAGGTATCGTAAAAGACTTGAATGAGCATACCTCTTTCAATGCTGCTGAATTTATTTCTTTTCCTACCATCGAAAAAACAGCTTTGAAGAATCAGTTTATGATGGATGTATGGAATGACTGGATGGCCTATTCTACTTTATACATAAAAATATCCAAAGGCAATACGGCTGCGAATGCTGAGCTCCAGGTAAACAACCTCTTAAAAAAGTATAATAAAGAAGCGCATAAAGATGATAACAACTATATGTCGTTTCATCTGCAACCCTTAAATGATGTACATTTTAACAACACATATAGCGGCTTTGGGCAACGTGTTGCAAACAGAACAACCTTATACGGTTTGCTCGCTATTGCTGCTTTTTTGTTATTGCTTGGTTGTATTAATTTCATTAACCTTACAACAGCACAGGCAACACATCGTGCAAAAGAAATCGGTATTCGTAAAACGATGGGAGGTTCTAAAAGAAGCCTGGTCTTCCAGTTTCTTACGGAGACTTTTCTTATTACAGTTATTGGAACGATTGTTTCCGTTGCATTAACGCCGGTACTGCTTAAGATGTTTGAAAATTTTATTCCGAAGGGATTGAGCTTTGATTTATTTCATCAGCCTTCATTAATGATATTCCTCTTGCTGCTTACTGTTTCGGTGAGTTTTTTATCTGGCATCTATCCCGCATTGATATTGTCTGGCTACAAACCTGTACTGGTGTTGAAAAACCAGGTATTCACCGGCACCGCACAAACACGCAATGCATGGGTGCGTAAAACACTTACTGTATCACAGTTTGTAATAGCGCAATTTTTTGTGATCGCAACAGTAATGATGAGCAGACAGATTAATTACTCTATCAACATGGATATGGGCTTTAATAAAGAAGCCATTGTTTATTTTAATCTGCCACGTGACACGGTTAAAACACATATTCCACAGCTATTAAACGAGATAAAAGTATTGCCCGGAGTAGAACTCGCAAGTTCAGGTTTTCTTGCTCCGGCAGAAGAAGGCGCCGCTTTTGCCAATATCTCTTACAACAACGGCAAAGAAGAATTAAGACCTAATGTTCAGATACGCTGGGGCGATCCAGATTTTATAAAACTATACCAGATTAAAATATTAGCTGGAAGAAATGTTTTGCCCAGTGATACAGTAAAAGAATTGTTGATTAATGAAAGCTACGCGCATGCATTAGGTTTTGTAAAAAGTACTGATGCATTGAATAAACAACTTCAATGGAACCGCAAAACATTGCCTGTTGTGGGCATTATAAAAGACTTTCATGATCAGTCTTCAAAGGCATTGATAAGCCCAGTTGCTTTTGGCGGTGGTAACGGTGGCACTTTCCATGTAAAGTTGAAAGCTAATACGGGTACAACACCATGGAAGACCACTATTGCGGCAATAGAAAAGGCATACAGGCAAATGTATCCTGAAGAAGATTTTAACTACAAATTTCTGGATGAAACAATTGCAAAGTTTTACGAAACGGAACAACATACAGCAAGCCTTTTAACATGGGCAACAGGCCTTTCCATTCTAATCAGTTGCCTTGGTATGCTTGGGCTTGTAATTTATACAACCAACATAAGGGTAAAAGAAATTGGTGTACGTAAAATACTTGGGGCATCAGTAACAAACATTCTTACACTTTTATCAAAGGACTTTGTAAAGCTTGTATTACTTGCATTTTTAATTGCTGCTCCCTTTGCGTGGTGGGCAACCTATAAATGGCTGCAGGATTATGCCTATAAGGTTAGCGTGAGCTGGTGGGTATTTATATTATGCGGGTTGTTTATGATGCTGGTAGCGCTGGTAACATTAAGTATTCAAACAATAAGAGCAGCAATGGCAAAGCCTGTAAATAGTTTGAGGAATGAATAGAGATGAGGCAATGCCAAATGGTCAATGGCTGGTAGTGAATGATGAATAGCGGGTAGGGAATGTCGCAAAATGATCGGAACGATGAAGTGCTTGCGACGCAACAGACGATGCCACGAATTCTGTAGCTGGTATTATAAAAAATATAAACAGTTGTATGTTCAGAAATTTTTTTAAGACAGCATTCCGCAATCTGTGGAAAAATAAAGCTTACAGTGCATTAAACATTACAGGACTGGCAATTGGCATTGCCTGTGCCGGTCTTATTTTTTTATGGGTGGAAGATGAGGTTAAATGGGACAGCAATAATCTTAACAAAGACAGGTTGTATGCGTTGCGTATTAATTTTTCTTATGCCGGAAACACGTTTACCAATTGGTCAACGCCACGGCCGATGGCTGCGCTTATAAAAAAAGAAATACCAGGTATTGCCAATAGCTGTCGCGTATCATCAGAATCACAACACTTCTTGTTTACTATTGGTAATAAATCTGTATATGCTTCGGGTAGTTATGCAGATTCATCCTTATTCAGCATGTTTACTTTGCCTTTTGTACAGGGCAATGCGGCAGATGCGTTTAAGCAATTATTTTCTATTGTACTTACAGAAAAAACCGTTGCAAAATTCTTTCCGGGCAATATGAGTAGAAATGTTATCGGCAGAACGGTACGTATGGATAACAAGCAGGATTATGTGATTACAGGCGTTATAAAAGATTTGCCCCAAAACTCCACCTTACAGTTTGAATGGCTGGTTCCTTACCAGGTAAGCATTGAGAATGAAGATCCGGGTAACAGTGATGCTTACTCATGGAATAGCTATGGACCACTTACTTATGTTGAGTTAAAACCATCTGCAAATCTTGCCAATGTTAATAAGATGCTTTACGATTATATTCATGGAAAAGATGTAACGCAGGCCACTCATTCTTTTCTCTACAATATGAATGACTGGCATCTCTATGATGAATTTGTAAATGGAAAGCAAACTGGTGGAGGGCGTATAGAACAAGTGAAGTTGCTTTCAATTATTGCGTGGATTATTTTATGTATTGCCTGCATCAATTTTATGAATCTTGCAACGGCACGTAGCGGAACACGAGCAAAAGAAGTAGGTGTTCGCAAAGTGCTTGGTGCAGAAAAAAGATCACTGGTGCTTCAGTTTATTGGGGAAGCTTTATGCATGTCTGCAATGGCTGCAATTTTATCGTTGATTATTCTTGGCTTTACATTGCCTGCGTTCAATCTGCTTGTGCAAAAGCAACTGTTGTTGCAGTTGAATAATCCGGTGCATATGGCTGCATTACTCGGTACAACTTTTTTGTGTGGATTAATAGCTGGCAGTTACCCCTCCTTTTATTTATCCTCCTTCAACCCGGCGGGCGTGTTAAAGGGATTAAAGATTAAAACAGGCAGTGCAGCATTTATCCGTAAAGGATTGGTGGTACTACAGTTTACCGTATCAATAATTTTTATTATCAGTACTATTATCATTTACCTGCAGATACAGCATGTTAAAAGCAGGCAGTTGGGTTTCAACAGGGATAACCTTATCGAGATAAACATGCAGCATGATATGTCAGGCGTGTTTCCTGTTATAAAGCAGGAGCTTTTACGAACCGGGCTTATAGAAAACACTGCAATGGCAGGTCACCCGGTTATTTATGCAGGCGACTCAGATGACAGGTTTAACTGGCAGGGAAAATCTGAAGAAAGCAAAGTTTCTATCTGTTTCAGAAATGTAAGCGGAGAGTTTGTTTCCACTGCAGGAATGCAAATTGTTCAAGGGAAAGATTTTAATGCCAACCTGGTTACAGATAATTCCAATGTTATCATTAATCAAACACTGGCAAATCTTATTGATAAAAACAATGCTGTTGGAAAAATTATCAGGTCGCCACGCGGACAGAAAGAAGGGGAATATAAAAATTACACCGTTATTGGTGTGGTGAATGATTATGTTTATGGAAACATGTATGGCAAGGCCCAACCTACTTTGCTTTTTTGTCAACCTCCTGAATATGATTATCTCCTTTACGTTCGCATGAAGCCACAGAAAGATGTATCAAAAGCTTTGTCTGCTATTGAAAGTGTAATGAAGAAAAACAACCCTGCTTATCCCTTCGAATATAAGTTCGTAGATGAACAATTTAATAACATGTTCACCAATGAAACACTGATGAGCAACCTGTCTGTCGTGTTTGCTGTGCTTGCAATCATTATCTCTTGTCTTGGTTTGTTTGGCCTTGCCGCATATACAGCCGAGCAAAGGTTGAAAGAGATTGGTATAAGGAAAGTGTTAGGTGCAAGTGTTGCTGGACTTGCAGGATTATTGTCAAAAGACTTTTTGCAGTTGGTAGGCATTGCCTGCCTTATTGCTTTTCCTGTTGCCTGGTGGATGATGCATAACTGGCTCCAGGGCTATGAATACCGGATACAAATTAGCTGGTGGATATTTTTTGCAGCAGGATTGCTTGCTATCATTATTGCATTGGGAACAGTAAGTTTTCAATCAATAAAAGCAGCACTGGCCAACCCGGTGAAAAGTTTGAGAAGCGAGTAGTGAATGGTCAATGGGTGAGTGGTGAATTGCGAGTGGGGAAACGATAATGAACATGTTGGTTTTCGGGAACCAGTAATTGGTAACAAAATAAACAACCATGTATAAAAATTATCTTGTAACAGCTTTGCGGAACCTGTTGAAGAATAAAACTTTTTCCGCGATTAATATTTTCGGCCTGGCCATTGGCATTGCGGCATTTCTTTTAATTGTTAACTATCTGCGGTTTGAATACAGTTACGACAGCTTCAACAAAAATGAAGACAGGATATACCGTATACCTATGACTGTTGCGGAAAAAGATGGCAAGCCACAAACTTTTGCCTTTACTTATCCTGCGGTAGCGCCTGCCATGAAAAAAGATTTTCCGGAAGTGGAAGAGGTTGTACGGTTTAGGAAGGTGTGGGGCGTAGTAAGTCATGGGGATAAAAAAATTATAGAGAACGGTCGCATCTTTTATGTAGATCCTTCAGTATTTAAAATCTTTTCTTTCAGTTTTGAAAAGGGTTCTCCAGCCACGGCTTTCACGCAGTTAAATGATGCTGTAATTACACATGCAACGTCAAAAAAATATTTCGGTAATGAAAATGCTATTGGTAAAACACTGCATTATAACAATGAAGATTTTATAGTAAAGGCGGTATTGAATGATGTGCCAGCCAATTCTCACATCCAGTTTAATATACTGCTCAACTATAACAAATATATACAGCTTACCAATGGTGAATCTAATACAAGCTGGGGCTGGAGTGATTTTTATACGTACTGCCTGCTGAAAAAAGAAACAAGCGCTAAAACACTGCAGTCAAAGATGCCTGCCTTTGCACAACGCTATATGGGCGATGCAATGAAAAAAGATGGCTTTGTTGTTTCTCTCCGGTTACAGCCTTTGAAAGATATTCATGCCCGGTCTGAGTATGACTATGAGCTTGATGGCAACGGTAATTTTTATTACCTCAAATACCTTGGCCTGGCGGCGTTGTTCATCTTGTTTATTGCGCTGATAAATTATATAAACCTTTCTACTGCACGTTCACTGGAGCGCTCAAAAGAAGTGGGCGTAAGAAAAGTTGTCGGGGCAACAAGGCTGCAATTGATAAGACAATTTCTTGCAGAAAGTTTCTTCATGAATGTGCTTGGTATTTTAACGGGCTTCTTCATTTTTAAAATAACACTTGGCGCATTCTCCCAATTAATTGGCGTTAATGTAACAGACCTTCAAACATCCAATTTTAATTTCTGGATAATGTTATGTGGTGTTTTCCTGTTGGGTACTTTGCTTGCCGGTTTTTATCCTGCATTTGTGTTGTCTTCTTTTCAGCCGGTAAAAACATTAAAGCCTGTTGCTGATTTTGCAGGGCTTAAACAAAGCAGCAATATCCTGAGAAAATCACTGGTGGTATTGCAGTTTTGTGCTGCGATTGTTTTAATTGGTGGCGCAATTGGTTTTTACAGGCAGCTCAGGTTTATGAGCAATAGAAACCTTGGTGTTGATATAAAACAAACATTGGTTTTGCAGCAAACAAATAATCTTGACAGCAGTAAAAGAAACACTGTTGAAGCTGTTATTAATGATCTGCGGCATCTTGCGGGTGTTGAAGCTGTT
>Ga0105237_10003425_pt1 | contig 18844 bp, 18 predicted proteins | sample KBSC24metaG_FD_81520 | JGI IMG/M metagenome (GOLD analysis project Ga0105237, IMG submission 81520) | Corn rhizosphere microbial communities from Kellogg Biological Station, Michigan, USA - KBS C2-4 metaG | ecosystem: Host-associated > Plants > Roots > Rhizosphere > Soil | place: Michigan, USA... | reverse complement strand
CCCGGCAGCGGCGCCTCGCCGCGCAGCTCGCGCAGCACCGCTTCGGCAGGCGCTACGAATTCCGGCTTCCGGTTGGCCACGACCATGATCGTAGCCGGCCCGGGCTGGTCCTTGGCCGGATTGAATTCAGCCTTCTCGCGGTTGCTGCCAGCGTAGCTTTCTTTGGAGGAGTTGATGATCGGCCTTACCGAAACACCGGGCACGGGCTGCGGCGTCGGCGACAACGAGCGCGCACCCGGGAAGAAAGCGAGCGGCAGGTCCCGTGTGATTTCGTGTCTGTTGTAGTCGGTCACAGCGGGGGCGGACACGTCGGTCCAGAAGTGGCTGGCCGAATCGATCACCATCGTGTCGTCCAGCACTACGCCAAACTCCTCGACGATCGGTTCGAGCCCGGTCCGGATGAACGGGTCGAGCATGAACAACGCATTGCCGCCGTCGGCCAAGTAGCGGTCGATAGCCTGTACTTCGTCCGGGAGCAGCGCTGTTCTCGGTCCTGCGACGATCAGGATGTTGCACTTGGAAAGCGAGTCGTCCGCCTTCATCAGCAGCAGTTTCTTGACCGAGTAGTTCATCGTCTCCAGGCCGTGGCGCGCCTTCGCGATGCCGTGTCGCTCGTGCAGAATGGTCTGCGCGCCGAGCCCGTGCGAATGTCCGCCTCCGCCTTCGGTGTGGTCGTGGGACTCGAGGCTGAACGGGTCGGGCTCGCCGTGGCCGTCCAGGAAGCAGGCCAATTGCTGCACGCCGAGCGAAATGCGCAGGATGGCGTTGGCGATGTCCGTTTCGCTCGGGCCGCTGATTTGCAGACGTCGCCCCTCGCTTTCGATGATCGCGGTGCCGGCGAATTCCACCCCTCGCATCCGGGCCTGGGCCGGATTGAGCATGGGATCGTAGAACTCGAGCGTGACTTTGCCGTTCGAGTTGGCGGCGAACAGCTGATAGAGCTCGACCGTTTCCCGCATCATGGGGTCGTGGAAGAACGTCACGTGCACCGGCTTTTGCAGCCGCTTGAGCATTTGCTTGGTTGGGTCGGACAATGAGTACAGCCCGGCCGTCGTCATGTCGACGCGCACGGGAAAGAGGATGGAAAGGTAGGCGAGTGCTACCAACACTCCGATCACGCCCAAGGTGTACAGCCCAATTTCACCGCGCCGCTGCCGGACCATCGCGCCGAGCTCGGTGCGCAGCGAATAGACGCCCCACGCGATCAGTGCGAGGCCTGACAGGCCAACCAAGACAGGCCATGTGGTGCTGTCCGTGCCGATCGCACGGATCGAACCAGCTGTCGCGAGCAGCGCGACGCCCGCGAGCAAAACCAGAACTGAACGGAACGAGCGCTCCATTCTAGCGTCCTATCCCGGCAATTCGTGGCCGAAAACCGGACGAGAATCGGCGCCATGCGGTGTTGCGCATCCTCGCCAGGTGTGCAACCCGGCTGCGGTTCGCGCCTTGCCTGTCGCCGATTTCGCCGGTTTTCCAGCCGACTCTGGTGTGCGAGGAGCTCAGTTCGAACATGCGTACGAGAGGGTTGAGCTTATCCCACGAATCAATGGGACAGGACACTAGCGCCGCCACTGCAAATAGCTGACGTTCAAAGTCAGGGCGATGGCGCTCACCACCAGGTAGAACGTCACCGCTTCACTACGTATCAGGCCGCGCACGAAATCGCCGAAATGTTGCGCGAACGAGAGATAGCCGAACAGGCCGCGCAGAATGTAGTCGCTCTGAAAGCTCTGCAGGTGGCCGACGAACCAGAAACCAAGCAGGACCGGCACGGTAATCAGCGCGGCGATGATCTGGTTCTGCACCAGCGAAGAGAAGAACTGACCGACGGCGAGGCACGCCAAACCGAGCAGCAGGAAGCCGATGTAGCCCGACAGGATCGTCTTCGTCTCCGGGTTGCCATAGAGATAGAGCGGGATCAAGTTGATTGCCGTGGCGCCCGTCATCAGCAGCAGAATCGTCGCCGCGCCGAGGTACTTGCCGAGCACGATCTGCCAGGGTTTGAGCGGCAGGGTCATCAGCAGCTCGATGGTGCGCCCGGTATGTTCGCCGGAGAATAGCCGCATCGTGATGACCGGGATGAGTATCAGCAGAAGGGTCCCCATGTTCTGGAACGTCTCGTCCATCGTGCCGATGCCGGTCATGAAGATGTTGTAGAGAAAAAAGTAACCGGTGCCGAGCAGGAACACCGACACCACGAAGTAGGCGATCGGAGAGCGGAAGTACGTCTGCACTTCCTTGCGGTAGATGGCAAGCGTACCGTTCATGCGGGCTTTCCTTCGGTCGTGTCGCCGATGTAGCGCAGGAAAATGTTTTCGAGCGTAGGTTGCTGGCGTTCCAGCCTGTGCAGATCCCAGCGGCTGGCGACCGCACGCGCGATGCGTGCTTCGACGCCTTCCCGGGCATCCACCTGACATTCAGCCGTTTGTAAAGTGTGGCCGCCAGCCATCGAGTGCACGATCGCGGCCCGGACACCGTCGATCGCAAGCAAGGCGTCGCGCAGGGCCTCGGCCGGCGCCGTGACTTCTAGACGCACGCTGTTCGCTTGTTCCGAAGCTTTTTGCAGGCTGGCAGGCGAATCGATCGCGAGTAGCCGACCTTGATTGATGATCGCTACGCGCTGGCAGATCAGAGTTACCTCCGGGAGGATGTGGGTGCTCAGCAATACGGCGTGATTCTCGCCGAATGCGCGGATCACCTCGCGCGCCTCCTGGATCTGTCCCGGGTCCAGCCCCGCGGTAGGCTCGTCAAGCAGCAGCACTTCCGGCTTGCCGAGCAGCGCCTGGGCAAGGCCGACGCGCTGGCGGTAGCCCTTCGAGAGCTTGTAGATCTCGCGCCGCACGACGCTCTCCAACCGGCACGCTCTGATGACGCGGTCCAGGTCGCGCGGGATCTCGCGTGAGGGGACGCCTTTCGCCTGCGCGACGAATCGCAGGTAGCCGGAGACGTCGAGCACGTCGTAGAGCGGTGGTTGCTCGGGCAGATAGCCGAGCTTGCGCGCAGCGTCCTCGTTCTGCGTCGCCATGTCGAAGCCCGCGACAATCACGCGTCCCGAGGTGGCCGTCGTATATCCGGCGATCATCCTCATGGTCGTAGTCTTGCCGGCCCCGTTCGGCCCGAGGAAACCTACGATCTCGCCCTTGCCAACAGTGAACGAGACGTCGTGGATGATGGTTCTCGAGCCATATCGCTTCGAGACCGATTCGAGTGCGATCATGTGAACTGCTAAGGGATTTCTTGCGCGGACAAATGAAGAACCCCCCACGAGGGGGGGCTCTCCAGACTCAGAACAACCTTAGGGGCTTACTTATACCACTTGTTGCCCTTGGCGGCGAACTGGTCCTGGTCGTGCGCCATGAAGATTTGTGCGCCTTCGATGTCGCGCATGAACTTCAGGCGGTTGAGCGAGTTGGTGTAATCCTGCACGCTGTAGTTCAGGCCTGCCGGATAGCCGTCGAGATTTTCCTGCATCCAAACGGCGTCTTGCGAAATGATAATCGTGCCGTTGTTGGCGGTCTTCACTTTGGCCGACTGGTGGCCCAGGGTGTGACCTGGGGTTTGCAGAATTATGATGCTGCCATCACCGAACAGGTCGTAGTCGCCGGTGAGCTCCAGGTAGTTGAACTCACGCGCAGCCATCAGGTCGGCCATAACGAACGTGCCGGGAGTGCTGCGGCCCTGGAATTTCTCCGGCCACCAGCCCTGGTACAGCTCTTTCTTCTGCAGGACGTGGATGGCGTTGGGGAACATCGCGATGTTGCCGACGTGATCCAAGTGGGTGTGCGACGTGATCACGACCTTGACCTTGTCCGCAGAGAACCCGACCTTCTTCAACTGCTCGTCGATTACGTCCGAACGCTTCTGGTTGGGCTTCAGGAAGTCGCAGAGGCCGGCCGCCCAGTAGCTCTTGCAGTTGCCGTCGGATACGGCGACGTTGTTTCCGGTATCAAACACTACCAGGCCCTTGGGATGGTCGATGATCCACATGCTGACGGGGATGGTGACGTCGCGCTGCTTTTCTTTGGGGACCGTGGGGATCAGTCCGGTGATCGGGAACGGCCCAAACATTCCGCTGGTTGTCCAGTAGATGCCTTTGACCGTCTGCGCCGACGCTAGGGCCGAGCCGGCCAGCATTGCCACGCCCACCAAAGTGGCGGCAATCCCTGCTTTCTTCATGATTAATTTCTCCTCACTGAGATTGGTCTTGGTGCACTCACGTGCACGGCTTCTTCGTTGTCTGAGCCTGCAAGATTGTGATTAGCCACCCCTGTCTGGCTCGGGATTTCCTATGTCTTCCCGGACAACACCGCTACTGTCATGCGCTTGCTGGTTGACGAACTCGAATTTGGCCCGACCCCGATTGCGGCGACCTAACGAAGCCGCCGCTCGCAAGGATATGGTAAGGAATGCCCGCTTGTAAAGCCGCCCAAAACCGAAATTAGTCAGAGAAATCATCAGTATGTATGAACAAATTACAGACTGTAAGAAGACCGGGGAGATTAGGAAAACCGAAGCCGGTTCCGGGGCCGCCAGGCGCCATCCGATGGCTTGCTCGGCCGAGGCGTCCCGTGGTATAAAGCCGCCTCTTCAAAAGAGCTAGTTACGGAGTGTAGGCATGGCCCGCGTATGTGAAGTCACCGGCAAGAAGCCACTCAGGGGAAATCACGTTTCCCACGCCAATAACAAGACGCTCCGTCGCTTCCTGCCCAATCTGCAGTCGCGCCGTTTCTGGGTCGAAAGCGAGAACCGGTGGGTACGCTTGCGCGTGAGTCAGGCAGGCTTGCGGGTCATCGACAAGAAAGGCATCGACGTGGTGTTGGCCGACTTGCGCAACCAAGGCGTCAAGGTTTGAAGCAGCCGTTGTAGGAGGAATTCACGATGCGAGAAAAGATCAAGATGGAATCGAGCGCCGGTACCGGCCACTTCTACACCACGACCAAGAACAAGCGCACTAAGCCGGACAAGATGGAATTGATGAAATTCGACCCGGTGGCGCGCAAGCACGTCATCTACAAAGAGACGAAGCTGAAGTAGGGATGAGGGACTCGGGGCGACGGAAGACCGCACATTGATCCGTGCCTCCGAATGAAAAAAGGGCCTGCGTAAATCGCAGGCCCTTTTGCTTTGGCGGTGGGTACGGGGTGTAGTCGCGTTCTCTCGTCCCCAAACCCCTACGCGGATGCGTATCGGCGCAACGTGCGCGAGAAGGCCTCCAACTGCGCAATGCCGCTTTTCTCGGCACGGTGACACCAGTCTTCGAGCTGATGCACCAGCTGTTCCTTGGACGCCGTGGAGCGAGCCCAGACCGCGGACAACTCCTGGCGCATTGCATATACGGTCGAGAGCACCTTGCTCGTGCTGAGCACTTCTTCCAGATGGGCACGCTCATGTGCCTGCAACTGCTTGGCATCGCGTTGCAGCCAGCGCTTGAACATGCGCGTGTCGACCGCGTGGCCGCGCGCTTTGAGGCGCCCCACTTCCTCGGCCATTGTCGTCTTGAGCGTGCGCGCAAAACGCTGCACCACGTCGTAACGATGCGTGATCACGGCCTGCAGCGTGTGCAGATCGCAGCGCGCCTTGTCCATCTCGAACCGGATCTTCGGTGCGAGCTTCTTGACCTGAGCGAGTCCGAGCATCTCCATCGTACGTATGTACATCCAGCCGATGTCGAACTCGAACCATTTGCTCGACAGGCGGGCAGACGACGCGTACGCGTGATGATTGTTATGCAACTCTTCGCCACCGATCAGAATGCCCCACGGGATGATGTTGGTGCTCGCATCTTCGGGCTGGAAGTTGCGATAGCCCGTGTGATGGCCCAGTCCGTTGATCACGCCGGCAGCGAAAATCGGAATCCACGCCATCTGAACCGCCCAGATCGCGAGCCCCGCGAAGCCGAACAGCACGAGGTTGATCACCATCATGATGGCGATGCCGAGCACGCTGTGGCGCGAATAGATGTTGCGCTCCATCCAGTCGTCCGGCGTGCCGTGCCCGTATTTCGCCAGCGTTTCAGCATCCTGTGATCCGATGCGATACAGCTCGGCACCTTCGGTCAGCACTTTCTTTAGGCCGAAGATCTGCGGGCTGTGCGGGTCCTCCGCGGTCTCGCATTTCGCGTGGTGCTTGCGGTGTACCGCAGCCCACTCCTTGGTCACCATGCCGGTGGTGAGCCAGAGCCAGAAGCGGAAGAAATGACTGACCGCCGGATGCAGCTCCAGTGCGCGATGCGCCTGATAGCGGTGCAGATAGATCGTGACGCCAGCGATGGTGATGTGGGTCAGCCCCAGCGCCACCAGCACATAGCCCCACCACGGCAATTGAATCAGACCACCCAGCAGTTCGAATAGGAAATTCATATTCCCTTTAAGCAGTTAGCGATTCGCAACCCACCCGCATTGTACAGTAACGCAGGCCCCGAAGCAGGTAATTTCGGCCAGTGGCAAGAAATGTCCGGGCGGGCTCTACCATATGCCGCCGGAGCTCGAACATTTCAACCACGCTGGCCGGCTATTTCGCACGCAAAACCGGTGCCGGATTCACTTGGCTTCGTCGGTCTGCGGATAGTTGAGGATGCGGATCTCGCGCTGCGGGTACGGTATCTGAATTCCACTCGCGTTGAAGCTCTTCCACAGTGACCGATAAATATCTGACTGCAGGTTGCCTTTTCCGGCCTCCGGATCGAGGATCCACATGTAGAGCGCCAGGTCGATACCGTTGTCGCCGAACCCCTTGAGGACAGCAGCCGGCGCGGGGTTACTCAAAACGCGCGGATGATCTCTGGCGGCCTCGAGCATCAGCGCCAGAGCGCGATCGACATCGCTCTGGTACGTCACCTGCAGCGTCACATCGACGCGCACCCGGCGATCGGAATACGAATGATTGACGACCACGGTCGTGGTGACCGTTTCGTTCGGAATCAGCGCTTCGGTGCCATCCAATCCCTTCACGACCAGATAGCGGGCGGTGAGCTTGGTCACCTCGCCGTAGTGGCCGTCGATCGTGACCAGTGCGCCCAGGCTGACCGAGCGGTCGAGCAGGATGGCGAACCCGGACAGATAGTTGGCTGCGATCTTCTGCAGGCCGAAGCCGATACCGACGCCGAGAGCTCCACTGAAGACGGACAGCACCGTGACATCGATACCCACGGCCGGCAATGCGATCATGATCGCGGCGATGACCAGCAGGGTCTTCGTGAGCTTCGACAGCACGACGCGCAGGTTCGGGTCGACCCCGCGCGCAGCCATCAGCCGTGCCTCGATCGTCCGGCCCAGCCATACGGCAATGACCACCGTGATGGCCACCGCCAGCAGCCCCTGCAGGACGTTGAGCACGGACACACGCTGCTTGCCCACATAGAACGCAATGCTGTCGAGCAGGCTTCGGATCTCCGGCAGTAACCCGCTGATATGCAGCGCCAGACTGGTCCATATCGTCCACGCCATGGCCCGTTCCCAATAGCGCAACGGACCGCTCGGACCGAAGGCGTGACGCAAAACGTATACGACTACGCGCACCAGCATCAGCGAGAACAGCAGCGGCACCGCGAGATTGAGCAGGTGCACGCTCATCTGGAAGCGCTGGAGGATGAGGCGGCCGATCATCACGAAGATCACCGCCGCTAGCGGAAAGACGATGCGGCTCACTCCGCCCACGCTGATCTTCATCGTCGCGTCGGGATCGCCGAAGGGAGCGCTCAGCATGCGGACGCGCAGCCAGCGCTGAATCCACCAGGCGAGACCGAGCCCTGCAACGAGCACGCCCACCTCCCACAGCACGTTGGCATTCTGCTGCTCGGCGAGCAGATCGACGATCAGGCTGTGGAATTCGGTTTCGACTCTCTTCGTGCCCGGGTCCATGTTGGAAAGTCTCAGGGGCCGGTGATCACTGAATCTACACACGCCTCGCTACGCAGCGGAACCAGGTTCCCGGCGTGCAGACAGGCCGCGAAAGTATAGTTGCAGCCGGGCGTGATGACGACTGCTGTCGTGGAGCACGCCGCGCTTGTCATTCAGCTCTAACTTCCCGCCTGACGCTCCAGAACAGCGGCAAAAAAGCCATCCATACCGTGCGAATGCGGAAACACGCGGAAGTACTGGCCGGTGTCGAGCGCAATGCCCTGACGTTTCAGAATCTCGCCACAGTGCGCCAGCCGGAATCTCGGATCGGCTCCCAGAAACGCGTCGACAATGGCCTCGTTCTCATCGGACAGGAGGCTGCAAGTAGCGTAGACCAGGCGTCCGCCGGGTTTGACCAGCCGTGCCGCGCCGGCCAGTATGGCGCGCTGCTTGACCGTCATCTCGGCGACGCTGCCCGGGTGCTGGCGCCACTTGAGGTCGGGATTGCGGCGCAGCGTGCCCAGGCCGCTGCAGGGCGCATCCACGAGAACGCGATCGATCTTGGCTGCGAGTCGCTTCACGCGCGCATCGGATTCGCCGCTGATCAGTTGTGGATGTACATTCGACAGGCCCGAGCGCCTCAGACGCGGCTTGAGGTTGGCCAGACGCTTGTCGGCGGTGTCGAATGCGTACAGCCGTCCCTCCGAGCTCATCAACGCACCGAGGGCCAGCGTCTTGCCGCCCGCGCCAGCGCAGAAATCCACCACCATCTCGCGGCGCCGGGGCGCGACCAGATAAGTCAGCAGCTGACTGCCTTCGTCCTGCACCTCGACCTTGCCGCTCAAGAAGAGCGAATGATGCTGAAGCGCCGGTTTGTTCTCGAGGCGTACACCGGTCGGCGAGTAAGGTGTAGGTTCGGCGCGAATGCCATCGTGCTCGAGCGCGGTCAACACCTCGCCGCGCGTGGCGAGCTGCGTGTTGACCCGCAGGTCGAGCGGGGCGGGTTGCAACAGTCCACGCGCGAGCTGTTCCAGCTCGGCCGGCGCGTGCTCGCGTCCGAGCCGCTCATAGAGCCAGTCGGGGAGGCTCAGGCGCACGGCCGGAGGAAGCTGCGCCTGATCCACGCTGCGCGCATGCGACAGCCACGCCTCGTCGCCGGATGCGAGCAGCGGAGCCAGCTCGCGCACGCTGAAGCCGACTTGAAGAGCCAGCGCGGCCAGTGCGAGCCGCCGCGGTTGCGGCTCGCCGCTGAGCTGCTCGAGCAGGCGCAGGTGGCGAAGCACCGTGAAGACGAGCTCGGCCACGAAGGCCCGATCGTTTTGTCCGAGCTCGTGGTGATCCCGAAAAAATGTCTTCAGCGCGGCATCGGCGGGACGCGTGAGGCCGAGCACGACCTGCAGCGCTGCGACCGCCGCGTCGAGGCGGCCGCGCGTGGGCTCCATCACGGCTTGGCCGTGGAATCGATGCTGTCGACAAGCGAATCGAAAGCGGTGCCGTCCTTCTCGGTGGCGCGGATACGCACCGGCAGATAGTGCCGATCGACCGCCAGCCACACGTCGAAGCCGCGCTTGTCGTCCGGGTCCTGGACTTTCTTCACGTGCAGCGTCTGGATGTCGCCGAGCGGCGTGGAGAGCTTCTCGCGTCCGAGAATGTTGTAGCGGTACTCGGTTACGCGGCGCCCATCGGTCACGTGGACCTTGAGGTCGTTGCCATCGGGCGGCGAGAACGCGAAGTTCCACGCGAAGCTCGTAACGTCCCAGGTATCGGGCGGAAACGGCGCTGTCTTCTTCGTATCGCCGTCCGTGAGCTCGACTTGTCCGGTGGCCCAGTCGAAGGTCGCGCTGCGCTTCATCTGGCCGTTGCGCAGCTCGATGAAGCTGTGCGGCCGCAGCTCGTTGGCGGAGATCGTGCCCTTGGCTTCGCGCCGGATGTTGAGCGGGTAGAGCGCGGCCGCGACGCCGGTCGTCTTGGACTCGCTCACGATCGAGTAGGTCTTGGCGTCGTGCTGAAACACATCCAAGCCCTCGCCGACCTTCATCGACGCGATGGACACGCGGTACTTGATCTGGACGCGGTTGGGAACGCCGGCATCGGCGGCGTGCAGCGACGCGCTAGTCGCGAGCAGGAGAACAATCAGGATCGTACGGATCATGCTGTCAATGGGGAACTGATGGGATCGGGATAGTGGCACTCGCCGGCCAGGCGCACCTGGTTGCCCGTCAGTCGCAGGCGTCCGTCGAGAAACCAGCCTGCGGCTCGCGGCAACACGCGGTGCTCCTGTTCGAGCACGCGCGCGGCCAGCGTCTGCTCGGTATCTTGCGGTAGAACCGGGACCGCAGCCTGCACGATGATCGGTCCGCTGTCGAGATCGGGCGTCACGAAATGCACTGTGCAGCCGTGGATCTTCACGCCATCCTGAAGAGCGCGCCGATGGGTATCGACGCCCTGATACGCGGGCAGCAGAGATGGGTGGATGTTGATCACCTTGCCCTCGAAATGCGCGAGAAAAACTGGCGTCAGGATGCGCATGAAGCCCGCGAGAATGACGAGGTGCGGATCGTACTCGTCGATCGCATCCATCAGCGCAAGATCGAACGCGCCGCGGTCGGCAAAGTCGCGATGGTGCACGACACGTGTCGGCACACCTAGACTGCGCGCGATCTCGAGCCCCTTGGCGCTGGGCTCATTGCTGATCACGGCACTCGCCTCGGCTGGCAGCTGCGCCTCGAGCAACGCCTGCATGTTGCTGCCGCGGCCTGATATCAGGATCACTAGGCGCTTCATGTCGTTGCTCATGCGATCAACGTTTGCGCCTCGCCCGCGCGACGAGCGCGGATCTGGCCGATCCGGTAGACGGTTTCGCCCGCGCCGCGCAGGAGCTGTGTCGCCTGCTCGGCCTGGCTTGCAGCCACCACTGCGATCATTCCAATGCCGCAGTTGAACACGCGGAACATCTCCTGATCCGCCACGTTGCCTTGCTCCTGGAGCCACGCAAACAGCGCCGGCCGCGGCCAGGCATTGCGATCCAGCTCGGCCGTCACGCCATCGGGCAATATGCGCGGGACGTTCTCCAGCAGGCCGCCGCCGGTGATATGAGCAAGTCCTTTGACGTCGACCTGCTGCATGAGGGCCAGCACCGGCTTCACATAGATGCGCGTCGGGGCGAGGATCACGTCGCTCAGCGGGCGGCCGTGGAAGTCGGCCGCCAGGTCAACGGCGCTGCGTTCGAGAATGCGGCGAATCAGCGAGTAGCCGTTGGAGTGCGCGCCGCTCGACGCGAGCCCGAGCACGACATCGCCGGCCGCGATACGGCTGCCGTCGAGTATGCGGTCCTTCTCCACGACGCCAACGGCGAACCCGGCGAGATCGTACTCTCCGGCCGGATACATGCCGGGCATCTCGGCTGTCTCGCCGCCGATCAGCGCGCAGCCCGCCTGCTCACAGCCGGTTGCGATACCTTTGATTACCACCGTCGCCGTCGCCACGTCGAGATGGCCGCACGCGTAGTAGTCGAGGAAGAACAACGGCTCGGCGCCTTGCACCAGCACGTCATTGACGCTCATCGCCACCAGGTCGATGCCGATCGTGTCATGACGGCCGAGCTCGAACGCGAGCTTGAGCTTGGTGCCGACGCCGTCGGTGCCCGAGACGAGCACCGGATTGCGATAGCGCTTGGGCACTTCGAACAACGCGCCGAAGCCGCCGATACCGGCCAGCACGCCGTCGCGCAGCGTACGTCGCGCGATCGGCTTGATGTTCTCCACCAGCTGGTCGCCGGCGTCGATGTCGACGCCGGCGTCGCGATAAGACAGGCCGGCGTCGGCGGGCGGCTTGGATCTGGATGGAGGCTCGCGTGTCATGAGGGCGGAATGAAGGGCGTGACGGTAGCGGGAACGATCTAGGTTAAGATGCCGCGACCACGCTTGTCTGCCGTGTGGTGGGCGTTTCGCACCGCTCGCGAATTCTACCCGAAAAGACTCCCTCCTCATGCTCCGCGACACCCAGCGCTACGCGATGTACTTCGTCGCATTGCTCGTCATTGCCGGGCTCGCGTGGCTGCTCGGTCCCGTGCTCTCGCCGTTCGTCGGCGCGGCGATTTTCGCTTACATGTGTGTGCCTCTGGTCGACCGGCTCGCGCGCCGCAAGGTGCCGCGCACAGTGGCAGTCGTCATCGTCATGCTTCTCGGCGGACTGATCCTGGTGGCGTTGGTCCTGGTTCTGGTGCCGCTGATCGAGCAGCAGGTGCGTGCGATCGCTGCCGAACTGCCGGCCTTTTCCGACTGGGTGCATGGGCAGGCGTTGCCCTGGCTGGCTACTCACCTCGGCATACGCATCGATTTCAGCCCGTCCCATCTGCAGGAAAAGATCGGGCCGCTGCTGCAAAGCGGAGGCGATCTCGTGCGAAGCGCGGTGCCGTCGATTACCTCGGGTGGCATTGCGGTGTTGGGATTCCTGGGCTCGCTGGCCTTGTTTCCGGTGGTCCTGTTCTATTTTCTGCGCGACTGGAACCGGATGCTGGCGACGACCGCCGACTTGCTGCCGCGGCGCCTGCTGGCCGAGTTGAGCGACATCGCCCGCGAAGTGGACCAGGTGCTCGGCGAGTTCTTGCGCGGGCAGTTGCTGGTGATGTTGAGTCTCGCCGTGTACTACACGCTCGCGCTGTGGGCCGTTGGACTGGATTCCGCGCTGTCCATCGGCTTGGTCACCGGCCTGCTCGCTTTCGTGCCTTACCTCGGCTTCTCTCTCGGCGTCGTCCTGGCGAGCGTTGTCGGGCTGATCCAGTTCCAGAGCGCACTGAACCTGCTGCCGATCTGTGCTGTGTTCGTCGTCGGTCAATTGCTCGAGAGCTATGTTCTGACGCCGTGGCTGGTCGGAGAGCGGGTCGGGCTGCACCCGGTGTGGGTCATCTTCGCCATCCTCGCGTTCGGTCACCTGCTCGGCTTCGTCGGCGTATTGCTGGCCGTGCCGCTCGCGGCCATCTTCCTGGTGCTGTTGCGACATCTCAAGCGCAAGTACCTGGACAGCGGCCTGTACAGAGAGTAGGCCGCGCATGAAGCAGCTCGTGCTCGACCTGTCGCGGCCACCCGCGCCGACGCTCGAGAATTTCGCGCCGGCCAGCAATGCCGGGGCGCTGGCGGTGCTGCGCGCCTGGCTCGCCGAAACGCTGGACGAGCGCTGCGTGTATCTGTGCGGTCCGTCCGGCAGCGGCAAGAGCCATCTTTTGCGCGCGCTTACGCAGGCGTTGCAGGAGGCCGGCCGCAGCGTGGCTCAAGTCGGGGATAGCGATCTCGAAACACTCGAGAGCGGCGCTATGCTGCCGTCGGTCGTCGTGATAGATGACGTGCAGCACCTGTCCCCTGCGGGCCAGGCTGCACTCTTCCGCCTGTTCCACCGCCTGCGTGACGATGACGTGCGCCTGCTGGTCGCCGGCGATGTGCCGCCCGCAGGCCTCGCTGTGCGCGACGATGCAAGGACGCGTCTTGCTGCGGGACTGGTTCTGCAATTGCGCTTGCTGAGCGACGAGGAGAAGGTCGAGGCATTGCGCAGTCATGCTGCCGGACGCGGCTTCGCGCTTTCGCCCGAGATGAGCGACTATCTGCTGCATCACGGTCGGCGCGACCTGCCGTCGCTGCTCGCCGTGCTCGATGCGCTCGATCGATATTCGCTGCAGACCAAACGCCAGATCACTTTACCGCTGTTGCGTGAAGTGTTGCAGCAAGCGCAAGGCCCGCAGACATAGCTCGGCGCGCTCCGTTTGCACCACGGTGGAGCCGAACCGAGCGTGTTATCGGAGCATCGACGGCACGGTTTTTCTCATGTCGATGCGTTATACTCGATATAGATTCTTGCCCTCCCGATCAATTCCGCTGCCCTTTTCGCTCCGCGCCGTAACGCTGCTTCTGCGCCTCATGCGCCTCGCATTGTTCGACCTCGATAACACGTTGCTCGCTGGCGACAGCGATTTCGAGTGGGCTCAATTCCTGATCCACAAAGGCGTGCTCGATCGCGAAGTCTACGAAGCGCGCAACCAGACGTTCTTCGAGCAATACAAAGCGGGCACGCTCGACATTCACGAGTTTCTCGATTTCCAGTTGAAACCGCTGTCGCGCCATCCGCGCAAGGTGCTCGATGAGTGGCATCGCGAATTTCTTCGCAACCGCATCCTCCCGATCATCACGCGCAAGTCGCGCGATCTCGTCAACAGCCACAAGGATGATGCGCGTGCGATCGTGACGGCGACCAACAGCTTTGTCACCGGACCGATTGCCCGAGAGTTCGGCATCGATCACCTGATCGCGACCGAGCCGGAGGAAGCGAACGGCGAATTCACCGGACGCGTGAGCGGCGTGCCTTCGTTTCAGGAAGGCAAGGTGCAGCGCGTCGAGTCATGGCTCGCCGAGCATGGGCTCGGCTGGCCGTCCTTCAGCGAGACGTGGTTCTACTCCGATTCGCTCAACGACCTGCCGCTGCTCTCGAAGGTGACCCATCCGGTCGCCGTGGATCCGGACGAGACGCTGAAGGAAACCGCGCTCGAGAAGGACTGGCTGATCATCAGCTTGCGGTGATTGCGGCGCGCGCACGGCGCACGGTCTTCGTCCTGGTCTTGTTTGCCGGGCTTGCCGTCGCGAGCCTCGGTGTCGGACTCCTCGCGGGCAGCGTTCCGCTGTCATTCTCGGATGTCGCGAGAGTGCTGACCGGCCGCGGGACCAGCGCTATCAGCGAGATCGTTCTCACCATCCGCTTGCCGCGCCTGCTAGCCGCATTCGCGTGTGGCGGTCTGCTCGCGCTGGCCGGCACGCTGCTGCAGGTATTGTTACGCAACCCGCTGGCGGATCCCTATGTGCTCGGCATCTCGGGCGGCGCCGGGCTCGGCCTGCTGACCGCGACCAGCCTTGGGCTCGGCTATGCGCCGTCACAGCTCGCGGGCCTGATTGGAGCGCTCGCGGCGGTGCTCACGGTGTTCGGCCTGAGCTTCCGTGCGGGCGACTGGAATCTCTATCGGCTGCTGCTGACCGGAGTGGTGTTCTCGGCCGGATGCGGCGCATTGATCAGCCTGACGCTATTGCTCGCGCCGCAAGCGGCCGTCAAAGGCATGCTGTTCTGGTTGATCGGCGATCTGTCCGGCGCCGGCAATCCAGGGTGGGCTTTGGCTGTCATGCTGGTGCTCGGCATTGTGAGCATCATGGGTGCGGGTGCACTCAACGTTCTCAGCCTCGGCCGCGACAAAGCGGCTACGCTGGGAGTGTCCGTGGTGGCCGCCGAGATCGTCATCTACTTGGCGGCGTCCGCGGCCACGGTCACATCGGTGGCGCTCGCAGGCACAGTCGGCTTCGTCGGGCTGATCGTGCCGCACCTGATTCGGCTGCTCGGGATAACCGATCTGCGTTGGCTGATCCCGACCGCCATTCTCGGCGGTGGCGCGCTGCTGTCTTTTGCAGATACCGCAGCCCGAAGCGTTTGGGCACCGCTGCAACTGCCGGTCGGCGTGTTGACGGCCCTGCTCGGCGTGCCGGTCGTGTTGCTGCTGCTGGCGCGACGCCGATGACCCTTACGGCCGAATCGCTCGTCGTTGGTTTCCCAGGCCGCAGGCTCGCTCCGCCGTTGTCCTTCAAAATCGAAGCCGGCCAATGCTGGGCGGTGCTCGGCAACAACGGTAGCGGGAAGACCACGTTGATGCACGTGCTCGCCGCACTGCGCCGGCCGCTCGGCGGCGAGGTCGGTCTCGACGGCGCGCCGATCTCGACGATTCGTCCAGCCGCGCGCGCTCGGCGCGTCGGGCTGCTTCTGCAGGAGGAAGCGCTCGAATTCTGGGGGACTGTGCTGGACTACGTTTGCCTCGGCCGCTATCCGCACCGCCGCTCGTTGTTCGGATGGGAGCCGGACGATGAGCGACTGGCCCGCGAGCAATTGGAACGCATGGACATCGGCGCGCTGGCTCAACGCTCGTTGTCAACATTGTCCGGCGGCGAACGCCAGCGCGCGCGCCTGGCGTTGCTGCTGACGCAGGACCCGGCCTTCTATCTTCTCGATGAGCCCCTGCAGCATCTTGACCTGCGCCATCAGTTGCTGGCGGCGCAATGCTTTGTCGATCTCGCGCGACAGCGCAGCCGCGGCGTCGCGATGGTTCTGCACGATCCGCGTCTGGCGCGCAGCTTTTGCGATCATGCGCTGCTGCTGTACGGCCCGGATGACGCGCTCGCAGGCCCGGCCGCCACCGTTTTGACTGCATCCAATCTCGAGCGGCTTTACGGAGTGCCTGTTCCCCTATAATGCCTGTATTCCGCCGGAGCGAGCCGATACGAAACCACCGCGCCCAAACGAACCGAACCCAACCCGACCCAGTGCGATCGTCTGCTCGGCCAAGCCGTCCGGTAAAGCAAAGAACATCGACAGATCAGATACCTGTGAGCGAGAGATCCCTCCCGCGCAGGCCGGCCATGACCTCGGCGCAGTTGCCGCCCTATGGCGGCGCCACTGAATGATAAAGAAGCTCATCCAGCGCGTTTTCTCCGGCCGTCCCGGCAAGTCGCGCGACCCGCTGGTCATCCCCTTCGACAAGCATGGTGTCCCGCGCGAGCGCATCAGCTCCTGCGCGCGGCGCGTTACGGTCGGTTTGCAGGAGGCCGGCTTCAAGGCTTTCGTCGTGGGCGGCGCAGTACGTGATCTGCTGCTCGACCTCGAGCCCAAGGACTTCGACGTCGCGACCGATGCCACGCCCGAAGAGGTGCGCGACATCTTCCGCCGCTCGCGTATCATCGGGCGCCGCTTCCGCCTCGTGCACGTCATGTGCGGGGCCGAGACCGTGGAGGTCTCCACTTTCCGCGGCGGCGTCTCGGACGACGTGGAAGAGCACGCGCGCGATGAGCATGGCCGCATCCTGCGCGACAACGTATTCGGATCGCAGGAAGAAGATGCCCTGCGGCGCGATTTCACCGTCAACGCGCTGTTCTACGATCCGGCGACCCAGGAGATCCTGGATTACACGAACGGCTTCGCCGACATCGGCAAGCACGTCATCCGCATGATCGGGGATCCGGAGCAGCGCTACCGCGAAGACCCGATCCGCATGCTGCGCGCCGTGCGGCTCGCCGCCAAGCTGCGCGGCGAAATCGAGCCGAAGACGCGCGCGCCGATCAAGCGCATGGCGTCGCTCGTGCAGAACGTGCCGACCGCGCGAGTGTTCGAAGAGATGCTGAAGCTCCTGCTGTCGGGGCATGCGCGCGAGTGCGTCTTGAAGCTGCGCACCGAAGGGTTGCACCATGGCGTGCTGCCGATGCTCGACGTGATCCTCGAGCAGCCGCTCGGCGAGCGCTTCGTCATGCTGGCGCTCGAGAAGACCGACGAGCGCGTACGCGCAGACAAGCCGGTCTCGCCGGGCTTTCTGTTCGCGGCGCTGCTGTGGCACGAGGTGCTCGCCGCCTGGAAGGGGGCCGAGACCGAGGGCATGAAGCCGATCCCGGCGTTGCACAAGGCCATGGATCACGTGGTGGCGGCGCAAGTCGAGAAGCTCGCGATCCCGCGGCGCTTCACCACCGACATGAAGGAGATCTGGGGGCTGCAACCGCGCTTGCTCACGCGCTCGGGCAGCCGGCCGTATCGCCTGCTCGAGCACCCGCGCTTCCGTGCCGGATGGGATTTCCTGCAGCTGCGCTGCGACAGCGGAGAAGTGGACGCCGAGGTGTATCAGTGGTGGGATCGCTTCAAGGATGCCGGCGAAGAGGAGCGCTCACGCATGCTGTTGCCCGATCGTGCCGGCGGCAAGCGCAAGCGCCGGCGCCGCTCGCGCAGCAAAGCCGGTGGTGAAGCCGCCACTGTCGATCCCGTATCCTGACCGCGTTGCCGAAAGAAAGCCGCTGATGCTCTTCGATCGTAGCGCGCGCGGCTCGCTCCGCCACGGCCTCCGCGCTCGCTTGAGCGGTTGACAGGCCGCTCGATGTCCCCGCTTCAGCCCTCCCAGCTTGCTTACGTCGGCCTTGGAAGCAATCTCGAAGATCCGGTACGCCAAGTGCAGCGCGGCTTCGAGGAGCTGGCGCAGCTACCGGGCACACATCTTCTGAAACACTCTTCGTTTTATCGGACTGCGCCGGTGGGCAAGGCGGATCAGCCGGACTTCGTCAACGCTGTGGCCCTCCTGGAGACCACGCTCGCGCCGGACGATCTGCTCGGCCATCTGCTCGCGATCGAAGCACGGCACGGCCGCGTGCGGGCGGAGCGCAATGGCCCGCGCACTCTCGACCTCGACCTGCTGCTGTTTGGCGAGCGGATCGTTCGCGCCCCGGGCCTCGAAGTCCCGCACCCGCGCATGCACGAGCGTGCGTTCGTGCTGCTGCCTGTGGCCGAGGTGAGTCCCGAGGCTGTCATACCTGGTCGCGGACGCGTGGCCGACCTGGTGGCGTCAGTCGCGGATCAACGTGTGACCCGGATAGATGGACAAGCTTAAAGCTCGCTACATTGTCGTCGAGGGCCCGATCGGGGCCGGCAAGACCAGTCTAGCGCGCCTGCTCGCGGAACGCGGCGGCGCCGACCTGCTGCTGGAAGATCCCGAGAGCAACCCGTTTCTGGCGCGGTTCTATCAGGAGCCGCGGCGCTGGGCTCTCGCCACTCAGCTGTTCTTCCTGTTTCAGCGCGTGAACCAGCTCGCGGGCCTGAAGCAGCTCGATCTGTTCGACGGGACGACGGTGGCGGACTTCCTGTTCGACAAGGATCCGATGTTCGCGCGGCTCAACCTGACCGACGACGAGTTCACTCTGTATCAGCGCATCTACGAGCATCTGGCGCCGCAGGCGGCGGTGCCCGATCTCGTAATCTATCTGCAGGCGCCGGTCGAGACGTTGATGGCGCGCGTGCGCAGGCGGGGAGCTGCCTATGAGCGCGGGCTCAACGAAGACTACTTGTCGCGTCTCACGCAGGCGTATGGCCGGTTCTTCCACGACTACACCGCCTCGCCGCTGCTGATCGTGAACAGCAAGAATTTGAATTTTGTTGATCGGCCGGGCGATTTTGAT
>Ga0105237_10003424_pt1 | contig 18855 bp, 16 predicted proteins | sample KBSC24metaG_FD_81520 | JGI IMG/M metagenome (GOLD analysis project Ga0105237, IMG submission 81520) | Corn rhizosphere microbial communities from Kellogg Biological Station, Michigan, USA - KBS C2-4 metaG | ecosystem: Host-associated > Plants > Roots > Rhizosphere > Soil | place: Michigan, USA... | reverse complement strand
ATGATGCGTCGGCATGAGCCGTCCGCGGGAGATCCCGTGCTCCGGGTCGCCGGGCTGCGCGGCGACGCCCTCGATCAATTTGATGCCCGGCCACACGCCACCGGAATCCTGCCAGCCGCCGCCGCTGCCGCCGATCCATTCGCCGAGAAGCGCCCGCGCGAGCACCAGCCGGCGCTCGCTCTCGCGCAACGGCCCGGTGAGCGATTCGGCCTGCCCGGTGGCCCGCATGCAAACTCCGATGAGGGCGGCGAGAAGATTGGTGGAGACAGCGAGGCGGGACCCTTTCGGGATATCGTTGACGGAGGAGACAAGCTCAAGGCCACGGCCGGGCCCGAGCATCTCCGCGAGAAGATCCGCGAGGCTCTGCCCGGAGCCTTCGATGCCCGGCGGGACAAGGCCCGAAGCGATGACCGCGGCCTTGAGCAGGCCGAGGTAATCCTTCGCAAAATCAAAAACTTCCGCGAGGTTCGATACATCCGCGCGCGCGCCCAGGTCGACGCTCACCAGGCGCAGCACGGGTTCCTCGATGACGCGCAGCCAGGCGCTGACCGGCGGCTGGCACGAAGTGTCGCGACCGTGGACGCCGAGATCGACGGAGACGTTCAGCACCTTGGCCCCCTCGGGAAAATCCATGCCGAGGAAGAAGATGTCGCTCCACGCGGAGTGCGTGAGGTCCATGCGCACGGGGGTGCGCTCGCGCAGGATCGGGTACGAGCCGTCGTGCGCCTGGGCGAGCAATTCGCGCCGCAGCCGCAGGGGCTGATCCTTGGGATGGCCCATGCGGAACATCCACTGGTTTCCACGCACCGTCCGGACGCTGCGCCGGACCTGGTCGGCGAGCGTTTGAAAGGCGAGCCGGTGATAGGCGGCGGCGAGGGCGCTGCTCAGGGCATCGCTCGGGCCGTCGGCCTTTTGCGCCTGGGAGAACAATTCGATGGCCTCCCCGAAACGCCGCTGGAGCAGTTGCTCGTAGCCGGCGAAGGGGATGCGTCCGCCGGATTTCAATTCCGGATGCGCGGGCAGGTGAAAGCGATGGATCGCGTAAAGAAAGAAGAGGGCGCGGACGCGTTCGTAGAGATTCTCACTCCGATGGCGAAAGGCTTCGAGCGCCTCGCACTCGGCGAGCAGGGTGTCGAAGCTGGCGTGGACGCAAAGTTCGTCGAGCGAACGGTGGCGGTGCGAATCGTCCGATGAGGTGATGAGTTCGATGAGCCGCAGCGACATGAGAGATTACCTGGTCGCGAGCAATTCCACCAAACCACGGAGGACTTCGTCGCGGTCCTTTCCGGAGAGGGCCAGGGCGAGCTGCGCCGTCAGGAGGCCGTACTTCACTCCGAAATCGTAGCGCCGTCCGTCGAGTTCGCAGGCGAGGTAGCGCTCATGCTCGGCAAGTTGAGCGAGGGCCGCCCGGAAATTCACCGCAGGCGATGTTCCCTTGGTTCCGTCGAGCAGTTCCCCGAGGATGCGTTGGACTGCCGGAGTGAGGACATGCATCCCGAAAAAGCAGAGATAGTAACCGGCGCGCAACCCCGGGACATCGAGCTTCTGTTCCGCTTCGGTCGGCGTGGGCTTTTCGAGGACCGCCTCGACCTGATAAAGGCGCTGAGCGGCATTGACGAGCTGTCCGCCGACCGCCCCGTAGTAGGGCAGCTTGCTCTCGTGGGTGGATTGCACGGCAGAGACCGCGCAATTTTCGGCGCGAGCGATTTCCACGAGTTGCTGGGCGCAGCCTTTTTGTGTGGCGCTCAGGTAGAGATGGTCGCCGACGAGCAGGAGGAACGGGTCGTCTCCGCAAAACGCCGAGGCACTATGCACGGCGTGCGCGTATCCCAGCGGGGCGGATTGCTCGATGAACGTCAGACGCCCGGTATGCGACCCGGCGGCGGTGCGATAGGCCGCTTCGTCGCCGGGGCTGATGACAACGCCGATCTGATCGATCCCGGCCCGGAGGATCTCTTCGATGATGATGGCGAGAGCGGTCTTGGTCACGCCGTCGCGATCAACCAGCGACTGAAGCGGAAGCATGCGCTGGTTTTTACCAGCAGCGGTGATGAGGGCCTTGCGAATTTCCATGGGGAAGGTGCGCCGAGACTTTCTAAAAAGGTGCTCAGCGTCAATCAGCCTGCGCTTCAATCGCGTTCTGCGGACGGGATTGCCCAAGCGCCGTTGCAATCATACAATTGGCGCATGACTGATCCCCGCGTCGAAGAGTATTTCCAGTTCCTGAGGTTTCCGAGCGTTTCCACGGACCCGGAGAGGGCGGGGGACGTGGCGAACTGTGCAGCGTGGGTGGCGGCCAAGCTGAACCGCATTGGACTGAAGGCGGAAATTCACCCAACCGCACGGCATCCGATCGTCGTGGCCCGCAACGAGCACCGTCCAGGCCGCCGCACGGTGATGATCTACGGCCACTACGATGTGCAGCCGGTCGATCCCGTGGAATTGTGGGATTCGCCGCCGTTTGATCCCCAATTGAAGGACGGCATCGTCTTCGCCCGCGGGTCCACGGACAACAAGGGGCAAATCTATGCCCATATTCTCGGCATCGAGGAGACGCTGCGTGAAAAGGGCGAACTGCCGGTGAACCTGATCGTGCTGGTCGAAGGAGAGGAAGAAATCGGCAGCGCCCACCTCGAGGACTTCCTGCAAACACATCAGGAGGAACTGCGCTGCGACGTGATTGCCATTTCCGATACGGGCATGATCGCGCCCGGTGTGCCCACGTTCACCTACGGTCTGCGAGGAATCGGTGCACTGGAGATCAAGGTCACTGGTCCGTCGACCGACCTGCACTCGGGCATTTATGGCGGTGCGGTGGCCAATCCCGCGGCGGCGGTCGCGCGGCTGGTCGCCAGTCTGCACGACACGAACGGGCATGTAGCGGTTCCGGGCTTTTACGATGATGTGGCCCCACTGGAATCCTGGGAGCGAGAGGCGTGGGCGAAATTGCCGTTTAGCGACGCGGACATCCTGAGTGTGACCGGCGCCCCGGAACTTTTTGGCGAGGCGGGCTACACGAGCCTGGAACGCACCTGGGCGCGACCCACCGCGGAGGTGAACGGCATCTATGGAGGGTTCCAGGGGGCCGGGACGAAGACGGTCCTTCCCCGGGAAGCCTTTGCCAAACTGACCTTCCGTCTCGTTCCCAACCAGCGGCCGGACGACGTGATGGAGAAAGTGAAGGCGCATTTGCAGGCCCATTGCCCTCCCGGCATTCGCCTCGCGATCAGTGGAGGGCACGCCGGGGAGCCTTATGTCACCAGCCCAAAATCCGCCTTCGGGATCGCGGCGCAACGCGCGCTTCGGCGTTCGTTTCCGGACAAGGACGTGGCGCTGATCCGCGAGGGCGGCAGCATTCCGATCGTCAATACATTCAAGCGTGTCCTTGGGGTGGAGACGCTGCTCCTCGGCCTGGCCCTGCCGGATTGTCGCGCGCACGCGCCGAACGAAAATTTTCCGATTGAAAACTTCTTCGCCGGCATTCGCCTCAATCGCGCCTTGCTGGAAGAACTGGCGGGTTGAGCGACCGATGGCGATCTCCTGCACGAATCCGCGACGCATGAGACGAATCCTGACCCTTTCGGTGGCCATCGCGAGCGCCACGCTGGCTCTGCTCCCGCCGCTCCCGGCGGGGGCCGCCGGAAAATCCCCGGTGACCGCGAAGAAAAAGCCGTCGGACGAAAATGCGAAAACTTCGACGGCGACGGGAGCTGATGCTGCTGGCTCCGACGTGCCGGCAGTTGCCGAGAAGAAGGCAGCGGGAACTCCTTTGGATCTGCCGTTGCCAACGGAAGGCAGGCCGGGCGCGCCGGCGACGACAGGCGCGGCGGGCGCGGTGTCCGACTCCAAACCGGCAACCAAGCCGGGCGCCGATACGCCGGCAAAGGACGGTCGCGCTCCGAATGCGACTGTGGAGCCCGAAACTCTCGCCGAATTTTCGGCGCAGCCGCCCCGCATCCAGCAACTGATTCGGGATGCCATCGATCTGACGCGCTTGAATCTGACCTATATTCCGGGCAGTGCCGATCCGGATAACGGCGGTATGGATGGGGCTGGCGCTGTCTATTACCTGCTGCATGCGCACCGGTTCAACGACGCGGTTCCCGAATCGAGCGGTCAGTACCTGTGGGTGCGCAAGAGCGGCGCCTTTTTTCCCGTCGTGAACAGGAGTGACGAGAGCGTGGAATTCAACGAGTTGTTGCCCGGCGATCTTCTGTTTTGGACCGGCGCCGCCATCGAGGGGCAGGACGTTCCAATTTCCGAGGTGATGCTCTATCTGGGCCGGGAAAAGGAGAGCGGCCAGCGGATCATGTTCGGCGCGAGCGAAGGGCGCAGCTACCATGGCGTGAAGCGCCGGGGAGTGAGCGTTTTTGATTTCGCGATGCCGAAACTGGATGCGGCGGGTGTGAAGGAGGCGAATACTGACTTTGTGGGATTCGCGCGGGTACCGGGAATGCGTGGTGGTGGCAATGCGGCGGTGCTGGCAGCCGGTGCGGATGCTTCAGTCAGTGCATCCAAGTCAACACCTGCCAAACCCTCGGCGCAGAGTGTGCCGAAGAAGAAGGGGAAGTCGAAAAAGTAGCGCGAGTCGGTATCGCACTTCACCGGCGGTGCAGCTCCATCCAGGATGCGTGATAGACGATGATTTTCTCCGAAATCAAATAGGCGAATCCCGAGATGCTCAGTGCGAACACGACGAAAAGAAAGATGGCCAAAACCCTGTGCATGCCGACCCATTGCCGGAGCAGCCTGCGCAGGGTGAGCTTCCTGGGGTCGTCGAAGGTGTCCTTGAAGGCGTCGACCCGGATTTGAAAATCCTTCACTGAACGGAATTGATCCACCATGCGCCGATCCATGGCGCGCCGGGCCACGCCGATCAAAGTACTCAAGTTGCTCTCGCTCGCCCAATGGTGGGCCTGATTGCCATGTTCGGCCGCGTGCCGTACCGCTGCGGGTGGTCCATCGTGGCAGAGGCCGCTGGAATCCGGCGCGGGCTCCAGGGTGGCGATTTCATAGAGGAGCCGGCCGAGCGCCATGATGTCCGACTCCACATCGATCTCAGCTCCGCCGTGAAAGAGCGCACTGGACTGAAACCGGAGATCCCAGCGGACGACGAAGACCTCGCCAAAATCGCCAAGAATGATGTGCTCGGCGCCCAGCGCGCCGTGGGAGATTCCAAGGGCATGGGCGAACGCCACGGCATCGCAAGCCTTGTGGAAGACTCCGAGCAATCGCTTGAGCGTGAAGTGGAGCAATGACCGCGTCTTTCCGTGTTCCAACTGGTCCAACACCGTGCGCAGCGACATGCCGGAGACGGCGTGGGTGGTGTAGTAAGGCCGGCCATTTTCGTCGAGACCTACATCGTAAATCGGAGGGATATTCGGGTGGGCAAGCCGACCCAGCCGGCGGGCCTCGTTGATGAATTCCTGCGCCGCCTGATCGGACGAATTCCCATCGTGGATGAATCGCATCTCGACCTCCCGATCGAGAACCCGATCGCGGAGGCGCAGGCGGCCGGAAGAGGCATGAGTGGAGGCGTCTGCGTCGCGCTCATACTTGCCAGCAACGGGAATGCCGAGCGTGGCAATTTCCCGCTGTTGCGCTTCCCGAAACGGAGCCAATTGCGTCCAGGCGGCATCGCGTTCCTGAACGAGGTCGTCGCGCTCCTTGATCATCGCCTGAAGTTCCTGCCGGTGCCCCGCTTCCATCGTTTCGAGCCGCTCTTGAGCATCCATGTTTTGGTCGAGCAGGGTGGTGCGATCGATGCCGATGGATTTCAGCGCTCGATCCAGGCGGGCAGCGAGGGCGTCCCTCTCCTGGGCAAGGACCTTGCGCTCTTCGTTGAAAAGGTCGTTCTGGCGCTTCTGTGCCTCGCGCAAATTGTCGAGTTGCGTGAGCAGTTCCTCACGTTGGGAAGTGAGGGTGGCGCACTCGTGGCTGCGCAATTCGATTTGCGTGGACTGGGCCTGGCGCTCCTGCGCGGCGGCCATCAGGCACTCATCGCGCTCGCGGGTCAGGGTGTCCCGCTCCTGAACGAACAAGGCGATCTGCTTTCGCCAGGACAGGCGATCCCCGTCGAGCAGCGAGCGAGTTTCATCCCGCTCGTTGATCACGGCTTGATTCTCCGAGCGCAAGGCGGCCAGTTCCCGCCGGTGGGCCTTGATCGTGACATCCAGGGTGGCGCGCAATTCGTCTCGCGTGGCGGCAATGCTTTCGCCTTCCCGCGTCCACTCTTCGATCTTGCGCGCATGTTCCTGGCGCAGTAGGGCCAATTCCGATGAGAGCCGGTTCCGGTCCCTTGTCAGCTCGTCGTGGTGTGTGTGGAGCTTTTCGGACTCTTCCTTTTGACGTTCACCCAGCTTGGCCAAATCTGCGGCGATGGCATCGCGGGCCAGCAGGAGGCCGTCCCGTTCCCGTTGCAGCGCCTCGATTTCCCGGGCGTGCGTCTCCTCCGCCTTCTCCAGATCGATGGCGACCAGGGAGCGCTCCGAATTGAGCTTGGCGACCCTGGCTTCCAGGGCGTGCACTTGCCGGGCGTGATCTTCACGGGCTTGAGAAAGCTCAGCCGTGGCTTCCGTCCGTCCGAGCCGGAGATCGTCCCGCTCGCGGGTCAGCCGATCGATCATTTCCTGGTTGCCGGCGCGCAGGTGTTCCAGTTGCGCCGCGAGCCGGTCTCGCTCGGCGGCAATCTCGTCCTGCTGCGAAGTCAGGGCTTTGAATTCCCTTTGATGATGCTCGCTCTGCGCGGTGAAGGATTGGAGATCGCGGTTGTGGTTTTCCCGCAATTGGGCCAATTCCCCGGACAGCGCTTCCTGTTCATGGCGGAGATCGTCGCACTCCCGCGTCGCGGCATCGAGTTTCACCTTATGCTCGTCGCGCAGGGCGGCGATTTGGGCCATTAGTTGATCGCGGGAAACAATCCAGTCATCGCGTTCCGCGGTGAATGTTTCAATCTCGTGCCCGTGATGTTCGCAGACTTGCGCGAGCTGCTGCGCAAGGTCCTCGCGGGCTTGCAGAAGTTGCTCCCGGCCCTGTGACGCGATGGCGATTTCCCGGGCATGTTCGTCACGGGTGCGCAGCATTTCGCGCCCGGCTTCCTCGAGTTCCCGAGTGAGCGTGTCGCGTTGCCGCGCCAGAGCCTCAAGCGCGGATTCATGCGCGGCTGTGGCTTCGTCGAGACGCGCCGCGATCTCGTCCCGCTGTTTTTCCATGCTGCTCCGCTGGCGCTTCAGCTTCTCTCCCTGCTTTTGCTGGGCCTGGAGGGTGAGCGCTTCGATTTCCTGCCGGTGAGATTCCCGCAGGCGGGTGAGGGTCCCGGCCAGACCATCGCGTTCGGCCTCCAGTTCAATCCTTTGCGCGGCGGCCATTTCCAATTCCTGCCGATAGTGCTCGCGTACTTGGGCGAGTTGTTGGGCGAGGGCTTCCCTGGCTTTGAGGAGTTCCTCGCGATCGTGGCTGTCCGCTTCCAATTCCCGGTTGTGGCTTTCGCGGGCGCCCAGCAACTCATGCGCAATCTCTTCCGACCGGTGCGCGAGTTCATCGCGCTCCTCGGCGAGAGACTTGAGGCGCTGTTCCTGGATTTCCCTGGTACGATCAAAACGCTTCGCCAATTCGTCTCTCTCCTTCTCCAGCGTGTCGCGCTGCCGCCGCAATTCTTCCATCGCCTTCCGGTGCTCCGCCGCCACCTGGCCGAGGCGAACTTCGAGGCCGCTGCGCTGCGTCACGGCCTTGTTGTGGCCGGCCGTCAACTCCGCAACCTGGCGGGACAGTGTTTCGCGCTCGTGGGTCAGCTCGCTGGAGAGCTTCTCCCGAGCCTCACTCAAACTCTCGATTTGCTCGCGCAAGCCGGCGACCAGTTCGCTGCGTGCTTTCTTTTCCAGTTCGAGGTCGGATTGGAGTTGATCGCGGCGCTTCATCGCCGCGTCGCGCTCGCGGGCAATGAAAGCGATTTCCTGTTCGTAGGCCCCGGATGGGGCAGTGGGTGCGGCCGTTTGCCGATCGTGCCCTTCCCGCTGCAACCGGTCGCGCTCGCCCGAGAGCGCGGCGATTTCTTTTCGCATCTTCTTCAATTCGGCCTCCGCCTTTTCGCGCTGCCGGGTCAGTTCTTCGAGCTGCTCGCGGTGCTTCTCGTTCTTGGTCGCCAGGTCGTCGGCGATTTTGTCCCGGTCCCGTAACGCTTCCGTCCGCTGGCCCAAAAGCTTGTCCGCCGCCTCCTTGTAGGCGTCGCGCTCCTTCGCGAGCGCCTCCTGATCCGCTGGCCTCTTTCGGGCTGGAGGCTGCTCGGTCACCATCTTGAGCTGCTTTTGATGGGCTTCCTCCAATTCGGCGACGCGGCGCAAAATGGCCTCGCGTTCCTGGGTCGCGATGCCCAGGGAGGCGCCGATTTCCTCGAGTTCGCGGGTGTGACTGTCCCGCATTCTGGTCAATTCCTCCAAGGCCTGGTCCCGGCAGCGCACCAGCAATTCAATCTCGCCGATGAGCGCGTTCGACTCCTTGCGCCGGTCTTCGTGCAGCGAATCGAATCGCGCGATGGCCTTTTCGCGCATGCGGATGGCCCCTTCCAATTCTGTGCAAAGCGCTCCGATGAGGGCGGTATTCCGGGCTTCCGGAGGGACGCTCTGCAGGACGCTGTTCGACGGATTTCCCGAAGTCGGCGGCATGATCGTAGGAGTTTAAGGGGGGAATCTTAAGCGGACGGCCCGGCCGGGGTGGTCAATACCCCCCAACCGCGGTACACCTCCATCTGGTTACATTGATACGTGAACGATACGTGAATCCTCGAAACGTCCAATAAAAAAACAACCCATGCCGAATCTGGGGAGAGGAGCACTCGCAAAAGAGCGTGTGATGGAGAGTTCCGGACACCAGGGCAATGACGGGCAGGTTGCGTTCGATTCACGCCAATCTCGATGGAAACCTCTTCAGGGTTACGACGGTCGTCTGCGCGTCGCGGAAATGTAACCCAGCGCGCGAAGTTGTGATTTGGTAGTCGCTGTTCCGTCACAAACGTCAACCTTTTGCCTCATTCGCCATGGGAAAATGACATTCGCGCTATCGCGAATGCTGGCCGCGTTCTGGCATGACCTGCCCGTAGTCCAACGGTCACCACTACCACCATGAAAATGACAAATCGTTTCCGTCTCCTCACGCTTGCTGTGAGCATCACCATCATCGGCTCCACTCAATCCCGGGGTGCCCAAATCGGCGACGTTTTCGTCATCAACCTGGAGAATACCAACTGGACACAACCCGACGGCAACGTCGCCAGCATCATCAACAACACGTCTTCCGGAGGGACCGTGGGCGCCGCCGGAGCGCATCAACAGATTTTCGGTAACGCCGCTGCGCCGTTCATCAACAGTTTGGTAACGCCCGGCAATGCGAACGCCGCGCAGGTTTCCTACGCCAGTCACTACTTGAATGTCCTTGCGAACTCCACGTCGGACACTCCCAGCATTCATCCTTCCGAGCCAAACTACATCTGGCAGGAATCGGGAAGCAATTTCGGTGTCACGAGCGATGCAGAACCCTACGGAACGGGCGGCAGCGTAGCGACGATCGCATCCTACCTTTCGAGTCACCCAACCGCCGTCGGTCAAAACCTCACCGGCCTGCTGCAAAGCGCGAACATCTCGTGGAAGTCTTATCAGGAAGGGACCGGGCTGCTGAGCAGCAACAATACCATTTTCAATAACGGAAATAGCGGCGGCGGCACCCTGACGAACAATGTGGCGTCGGCGGCCCAGAAGACTGTCCCGCTCCAGAGCTTCAGCGGAACGTCGGCCACCTATACCAATGCCTACAACGGCAGCCACCAATATAACTTCGCGACCAAGCACGATGGGCAGTTGTTCTTTTCCGCCACCAATGGCGGGAACGACATCACCACGAACAATGTGGAAGCGTCTCATTACTCAGCTTTGGAGCAATTGCAGAGCGACCTGACGAACAACACCGTGGGCCGGTACAACTTGATTACGCCCGATCAGTTCAACGACATGCACACTGGGTTGACGGGGAGCTTCGTGTATAACGGCGTCACCTATACCGGGGGATGGGGCAAGCAGATCGCCCAAGGTGATAATTTTCTCTCGATTATCATCCCGCAGATTATGGCGTCCCAAGCTTACCAGAACAACGGAGCGATCGTCATCTGGACGGACGAAACAGAGCCCGATGCGACGACTTCCAGTCAGAATGGCACCAACCATACGCTGGCTGAAATCGTGATCTCTCCCTTGGCCAAAGGGAATGCCTACAACAGCAGCATCTCCTACGACCACAGCTCGGATGTGACCATGCTGCAAGAAGTCTTCGGAGTCGCCGCGAGCACTCCCACTGGGTTGCTATCCTTCAACAGCACGATCGCCAATGGAGGCACCGCGGATCCCGCCAACCAGGGGGACCTCTCCGATCTATTTGTGGCTGGCACGATTCCGCAGTCGGTGCCGGAGCCTTCCGCCTTCATCGGACTGCTCGGCGGGGTTGCAATCATCGGGATGCATCGCCGTCGCACGCGACTGGCTTGACGGTAGCCTTGGATTCTACGCGCGTATGAAGGCGAACTCTTGTTTCGCGGCGGCCATGGCATTGATGTCCAGCGGAACTCTCGCCTTTGGGGTGAATTTCTCCGGTGCGTCCGCAGGGAACTTGTCTTCGATGCGCCCGATGCCGGCGGCTGGCGTCCCGGTATACTCCTTCCGCCGTCGTCGCATTCCAGCCTGATGCACATCCATTCGGTCTCTCTTCTTGCGACGCTGACGGCGGCTGTTCTGGCCGGAATGGTAATTTCGGCAGAGGGGCAGGATGCATATTTCCAGACAAACCTGGTCGCCAATAGCGAGGCTTACAATCCGCAGATCGTCGATCCAAACATGACCGACGCCTGGGGCCTTGCCCTCCGTCCGCCGGGCGCGGGTGGGCACTTCTGGGTGGCCGATGCGGTCGGCGGAACCTCCGTGGAATACACCGGTGACGTGAATGGGATCACCCTGCATCAGGATGGCTTGGCGACTGTTTCGCTCGACACTCCGCAGTTCACGGACCACGGCTACGCCTTCGTCACGGGTGTCGTCTATAACTCAGCGAGCGATTTCAGCGGGCAACCAGTCGAATTTGCCGTCTCCGGCCCCGCCAACAATCTTTCCAGCGGGACGCCGGTCCCGATTCCTGGCGGGACTTCGGGGTCATCCAAGTTTGTCTTTGTGACCGAAGACGGTGCGATCAACGCCTGGCGCTCGAACACCGCCACGGCCATGCCCACGGCGCCCATCAAAGTCGACTACTCGAAAACGTCTTCCTATTTTCCCTATGCGACGAACTCCGTCTTTACCGGCGTCGCCATGACGCAGAATGTCTATACGAGCGGCGCTTTTGTGACGAATGGCGTGGGCGGATCCGGTAATCTTCTTTTTGCCGCCGACCAGCGGAATAATGCGATCCAGGTATTCAGTAACCAGTGGCAGGACGTGACTTCGTCATTCCACTTTGCCACCCCGGCGACCGTGGGCGGCCTCCATCCATTCAATGTCGTGGACCTGGCAGGTCATCTTTTCGTGACTTACGCTCAATTCAATCCGTCCGGAGACGAAGGGCAGGAGCAGAATGAAGGCGCGGGCCTCGGGCACATCGTCGAGTACAACGAGAATGGCACCCTCGCCAGGGACTTCCATGATGAAGCCAATACGTCTGCGGGGGTCCTCGATGAACCTTGGGGAGTCGCGATTGCGCCCAGCACTTTTGGAATTTACGGCGGTGATGTCCTGGTCAGCAACTTCGGTGATGGCAAGGTTGCCGCCTTTGACCCCGTGACGGGCGACTTCCTGGGCAACCTGAAAGATCAACACGGTGACGATATCTCCATCGATGGGATCTGGGGACTGGCCTTTGGCAATGGGGTGAGCCTGGGTGACGCGAACTCGCTTTACTTCACGGCGGGCCCGGAAGCAGAGCAGGACGGCCTGTTCGGCAAGCTGACGGTGGCGCCGGAGCCGAACAGCATCGCTTCGCTGCTGGGAGGAGCCAGCCTGTTGATGGGCTGCATTCGCCTGCGCCACCAACCGAAGGCTGCGTCGCGGTCTGAAAGGCGGGCCGCTCACAGGCGATGATGGTTTCGGCCTCTTGTGACTTGGAGAGGGCGCTACACCTTGCGTCGGGTCGCTACGATGCGTCCAGTGCGTCGGCCATGCTCTGGATCTCCTCCAGGATCGTTTGCTGAAACGGGGAGAGTGTCCCGAACCAAAGCGCGCCGTAGGAAACATCCGGAAAATCCGTGAGCGGGAGGGGGCGCGTTCCTGGCGGCGCGGAGGCACCGGGAGGCAACAGGACCAGCCCGGTGCCAAATCCCTCGGCGACATAGCGGCCGATTAATTCCTGCGAATTGAGCTCGAGACTCGGGAACCATTCGAGGCCCCGCTTTTGCAGCTCCTGCTGGAAACGGCGGCACGTGGGCTCGTCCGGTGGCAGGGTGATGAGCGGCTCCTGCAAGCGGTCGCATTTCCACAGGGCATCGGCGGAGCGCAGCTTGCTCGACTTCTTCACGAGCAGGAACAGCGAGAGCCGCAGGAGTTCCCGCTGCTGGATGCCCGGCGGCCTCTTGCCTTCGAGAGCGGCGATGCCGAGATCGATCTCCTGCGTGAGCAGCTTTGCCTCGATCTGGCCCAGCCGGCCGGAGAAGAGCGAGAAGTTCAGCGCCGGCTGCCGGGTTCGCAAGGTCTGAAGCAGGCGGGGCATGTAATCGCGCTGAATCGTCTCCGGGGCGCCGATCCTCAATCGGACTGCGGCGCTTCCGCGGAGCTTTCGCGCCGTTTCTTCGATTCCGCCGAAGAAGGGCTCGATGAAGCGAAACAACTCCTCCCCGGACTTGGTGAGTTGAAACGGGCGCCGGTGGAAAAGGGGAGTGCCGAGGTCGTCCTCGAGTTGAATGACCTGGGCGCTGATCGCGGGTTGCTGGATGCCGTAGGGAATGCGCCGCGCGGCCGCGCTCACGCCGCCATGCCGGGCCACATAGTAGAAAAGCTCAAGGTGATGGATGTTCATGTGGTTCGTCGCGCCAAGCCTATCGAGTCAGTCGATGGCCGTCGAAATTTTATCGATTAACGCTGTTCGGCGTGTCCGGCGAAGGTGCGAGCCATGCAAGACGAAGACATTGGGATCGCCGGATTTGGAGCGGCACTGCCGAAGACCTACCTGCCATTGGCGGAACTGCCGCTTATCTCGCCGCTGGAGAATCTTGAGGCATTTGGATTTACCGGCGCGGCGATCGCCGGCGATATCGGCCTCCTCGCCTTGCGGGCCGCGCGGGAAGCCTTGATCAACGCGGCGTTGGAACCCCGGGACATCGATATGCTGCTCTGGGCGAGCGCGAGGCCGGCGGCCCATGTGCGGACGAGCGCGGCGGCGACTGGCGGCGTCCTGGATGAATTCTGCTATTCCGGGAGCTGGCTCCAGGAGGAACTCGGGCTGGATCGAGCGATGGTGAATGGTATCGCTCAGCAAGGGTGCGCGGGCTTGTTTGCGGCGCTCCGCATGGCGCGGGCTGTCCTCGTCGCCGAGCCGGAAATGAATCATGTCCTCTGCGTGGGCGTGGACGCACTGCCCTCCGGGGCCTGCCGCGAGGTGCTGTATAATGTGGTGAGCGATGCCGCTTGCGCCGTGGTGATTTCCCGGCGGGCCGTACGTTTTCGTTGGCGGGGATTCGAGCAGATTTCCAAAGGTTATTATTGGGATGTTCCCGCGCGGGGCAGCGAAATCATCGCAGCCTATTTCCCCACGGCGAAGGCGGTCATCCAAAGAGTGTTGAATTCGACGGGGCTGTGCCCGGCGGATATCGATCTCGTGATCCCGACCGGGGTCAACGCCGCGAGCTGGCCGATTCTGCTGCGGCTCTGCGGGTTCCCGGAGTCCGCTCTTTACCAGCCACGGCAACGCTTCGGGCATACCATCGCGGCTGATAGCTTTTTGCTCCTTCAGCAGGCGCTTTTGGTGGGTGCGATCAAACCGGGTATGCGGCTGTTGCTCTTCACCTACGGGTTTGGCTCGAGTTGGTGTGCATTGGTCCTGGAAACCACGGGGGAGGTGAAGCGGTGAATATCTTGCTGACGGGCTACACGGGAAATGTGGGGCTGGAGATCGCGCGGCATTTGGCGAAGCATCGCATCCATGCCCTGGTGCGGGATCCTTCCAGGGCGCCAGCCACGGAGAATGTGTTCCTCGTGCCGGGAACGCTGAAGGAATTGCCGGACGCGCTTGCGCCGGAGATTGAGATGATCATCCATTCCGCGGCCAGTATCGCATTTCGCGCTCCGCTCGCGGAACTGCGCGATGTGAATGTGACCGGCACGGCGGCGCTGCTGGGATTCGCGAAGCGCTGCCCGCGGTTGAAGAAGTTTGTTCACGTGAGCACAACCTGCGTGGCGGGAGACCGCCGTGGCCGGATCGCGGAAACCCGCATGACGGTGCGGCCGGGATTCATCAATGCCTACGAGCAAAGCAAATGGGAGGCGGAAGACGTGGTCCTCAGTTCCGGATTGCCGGTGGAGATTGCGCGGCTGGCGATCGTGGCCGGCAGCGAAGCGAACGGATTCGTGCGGCGGCCCGGCGCGCTGCATAGCGCGCTCTTCTGGCTCTATCGCGGATTGGTTCCGATGGTGCCGGGGACGGCTGAGTCGCGGGTCGATCTCATCTCCACGGAGTTTGCCGCGCGCGAGGTCGCCTTGCTGACCTGTGCCCGTGTGCAACCAGGGCGCATCGTCCATGCGACGATGGGCGATTCCGCCCCGCGCCTGGGCGAGCTCCTCGATTTTCTCGCCGGGCAATTCGCCGCCCGGCATCAGGGGTGGGCGCGGGGCTCGATCGTCCTGCCGGACATCGTCGATGCCACGACCTTCGAACTCTTCGAGGCGGCTGTGCGGCAAAGCGGCGACGCTCTCTTCAAGAGAGTGAGTGAGGACGCCCGCTCCTTTCTGCCGGGGCTGCTGTATCCGCGGACGTTTGCCGCCAGCCTGGCGGAAGAGGCCGCGCCGGCGGATTGGCGCACGCTCACCGGTCGCGTGTTCGAATGGCTCTTCGCCAATGAATGGGGCCGGCAACCGCAAATTTCCCATGCTGCTTGAATTGTCACCTACCGCTTCGCCGGCCGAGTTCGCGTCGCGCTTGCTCCACTTTGTCAACCACGTCCTGCCAGGCTACGACCGTCGCGGCAGGGAATGGCCGCTGGTTTTCGCGGACACCCCGCTCTTCGCCACCGGGTTGCTCGACAGCCTCTCGATCCTCCACCTTATCGCTGCCATCGAGGCGCTCACGGGCGGCCCGGTACCCGACGATAAGGTGCTGATGAAACACTTCCAGACGATCGACACCATCGTCGCCACGTTCTGGCTCCGTGGCAATCCACCACTATGAACATGTTGTTATCCACGCCCCACGCCACGCTTCACGCCACCCTGTCGATGATCGACGATGAGCTTCGCTCGTGGGCCCTGGCCGAGGGGAGCGCGGAAGAGAGTTACTCCGTCCTGATCGATGCCGCGACTCTTGGCCGGGCGGGCTATCCGGACGCGTTCCCCCATCTCCTCATGGCGCCGGCGGTGATGAGGGATCCCGCGCAGCCATTCTCGGAAGCAAACATGCTTGCCACGCATTGGTGCCTGTCGCCCGCGGTATGCTATCACACCTATGCCGGTCTCGAAGGGCAAACGCTGGATCCCGGAGTCATGGTGACCGCGCGTGGCCATTGCTTTCGCAACGAGGATCCGAAAGCGCTGGAGCCGGGGAGGCGCCAGGTGGAATTTCAAATGCGCGAGATCGTGCTGGTGGGCGGCTCGGCCTGGGTCGAGGAGTGTGTCCGAGAACTTCAACCCGGAGTGGAAGCGCTCGCCCGGGCGCAAGGGCTCGGTGGCGCGTGGTGCCCGGCGAATGACCCGTTTTTTCTGCCGCGGGCGCGCGGACAGGCGCACATGCAACGCCTCCTCGGAACCAAGATCGAGTGGTGCCTGCCGGATGGCCTGGCGGTGGCCAGCATCAATCGCCACGGCGCGTTCTTTGGCGACCGGTTTCAAATTCGCGACGCCCGCGGAACGCCCGCCCACTCCGCCTGCATCGCCTTCGGTCTCGATCGGTGGGCGGCAAACCAAAAGACATTATGAACACACAAGAAGTCTCCGCCCGCATCGGCCTGTGCCTGCCTCGATTGGCCCCGCGCCTCCACTCGTCTTCCGCCACGCTATCCGACCTCTCGCTCGACAGCCTGGATGCGGTCGAGTTGCTGTGCGTGATTCACGAAGAATTCGGCGTGCGCCTGAAGGACTCGGAGTTCCACCCGGAACAAACCGTCGATGGCATGCTCTCCGCGATCGCGGAAAGGAGCGCCCTTTCATGAATTACGGCGACTACCTGACGACGAGTGAAATGACGCGCTGGGTCGTGGATACCGACATCGCCTGGGACGAAATCGACCCGGCGCTCGCGCTGACTCAGCCCGGGATTCTCGACCGCCTGCGCGATTCGGCGCTGATCGAATCGTTCTTCCCGATCTTTACACCCCGCGCCCTGGAATTGCTGTGGGATAACGTGACGGCGACGGCCATCTTCAGCGTTCAGCTCTATGAGAGCTACCGGCACTTTCACGTCTTCGCGCAGTATCTCGAGGCGGTTGGCTATCGGCCGATTACCGGTGAGGAGATCGTGCAAGTGCGGCGGCGCAACCAGGATCTGCACTTCGACCACCCGGGCCGATTGCTCGCCCGCTACATGATCAGCGAGCATTTCGCGGCGCATCATTTCTTCAAGGATGCGCGCCGGGCCGCGGAGCCAGTCCTCCGGGCGATGCTGCAATTGGTCGCGAAGGACGAGGTGAGGCATTGCCAGTTCGGCTACGAGTTGCTCGCCGATCATCTTCAACGCCACCCGGGGCATGTGGAGGCGGTGCTCGACGAAGCCATGCATTTCAAGCACCTCGGAGAATTGGTGGTGCCCGACATGCCGATTGCCGAGAAGAATGATTTCGCGGCCATCCTCGCGATCAACCGGAAGGTCGAAAGACTGACCGGACGAAGGATCTCCGCTCAAATCCAGGAGGTGCTCGCGTGAATTCCGATTCGCCTCGCAATCTCTCGTGGAAGCTCAACTGGTTCCGGCAGAGCGAACTCGAAGGTGCGCTCCTGCTGGGACGGATGGTGGGCACGGTGGACGATCCGGATTTGATCCAACGGCTGACCCAGCACTGCGCGGAGGAAGCGGAGCATTCGCGGCTCTGGGCCGAAGCGATTGCCCAACTGGATTTGCCCACGGTCCGCATCCATCGGAGTTACCAGTCCTTCTACCTGCGCCATGCGGGCCCGCCGGCCACGCTGCTCGACGTGCTGTGCTTCACGCAGATCTTCGAGCGCCGGGTTCATCGGCGCTTCCAGGAAGAGGTGGCACGGCCCGACTTGCCGGAGCCCGCCCGGCGGGCTTTTGCGAAAATGATCGAGGACGAGCGGGACCATCTGGGTTGGGTCGCCGCCTGGTTGAGACAGCGCTCGGAGGCCGCGGGCGGATTGCGCCGCTATGCGGCGATTGACCGCCAGGTATTTGCCGAACTGGCGCCATTCGAGCAGTGCCTGTGGAAGATCCCGGGCCTCGGACGCGAGAGTAACGATTCCAGCCCGGTCACCATTCGACAATCATGAGCACGCGCACCACGCATCCGGCAAATCTCACCCGCCGCACAGCGAATCTTGCCGGCAAACTGCGCCGCGAGAGGCGTTACGGATTTTTGGCGCTCTACCACATTTTGCGGCTCAGCGACCTGGGGCGCGAGGGCATCGAACGTTCCGGCAGCTATCGATTTGCCGATCACGTCTACGCCAATCGTGCCACAGGGCGCGGAACGGTTGGCCGGATCATCGATCGGATCCTCCTCAGTCTTCCAGCCACGCGCGCAATGCGGCAGCGTTGCACCGAATCGACCGCGGCCATGCGTCAAGCTTACCGGGAGCACTGCGCCAGCGGCACGGCGGAGCCGTTCCGCCTGCTCACGGTTCCGTGCGGATTGCCTCGGGACGTGGCTGATTTCGTCGATTCGATCGGAAGCGGCGATGCGAAAGCGCCTCCGTGCATCGAATACACGGGATTGGATCTCGATCCGATGGTGCTCGCCGCCGCGCGCGACTATCTCGCTCACTCCGCCGTTCCACTGACACACTGGGTCGAGGGCGATGCGCTGGCCGCCGATTCCTATCCGGGCGGGGAGAAATTCCACTTCATCGCCAGCACCGGCCTCGGCGAGTTTCTCGATAATACGCAACTCGCACAGCTTTACGGGAACATCCACGACCGGCTTGCTCCAGGCGGGGTCTTCTTCACCAGCGCGACATCTTTTGAGCCGCGCAGCGATGCGATGCTCCGCGCGTTCGAACTACAGACGCATTACCGGACGCGCGAAGACATCGAGCCGCTTCTGGCGGCGTGCGGCTGGCGGGAAGTCCGGTTTACGTACGAAAAGACGGGTCTGCAAACTTTCGTCCAGGCGACGAAAACATGACATCAAGCGCTTTTGCCGTTTGAACCAGCGGGCAATCGCCAGCCACGTTGCGCCTCTGCAATGTGGCGGGTGCCCCCAATTCCGTCATTCTGAGGAACGAAGAACCTCTGATCTCTTCCGGCATCTGACGCGAAGCTGGTGAGGAAAGGCAGAGATCAGCTCGCCCGAAAGGCACCAGCCTCCGTTTGTCCCGTGCGCCGCCACCTCGGAGGTTCTTCGCAAGCTGCCAATGACGTCTTTGGTAAATCCCTGAAAATCAGAAAGCGCGGGTGGATCGGCTTTTGACGATCGCCTCCGCGATCGCCCTGACGGGCTCGCTACGCGAGTCCTGT
>Ga0105237_10003423_pt1 | contig 18857 bp, 14 predicted proteins | sample KBSC24metaG_FD_81520 | JGI IMG/M metagenome (GOLD analysis project Ga0105237, IMG submission 81520) | Corn rhizosphere microbial communities from Kellogg Biological Station, Michigan, USA - KBS C2-4 metaG | ecosystem: Host-associated > Plants > Roots > Rhizosphere > Soil | place: Michigan, USA... | reverse complement strand
GGCCTTCAACGAGACCTACCACGTGTTCACCACCCATCCGGAATTCAACAGATTCGGCGAGTTCAAGGGCTGGGCCAAGGCGCAGGGGCGGCACAGCAACATCGGCTATGACGCGCCCAAGGGTCTCGACGAAACCAAATCGAAGATCCGGCTCGGGACCGGCGACCCGCGCATCTCGACCGCCGAAATGCAGGTCTACACAATGGAAGAGACCAACGCGACCACCACGCAGACGCTCGTGGAAGCCGCCAAGCGCCTGGTCGACGAATTGCCGGAGGACACCCCTGCCGACAAAGTGCTGGAGCACTGGCTGTCCTCGGCCCGCCGCGATGACGAAGCCCGCGGCGTCATCTGGCCGACCATCCCCGCCGACGTCCTGGGCCAGAGCGGCACGGCGTGGCAGCTCTTCCCGAACTTCCAGATCGGCCAGGGCCTGACCAGCGCCCTGTGTTACACCGCCCGGCCGGACCCGGGCTACGACCCGAACAAGTGCATCTTCGAAGTCGCGGTGTTCGAGCTGTATCCGAAAGGCCAAGAGCCGCAGACCGAGTGGGAGTACACCCCGAAAGATAGCCCGAACTGGCTGTCGGTGCTGCCACAGGACTTCTCGAACATGGCCGCGGTGCAGCAAGGCATGAAGTCGGCGGGCTTCCCCGGCACCAAACCCAATCCCTACCGCGAGCGCAGCACCGTGAACCTGCACCACCAGCTGGCGAAGTACATGGGCACCGGCGAACCACAGGAGTTGCGATGAACGACACGTGCGGACCCACCCAGACGCCCGACGACGTCGACATCGACGCGATGCGCGCGAAGTACGCGCAGGAGCGCGCGAAACGGGTACGACCGGAGGGCTCGGCCCAATACCTGGAAGCTGCCGGAGATTACGCCGATTTCTCCGACAACGATCCGCACACCCCGGTGACACCGCGGGCACCGATCGACGCGGACCTCGAGGTCGTCATCCTGGGCGGCGGGATCGCCGGGCTACTGGCAGGTGCCTACCTGACGAAGGCCGGCGTCGAGGACGTGCACGTCATCGAGGCGGGCGGTGACTTCGGCGGGGTGTGGTACTGGAACCGCTTCCCCGGAATCCAGTGCGACAACGACGCCTACTGCTACATCCCGCTGCTGGAGGAACTGGACTTCATGCCGTCGAAGAAGTTCGCCGACGGCGCCGAAATCCTCGCGCACTGCCAGAACATCGGGAAACACTTCGGGCTGTACGACGGTGCCCTCTTCTCGACGCAGGTCCGCACCGTCCGCTGGGACGAGGACATCAAGCGGTGGCGGTTGTCCACCAATCGTGGCGACGCCATCCGTGCCCGCTTCGTCGTCATGACGCAGGGCTCCTACAACAAGCCCAAGCTGCCGGGAGTCCCTGGCATCAAGGATTTTCAGGGGCACGTTTTCCATTCCGCCCGGTGGGATTACGACTACACCGGCGGCGACGCGAACGGCGGGCTACACAAGCTCGCCGACAAGCGCGTCGCCCTGGTCGGCACCGGCGCGACGGGCGTGCAGCTGGTTCCACACCTCGGCCGGGATGCCCAGCACCTCTACGTCTTTCAGCGCACGCCGTCATCGGTCGACTTCCGCGGCAACGAACCCACCGATCCGGTCTGGGCCGAGTCGCTGCAGCCGGGCTGGCAGGCCGAGCGCAAACGCAACTTCCACCGCTGGTCGCCCTTCGAAGGCGTGGTGTTCGATGCGGCCGACCAGGTGTGCGATTTCTGGACCGAACTCGGCCGCAATCTGACGGCCCGCATCGCCGCGAGCCCCGACCCCACCGCCCTCGGCATCGAACAGATCATGGCGATGCGGGAAGAGGAGGACTACAAGATCATGGAGCGGTTGCGTCGCCGCATCGCCGATCTGGTCGACGATCCCGGCACCGCCGAGGCGCTCAAGCCCTACTACCGATTCATGTGCAAGCGGCCCACGTCCAGCGACGAGTACCTTCCCAGCTTCAACCGGCCCAACGTCACGCTGGTCGACGTCTCCGAATCACAGGGTGTCGAGCGACTGACCCGGACCGGCATCGTCGCGAACGGCGTTGAGTACGAAGTGGATTGCGTCATCTTCGCCAGCGGTTTCGAGATCTCCACCGAGATCAGCCGCCGCTACGCCATGGAGGCGATCGAGGGCCGCGACGGAGTGTCCCTGTTCGACCACTGGCGCGACAGTTACCAGACCCTGCACGGAATCACGAGCCGCGGCTTCCCCAACCAGTTCCACACCGGTTTCATCCAGGGCGGTGTATCCGCCAACACCACCGCGATGTTCGAGCAGCAGGCCGAGCACATCGCCTACATCATCGCCGAGGCCATCAGGCGCGGCGCCGCCACCGTCGAGCCCAGCAAGGAAGGCCAGGACAGCTGGGTGGCCACCATCCGTGAACTCGCCTTCGACAACTCGGCCTTCGACAACAGTTGCACGCCCGGCTATTACAACAACGAGGGCCGCGGCTTCGGTATCCAGGAGGGCAAAGCCACCCGATCGTTCCTCGGTGAGGTGTACACGCCGGGCTTCTACGCCTTCGACGATCTGTTGAAGGCGTGGCGCGATGCCGGGGACCTTGACGGTCTGGTGTTGGGAAAGTAGATGTCCGACTTGAGATTCGAGGGCCGCGTCGCCGTCGTCACCGGAGCCGGCAGGGGGCTGGGACGCTCATACGCCCTGCTGCTCGCCTCGCGTGGCGCCCGCGTGGTGGTCAACGACTCCGGCGGGACCCTGTCCGGCGACGGAGTCAACGCAGGCCCGGCCCATGACGTGGTGCAAGAGATCGCCGCCTTGGGCGGCGAGGCCGTCGCGTCCACCGACTCGGTGGTCACGCCGGCCGGTGGGCAGGCCATCATCGACGCCGCGTTGGCACAGTACGGTCGTGTCGACGTCCTGATTCACAACGCCGGCAATGTCCGGCGGGCGCCGCTACGGGAGATGACGCCCGGCGACTTCGACGCTGTCCTCGACGTCCACCTGCGCGGCGCATTTCACGTTGCGCGAGCGGCGTTTCCCGTGATGTGCGACGCCGGCTACGGACGCATCGTGCTGACCTCGTCGATCGGCGGACTGTACGGCAACCACCAGGTGGCCAACTACGCCGCCGCCAAGGCCGGCGTGATCGGGTTGTCGAATGTCGTTGCCCTGGAGGGTACTTCGGAGGGCGTCACCTGCAACGTCGTCGTTCCCGCGGCGGTCACGAGAATGGCCGAGGGCATCGACACGTCGTCCTATCCCCCGATGTCACCCGAACTGGTGGCCCCCGTGGTCGGCTGGCTGGCCCACGAATCCTGTTCAGTCACCGGCGAAATCTTCGTCGCGCTGGCCGGCCGCGTGGCGCGGGTCGTCGTCGCCGAGACACCCGGGGTGTACCGGCCGTCGTGGTCCATCGAGGACGTGGCCGCGCATTCGGCCGCCATCCGCGATGCCGGTGACCCGGTGCGGTTCGCCGTCGTCCCCGACGGGCACGGCGACCACATCCGCTACAGCTTCGCGATGGCCACCCATGGCTAGCGGGCCAGCCCGTGGACCGTTGCACGGGGTGCGCGTCGTCGACCTCACCGCGATGGTGATGGGGCCCTACTGCACGCAGATCATGGCCGACATGGGCGCCGACGTGATCAAAGTCGAACCGCCGCAAGGTGATGACACGCGCTTCATCTCGGTGGGTCCGGCCCCCGGCATGAGCGGGGTGTTCGTCAACGTCAACCGCGGCAAGCGCAGCGTGGTGCTGGACCTGCGCACCGATGCCGGCAGGTCGGCGCTGCGCGCCCTGTGCGAGAAGGCCGACGTCTTCATCCATTCGATGCGCGCCAAGGCCATCGCCCGGCTGGGCTTCGGGTATGACGACGTGGCCGCGCTCAATCCGCGCATCGTCTACACGAACTGCTACGGATACGGGCGCCGCGGCCCGGACCGCGACCGGCCCGCCTACGACGACACCATTCAGGCCGAATGCGGACTGCCCGCCGTCCAGGCGCAGCTCACCGGCCAGGCCGACTACGTCGGCACCATCATGGCGGACAAGATCGCCGGGCTCACCGCGCTCTACGCCACCACCATGGCGCTGTTCCACCGGGAACGCACCGGGGAGGGGCAGGAGGTCGAGGTCGCGATGTTCGAGACCATGGCCTCCTTCATGCTGGTCGAACATGCCAACGGCGCCATGTTCGACCCTCCCCTCGGCCCTGCCATCTACCCGCGCACCGTGGCACCCAACCGCCGCCCCTACCACACCAGCGACGGTGAGATCGCCGCGCTGATCTACAACGACCGGCATTGGAAGGCATTCGTCGACGCAGTGCAACCGCCATGGGCGAGCGAGCGGTACGCCACGCTGGAACAGCGCGCCCGCAACATCGACACGGTGTACGGGCTGGTCGCCGAGACCATGAAGGAACGTACGACCGACGACTGGCTGGCGCTGTTCCGCGCCCTGGAAATCCCTGCCGCACCGCTGAACACCCCCGACGCACTGTTCGACGACCCCCACCTCAATGCCGTGGGTCTGTTCGAGACCGTGGACACCCCACATGGCCCGGTGCGCTTTCCCGGGATCCCCACCTGGTTTTCCCGCACGCCCGGCCGGGTGGCCGGTCCGGCACCGCTGTTGGGTGCCGATACCGATGAGGTGTTGAGCGAATTGTGAGCAGCCGCCAATGACGATGGACTTCGAGATCGGCGCGGACGCCACGGCGTTGCGTCAGGAGCTGCGGGAGCTGGTGAAAACGCACGTGCCGGAAGACTTCCTGGGTGCCTTCACCGACGACCCGGCGGATCTGGCGGTGGCGCAGCGGTTCTGCCGCGTCCTCGCCGAGCGAGAGCTGCTGTGTCTGGCCTGGCCGGAGGAATTCGGCGGTCGTGGCGCTTCGGTGTGGGAACAGACCGTGGTGCGCGAGGAGATGTGGGCGCACCACGAGCCGCGCGGTGCGCAGTACATGGGCGTCAACTGGGTCGGCCCGATCATCATGCGCCACGGCAGCGCGGAGCAGCAGCGCACGCATCTGCCGCCGATCGCCCGCGGGGAGGTGATCTGGTGCCAGGGTTTCTCCGAACCGGAGGCAGGCTCGGACCTCGCGTCGCTACGTACCACCGCACGGCCCGATGGCGACGGCTGGCGGATCACGGGGCAGAAGATCTGGACGTCCTACGCCACCATGGCGCAGTGGTGCTTCCTCCTGGCCCGGACCTCCCGCCAGGAGAAGAAGCAGCAGGGGCTCACCATTTTCCTTGTGCCGATGGATGATCCGGCGATCCAAGTCCGGCCCATCCGCAGCATGCTCGGCCCCCACCACCTCAACGAGGTGTTCATCGACGACCTACGCGTCACTTCCGCCGACGTGCTCGGCACCGTCGATCAGGGTTGGTCGATAGTGCAGGACGTGATGTCGTTCGAACGGGTCGGCATCGCCCGCTACGCACGGTGCGAGCGACTCCTTGCCGCGGCGCCGACAGCGCTGGGAGCGCGGTGGCAGTCACTGCCGGATGAGCTGCGCAGCAGGTGGGTACGCATGACGACGCACTGCCGGCGCGCCCGCCTGATGGCCTACCGGGTGGTGGCACTGCAGGCCGCCGGGCAGGTGCGACCGGGTGACGCGGCGGCGTACCGCATCGCCGTCACCCGGCTGGACCAGGACAGCGCCGAGGTGCTGACCGATCTGGCCGCCGAGGTGGTCGACGACAGCGCGTACACCCGGTGGTTCAAAGCCGAGGTGGCAGACCACTGGCGCTACTCGCAGGCGTCGACGGTGTCATCCGGAAGCATCGAAATGCAGCGCATCCTGCTGGCCCGGGCCTTGGTGGCGGCGCGATGATCCTCGATCTCGATGAACAGGCCAGAGAGTTCGGCCGACAGGCGCTTCGGGCGTTCGAAGCGGCCGGCGGCGACGCCCTCGTACAGCAGGCCGAGGCCAAGCCGGACACGCGAGCGGAACTCGTCGACAGCGTGCTGCGGGACCTGGGCACCTGGGACCTGAACGCCCGCAACGACACTGACGAGCTGGAGGCCGCGGCAACGCTGTGCCGCAGCGCCGGATACTGGGCGCTGCCCTATCCGGTAGCAGAAATCCTGTCCCGGCCAGGCGATCTCGAGGTCAAGGGATTGTCGGTGGTGGCCGACGTCAGCCCCAGCGCGCCGGTCGCCGGACTTGACGGGCCCTGGGCATCCGTCACCGTCGCCGGCGCCCGTAGTGCAGTGGTCGGACACGGGCCGGCCGGCCCCGGGTTCGTGGCGTCGCTCGAGCTGTCGGCCGTCGACGACCACGGCGCCGCCGACGTCGCGCTCGCTCTGGTCCTGCCGTGCTGGACGCTGCTGGGCATGCTGGACCGCGCGATGGAACTCACCGTCGCGCACGTCACGATGCGCAAGCAGTTCGGTGCCCCTCTCTCGTCGTTCCAGGGTGTGCAATTCCAGCTGACCGACGCGGAGGTGGAGCGCAGTGGGCTGGACATCCTGGCCAAACATGCGTTGTGGAGCCTCGGCACCGGCCAACCGGACGCCAGCACAGACGCTTTGGCGCTTCGGATGTCGGCCATCGAGGCGGCCGATGTGGTCTTCCGGGTCTGCCATCAGCTGCACGGCGCCGTCGGCTTCTGCGACGAGACCACCCTGTCGTGGCTGTCGCGGTACAGCCAGCCGCTGCGCCGGCTGCCGTTCGGATTGTCGGCGACGAAAGCCGAGCTGACGCGGAGGATGTCGTGACCGCCGACTTCCGCGAGCATGTGCGCGCCTGGTGCGACGAGCATGTACCTCGCGACTGGCGCCGCACCCAAACCGGCGTTCCGGCGGCCGAATTCGTCCGGTTCCAGAAGGCGTGGTTCGCCGAGTTGCATGCCGCGGGGTTTGCCGTTCCGCACTGGCCCCGCGAATGGGGCGGCGGCATGAGCGTGGCCGACCAGATCGTGCTGTACCAGGAATTGGCCGCGCACGACGCGCCCCGGCTGGTCCTGGCATTCGTCGGCATCCACCATGCCGCGGCGACCCTGCTGGCGGCGGGCACCGAAGAACAACGGCAGCAACATCTTCCGGCCATCCTCGACGGCGAGATCTGGGTGCAGGGGTTCTCCGAACCCGAGGCCGGCTCGGACCTGGCGAGCCTGCGAACCTCGGCCCGCCGGGCCGGCGACTCGTACGTCGTCAACGGCCAGAAGCTGTGGGCCAGCGGCGGGGCACACGCCGACTGGTGCCTGCTGCTCGCGCGCACCGATCCGGATGCGCCCAAGCGCAAAGGTATTTCATATTTTCTCCTCGACATGCGCAGTCCCGGCGTCGAGGTGCGGCCGATCCGTAACGCGATGGGCGACTCGCACTTCTGCGAGATCTTCCTGACCGACGTGGTCATTCCGGCGGAGAACCTCGTCGGCGCGGAGAACACCGGATGGCAGGTGGCGCAGGAAACATTGGGTGCGGAGCGCGGCCTCACCATGCTGGAACTGTCGGAGCGCCTGGCCCACACCGGTTTTCGCCGACTGGTCGAAACCTGCCCCACTGACGATCCGGTGATCGCCGACCGGTTGGCACAGTTGGAGATCGAGATCACCGGGCTGCGGGGCCTCTGCCGCCGGTTGGTGGAGAACTCTCATGATGAAGGCGCCGGCTCGACCAATCCGGCCGACGCGTCGATCGTCAAACTGTTCTACAGCGAATTGCTGCAGCGGCTCACCGACTTCGGTGTCGAAGCCGGCGGCCTGAACGTCCACACCGACCTGGTGAAGCCGATGTCGAGTGGCTGGGAGTCGGGCTCATGGCTGCTCGACTTCATCGGATCGTGGGAGTGGACGATTCCCGGTGGGGCCAGCGAGATTCAGCGCACCATCATCGGCGAGCGTGGCCTGGGCCTGCCGCGCGAAATGAGTACGCCGTGACCGACTTCGCCGAATTCCATACCGAGCTGCGTTCGGTGGCCGGTGAGCTGCTGGCCAAGAGCCGCGACGTCCAGTGGTCGTCCCTCATCGAGGCGGGCTGGGTCGGGCTGGAGGTGCCCGAGGAGCTCGGCGGCGCCGGGGCCACGTTCGCCGAAGTGGCTGTCATCTGCGAAGAAATTGGTCGCGCCGCCGGCGCCACCAGTTATCTCGGCAGCGCGGTACTGGCGGTCGGAGTACTGAAGGCGCTGGCGCCGAGCAATATTCGTGACAACCTGCTCGCCCGTGTGGCGTCCGGCGGTATCCGACTGGCCGTAGCGCTGGACGGACAGGACTTCGTGCCCGACGCCGAGGGCGCCGACCACCTCCTGCTCGTCACCACTGACGGCGTCTCCGTCGTGCAGGCGCACGCCACTCGCCGGCCCGTGCTCGACGAGACGCGCCAACTGGCGACCGTGACCGCCGAAGACGGCGGCACCGAAACCTTGCACTACGCAGACGCTTCCGTCGACCCGGTCGGGCGCTTGCGGGACCGGGCCGCGGTGGCGGTTGCCGCCGACAGCCTCGGCATCGCGGAAGCGATGCTCACCGCGACGGTGGATTACGCCAAGGTACGGCATCAGTTCGGCCGGCCGATCGGATCGCTCCAGGCCGTCAAGCATGCCTGCGCCGACATGCTGGTCCAGGTCGAGGTCGCCCGCCAACTCGTCGGGGCGGCAGTCGAATCCGTGGTGCAGAGCAGGGCAGACGCCGCCGCGTCGATGGCCAAGGCATACGCCACCGGCATGGCCGTCGACGTCGCAGGCAAAGCCATACAGCTCCATGGCGGCATCGGCTACACGTGGGAAAGCGGCCTCCACGTCTACCTCAAACGCGCCGCACTCAACCGTTCGTTGTTCGGCTCTCCTGCGGCACATCGCAGACAACTGGCCAAGCGCTACCGATAGAAGGAGCTTCAGATGGGTGTACCGGTCTACAAACGCATTCTCGACCTGTTCGAGGCCGAAGGCGTCAACACGCTGTTCGGCATCCCGGACCCGAACTTTGTCCATATGTTCACCGAGGCCGAAGCCCGCGGCTGGTCCGTCGTGGCGCCGCACCACGAACTGAGCGCCGGCTTCATGGCCGAAGCCGCCTCGCGGATGACGGGGAAGCCGGGTCTGTGCATCGGCACGCTCGGACCGGGCGTCGCGAACATCGCCGGCGCGATGATGTGTGCGCTGGTGGAGAACTCGCCGGTCATCTTCCTCGGCGGACAGCGGGCCCGCATCACCGAACGCCGCGTGCGGCGCGGACGAATCCAATTCGTCCAGCAGGAAGGACTTTTCGCGCCCTCGGTGAAGTACAGCAGCTCCATCGAGTACGCCGATCAGACCGACGAGATCATCCACGAGGCAATCCGCCGGGCGATGTCGGGCACCCCGGGGCCGGCCTACGTCGAGTTCCCATCGCACGTGATCCTCGACGAACTCGATGTGGCAGCGGCACCGAGTCCCGCGACCTACCGACTGGTCAATCAGAGCGCGGGCGCGCGTGAGGTCGCCGAAGCCGCGAAGTTGATCCGGGAGGCCAGTAGCCCGATCCTGCTGGTCGGTCACGGCGTGCACACCTCACGCACCCAGCGGGAGGTCAAAGAACTCGCCGAGCTGATGAACTGCCCCGTCATCCAGACCTCCGGCGGCACGTCCTTCATTCCCGGCCTGCAGGACCGGACGTTCCCGTACCTGTTCTCGCCTGCCGCGAACCAGGCCGTCGAGGAATCCGACCTGTGCGTCGCGCTGGGCACCGAACTCGGCGAACCCATGCACTACGGCCGCACCCAGCACTGGGCGGCGGGCAACGCGAACCGCAAGTGGGTGTACGTCGAACAGGATCCGACAGCCTTCGGCGTCAATCGTTCGTTCGACGTGGCGCTGGTCGGCGACCTGCGCGGCGTCGTCCCGCAGCTCGTCGAGGAGTTGCGCGACACCCCACGCGCTCCATCGGCCAACCTCGACTCGCTCGTCACGGCCGACGCCGCTGAACTCGCCCAACTCGCCGCGGATGCCCCCTCCGGGCGGGCGCCGATCCACTCGGCGCGCTATGTCGTCGAGGCGACCAAGGCGTTCAACGAACTCGAGGACGGCATCATGGTGCGCGACGGTGGCGCGACCGTCATCTTCCAGTGGACCTATTCTCAGTCCAAGCCGCGCGACGTCATCTGGAATCAGAACTTCGGCCACCTGGGCACCGGTCTCCCCTACGCCGTCGGCGCCTCGATCGCCGAGGGCCGCAAACGCCCGGTCATGCTACTGACCAGCGACTCGGCTTTCCTGTTCCACATCGCCGAGCTCGAAACCGCTGCGCGAGAGGGCCTTCCGCTGGTATGTGTAGTGGGGGTCGACCATCAGTGGGGCCTGGAGGTCGGCGTCTACAAGCGGACCTTCGAACAGCCGTCGCCGCAGCCCGGTGTGCACTGGAGTAAGGACGTCCGGATGGACAAGATCGCCGAGGGCTTCGGCTGCCACGGTGAGTACGTTGAGAAAGAAGACGAGATCGGTCCGGACATCGCGCGGGCGTACGCCAGCGGCAAGGTCGGGGTGGTGCACGTGTGCATCGATCCGAAGGCGAACTCTGAGGAGATGCCCAAGTACGACCGATTCCGCACCTGGTACGCCGAGGGCACACAGTGACAACGTCGAGGGCACACAGTGAAGGAGAGGCAATGCGCGAGTATCTGCAGTTCTACATCGAGGGGCAATGGGTCGACCCGGTCGAGTTGAATCCGCTGGATGTCGAGAACCCGAGCACCGAACAGGTCGCGGGCCGCATCGCCCTGGGCTCGGCTGCCGACGTGGACAAAGCTGTCGGAGCCGCGCGGCGCGCGTTCGAGTCGTGGTCGCAGACCAGCCGCGCGGAACGCCTCGACGTGCTGCAGGCGATCAGCGCCGAATACCTCAGGCGCCAGGGTGATCTCGCCGAAGCGGTGAGTGAGGAGATCGGTGCCCCGCCGGCGCTGGCCGCCGGCGCGCAGGTGCAGCTCGGTATCGGCCATCTGATGACCGCTATCGAGGTGCTGAAGAATTTCGAGTTCTCGCGCCAGCTTGGCAACACATTGGTGTCCAGCGAGCCGATCGGGGTCTGTGGACTGATCACGCCGTGGAACTGGCCGCTCAACCAGATCGCGGTGAAGGTGTTTCCGGCGCTGGCGACCGGCTGCACCGTCGTGCTCAAGCCCTCGGAAGTCGCTCCGTTCTCGGCACAGATCTTCACCGAGGTCCTCGCAGCCGCGGGTGTGCCCGCCGGCGTCTACAACCTGGTTTTCGGTGACGGAGCCGGTGTGGGAGCGGCCATTTCGAGCCATCCCGGCATCGACATGGTGTCGTTCACCGGCTCGACGCGGGCCGGCGTCGAAGTCGCGAGGGCCGCGGCACCGACCGTCAAGCGGGTCAGCCAGGAGTTGGGCGGCAAGAGCCCGAACATCGTGCTGAACGACGAGGCCTTCGCCAAGAGCGTGGCCGTGGGCGTCTCGGCCATGATGCCCAATTCGGGCCAGAGCTGCAATGCGCCGTCGCGCATGCTGGTGCCGAACTCGCGGATGGCAGAAGCCATTTCAATCGCCGCCCAGACCATCGAGGGTGTGCAGGTGGCCGACGTCGACAACCCGAAGGCCATCGGACCGGTCGCCTCCCGGGCCCAGTTCGAGCGCATCCAGGGCCTCATCGCCAAGGGCGTCGCCGACGGCGCCAACCTGGTCGCCGGCGGCGAGGGACGTCCCACCGGAGTGGACCGCGGATTCTATGTCCGGCCAACGGTATTCGCCGACGTCACCAATGACATGACCATCGCCAGGGAAGAGATCTTCGGGCCGGTGCTGTGCATGCTGGGATACGACGACATCGACGACGCGGTGGACATCGCCAACGACACCGAATACGGCCTGGCCGGTTATGTTTCGGGTGCCGACATCGACGCCGCCCGTGCGGTGGCCCGGCGGATCCGGGCCGGCTGGATTTCGATCAACCACGCCTTCGACATGAACGCGCCGTTCGGCGGCTACAAGCACAGCGGCAACGGCCGGGAGTGGGGCGAAGCCGGCTTCCACGAGTATCTGGAGACCAAGAGCGTCCTCGGCCACGGGTAGCCGGTGGCATTGATCCTGGGATGTTGACTCTGCGCTGACGGCGCAGAAGTGCGAGTAGACAGCGCCAGGGACGCAGGGTCATCACCGACACCCAGTTGACCCTGCGGCGGCGGCGCAAAAGAGCGAGTGCGAGGCGCCGTGGCCGCAGCGTCAACTCACGCTATGACGTCAACATGGCCTGCCAGGTCTTGGGCGCCGCCCCGGTGGCCAGATCCGCCTGGCGGTACAGCTGACCGTCGGGTGCCATGTACTCGCCCGTGTGCGGGTCGTACTGCGCATACCCGAGGCCACCGGTGAACGCGCTCGGAGCGGCACCGGGTTCGGCTGGCGGGACATCCGCCGGCCGCGGCTCGACCGGGTCGCCACCGGGAATCGGCGGGACGTTACCCGCGTTGCCTGACGCACCAGGCTGGGTGATCGGGTTCTGCGGTGGCAGCACCGGGTTGTTCGGCGGCGGTCCGGCAGGCGGGACACCAGCGGCCGGCCCTTCACCGACCGGCGCATACAGCCCCTGGTCGGGGAACCACCGCGAATCCGGCGGCACGCCTTGCCTTTCCAGACCCGGGTCACGCGGGTACGGGCCGACAACCGGCATCCGCGACGCCAGCGGCTCGTACTCCTTGTCGCTGTTGCAGATCTCGGCGGTCGGCGCATACTTGCCCGGCTTCCCCATGCACGGGGTGTTGCGAATACCGCGCACGCCGACGGGTGCATCCTGCGGCAGTTTGCAGTAGACGTCGTCGGGCAGGTCCAGCGTGGTGGTGTCATACGCCGGCCGCCAGGATGACGGCGGCAGGAATCCCAACGTGCACGGCGGCGGATCCTCCGCACCGATCCGGAAACTGCCGATGCCGAGGCCACCGGCATTGCGGGTCGTGCCGTAGGAGATCACCGTCGACACCACTGGCGGCAGCAGCACGAGCGCCTGCTCCAGCCCGGGCCGGTACGTCACGCCGAGCTGCCCCAACGACGTCAGGTTGGCCAGCAGCACCGGCACGGTGATCTTCAACTTGTCGAAGAGCTTGGTCGCATCGTCGGCCACCGCGGGCCCGTGGTCCAGCAGGCTGCGGATCTGGGGATCATTGGTGACCAACTGACCGGTGACGCCCGTCAGGCTGCGCGACCACACCCGCAGCGAATCCGTGCTCTGTGCCTGCGAATCCAGCAGCGGCGAGCTGTTCTCGATGAGGTCCCGCACCTTGTCCCGCTGTTCGTTCAAGCCGCCGACGAGTTTCCCGGACGAGTCCGCCAACGACTGCAGGTCGTAATCCGCGCCGTTGAACGCCTTGTATGTCTCGTCGAGCAGCTGGTGCAACTTATCCTTCGGCAGGGTCGCGACCAGCTCACTGGCTCGGTCCATCATCGGCCCGATCGGCGGCGGCACGGCGTCGGCGCCGCCCCGCACCACCGAACCGTCATGCAGATAGGGCGCGGCATCGGTGCGCGGCAACAGATCGACGTACTGCTCCCCGACCGCCGACACACTGCGCACCACGGCGGACAGGTCCGCCGGGATCTCCATCGACGAGTCGAGCGACATCTTCGCGCGCACACCGGTTTTCGTCAGCTCGACGTCCGTGACCCGACCGACCTGCACCCCGCGATAGGTGACGTTGCTGAAGCGGTACAACCCACCGGTGTCGGGCAGCTCGAGGGTGACGTTGTAGCGCCCGATTCCCGCGAGCGACTGCAGCTGCATGTAGCTGAAGGCCATCACGAAGATGCCGACGACCGACGCGATCGAGAAAATTACCAACTGGATCCGGACAAAGCGCGACAGCATCAGTGGCCCCCTTGATCCGGGGCCGGGACCGGAGCGGGTCCAGGCAATGGCGGCGGCACCACTTCCGGCGGCCGGGGCGCGATCACCGCCGGCGGCGGCGCCACCCCGATGCCGAGCGGGTCCTTTGTCTGCTCGGCGTATCCGGGATCGCCGATCGCGGCCTGAATCCCTTGTGTCGGGTCACCGAAGCGCGTGCCCATCCACAGTTCCCGACGGATGCGCGGCAGTGTCAGATCGAGCGTCGCCGACAGGTTCAGGTAGTCGCCCTTGATGTACCGGTCGATGGCTGCCTGCCCGTAGGGGAACGTCGTCGCCATGGCGAGCGACTTGTCGATGACGATTCCCACGTCGGCGAGCGATCGGGTGATCGGTTCCATGTGGCGGAGGTTCTCGACGAGGTCGGATTGGGTGTCGTTGATCAACGACGTCGCGGTGTCGCTGAACGTCCGCAATTTCGTCAGTGCCGCAGTGATGTTCGGCCGCTGCGCGACCATGACTTCGAGCGCCTGCGGCATGACCCGCAGCGCCTCGGTGATGGCGTCACGCTGGCCGGCGAAGGTACCGACCAGACCGTTCATGGCCTTGATCGTGGTGACGATGTCGTCCCGTTGATCATCGATCGTGCCGACGAACCGGTCCAGGCGGCCGATGAGATCGCGGATCGAATCCTGGCGGCCGTCGAACGCGTTGTTGAAGCTGTGGATGATGCCACCGATCTGGCCAACGCCCCCGCCATCGACGACGGTCGCCAGCGCGGCAAGGGTGCGCTCGGTCGACGGGTAGGTCGACGACTTGTTCAGCGGGATCGTCGCGCCCGGGGCCAGCCGACCGGCCGGCTCCGTCCCGGCGATGGGGTCGAGTGCGACGTGCGTCGAACCGAGCAAGCTGGTCTGCCCGATCTTTGCCACGACGTTGGCGGGCACCACCACACCGGGCTTGATCAAGATGTCGACCTCGGCGTGGCCGCGGACCACCTTCATGGGTCCGACGCTGCCGACCTCGACGTCGTTGATCAGCACCGGCGAATTCGATTCCAGCGTACCGACATTGGCGAATTCGGCGTGATAGACCGTCGCTCCCGCGACGCGCCCCGGTGCGCCCGGCAGAGGCAGCGAATTCACGCCCTGCCACGCGCATCCACTCAGCGGCGCCATGGCGCACACCGCCACGGCCAACGGCCGCCAAACCCGGCGGGTGGTTGCGCGCGTCATGAGGCGGGCCCTTCGGCTGGCAGGAGCATCCCCGGCAGGGTCGCCGGCGCCGGCGGTTCCGGGCCGGTGTAACCAGGCATGAGTTTCGCCTCGCTGTAGATCAGCTGATCAGGACGTGGCGTGGGACCCAGGAACGGGTTGACCGGGATCGGCAGGTAGTTGAAGTTCAACAGTCGCAGCGCCGGGCCGAGGTACTCAGCGCACTTCTTCGCGCCTTCTGCCGGATCACCGCCCTGAATGCCCGCGATGGCGCCGCACACGAACTGGGCCGGGTTGGAGAACCCGTTGACGGCGAACATGCCATTGGCGGTACCGGACACCGGGTCGTAGATGTTGTAGAAGTTCGACATCACCGTCGGGAACACATGCAGGAGCTCTTCGAGCTCCTTCTTGTTCCCGACGAGGGTCTGCGTGACGTCGGTCAGGCGGGCCACCGACTCGACGGTGCGGTTGTTGACGCTCGACATGAAACGCTGGATGTCCACGACCGCGACGGACAGGTCCGTCAGCGCTGCGTCCAGATCCGAGCGGCTCGAATCGAGGACGCTCGACAGCGTCGCCAGCCTGTCCTCGAACTGCACGATCTGAGTGTTGCTGTTGCGCAACGCAGTAACGAAAACCTGCAAGTTCTTGATGGTGTCGACAATGTTCCCGCTGCCGTCGGCCAGGACCCGGCTCACCCCCGACAATTGCGCCAGGGTGTCCCGGAGCCGATCACCGTTGCCGGCCATGGCATTTGCCGCGCTGTCGACGAAGCGCCCGGCCACGGACGTGTCCCCCGGCTTCGTCGGTCCGAGCTCGGTGACCAGCCTGGTCAGTTGCGCCTTGACTTCGTCCCACTCGACGGGGACCGCGGTGCGCGAGACGGGGATGACCGTGCCTTCGGCCAGCGTCGGCCCGGTGGAACGGTAGGCCGGGGTGAGCTGAACGTAGCGGGCCGCCACCAGGTTCTGCTGGACGATCAGCGCTTTGGCGTCGGCCGGAATCGGCACGTCCCGATCCACCTTCAGCGTCAGCTTCACCGTCGTGCCCTGCGGCTGCACGTCCGACACGGTGCCGACCTTGACGCCGGACACCCGCACCTCGTCACCGGTGTAGAGGCCCGTCACGCGGGTGAAGATGGCCCCGAAGATCCTCGGACCGAACAAGTTTCGGTAACCGACGTAGATTCCGGCGGCGAGCGCGGCGCCCACCAGCGCCACGGCCAGGATTCGAACCAACAACCGTCGTGTCATCAGTGCGGCACCTGCCCGATCGTCGGCCCCTCGGTCTCTTCGCGGTTGTAGCAATGGTCGAAGCTGTAGGGGGGCTTGAAGCCATTGCGCTCGCCACCGCAGTTCGGCCACGGGAACAGCGTGCGGGGCTGCACGCCGAGCGCCGCGTCGATGAAGGGCTGAATCTCGTGTCCGTCAATCAGATTGGCGACGAACGCGTTGTAGTACCCGCCGTTGTTGACGGCCTCGCCCTGGGTCATCACGACCTTCTTCAGGCCCGGGATCGCCTTCGAGATGTTGTCCTTGTTCTTCTCCAGCACACCCACCACCGAATTGAGACGGTCGAGCGCCGGCGCCAACTGTGCTTCGTTGTCGTGCACCAGGGCCGACAGCTGCTTGGCCACCGCCGAGGTGTTGGCCAGCAGTGTCACGATGGCCTGACGGCGCTCCACCAGCATTCCGAGCAGCGAATTTGCGTTCAGGATAAGGGTATTGAGCTGATCGCTGCGCTGCGACAGGATGCTTGTCACGTCGGCGGCGCTCTTGAGCAGCTCCGACAGCGACTGGTTGCGATCGTTGAGGGTCCGCGACAGCCTGGACACGCCGTCGAACGTCGGTCCCAGCTGGGGCGCTACCTGATCGAGGGTCTGCGACAGCAGATCGAGCGACTGGCCCAACTGCGTGGTGTCGGTCCCGGCGGTGTTTTTCGTCAATTCGTCGACGGCGTCGGTCAGCGAATACGGTGACGACGTCCGCGAGATCGGGATCACCGTTCGCGGCTTGAGCGGCTTGTCGCCGGCCGACTCCAACGCCAGGGTACGCGCCCCCAACAGCGTTCCGGTCCGGATGTGGGCGGCGGTGTCAGACCCGAGCGAGACCCGCCCGTCAACCGTGAAATCCACAACGGCGTCACCATTTTTCAGTGACACCTTCGATACCGTGCCGACCTTCATGCCCGACACCACGACGTTGTTGCCGACCTCCAGGCCGCCCGCTTCGGCGAAGACCGCCGAGTACCGCACCGACATGGCCCAGTCGCGGAACTTATCCGGCGACAGGCCGACGAGGATGACCAGAATGACGGTCACGACGCCGATGATGCCCACCCGGATGAGGCGCGCGTTGCCGTACTTCAGCATCTACTGGCACCTCCCCGCGTTGGACCTGATCCATGGCATGACGACCACCCGGCCTTCGCGGTCGTTGACGCGGATGGTGAGGTCGCAGATGTAGTACTGGATCCAGCTGCCGTACGCGCCGGTGCGCGCTTCCTTGCGGTAGTTCTCCGGTGCCCGTTGCAATGCGGTGTCCAGGGTCTGCTTGTCCTGGTCCAGGTTGTTCCCGAGCCGCAGCAGCTGGTTCACGGTGCCTGTCAACGGCTTCCGGGTCTGGCTCAGCAGATCTGAGATCGTGGCGGTGCCCTTGTCGAGTGAGTCGATGGCGGCACCGATCGGATCACGGTCTTCCGACAGACCGGTCACCAGGCGCTGGAGCCGGTCGACCGACGTCGAGAACTTGTCACCGTCGCGCGCCATGGTGCCGATCAGCAGCTTCAGGTTGTCGATCAGCTGCTTGATCACCTCGTTGTTGTCCGCCAGCGAGCCGCTGAACGAAGACGTATGTGCCATCAGCGAATTGATGCCGTCGGCCTGTCCCTGGAATACCTGCAACAGCGACGACGTCAGCGCGTTGACATCCTGCGGGTTGAGGCCCTGCACGACGGGCTTGAGGCCGCCCAGCAGCAGATCGAGGTCGAGCGCGGGCGCCGTCCGATCCAGCGGGATGGTGGATCCGGCCGGGAGGGCCTGAGTGGGTCCGGGTCCGTCGACGAGGTCGAGGTAGCGGTCGCCGACGAGGTTCAGGTAGCGCACCTCGGCGCGGGTACCGGCCGTGACCGGTATGGCGTTGTCGGCGTCGAAGGTGACGGTGACCTTGCGGTCGTCCCCCAGCTCCAGTCCGGTCACGGTGCCGACACGGATGCCGGCGACTCGGACCGAGTTCCCGGCCCGCAGGCTCGACGCGTCGGCGAACACCGCCTTGTATTCCTTGGTGGTTCCGGTTCGGGTCTCACCGAGCACCATGAACAGGAACCCCGACGCGATCATCATGACCACGGCGAAGATGGCGAACTTGACGGCCGCCCCACGTGCGTTCATCGTCCGGGCTGTCCGATCTGTGCGGTGTTGCGCGGCGGGCCGTCGATGGGTCCGTACAACAGCTGTTTGAGCCCGTCACTGTTGAGAATGATGTTCTGGTTGCCGTATTTGAACGGGTTGGTGCCGGTGTCGGTGATGACGAAATTCGGGTGCTGCTCGAACGCCACCGGCAGGACCTCGCAGCGCGGGCCGCCCTTGGCCGCCACCTTGGGCAGATCGCCCGGGTAGCGGTACCGCTCGTGGCCCCACAGGAAGCTCGCCGACAGCGGCAAGCCGCCGGGAGCCGGGTCCTGAGGCTGAGAACCGAAGTCCGCCAACCCCTTCAACGAACACGTCAGGGCGGGGTTGTACTGGTCGAACAGCCCGGTGGTCGGCAGGAAGAGGCGCATCACGTTGGCCAGCGCCTGGTGGTTCGCGGCGACGAACGCGTTGCCGGTATCGGCAAAGGTACTCATGCTCTTCAGCGTGGCGTCGAGGTTCTGCTGCTTGTCGACGATGGATTTACCG
>Ga0105237_10003422_pt1 | contig 18862 bp, 14 predicted proteins | sample KBSC24metaG_FD_81520 | JGI IMG/M metagenome (GOLD analysis project Ga0105237, IMG submission 81520) | Corn rhizosphere microbial communities from Kellogg Biological Station, Michigan, USA - KBS C2-4 metaG | ecosystem: Host-associated > Plants > Roots > Rhizosphere > Soil | place: Michigan, USA... | reverse complement strand
CTCCGGCAGGTAACCGCGCGCGGCGTTGATGGCTGCCTGTACGTCTCTCGCCGCGGCGTCGATGTCCCTGGTTAACTCGAATTGCAACGTTACGCTCGTCGAACCGAGGTAACTGGCGGAGGTCATTTCAGTCACACCGGCGATGTGGCCCAGTTGTCGCTCGAGTGGAGTGGCCACGGATGAAGCCATGATTTCAGGACTCGCACCGGGCAGGTTCGCCTGCACAGAGATTGTCGGAAAATCGATCTGCGGGAGAGGTGAGACAGGCAATAACTTGAATGCGACAGCGCCCGCGAGTGCGATCGCCGCTGTCAAAAGCACCGTGGCGACGGGCCGGTGAATGAATGGTGAAGAGAGATTCATAGCCACAAAAAAGCACAAACGGAGCCACAAAAGGCATACAAGAGAGTACTTGTTTCGCTAAATCGTTTGAGCATTTTGTGCCTTTTTGTGGACTGATTTTAGAGAAGCGATCCTTCTGGCGGCGGCGTCGAAGAAGAGATAGATCACGGGCGTGGTGTAGAGGGTGAGCAGTTGGCTCAACATCAGACCACCAACGAGCGTGATCCCCAACGGTCGCCGTAACTCGGAGCCTGTCCCTGAACCGAGCGCCAGCGGCAGCGCGCCCAACAGTGCTGCCATCGTCGTCATCATGATCGGACGAAAGCGCAGCAGACACGCCTGGTAGATCGCTTCTTCGGGTTGTTTGCCATGATTGCGTTCAGCGTCGAGGGCGAAGTCGATCATCATGATCGCGTTCTTCTTCACGATGCCGATCAGCAGGATGATGCCGATGATTGCGACGACCGTTAGTTCAGATCTGAATAGAAGGAGCGCAAGAATTGCGCCGACACCAGCCGACGGTAATGTCGAGAGAATCGTGAGCGGGTGAATATAGCTTTCGTACAAAACACCGAGCACGATGTAAACGGTGACGATCGCCGCGAGAATCAGCAGTGGCTCGTTCGTTAACGAAGTCTTAAAAGCCTGCGCCGTGCCCTGGAACGAAGCCTGAACACTTGCAGGCATGTTCAATCCCCTTTCGACACTCTCAATCGCGGCCGTTGCTTCGCCCAGTGATGCTCCGTTTGCGAGGTTGAACGAGATCGTGACGACTGGAAATTGGCCCTGTCGATTCACAGACAACGGCGCTGTTCCTGATTCAAAATGGCTGAAAGTGCTCAGCGGCACAGACGTGCCGTTCGTCGAACGCACGTAAATGTCCTGCAACTTTGCCGGGTTGTTTTGAAAGTTCGGCATTGTTTCGAGGATCACGTGGTACTGATTCGACTGCGTAAAGAGGGTCGAGATCTGGCGCTGCCCGAACGCGTCGTACAGCGTTTGATCGATCGCGACCGGCGTGATTCCGAGACGCGACGCTGTGATGCGATCGATTACGAGTGTGGTTTGCGCGGCGCCTGTTTGCTGATCGGTTGCGACGTCCTGTAGTTGCGGCAGTGTCTTCAACCTTTCGACAAATCGCGTGGTCCATGTATTCAGTTCATCTGCATTCGGAGATTCCAGTGTGTATTGGTACTGCGTGCGACTAACTCGATCTTCGACCGACAGGTCCTGAACCGGTTGCATGTAGAGCGTGATGCCGTCGACCTGTGAAAGCGCGGCTTGCAAACGGTTCATGACGGCTATGGCATCGATCTTCCGCGCGGCCAGCGGTTTCAAGTTGATGAGGATGCGGCCGCTGTTGAGCGTGGTGTTCGTACCGTCAACACCAATGAACGACGAAAGACTCTCCACCGCCGGATCTTTGAGAATGACTTGAGCCAGTGCCTGCTGCTTCTGCGCCATCGCGGGAAATGAAATTCTCTGCGACGCTTCCGAAATACCTTGAATGACGCCAGTGTCCTGCACCGGAAAAAAGCCCTTGGGCACAATCATGTAAAGCCAGATCGTGAGGACGAGTGTGCCCGCCGCAATCAGCAACGTTATGACGCGAAACTTGAGCACCCAACGCAACGTCTCGCCGTACAAATCGATCACCTTTTGAAACACCCTCTCCGATGCGCGATAAAACCGACCCTCGTGACTTTCTGATTTTTGCCGGAGCAGTCGCGAGCACATCATCGGCGTGAGCGTCAGCGACACGACGGCTGACACGAGGATCGTCACACTCAATGTGATCGCAAACTCGCGAAACAGCCGGCCGACGATGTCGCCCATGAACAACAGCGGGATCAGAACCGCGATCAACGAGATCGTCAGGGAGACGATGGTGAAACCGATCTGCTCCGCGCCTTTCAACGCGGCCTGCATCGGCGTCTCGCCCTCTTCCAGATAGCGAACGATGTTTTCGATCATTACGATCGCATCGTCGACGACAAATCCGGTCGAGATCGTGAGCGCCATCAGAGTCAAATTGTTCAGGCTGTAGCCAATGAGATACATCGCCGCCAGCGTTCCAATGAGCGACAGCGGCACGGCGACGCTCGGAATGATCGTGGCTGAAAGATTTCGCAGGAAGAGAAAGATCACCATCACGACGAGCGCGACAGTCAACATGAGTGAAAACTGCACGTCTTTAACTGAGGCTCGAATCGTTAGAGTGCGATCGGTCAACACTGAAACCTGAACAGACGGCGGCAGCGTGGTTTGTAACTGCGGCAGCAACGCCTTAACGCGATCGACAACCTGGATGATATTCGCGCCCGGTTGGCGCTGAATGTTCACGATCACCGCAGGCACGTTGTTCATCCATGCTGCCTGTCGCACGTTTTCAGCGCCGTTTACGACCGACGCCACATCCGACAGCACAACCGGCGCGCCGTTGCGATACGCGACGACGATCGACCGATAATCTTTATCAGAGAGTATCTGATCGTTGGCGTCGATCTGATACGACTGCTGTGGTCCATCGAAGTTACCTTTGGCCTGGTTCACGCTCGTCTGCTGAAGCGCGGTCCGCACGTCTTCGAGGCTGATTCCGTACGAAGAGAGTGCCGTCGGGTTAGCCTGAATTCGCACGGCCGGCTTTTGCCCGCCACTGATACTCACCAAACCAACACCCGGCAGTTGTGAGATCTTCTGGGCCAGCCGAGTGTCAGCCAGGTCTTCAACCTGCGTTAACGGAATCGAGTTGGACGTGAGCGCCAGCGTCAACACCGGCGCATCAGCGGGATTCGACTTGCTGTAGATCGGCGGCGTCGGCAGATCGTTCGGGAGAAAGTTCGACGCAGCATTGATCGCGGCTTGCACTTCCTGCTCGGCGACGTCGATGTTGAGATCGAGCGCGAACTGAAGCGTGATGATCGAGCTGCCGCCTGAACTGGTGGACGTCATCTGGTTCAGACCCGGCACCTGTCCAAACTGTCTCTCGAGCGGAGCCGTAACAGCCGACGCCACCACGTCGGGACTCGCGCCCGGATAAAACGTAATCACCTGGATCGTTGGATAATCGACCTCCGGAAGCGCAGAAACCGGAAGCTGCCGGTACGCGAAGATCCCGGCGAGCAGGATCGCAGCCATCAACAACGACGTTGCGACTGGTCTAAGAATAAACGGCCGCGACGGACTCATTTTGCGTCCCTCCTGTTGCGCACCGCGACCTTCACCCCGGTTTGCAGCTTGTCGAAGCCATCGACCGCGACCACGTCTCCGGCTTTTAATCCCTCGACCGCTGTGACGTTCCCATCTGTCGTGCCCACCGAAACCGTTTGCATTGCGACTGTCTGATCCGGTTGCACTACATACACAAACGCATCAGTTGCACTGCGCTGAACCGCGGCTGACGGAACGAGGATCACGCCGCGCTGAGTCGTCAGCAACAATCGCGCGTTTACAAACTGGTTTGGAAAGAGCGCATTGTCGTGATTTGGAAAAGTCGCTTTGAGTTTGATCGTTCCCGTTGCGGTATCGATTTCGTTATCGAACGTAAGCAACGCGCCGGAAGCGAGTTTCGTTTGCTGAGTGCGATCGAACGCATCGACCGTGAGCTTGTTACCGCGCCGCAACTGTTGCCGGATCTGCGGCAAGTAATCTTCAGCCACGCTGAAGAGCACGTCGATCGGTTCCAGTTGAGTGATTACCAGCATGCCGTTCGTATCGGCGGCGTGGACGATGTTGCCGGGATCGACGAGGCGCAGGCCGACGCGTCCCGAGATCGGCGAGGTGATCTGGCAGTAGGCAAGCTGGACCTTCGCGTTGTCGATCTGTCCCTGATCGATCTTAACGATGCCCTCGTATTGATGGACCGTCGCGAGTTGAGTGTCGAGCTGTTGTTTCGGAATCGCGTTCTTGCTGTAGGCGGTCTGATAGCGACTCAGATCGATGTTCGCGTTTTCAAGCAACGCTTTGTCGCGATCGTATTGTCCTTGTGCCTGGACCAGTTGTGCTTGAAAGGGTCGCGGATCGATCTCGGCGAGCACGTCGCCCTGTTTGACCATTTGGCCTTCGCGGTAGTTGACGCTCATCAACTGACCGTCAACACGGCTTTTAACGGTCACCGTCGACAGCGGTGCAACCGACCCGAGAGCGTTGATATAGACGCCGATATTTCCCTGTTGGGCGACCGCAGTAGAGATCGAGATGCCGGGTTGTGGTGGTGGCGCAGATTTAGCCGAGGCTACGGTTACGTTTTGCCGGTGTTGGAGAATCAGAAAACCGGTGAGGCCGGCAATCAAAAACAGCGCGAACATCAACCACGGGCCACGTTTCTTCTTGTGTGGGTGGTCCACCGGAGCCGGTGGTGGTGGCTCATCCGTTTCCGGCGCTGCGACGTCTTCGACAAGCGGCTCGTCCATTGACGAGATGTTAGCGAAGACAACGATTTACTTCTTTTAACTGTTTGCTCCCGTTATCGTTCTATTGCGTGTGCGCCCGTTGCATACGCAAGTTTTAGCCACAGACGAACACGGATGAATGCCGATCTGTTATCCGTGTCATCTGTGGCTAAGTTTTACCCTACCTGCGCGGTGTCTTTGCCGTCAGGATGTTTGTATAGGGCGATGCTCCGACGGTGTTGAAGGCTCTCATCCGGTAGGAGTATTGCGTGTTGCTTGCCACCGTCCCATCAATGTACGTCGTAATGTTCCGACCGACACGCACAATCTCGGCGAAGTTGGTGCATCCGTGGCCGGTGCAACGTTCGATTGCAAATCCATCCTCGACTGTTGAAGCATCAGTCCATCCGAGCTGAATCTGGTTTGCTGCCAGGGATAGAATTTGGAAATTCGTCGGGGTTGCCGGCGGTGCAGATACGACCACATCCTGAATCGTATTCGTCACACCACCGTCGTTGTCGTACACGTCTATCAGGATGCTGTAGTTTCCCACGGCAGTATACTGGTGCGTCAAAGTAACTGCTTCCGATCGTCCAGTCGCAATCACAACACTCTGCCCGTCACCCCATTGAATGACCGCGTGCAAGTCTTCCCCACCTGGTGCGCCGTAGTAGCCGGGGTCCGTGTAATTAAGGAACAACGAAATGGTCCCTCCCGCTGGTATCGCGTGCCCCGGGGGAGAAACAATGGCGTCGATAATTATCGGAGCAAGATTGTTCACCGTCACCGATACCCCACGACTATCAATGTCGCGATGGTCGCTCAGGGTCACAGTTATGATGTAGTCATCGCCAAACGGCGCGCCGGCTGGCGGATCGTCCAAGTAACGATGCGTTAGCTCGAACGAGTGTGTTCCTGCCGGGTAAGCTAAAGACTGTGACTGGCCGTCGCCCCAGTTGATGTCGAGAGTAAAAGTGTCGCTCTCATCCGCATCGGTAAAATCGGCGCTAAGCGTAGCTGTGTCACCTTCGTTGATGGGCGACGTAATGACGATGTTACTGAGAACCGGCGGGTGGTTAAATTTCCAACCCCACACAGGCATTTCATCGAGCCCGGGATTTCTCGTGACATTGATGGGCCACGAACCATCCGCATTCATGATGTAAACTTCTGCGTTGCCGTCGCGAAGCGTTGTGAAGGTGATCAAATTGCCGGGCGCCGAGTTAAACGCAGGATGGTAGTCACTGCCTTTGCTGTTGGTCAGATTAATCGGGTTCGTGCCATCTGCGTTCATGACAAAAATCTCGCTACCGCTGCCGTCATGAACGTCTTTTGTAAAGACAATCCTCGTCCCGTCCGGACTGAACGACGGTTCCGAGTCGTCCGCGCGGCCGTCTTGCGAGACGTTGTTCGGATTCGAACCGTCAGCGTCCATCACCCAAATATCTGAGTCGGCGCCGCCATTTCCGATCCCGGTAAAGACGATTTTCGTCCCCCAAACATTGAACGCCGGTGCAGTACCACCGGCACCGCCCGCCAGTTCGGTTGGATTTGAGCCATCCACATTCATTATCCAGATGCCGAGATGGCCGCCGCGGTCTGAGGCAAAAGCAATCTTGTTGCCGTCCGGACTAAACGTCGGATGACTATCGAATGCCGGATTGTTCGTTACGTTCGTCTGCGACGAGCCATCCTCGTTCATGATGTAAATTTCCGAGTTGCCGTCGCGGTCGGAAGAAAAGGCAATCTTGTCGCCCCTGGGAGTAAACGCCGGCTCGCCGTCGAATGACGAATTAAAAGTAAGACGACGCTGATTAGTGCCATCCACGTTCGTTACATAAACTTCGGGGTTGCCATCGCGCTGGGACTCAAACGCGATTATTTCCTGCGCAGAAAGAACTGCGGGTGTCAGTAAGAGTATTGCTGTCAATATAAAACCAAAAGAAAGTCGGTTGCGAACTGCGTGTGATCTCATAACTCCTCCACATGTCGAGACGCGATCCATTTCTCGCCTCAGATCTTTGTGGCTGAATGTAGGAAATGATCACACGGGGCTTTGCCCCAAAAGTCAGGATTCAGGCTTGGATGAGGTCAGTACCGTAACGCGGTAGCGTCGGGTCAGTTCTCGAACATACGATATTCCCAGCAAATTTGAGAGGCTCACGTACGACCCGACGCTACCGCGTTACGGTACTGACCTCATCCAACAATGACTTTCGACTTTTGAGGCAAAGCGATCACACGGCAATGCGTGCGGTTTAGCGAAGACAACGATTTTGGTGGAAACCAGGAAAGGAGAATGTGGGTGGGTTCGTGAGCCCATTCTCGGTCCACCCACATTCGAAACACAGGGAATACCCCCCTCTCGCTCGATAAGTACCCTGTGTCTAATTGAAGAAGAACATCTTTGACTACACAGCTACGGATATTAGCCCGCCGCGCCACTTATTTCTTTCAGTTTGTTGTCGCTTTTATCAGCTATTTGCGGTACTGAAACCCCTCGATCGAGATCCTGGTAGAACTCCTTTTCACCACCTTCGAAATGATGACCACTCGCCTTGACAGCGTAGAAGTGTTTGGCGCCGGCCGCCGCTTCGTAACACGCCTGTGCTTCGCTGAAAGGCGCAAAACTGTCGTTCGTTGCATTAACAAAAACGATCGGCGTTTGATTCAGTTTCTTCAGGTACTGATGTGCGTCGAAAAGCTTTTCGCGTGGCATTCCGTGTGTGACGTAAATAACAGCATCAGCCGGTCTCCACGCGAGCTCGCCATACCTCGCCAGACTTATCGCAACGACCCTGCTAACAGGAACAGTGAACTCAGGTTGAGACGCAACGATCACGCTGTAGCCCGCGCCGAGTGACCAGCCCGCCAACAGCAATGGCGCTTTGGCGTCGACGCCCGGTCGAGAAATAGCGAGTCGAGCAAGTGCGTCGTAGTCGAGCGTGAGTTGCTCGGGTGAAATCGGGTTTTGCGGTGATGCAAAGTTCACGAGGTATTCTTTTATGTCGATACCGACCACCGTGATGCCGCTCGCTGCCACATGCGCGGCAATGTCGGCGCAAAACGGGCTCCAGCCTCCATCGCCACTCGTAAACAGAAACAGCGGTTGATTCGCGGCATTCTCTTGCTGGTAGAGCTGTAGATTGAGAGGTGGACCATCGCGAATTGTCGCTTGAAAAGTCGAGTGTTTGACTGCGTGTGACAGTTCTTCACGTGTGACGTGATGGTAGAAGCCGTGATACCACCTCACTGCGTATACTGATGCGGCGCAGAGCAGGATCAGACCACAGATAACACAGATGAAAGCGGATTTTCTACGGGTCATCTTTTCGTATCTCTCATCCACGTGACTGCGCCGCTGAGTGCCGCATAAAACTCTTCGCGGGCGCCGCTGAAGCGGTGATTACTGGCTTTGATCAGCACATACTTCTTCGGATCTCTGGCAATCGCAAACAACATGTTGCCAACCTTCTGCGGACTCGCCGTGTCAGACGTGCTTTGAATCATCACGAGCGGCACGGGAGAAATCTGGGCCAGCACGTCCTGGCTGCGAAATCCGTAAAGCGCATTTCCTTCGGTGTTCAGGTTTGCGTGATTTGCGCCAATACCACTGACGAGCTGGTTCTGTTTTGGCAAGCCGATAGAAATGACCCCGGCCCAGTTGGCCCGCGTTTGCGCATCCGAGCCGACCGCAATGGCGAAGCCCGCGCCGAGTGACCAGCCATAAACATAAACCGGCGTGGCGGAATCGACCTTCGCGTAAACACGCAGAGCGCGTGCGACGTCGGCATAATCATGTGCGAGTTGCTCGATCGAAAGCGGGTGGTCTACCGAGGAAAACTCACGCAGGTAAACCTTCGAATCGATCCCTGCGACGGCAAATCCCATGTGCGCCAACTGTCCTGCCGTACGCGGCGCCAGTCCGCGCCAGCCACCGTCTCCACACGCATAGAGCGCGGGTATCGCTGGACCATCAGTTCGCGGGCGATAAAAGTGCACTCTGAACTGTTGGCCTCGGACGCTAACGTCGCGATCTTGTGTGACGACGTCAGCCCAGGTCTTTACGTCGTCAGGGTCGTAGTGATCTGAGGGCTCCTGCGCGCAAAGACGCGTTATGACGAGGAGGAAAGCAATGCCCAACAGAATCCAACGATGAATGAGGCAGCGTGTTTCCATGTTTTGATCTTTTCCTGAAAACCTCTCCGCCCGAGTAACGTCTCGAGAGTGATCGCGTTACGCACCTGAACGACTGCGTAAAGCATGCTGAGCGATAACCGGCGTTGGTTGAAACAAAAATAGCGTGGCTCCCATGTGTCCGGGTGATACTTGGCTTTATAGCGGTACAGGAGTTTGAAATCGTAGTTAAGGTTCACGCGCTCGTAGACGAACCGCATAAGCCGCGCCAGCACGGGATGGTTCTCGAGATCCGGATCGTCGAGCAGCGCCAGCGGCGCAAGTCCCATCGATGCCATGCGATAACCCTCTTCCCGCAGCAGGCGAAGGATCTCTGCGGTCAGGAGTTCCATTGTTCCACGCACGGCATCGGGCCTGCGCCGCGTTACGTCGAGGTAATAACCACTGCGTCCGTAGATTGGTTCGCAGACGATGAACCCCTCGATTCGTGTTTTAGAGCGCGCGATGAAGTAACGCTTGGAAGACGGATGGTCCAGGCCCAGCGAACCCAGTACGAAACCGAATTCGTGATTTCCTTTGCGTTTGAGCCATTCGTCCGAGATCTCACGCAACTCTTCGTTGACTGCTTCTGCACCGATTGCGAACGGGTCGTGCTCACTTACCGCGACTCCAGCGCGTCTTGCCTTGTTGGTCGCAGCCCGAACCAACTCCATCCTTCCACCGGCAAGTGTGAAATGGTCCAGATTGAATATCGCTTCTTTGCCGATCTGTACGTCGGCAAAACCCTCCTGACGGAATGCGTCTAACACGGAGGGCGAAACCTGGTACGCGCCCACCGGCCTCATCATGGCACTCGTGAAATCATGAATCAGCCGGCCCACCTGGTGTGGCGCGCATACAGGATCACCAGCAATCAGCGCTACTCCCGCGCTAACCTGGTAAGCCAGAAATCCATCCACGCCAGGCGACGTGAAATAGGATTTCTGTCCCTCGAGCAACACATACGAATTTGAGCTTGCGCCATAACGCCGGACCCACGCATCGAGTTTTGCTTCGGGTATTTGCATACGTCGAGAATCATCAGTAGCTCAATTTATTTCTTTTGTAGTGTCGATGATGACGGTGGTGTTTGTGATGATGCGTGCGTGTGTGGTTCCGGTCACGCGCGCTCGCCGAGCCGGACGGCGAACCGAATGTCGCCGCACCGAACAGCAAGGCGGTTCCCAGGACAAGTGAAACTAGTGTTTTCATTAATCAAGTCTTCCTTTCAAAGATATCGAGTTCGGGATCGCATTTCGCAACGGTCATGCCAGCCACAAATGGGTCTATTGCAGGGGAGTGAGGCTAATTTGGGCCACTTCGAAATGTGACGGGTTTGTTGAGGCTACAAAAACGCCACACGAGCCACTGCCAGGAAACGGCACGGCTTTGCGCAAGTGGCAAAGCTGATTTGTTTTCTCTGCGGCCTCTGCGTATCTCTGCGGCCCTCTGCGTTGAAAGGCCATTAACCGCAGAGAACGCAGAGATACGCAGAGGGCCGCAGAGGAAAGACTTCCATCCCAACTTGATTTTTTGTGGAAAGCTAAAAGGCACAAAAACTTGAAAGATTAAGCGGAGCGATTTGTGCATTGTGTGTGTCTGATGCCGAAGTTTAGGCTCCACATCAAGACGGCGTTGCTGAGTTCCATGGTTATCGTGGCCATGTTGATGGCCGCCCTCGCAATCACCAGCGCCGCGATCGCCAACATCGAGCGCAACGACGACGAGACGCTCGCGGAAATCCAGGCCCGCGATCTGGCGCAACACATCACCGACATGGGATCCCACGATCCCGAAACCCTGGCGCGCTCTGCCAACTTGATCAAAGGCTCCCGGCCAAACATCACGACCGTCCGTATCTGGCACCTGTCAGGGGGAGAGTTCGTCGAAGAGGCCGCGGCAAACGGAAGCGCACCCGCGACTCCGATACCCGAAGCCACGAAAACCGCGCTACGCCGAGGCAGCGCGATTCCGTCGACTTCAACGCAATCGTTATTTCGCGTCTTCGCAATTACGACCGAGAACGGCCGGCCAAGCGGTGCTGTCGAGATTGTTCAGCGTTTCGACAACGTCTGGGCGGTGGCTTTTCATTACTTGAAAAGCGTCATTTGGATGTCGCTGATCGCAATCGCATTGGTCATGCTGGGGACTTACTTCCTGCTGCGGCAACTACAGTTGACCACGCAACTCGAGACCGAGCAGGGCATACTTCGCGAGCGTGTTCGCGAGGCCACGCTCGAGCTGCGGAACCGCAATCAGCTACTCCAGGAAACCAACCTGGAACTGTGGCACACAAACCGGCGCATGAATGAGCTGGGACGTCTTGCGGCTGCGGGTCAAACCGCGGCTCACTTCGCGCACGAAGTGGGAACGCCGCTCAATCTCATTAGCGGGCACGTGCAGTTGTTGAAATCAGATCTCGATCGCGATCCGCGCGACGCTGAGGCGCGCATAAAGACCATCGGCGCGCAGATCGAGCGTATCGAACGAATTGTTCGACGAATGCTGGACAAAACCAGGTTTGAAACCGAGCTTTCACCGCTCGATCTGAACGTAGTGTTGCGCAAGTTGTGCGACGCGATGTTGCCGGCATTCGATAAGCGCAATATCCGGTTGGTGGAAACGTTCGCCGACAAACTTCCGCTGATGGCGGGTTCGTCAGACCGTTTGCAGCAACTGTTCCTGAACCTCGTTAACAACAGCCTCGATGCGATGTCGGAAGGTGGAGAGATTCAGATTAAAACCGCGCTCGCAGGCAAGCACGGGAAAGCGCAGCGCATCGTGGTTGATTTCACTGACACGGGTTCGGGAATGACTCCCGAGGTAATGAGTCACATCTTCGACCCGCTCTACACAACGAAAAGCCGAGGCCACGGAACCGGCCTGGGACTCGTGATTGTCAATCAAGTCGTAACTGAGCTCGGAGGCACAGTCGAAGTGGAAAGCGAGCTGGGAAAAGGTACGCGGTTCCGTCTGACTTTTCCGGCGATACCGAACGATGCGCCATCTGCGGTTGAGACCGACGAGCATGAGGTGAGCCTGGCGTGAAACACATTCTTGTTGTCGACGATGATCAGGACTCATGCGAACTGCTGCGCGAGATCTTTTCCGCAGAAGGATGGCACGTCGATACGGCGCTGAGTCCGTCACAAGCGTTCAGTGTGGCGGAGAAGGAGAAGATCGACCTCGTCGTCAGCGACGTAAACCTCGAAGCAAATCAGTCAGGCCTGGATCTGTTAAAGGATCTGCGAACGCAATGTCCGGTAATTTTGGTAACGGGTTTTGGAACACTCGATTCAGCGGTCGAGGCGGCGAGGGAAGGCGCGTGGGATTTTATTTCGAAGCCTTTCAAGGTTCAGGAAGTCGTCGCGATTGCGCGCCGTGCGCTTGAACACGAGCGAAACAGCGGCAGCGCCAGTCGCGGTGCAGAGCGAATCTCCGCACGTTACGAGCAGGGAGGGTTGCTGGGACGTTCGCCCGTGATGATCGGGCTCTACAAAGAGATTGCGCGCGTAGCGCCGACGCGGTCGACGATCCTGATCATTGGGGAGTCGGGCGCCGGAAAAGAATTGGTGGCCCGATCGATTCACCAGCACAGCACGCGGTCTGCAGGTTCATTCGTCGCGATCAACTGCGGCGCACTCACGGAAACACTTTTGGAAGCGGAACTCTTTGGCCATGTGCGCGGAGCATTTACAGGCGCCGTCGGCGATCGCAAAGGGCTGTGGGAAGAAGCTGCCGGCGGAACGCTTTTCCTCGACGAGGTTGGCGAGACCAGTCCCGCGTTCCAGGTGAAACTGTTGCGTGCGTTGCAGGAAGGAGAGATCAGGCGTGTAGGTGCATCGAAGGCGATACAAGTCGACGCGCGCATCCTTGCCGCTACCAACAGAAACCTGGACCAGGACGTCAAGGCCGGCAAGTTTCGCGAGGATCTGTTTTATCGCCTCAGCGTGGTGACTCTGCGCGTGCCTGCGCTCAAAGAGCGACGCACGGATATTCCGTTGCTGGCAGAGCACTTCCTTGCGACGGTGCTCGAGAGAGAAGGGCACAAGCAATTGACGTTGTCTGAAGAGAGTATCAGAACGTTAGTGGCTTATAGCTGGCCGGGTAACGTGCGCGAGCTCGAATCCGCTATCGAGTACGCTGTGCTGCACGCGCGCGGGCACGAGATCGAGCCGGAAGACCTGCCCGAAAAACTTCAGTCAGCGCAGGTGCGCGCCGCCGCTCGCTCGCCGCTGTCCGCGCTCTTCGAAGATCTCCCATCTCTCGACGAGCTCGAACGCCGTTACCTGCTTTACATACTCGAAGTCGCAGGTGGTAATCGCACGCGCGCCGCCGAGATCCTGCGCGTCGATCGGCGTACGCTCTACCGCATGATCGAGCGCTACGGGATCGACTCGAACGGTGAGTAACGTGTGGCGTGTGATGCATTTGCGGCTCAACCTGAAGCAACGGATTCTGCTGGTTGTGGCCGGCTCGATGTCGGTGATCGTCCTCGCTTCATCCTACCTACACAGCGGCAGAATCCGCGCGACGATCGAGAAAGATCACTACGACAGCGCGGTTAACCAGACAACTGCCCTCGGTAATCGCATTGCCAAATACGACTACTTCTCAAACCTCGAGGATCTCCAACAGGAAATGCAGTTCGTCGTCAGTTCGCGGCCTGACTTCAGACAGATTGATGTTTACGAAAACCAACAAACTGGTCCTCAGTTGATTGCCAGCACTTCAATTAATCAGGACGACGGTGAGACGTGGCTGATCACCGTCCCGATCACGAACGGGCAGCACAGCGGCTTCATCAAAGCATTTGTATTGAAGAGTTACCACCGCAAATTGGTGAGCAGTCTGCATCGCGAGTACGATCTGATTTTAATTGGCGCTGTGATCGCATCGCTGTTGTTGCTGTACTTACTCTTCGTTTATTTCTTCCAAATGAGCAAGTTGAATAGCGAGCTCGTGAAGAAAGTAAAGCTCGCGACCTCGGAACTGCGCGCCGCGAATGGAAATCTGATCCGCACGCAGCAGCGTCTATCGCATGCCGAACGAATGGCTGCAATCGGTCAGGTGACCGCGTCTCTCGCACACGAGATCGGGACGCCCCTGAACGCGATCGCCGGGCATTTGCAATTGCTTGCTCGAAATCATCCGAACAGTGTCGACACTCAACGGCGGTTGAAAATTATCGATGCGCAACTCGCTTCGATCGTGCAAACAGTCAAGAGTTTGCTCGAGCGAACGCATCGCCGTCCGATCGCTCCACAGCCTACAGACATCAACACCATCGTCGAGGAATTGCTGCTGCTCGTCGAACCGATGTTTGAATCGCGCAACATTCGTGTTTCGCAAACTCTCGATCCGGAACTGCCTCGTGTCTCCGCCGATCAGGAGAGTCTCCGGCAGGTATTCCTCAACCTCGTGAACAACAGCGTCGAGGCAATGCCGGAAGGCGGTGAAATGGAGTTTGTGACCAGATACAACGCGCCTGCAGGGTTGATCGAAGTGCGGTTTATCGATTCCGGCACAGGCATCTGCGACGACGCCAAAGATCACCTTTTTGAGCCGATGTGGACCACGAAGAAATCCGGCGGGCTGGGTCTGGCGATCGCAAAAGAGATTGTGATCGAGCACGGCGGCAAGATTGAATGCATCATGGAAGTTGAAAAGGGAGCGGAGTTTCGAGTCGTCCTGCCCGTGGTCCAACGCGAAGCTGACACGGCGGAATTTACCGAGGTGACTTTGGATGCCGCGTAAGATCCCGCAGATTCTGACCGTGGATGACGATGCCGTCACGTGCGAGCTTCTCTGCGAGGTTTTTACTCGCGAGGGTTTTGAGGCGACGTTCGCGAACAGTGGTGAGGCTGCACTTGCGGCAGTCTCGCGGCAACGTCCGGATCTCCTGTTGAGTGATATTCGGATGAAGACGCGTCTCGATGGTCTATCGCTACTGGAGATTGTGCGTCGCGAGCATCCGTCTGTTCCAGTCGTGCTGATGACAGCCTTTGGTTCGATTGAGACTGCTATCAGAGCAGTAAAAGAGGGCGCGTTCGATTACATAAGCAAGCCGTTCAACATCGACGAGTTGGTGACGATCGTACGGCGTGCACTCACAAACGGAACAGGAAAACAACTCGCACCCGAGCTCGACGACGACGAGCGCGGCTCCGGTCTTATCGGTCGCACTCCTGCAATGCTCGAACTCTACAAGTTGATTGGTCGCGTTTCAGACTCGCGCGCGGCTGTTTTGATCACTGGTGAATCTGGAACTGGAAAAGAGTTGGTCGCACGAGCTATTCACAATCACGGCGCGCGAGCGACTGAGCCGTTTGTCGCCGTGAATTGCGGCGCGCTCACCGAAACGTTGCTCGAGTCGGAATTGTTTGGACACGTCAAGGGTTCATTCACTGGCGCGATTTCCAACAAGCGCGGCATCTTCGAGCAGGCAGGTGAGGGCACAGTGTTTCTCGACGAGATCAGTGAGACGAGCCCCAGTCTTCAGGTAAAGCTGTTGCGCGTATTGCAGGAACGCGAGGTGGTTCCGGTTGGCAGTACGGAACCAATCGAAGTTAAAGCGCGCGTGATCGCGGCCAGTAATTCCGACCTGGAAAAGCTTTCGACTACCGGCGCCTTTCGAGGCGATCTACTTTATCGTCTGAACGTCATTCAACTGCACCTGCCGCCACTCAGACAACGCCGCGACGACATACACCTCCTCGTGGCCCACTTCCTGCGGAAACACGCGACGGGTCCTGAGTTGACGATGGCTTTGGATGAGAAGATGATGCGCTGTATCACTGCATACTCGTGGCCGGGAAACGTGAGGGAGCTGGAGAATGTCGTGGAGCGGGCCATCACGTTGAGCCAGGGTGGAGTTATCACGATCGAAGATCTTCCGCAGCGCATTCGCCTGCAACAGTCGAACGACACGCCGCCGCTCTCTGCGGATGATCTCGCGGAACTCTTTTCAGGTTTACCAAATCTCGACGAGATAGAGCGACGCTACATCCTTCACGTGCTCGAGGCCACCGGCAACAATCGCAAACGCACAGCGGAAGTCCTCGGCATCAATCGCAAAACCCTCTACCGAATGGCCGCGCGATTTGAAATTGAACTCGTATCCGTGCAGGATACGAGTTAACGTGAAGACACGACTCTTTTGGATCCTATTTCTGTCAGGAATGGCAGGCGTCGCATCCTTTCTGCTGGTTGACTTGTCGGCGTTAGTGTCGCTGTTCCCGGTGCCGGCCGGATCACAAGTTCCTACCATCACACCCGCTATCAAGATCCTCAGTGTGATTCAGCCCGGAGTCTTGGTGCTGGCCGCAGTACTGATCGGGATCGCACTGTCCGCAAGAGTCGGATTATCGGCGCCTGTAGCAGAGTGCCTGGCGACTGGAAGGCGATGGATTCCGGCTTTAAGGCCGCAGGTCGTGCCCGGTCTCCTGGGTGGATTAGTTGGAGCGCTGGCTATTGTTTTGACGGCGGCAGTGTGTACGCCGTTTTTAAGAACTGACGTTGTAGAGCGCATCCGCATATTCGCCAGACTTCTTCCGCTCCCAACGCGACTTTTATACGGCGGCATAACCGAAGAGTTGTTGATGCGCTGGGGATTGATGACGCTGCTTGTCTGGGTCACGTGGCGTGTTCTACAAAGACGAGCCACCAGCCCTGGAAAGTTGTGTTTCGTCCTCGCAATCCTGATCTCATCTTTCATATTTGGCCTGGGCCATCTTCCCGTGGCGGTCTTTTTAATACCCGAGACTACTTTGGCACTGGTCCTTTTTGTAATCGTTGCCAACTCGTCTTTCGGTCTCGTCGCAGGCTATCTGTATTGGAAGTACGGCCTGGAGGCTGCGATCATCGCCCACATGTTGTGTCATGTTCTTTTGGCTACAGCGAGCTACGCCGGCGCATACTTTTAAATTGAAACAACGTGCCCATTAATCCGGCGGACGCAGCGATCCAGCCGGCCAGCGCAAGATAAATAAAGTAGCGGGGAATCGCGAGCAACGGCGGGAAGTCAATGGCGTGAGACAGTTGGAACGTGCATACCGTGTACATTCCGAATGGGAACACCATGCCCCAGTATTGCGGGTCGTATTTCAGAGGAAACCTTTTGTAGACATGTCGCCAGAATCCAAGTGCCAGGAGCAGCGGAATCCACCAGGTTCCTGCCGCCCAAAAGAATAGAGAGAAGCCCTTCAGAAACGGAGCCAACTCATTGAGTAACGACCACCCAGGAGCAGCAATGATCAATCGGGCGCCAGCGAGCGTCGTGATCGCGACCGCGCCCATATTGATCCAATAAGGTGGTGTCAGTGCGACGAGCGTCACATTTACAAATGTGAAGCGATAGAAGATCAGCGTGATGAGGGGCAGATACAACATGCAGCCGAGCAGAAACATACATAGGGTGAAAAAAAGAATTGGCTCACGGTAATTAACCAGACGGCTGACCAGTAATGTTCCGAGCACGGAAATGGATTGCGTAGCGACTACCACGAGTAGCCATCCACCGTTCAAGCCTGCCTCAATCGAAGGTTTGCTTTCACGCACGGTCACGGCGGTGAAGAACGTGTACATGATCACGAGCCACAGCCCTATGCCCGCAAGCCAAAGCACCAGTGCGGGGCGGTGCTGATCGATCACAATCAGGAGCGCACTCCCCAATACGCAAGTGCCTGCGACGACTGTAAAAAATCCCGGGCCTCTTACGTGGTCCCCGATATCCGCTTTAACTCTCGAAAAGAAAAAGAGCAGCCTGAGAATTAACAAGACGCACAGGACGACGTAAGCAAAAATATCGATGACGAGCAGGGCGAGCGAAATCGTTCTCATCCCCAGCAGAAAACAGGCGATCGAAATAATTCCCGTTGCCATTACCAGCGCGAAATATCCGGGAAACAGATCCGCTGCGGCTCGCGAAAGAGCATTTGAAGGGGGAGCGTCACTCATCTTCTGAAGCAGATTCTTCGTCACAGTGCTTGCAGTCGAGCTCGAAACCAATGCGTGACGCGCGACCTTCCGCGGTCAGAACCCAGGTGCGAGTGGTCATTGGCGGATCGTGCCGCAGGTGCTGTCGATGGCCGCACTCCAAAATCGCGCGCCAATGATGTTCGTCGTCCTGGTCGAAGTCTGTGATCTTTTGTTTCATCGATCGTGCTCGCGAACATATCCGCTGCTGGTTTTCCTGCGCGAAGTAGGTCGCCACCACTTGATGATCGACAAAGTGATGGCAAAGCAGATACCGGATGCGACGACTAGTGGCAGCAAGACGGAAAAATTACGCGCCAGTGTGGCATCAACCGTCGCGGCAAGGATCCAAAGCTGCGCGATATTAATCATCACCAGCATGATCAACCGCGCCTGCCATACTGCGGTTTGTCCTGTCTTCGATCGCCGATCCGTGATCATGTTTAGCCTCTGGTTTTCGGTGTCGATGCAGTCCTGCCGGTGGCCCAGACTTGTCCGTCACGCGTTTCGACTTCAATCACGTCCAAGGCACGTGGCGGTGGACCATAAAGAACGTCGCCCGTCGATGCGTCGAATGCGCCTTCATGACAGGGACATTCCAATCGTTGATGATCTCGCGCGTAGTAAACCGGACAACTCAGGTGAGTACATTTTTGTCCGTAAGCGTGATAGGCGCCGTCGGCAGTGCGAATCAGGATTGCAGAGTCTCGTTCCGTCGGATAGTTAAAATTTAAGCTGCTGTTAGGGCCGAGAGTCTCAGCACCGTCGATGCGTGCAGCGGCGAGTGATACTGATTCACGTGCGTCAAGTGCGCCCTTCGCCGCAAAGCCCGCCGCGCCGACAAAGAGCGCTGCTGACGTCAGTCCAAGGAAGTTGCAGAACTCACGGCGAGTGACTTGAGCTTCCTCATCGCGCTCATAAGGAAACTCAGCCTGAAAGGGCGCCGTGGCCGCGCGAACATCACTTTCATCGGATAG
>Ga0105237_10003421_pt1 | contig 18865 bp, 5 predicted proteins | sample KBSC24metaG_FD_81520 | JGI IMG/M metagenome (GOLD analysis project Ga0105237, IMG submission 81520) | Corn rhizosphere microbial communities from Kellogg Biological Station, Michigan, USA - KBS C2-4 metaG | ecosystem: Host-associated > Plants > Roots > Rhizosphere > Soil | place: Michigan, USA... | reverse complement strand
TTCTCGCGCGGCAACTCCGCTGCCACATCTGCCAGGTGGCTGGCCCAGGCAGAGGCCAGCGTCTCCGGCTTGTGTTCAGTGCCGTACGCCCTGTAGAGCATCTGCTCGACGGGAACGCCGTCGGAGGCGATGACATAGTCGCTGCTCTCGATATGATCCTTCAGATAGTAGAACCATTTGCCGGTGCCGTGTTCGAGACGAACGAGCTTGCTGGATGCGATGTTGACGTAGCTCTCCTCGCCTTTTGGACCGATCTCGAACGTTTCAACCGGGTAGAGGTAAAGCTGCTCGGGCCCTGATCCGTCGGTCGGGATGACCTTCTTATAGAGGCGGCGCCCCGTCTGATCGTAGCCGTAGAGCACTTCATTGGTCGCCGTCTGGGCTCGGATCAACCGTCCGTTGATGTCGAACACCGTTCCGGTCAAGGTCGGCGATTTCGCAAGTTGGGCGAATCCGTCAAAGGAGTAGGGCTTCGATGCGCTGCCGGCCGGGATGAGGTTGGTCGCGGCGCCGGTCGACGGCGCTATCGGCGCGCCGGGCTCGAGCTCGTCGTTGCGGGCAAACGTTCCCGCCGCCGAATAGGCGAATTCCGCCTGCTGGCCGTAACGGTCGATCCGCACGAGTTCGTTCTTGAAATTGTAGTGGAACGTTCCCGACCGGTCGACATGTCCGTCGCTGCCCGCGCCTTGCGCCAACGCGTCGACGATCTGGGTGATCGAGCCGTTGCCGTTAAAGGTCATGCTCAAATCCTGCAGCGGTTTGCCGCCGGCCTGCGTAACGATGTGGGTGAGGAACAGGGTCGCTGGGTCGTAGGTCATCCGGGTGAATGCGCCCAGACGATAATCGACCCGCTCGATCCGCGATTCGGGATTGTAGGTGATATTCTCGATGATCTTCTCCGGTCCCGAAAAATCGGGATGCGTGACCGTCACCGACCGCAGGTTCTTGTCGGGCCCCAGCGCGAATTTCGACGCCAGGCCGCGCGGACCTTCGGACGAATCGATGCGGCCATCCAGCGTGTGATGGAAATGATCGGCGTATTTCGCGCCACCGATCTCGACCTCGTTGGTGACCATCCGGCCGTTGGCATTGTAGGCGTAGCGCTGGACGGCGTCGAACGCGCCATTGGGATCGTGAATGATCACCTCGGTCGTCTTGTCGAGAGGCAGCGCTATCGGCGTTTCGAAGCCGGCCGCTGAGGCGACCTGAACGGCGCGGTCATAGCGGTATTCTAGGTGCACCACGCCATCGTTCACCTCGGTCAGCTTGCGGTTGAGGAAGTCGTAGGTGAAGGTCTGGACCGACGTTTCGCCATTGCTGCCGACCCGCCCGATCACCGATTGGCGACCGCGCGCATCGTAGAAAGCGTAGCGGTCGCCCATTCCCGGGATCGACTGGAATTCGATGTCGCCGACGGAGTTGTAGATCAGCCGCCGCGGCGTCGTCTCGCCCGGCAGCCAGATTTCGCTCAGGTAGCCGAAAGAATCGCGCACGAAGCGGGAAATATGAACCGTGCCGCCGCCATTGCTGGCGATGGTCGCGGTCACGCCGTTCTCGTTCCTCAGCGAATACTCGCTGCTTTGAACGGCGCCGTCGAACTGGTCGTTGTAGGTCGTGACCGTGAGCGTACCCCAGGGTCGGAAGGTCATGTCGGACGTCTTGCCCGACGGATGGGTTTCGCGGACCATCCGGCCGGCTGGGTCATAGGTGTAGGCATTGCCGACTTCGTGATCGGGGCGCGGAACGTCGCCAAGATCGAACACCTTCTGCAGGTTGAGATCATCAACGCCGCCGAAGCTGGTCACCACAAAGGGCGTCCAGCGGAAGATCTGCTTCTCATTGCGGTTGTAGAGCGAGAAATTATTGACCCGGACCCCGCCTTCGGCGACGTTCTCCAGGTCGGCGACCTTTTCGCTGCGCGCGTCATAGGCGGCGAGGTCCGCGATGAACTCGCTCTCGCCTTCCGGCGTCTCGGCGGCGCTCGCATAGCGGCGGCGCGCCGTCAGGATGAGCGACGGCAGCCCATGCTCGCCGATCTTGTAGGTGTAGAAGCGTTCGGCGCCGTCCGTGGCGGTTTCCCGGGTTTTGCGGCCGAGGGCATCGTAGCTGTTCGTCACGACCATGCCCAAGGGCGTGGTCGTCGTTGCCACCGCGCCCTGGCGCGGCCCGTCATAGGTCATTTTCGTCGTCTGATCGAGTTCGGCCGCACCGCCTGACGGCTTGGTGTAGCTGAGCGTCAAGGTACCGGTTGGGTCGTAGATCGCCGACTCGGTGATGCCGAGTTCGTCGGCGATCGAAATACTGTTGCCGAAGACATCGTAACCCATGGTCTTCGCCAGCTTGCGGCTGGCGTTGCGGAACTGTTCGAGCGCGGGCGGCAGAGCGCCAAGTCCCGACAGCACTTCCAGGGTTCGCGACCCCATCCGACCGCCGGAATTTGGCAGGTAGGTGAAACTCTCGCGGCTGAGCAGCCGGGTCCCGGCCAGGATGCGCTGCTCGGACGCCGCGTTGACGATGCCGAGCGCCGCCAGATCGGCGCGCGACTGGGTGTAGTCGGTCTGGGTCGTCCGGCTGAAGCCAGGAACCGTCAGGTTCTCCGGTCCCGGAATGTCGCGCACCCTGACCGTCTCCGACGCAGGCATGTTGAATTCGTCAAAACCCGCATAGGTCTGGGTCTTGACCGGATCCTTGCATTCGGGATCGGCCACGTCCTGCTGTTCGGCCTCGCCGGCGGACTCGGTCAGCGTCTCCTTCACCTTCCTCAGATAGGACGAGCCGTCGCCACGCGGAAATGCCTCCCACACCGACGATTCGCATTTCAGCATCATGCCGGTCGTCGGTAGCTTCTGGCTGCGCGTGGCGGTCGACAGCGAATGCAGCGCCGCCGACGCCGGATCGAGCGTTTCGGTTGTCTCCGCGCTTGCAACGAGCGTCGCCTCGGGCTTCACCTCATAGGTCTTGCGGATCTTCAGTTTGCCGGCGAGGTTCAGGTCGGCTGCCGCTTCGGCGAAGGTGTAATACTGTTCTCTATCGAGGCTTGAACGCTGTGTGACGCGCTGGCCGGCCGCGTTCTCGTCGCCGTAAGAGACCTTCTCGACCTCCGAGAAGCCGATAAAGCGGCGATTGATCACGTCGTAGAATGGATTGTGGTAGAAATATTCGTCCGTCTGCACCTGGGCGCGAACCTGGCCGGGTATGCCCTGCGACGTGACGAGTTGCTTGGCGACGACAACGGGGAAATGCAGGTTGCGCGTCGGCTGGCCATTGGCGCGGTCGCGCAGCATCTCGTCGATCGAGGTCGCATAGCGGATGTCGTGCCGGCGGCCGGAATCGAAGTCGACGACCGTGAGCAGGTTCGCCTTGACGAGTTGCATGGTCGCGGTTCGGTTGAAGTCGATGATGACGACGGGCTTCACCTCGTCGCCGGACGGTTTCTGGAATACGATTATTTCGCTCTCGCCGTCGCCATCGATGTCAGCGACGCGCGAGGCGAAGGTCTGCGTCGACGTGCCGAGTTGAACCCGCAGATTGAGCGCGATGCTGAGCGGATCCTTCAGGTAAGTCCCGTCGCCGAAGCCGAGCCAGATACGCATCTGGTCGGTGCGCTCGCCCATCGACGCGAAATCGATGATGCCGTCGCCATTGGCGTCGATGTACCACATCGTGGCGAGGTTATCGCCGGGCTGCATGCCGCCAATCTTCGAGAAGGTGCCGTGACCGCAGACCGGATCGTTGATCGCGGCGTCGCCAAACAGCAGCGCATTCGGGTCCGTCGAGAAGATGTTGCCCTGGTTCTCGTAGAGGCAGAAGCCCTGGTCGGCTGGACGGATGACGACGAGGTCGGGCAGCCGGTCGCCGTTGATGTCGACCATCCGCACATTGTTGCGGCCGAGGATCTGGCCGTCCTGGCTGTTGAATGGCAACGCCTTGGTCAGCGCGCCGAAATTGACGTTGTAGCCGCCATCGGCCTGGCGCCGGGTGAGATTGAGGAATATTCGCCATTCGGTGCGGCCATCAGCGTTGAGTCGCGTCGTGACGATGTCGGACAGGCTGTCCATATTGACGTCGGCGAAGCGGCCGTTGCCGCCCGCGAATGTCGTCGGCGAGACGCCGGGCAGCGGGATCGAGCGGCCGAGATAGGGGAAGGTCCCGTCGGCCTTGCCGTCATAGACGTGCATCAGCCCGTCTTCGATTTCGACGATGTCGACGAAACTGTCGCCAAGGATGTCGGCAAAAGCGAAGCGATTGTCGGTGAGCCGGGGCGCGATCTGGCGCATCAGTCCAGCCTCGGTCGGACGCGACAGCACGAGCTGGGTTGTGTCGCCGAAGGCGCTGTTCAGGTCGCCGCTGCCGAGATGCACGGTCGCGCCGTCATCCTTGGTCTGCACGATGTCGACCAGGGCATCCATGTTGAGGTCGGCCAATTCGAAATTCTGCGGAGGGATGTCGCCGGCGAACGCCATCTTCGGCGCTTCGAACACCACGGGGCGCGACGCCAGTTCGGCGCTTGTCCACGACGAATAGCCGAAATGGATGTCCGGGAACTTCAGCGTCGATTGAGCCAGCGCCTCGCCGCTGGTGTCGCCATAGCGGTAGAGCACGCGCAATTGGTCGAGCACATTGACCGACTGCGTGTCGATGAGCGGCGTCAGGTCGGCCTGCGCCTTCGCCAGGCAGTCCGGATGCGCCCGGACGACGAACTTCGAGGTGTCACTGGTGTCACGGCCGACATACCCCATGCACCATTGGGCGTAGACAGTGTCCTTGAACTTGGCCGTCACCTTGCCGTAGAGTCGCGCGTTCTCCTGTTTGCTGCCATTGGTGTGGCTGACGAGCGTCGACTGCGTCTCGATCAGGTCGAACTGGTAGCTGCTCTGGCCGCCAGCGAAGCTGGTCTTCGTCAGATAGCTGCGTCCGCCGAAACGCTGGTAGTCGTAGCGGACGGCTTCGCGGTTGGCGTTGAGCTGCAGCACCAGCGGCCATTTCGTCACGTAGGGCTTGGCTATGTCGAAATTACCTTCAGCCACCGAAGGGTCGCCGCTGAAGATCAGCCGCGTTCCGTCGGCGTTGGTCACCTCGAATCCGGAGGGGATGGTGTCGGTGTGCAGGCCGCCTGACAGGTCGAGCGAAATGACGTCGAACGCGCCGGTGTGGTAGAGGATCTTGACGAAATCCTCGGCGTATTCGGGCTTGTATTCCCAGACGCCGTTCTGGTTGCCGAGGAAGACGAGCCGCGTGCCCATGTACGATAGGCGGGAGAAGAAATCGCCGCCCGGTTTGGTGCCGGGCACGGCCGTGCCGAAATCGTCGTTGACGACGATCGCCTGGGTATTGAACTGCCAGCCGATGCCTAGCCCGTTGCCGGTATCGCCCGCGAACTGGCTGTAGGTGAGGCTCATTTGCGGCCCGAACTGGCCGCGCGTCGGCAGCGTGGGTAGCGGCAGGGTGAAGTTCGCCGATCCCGTGTTGTTGTTCAGCGCGAAGCTGCCTTCCTCCTGCGTGACTGTGCCGCCCGCAGAGGGCAGCTGCACGATCGAGGTCGCGGATTTGTCTTCTGCACGGGCCGGGGAGCCAAGGACTGCGGTGGCGGCGGTCAGGGCTGCGAGGGCGGTAAGGGTCTTTGCGAACATGGGACTACCTCTCCGTATGCAGGCATTAATGATGAATGATCGGGCTCACGATGACGTGCGGCTGAAGCTGCAGGCAGTTGGGGCGCGGACAGACGACCAAAGGCTGGACGGCAATCTCGTCGAGCAAATGAATGTTGACATCCAGGATGCGCAACGGCTCGCGTTTGCAGGCTTCGGCGACTTGCGGCGCCAGCGGTTGCGGGAAAGAGCAGATCGGATTGTTGCCGAGATAGGACTTTCCGATCACCGTATTGATGTGGGCGAAGTTCTCGATCCGGTTGCCCCTCAGATCGACGATCGACAGCGCTGGAAGCGAGCCGAGCGGCAGCGCATTGAAGACCCGGTTGTTGCGTAGATCGACATTCGACAACGCTGGCATGTTCGACAGATTGCCGACATCGGTGATCTGGTTGTCGTTCAGATAGATGTATTTGAGCCCGCTCGAGCCGAATCGCGGGATTGCCGACAGCCGGTTGGTGGCGAGGTTCAGTTTCTGAAGTCCCGTCAGCGAAGCGATCGGGGACACGTCGGTGATCACATTGTCGAACAGGTTGAGTTCGCCCAGCGCCCGGAAATAGACCACGGGGTTTACGGCGATGATCGACTTCTTGTTCAGCGTCAGGCTGCTCAGTGACTGCGCCCAGTTTTGCGCAGCGCTGCAATCGGCGCTATCGACGTGGTCGGCCTGCATGCGGCTGTCGAGTGCCGCCATGAAGCCGCGCACGTCGCCGAGCGCAATCGAATCGAACCGGTAGACGATACAGTACTCAGCGAAGCTGGCGTATTGCAGCGGCAGATTGCGCATGCCGGCGTCGTCGAGCAGCGGCAGGTCCGCCAGCGGCGTCACGGATTGCACGTGCGTGTTCGAGAAATAGAGCTTTGTCAGCTTGTTGAGCACCCCGATGCCGATCAGGTTCGACAGTGGATTGCCCTCGATGTTCAATTGTTCTAGGCGGCGCAACTGCAACACGCCCTGGATCGACGGGATCTGGTTGTTGCGGATCCAAAGCTTCGTCAGCCCCGGCACCGCCGACAACGCCGAGACGTCGGACAGCTGGTTGTCGGACAGGTCGATGGAGGTCAGATTTCCCATCACCGGGAAGAGCGAGACGCTGGTCAACCCGCGGTTCCTGGCATCGGCGAACTGGCGTGAATTGAGATCGTCATAGGCCTTGCCGCAGACGGTCTTGCCAGAGATCGACAGCAGCGCGTTCACTTCCGCAGTTTGCGCGGGCGTCAGAAAGTCGGTCTGGTTGCGCATCAGGCACGCCGACAGGAAGTCGTTCACCTGCACGGGATTGTCTGAAAGATCGAGACTGATCAGCCCCGACAGCGCTGCCAGCGGCCTGACATTGGCGATCGAATTCTTCGACAGGTTGAGCGTGCCGAGATTGGTCAGGCCGGCAAGGGGCGAAACGTCGGTGATGGCATTGCTTGAGAGGTTGAGCGAGGTGAGCTGCGGCAAGGTGGCGAGCGGTCGCAGGTCGCTGACGATCTTCGACGACAGGTCGAGCGCGGTGGTCGCCAGCAGCTTGTTGCCGACCGCCAGGCAGGTCCCGCTACCCTCCAGCTCGACCATGGCCCGGATGGTTTGCCCAAGCGGAGTCGCCGCGTCGCGGTGCAGCACGCACAGGTCGACGAAGCTCTGCCCGCCATTCGCGACGATGGGATTGCCGCTGAGGTTGATGGCCAGCGTCGAAGGGAAGCTGCCGAGATTGGCGAAGGTCTCGATCTTGTTGTTGGCGAGGTTGAGGCTGGTCAGGCCGCCGAGCGCGCTGAGCGGATCGAGCATATCGCCCGTGAGGCCATTGTTGGCGATGGACAGGATCGAGAGCGCCTGCAGGAATTGCAACGGCTCAAGGCTGGCGATCTTGTTGTCGTCGAGCGTGAGGTTCGTCAGCAACGCCAGCGCCGACAGCGCGCGGATGTCGGTGATGTCGTTGTCGGAGACGTCGGCCCGTGTCAGCGCGGTCAGCGGCGTCAGCGCGCTGATGTTGCTGATGTGATTGCCGGAAATGTCGAGGAAGGTCAGCGTTTTGAGCTTGGCCAGCGGCCCGGGGTCGGCGATCGAGTTGTTGGCGATCGACAGGCTGGTGAGGTTCTTCAGCACTGCAATCGGCTCGAGCGACTGCACGCCCTTGCCGTTCAGGTTCAGCGTCGTGATCGATTCCAGAAAGGTCTGTGCGGCGGCGCAGGCGGCGGGGTTGCCGAGCGCCGAGACCCCGCCGGGCGTTGAATCGAGCACCGCCATAACGGTCGCCGTTTCAGCCGGCGTGCGGTCGCCCTTGACACACCATTTGGCGAAGGTCGTCGGATTGTCGACCAGCGGCGCGCCGGAGAGGCACGCGATGGTGTGGATCTTGCCAGCGAAGAATGGCGTGGGGTCGGCATTCAGAGCCTGATCGAGATTGAGCTTCAGCTCGGTGACCAGCGGCGCGCAGCCGGGAATGTAGAGCCGGTCGGAAAATGTCGTCGCGCCGAAGTCGGAGGGGAATTGCAGGTAGTAGACAAGGCCGCTGCCATTGTCGTTGGCGAACACCTTGATCGGATATGTCTCGCCCGCAGGGCACAGCAGCGGATTGGCGGCCGGATCAGCGGCGACGATCGCGCTGTCGACGGCGGTCAGCACCTCCGAAGGAACTGTCGCGAAGCCAAGTCCACGGATCACCGCTTCCTCTTCCGCCTGGTCCCTGCAGCGGATGCGATAGCCACGCCCTTCGGAGATAAGCAACGGATAATGCAGCCGGTTCGCCTCCAGTGTCGGATCCTCGAACAGCACGACCTTCGGCTCGTCCGCGCGAGCCATGCCAGTCCCGGCGGCCACGAGCACGACCAGAACTAGGAGCAATTGGGCGATGCGGTTCATCTTGTGTCTCCTTTCGAGGCTCAGGCTGATCGACAAGGCTCAATCAGCCCGAACCGCTGGCGGCGCTACCTCTCGTCCGCCGCCTTGATGGTCCAATAGCTCGACGGATCGCGGTCGCAGGTGAACTGAAGGGCCGGGATGTTGTTCAAGTTGCTGACCCCGCCGGCAATCGTCAGGCACTTGCCGGTCTGGACGTTCTCCGCCTGAACGCCGTCGCGGGTCTCGACCAGGTTCCAGCGGCGCGAAGGATCGCTGTCACAGTTGAACTGCAGGGCCGGGATGTTGTCTTCGGTGCTGATCCCGCCGGCAATCGTCAGGCACTTGCCCGTCTGGACGTTCGCCACCTGGGAGCCGTCGCCTGTCTCGACCAGCCTCCAGCGCTGCCATTGACTGCTGCCGTTGCAGTCGAATTGCACCGTCGGTGCGTTGTTGTCGGTTCGTCCTTCCGCAACCGAAAGGCACCTTTCGGTTTGTCGGTTCACCAACATGACTTCGGGGTCAGCCGCCCGGATGCTCCAGAAGCGCGACGGATCCCGGTCGCAGTTGAACTGGAGGGCAGGGACGTTGTCATCGGTGCTCACCCCGCCGGCGATGGTCAGGCATTTCGCCGTTTGCACGTTTTCAGCCTGGAAGCCATCGCCGGTCGCGGTCAGCTTCCAGCGCCGCGACGGATCCCGGTCGCAGTCAAATTGAAGGGCCGGGATGTTGTTGCCGGTGCTGACCCCACCGGAAATCGTCAGGCATTTTCCGGTCCGCACGTTCTGCAGCTGAAAACCGTCATCTGTCTCGACCAGTTTCCAGCGACGCCACTGGTCGCCGTCGCAGGTGAACTGGACGGCTGGCGCGTTGTTGTCGAGGCGCCCCTCGGAAACAGCCAGGCATTTGCCGGTCTGCATATTGGCCATCACCACGTCTCCCTCCTTGATCGTCGTGATGCAGGCTTCAAAAATCTTGCTGGTGGCCGTGGTCGATTGCTCGGGTCGACTGATGCAGACCGGATTGCCGTCCAGCGAAGGATTGAACGGTAGGATGGCGCTGACGGACTGCGCCGTGGCCAGGCGGTTTGCGCGCAGGTTCGGAGCGGCGAGTTTGGTCAGGCTCATCAAGGGACGCGCATCCGTGATCCGGTTCTTCGACAGGTCGAGCGCGGTGAGCTCTTGCAGAAACCGCAGTGGCGACACGTCGACGATCTTGTTGCCGGCCAGAACCAGCCGTGTCAGCGCCCGTGCCGAGGCGAGCGGCCGCAGGTCGGCGATCTGGTTGGAACTGAGGTCGGCGTCGGCCAGATCCTTCATCACGGCCGCCACGTTGATGTTGCTGATCCTGTTTCGCGACAGATCGAAAAAGGTGAGTTTGGTCAGCTTTCCCAGATCCCGCGTGTCGGCAATTTCATTGCCCGACAAGGTCAGGCGCGTCAGATGGGTAAGCGTCGCCAGCGGTTCGAGGTTTGTCAGCCGTCGCCCGGCCAGGTCGAGTGTCGTACTCGACGCGAGAAAGTCCTGCGCGCTTGCGCACGCCGCCGGATTGCCAAGAGCGGAGGCACCGCCAGGTGTCAGCTCGAGCAGTTCCTCGACCGTCGTCTTCTGGGCCGGATCAAGGTCATCCTTGATGCACCAACTGGCAAAGGTCGTCGGCCGTCCGACAAGCGGCGGTCCCGCGACGCACGCGATGGTATGGACCTTTCCTGCGAAGAATGGGGTGGGGTCGGCGTCGATCGCCTGGTTGAGGTTGAGCGCCAGTCCCTCGACCAAAGGCGCGCAGCCAGGAATGTAAAGTTGGTCGGAAAAGGATGTTGACCCGAAATCGGTCGGGAACTGCAGGTAGTAGACGATACCGCTGCCTCCGTCGTGCGCGAAGACCTTGATCGGGTAGTTCTCGGCGGATGGACACAACAGCGGATTGGCGGCGGGGTCGGCGGCGACGACCGCATTGTCGACGGCGCTCAGCACTTGCGATGGCACGGTGGCGAAGCCTAGTCCGTGGATTACCGCCTCTTCGTCCGCCTGGTCGCTGCAACGGATGCGGTAGCCGCGTCCTTCGGAGATGAGCAGGGGATAGTGCAAGCGAGTGGCATTCAGCGTCGGATCCTCGAACAGGACGACCTTCGGTTCCTCGGCACGGGCAGGACCTGCGGTGATCGCCGCAAGCAGCGCCACCAACAGGAGCAGCGATTGGGCGATTCGGGTCATCTGGTTTTCCCCTTCCGCTCTATTCGACCAGGCTGAAGCGGCCTGGCCCGCAGGCTTGGCTGGTGTTGTCGTGTGCGATGTCGTTGCCCGGCAGCAGGAAACTGGCGCTGGAGGCGCTGTCGGCGAAACTGACCGCGCAGCGGAAGCCGGACACCGTAGAGGTGGTGAAATTCGCCGACGAACCGCGCTCGAGCTGGATAGCGGAGCCGACCGCAAGGCCCGCCGCCGTCGGCGCGAGCCCGTCCGAGCGGCCCGCCACGACCGCCCCGCGCAGTACCAGCGGATTGGCTGCGGCGATGTCGGTGAAGTCCATCCGCATCAGGCTGTCGGAGGTGAGCACCGCGCCGAAACGCGCGCGGACGAGGGTGGAGCGGACTGGCGCTTGTGCCGAAATCAGCAGCCGCGCCCGAACGCCCTGGATCGCCAGCATGTCTGCTTCAACCCTGAGCCCGCGCGCATAAAGGTCGGCCAGGCACAGCGACGCGCCGCGCGCCATCGGCGACAGTCCATCCGCCACGGTGCCGATGGTCACATCGTCGAGCGCGACCGCGCCGTTTTGAGCGATCACGGCAACGACCTCATCCGTCGTTTGATCGGCAGCCCGCGATAAGTCGATCCGCTCGAGTTCGAGCCGCGACAACCCGTCCGCGACGATGATCACCCCGGTGGCGGACAGGATGCATGACGACGTGCCGGCCGGCACCCGGTTGGCGGTGCCGACGAGCCGCGTGCGGGCGACGCCGGGGGCCGGCGCCATATGCACCGTCTTGAACGGCAGTCCCTTCAAGATCAGTGTCTGCGGCGTCTTAACCGATGCGGGCAGTTCGAGCCTGAGATTCGCCCGCCCTGCGCAATCGCCCTCGGAGGAGAATTGCGCCAGCGTCAGCGTGCCGCCATCATTGATGCGGCGAACGCACGTATCACTGGCCGACCCTCGACAGTCGAAGCTGGTACCCGGCGGCGGAGCGGCGGTCAGCGCGCGATCCGTCTCGCCCATCCAATCGCCAATGCCGGGGGCGGAGAGGCCGAGCGCCGATGTTAGAAGCGGGCAACCCGTGAAGGATAGCGCCCGCCCTTCCGCGAAAGTCCAGTCCAGCCGCGCATTGCCGAGGGGGTCGAGCGAGGTGATGGAGAGGCCTGCGGACAGCGGCGACAGGCCGAGGTCGATGCCCGGCTGCGCGAAGGCCGCGTGCTCGCGCTGATAGCCATCGCAGTTCGACAGACACAGGTCCACGAAGGGCGCCGAACGAAGCGCCGCTACCGCGTCGGCGCCGAGCAGGGTTACCGCCTCGGCCTCGGCGATACCGAAGAACGCTCGCAGCTTCGTCTCCGCCGCTTCGGCTGCGGCCGCATCGGCGATGATGTCGCGCGTAGCCTTGCCGTCGAGGCGCGCAATCGGCAGGTAGGAGGGCCGAGCGCCTTCGCCCGGTGGCGTGTAGCGCACGACATAGATCGTGTCGCCGATGCTTTCAGCGCTGAGGAAGGTTTCGAACCGGTGCAGGCTCCAGCGGGCCACGCTCGCCGCCGCAATATCCGATAGGCCCCCGAGATCGCTGCGTCCGCAATCGAGTACGAACGGTGTCCCGACATTGGGCGGCGCGGCAAAACCCTGGAGTACGCCCGGCAGTTGCAGCCGCTCGCGGATGGCAAGTGCCGCTTTGATCTCTGCGCAGGCGGTGGGCACGGCGAAATAGCCGGTGCCCGAGGGGGAAGGGAGATAGTAGTTGCCGGATGCCTCGACATCGGCCCAGATAGCGGTCGTCGCCTGCCAGTCGATATTGAACGCCGTCCCAGGACATGGCAGCCGAGGCTGCGCCCCAAAGCTGTTTTCAGCCTGAAGCTTGGCGAGCGTCGCCTCCGCGACGAGAGCGGTGTCGGGCAGGTGCAGCAACCTTTTCGCCTGACCCGCGCTGGAGCAGCCGGCGAGTTCCACCGCCTTGCCGTCGAAAAGCGCGACATAGACGTCGTTGTTCTGGTCGGTGACGAAAGCGGCAAGCTGCGGCTCGGCGCGGGCCACTGACGCGCCTGCGAGGATTAGGGTGAGCAATACGACCGCCCGTCTCATCTCAACTCGCTCAAGCAGCTTGCGGCGCGCGCGGGGTCCATGTTGACTTCGGTCATCAGCGGATCGAGGCCGGCTGACTGGCACAGCGCCTTGACGGTGATCGAATGCGGCCCTTGGAAGTCGACAGTAAGAGTTCCATTGGTGATCTGCCCGTTCTGGCCGACGCACAGCGGATTGTTGGCGAGCGCCGGCCGACGGCAGGTTCGGATGACGTCGGCCATCGCGCGGCGGTTGGTCAGTTCGCAGAAATAGATGCGGCAGAAGGCGGCCACCGCGGCGCGGTTCTCGGCATCGGCATTGATGATGCGCTTGATGTCTCCGACCAGTGCGCTCGCCTTGGCCTCGAAGGCGAGGCCGTCGACGCGCGTCTTCTCGCCCGCGATCTCGCCCGATCGTTCGGTGATCTTCGGCATCAGGTTGATGTTTTCCGAGGTTATGAACAGCCCGCCCTTCCACCGGTCGAACTCGTCGAGGATCGAGGTCGCCCTCAGGATCGCCTCTCGGTAGGCGTTGTAGATCGGCCCCATCTTGGTGTCGCGCGCCGCCTCATAGACCTGGTTCAAAGCGGCGTATTCCTTGTTCACCGTGTCGGCGCCCGCCTTGATGTCATCGATGCCGGCGCGCGAACTCTGCACCAGGCCCTCGGCTCGTTTCAGCTTGCGCGAAAACATCGCGGTGATCGGGCTCTCGACGCTGGCGAAGTAGCTCTCGATGACTTTGCCGGCGGCCCCGTCGGCGAAGGCATCGATCTCGGTGTCGGACAGGTTGGAGATCAGGCCGCACTGGGCGTCGAAATCGGCGCTCAAGGGTCCGGCCTGGCACACGCTCATCTCGGCCAGCCTCTGATCGAGCGTTCGGTTCGAAGCGAGCCCGTCGGCATATTCGAACAGCGCATGGTTCCATTCGATCGCGTTCAGGTCGGCCTGGCTGTGGCGCCGGTCGCGGCAGAACAGTGTCTGCTCCATCCGGCTCTGGTTGCCCGAAGCGCGGTAGGCATCGAGATGGCGCGTCGCCTCCGCACAGTTCGCCAAGCCTGAAATCAGCCCGGCAAGTTGCTGGTGGACGGGCGGCAGTCCGCGGGTCTGCGCCTCCCGCATCAGGTTGGCCGCACGTTGGCTGTCGGCCGGACTGCGGGCCGGGCGATGGAAGACGCAGAGGCCTTGCTCGAAGGTCTTCAGCGTGCCGTCCGGAATGGCCGGCCCCTCGCAGTTGGGAGCGTCGAGAACGCGCGATTCGATCGTATAGCCGGCGAGATTGTCGACGAAGAGGTCGCGCGCGGCTGCTCCCGTCGCGCTGAGCGCCAGGCCGAGCGCTGCTATGACCCCAACGGCTCTCATGGCGCGCTCGCGAAGATGAAATAGAGGGTGAACACGGCGCCGTCGAACGGACAATCGCTCGGCTGCAGCGACAGTCGGTACGAGCCGATCAGCGGCGCGCCGAGATAGGGCAGGATCAGGCTGGTGTCGTTCGACGGTCCGGGCGCGCGCGGGAATTTGCGCGCTTGGTAGCGATCCTGCACCCAGTAGCGGATGATCCGGTTGATCTCGTCGCCACTGTCGGCCTGGTTGAAGAAGGTCTGCAACGCCACCCGCTCCGGCCCAACCGAAATGTCTGCGCTGACCTCGCTCGATCCCTTGGTCAGCGGCTTGAAGACCAAGCCGCTGCCGCGGTGTTGCAAGGCGAAGCGGTTCCACTGTGCTCCCGTGCACTGGTAGTCTGTGCCGGCGAAGACATCGATCAGGGTCAGGTTCTTGCGCTCGCGGAATTTGTTGGGCGCCCACAGCGCGAAATAGCCGTTTGCCTTCATCAGCGCTTCGGTCGACGCGAACGGCGAAACCTCGAACTCGACATTCTCGTCGAGCGCCAGCTTGCGGGCGAAACCTGAATTGGCGGGCACGACGATCTGGGCGACATCGATATTGATCTGCCGCTCGTCGAAGAAGCGCTTGGCAACGATGTCGTCGATCATCGCCTGCAGCTGGGTTGCGTTGCGCACATAGACCATGGGCACTGTCGCCGCCTCGCCGGTGAAGGCCTGCACCACTTCAAAGCGGCGCCTCATCAGGTGCATCAGACGGTTGGCGGTCTCGAGCACGCGCCGCTTAGTCACCAGATATTCGGGAATGCCCTTCATCAGATCGGCGACGGTGTCCTGGGTCGCGATGAACAGATTCTTGCGCGTCGCCGGATCGTCGATCTGTGTGACGAGCTTCGTCATGTCCTCCTGCTGCTTTGTAACCTCGGCCTGAACGTTGCTCTGGAATTTCAGGATGCTGTCCTGCAGCGCGCGGCTCTTGAGACCGAGATCCTTTGCCTGGTTCAGACCCGCGACGAGTTCCTCGGTGTTGCCGCGCGACTGCGTGATGCGCTGCTCGACGAAGGCGAGTTCGGCATCGTTCAGCGCCAGCATTTTGTCCTTCTGCCGGTCGCGCAGTTCATTGATCAGGTTGGTCGAGGCGTTTGATTCCTCGGCGAGGCCTGTCACGGTCGTCTGCGCGGCGCGGACGCGGTCGATGCGGCTGTTGGTTGCCGCGACCAGTTCGGCGACACGTGCGTTGTCCTGGTTGAGCTGGGCTTCCGACAGGGACAGCTTGTCTAGTTCGAGATTGAGGATCGCGATCTCGTTGGTCAGCCGGTCGATCGTGCGCTGTTGGTCGGTAATCTGGAAACTCAGCAAGTCGTTCTCGCGCGCCTGAAGATCGAGCCCGGCGAGGATGCGTTCGTGGTCGGACTTGAGCCGCGCCACCTGCTCGTCGATGCTGAGATCCTGGCTCTGGCAGTCGACCGCCGCCATCGAGCCCTGTAGCGCCAATTCCTTGATGTCCTGTGCCCCTTGCGCCAACCGGCCGGCCAGTTGGAAGTGCGTGTCGACCAGCGCCCTTGCCTTGAGCGCCTTGTCGAGATCGAGTTGCCCGATCGCCTGGCGGAGCTGCGTGAGACGCTGCTTCAGCGCATTGATTTCATTTATGTTCGCCTGAGTGATCTGGCCGGTGTTAATGATCGTCGACAGGATGGATTGGGCCGCCTCCAACGCCGCCCTGATCGGTTTGGCGACGTCCACCACAGTCGCGACCCCGCTGCCCAAACCGCAGGCGCAGGTGATGATTTCGGGTACCGCGGCGCCGATCGAATATGCACCTTGCACCGAAGTCAGGATGACCTGCGCGGCCTGTGTGGTGCCGTTGAACGCCACGAACCAGGCGATCACTTCCGACAACTGGCCGTCGACCTGGTCGCGCGCCTCCTCAAGGTCCGCCTTCCTCTTCGCGTAGAGGTCCCGCTCGGCTTCGTAGAGTTTCTTGGCGAAGTCCGTTTCCGTCTGGGAAAAAGAACCGCAATCGACGTTTGCAAGTTCCTGCGGCAGGGAGATGTTCGACGTGATCATCTGCTGGTCGGCGATCAGCGGCTCGACATCGGCGAAGTCGGCACTGCCGATGACGCACTTCATCAGGAACGCTTTCGCTTGTGTCTGCGAGTTCAAGAGCTGGGCCCGGAGGCCCGACTGACCGTCCGGGCCGCACATCTGGGCAACGTATTGGTTGCGCGTGAAGGCCGGCGTCACGGTCTGGCATGGCTGTTCGCCCGCGAGCAGCGGCGTGAACGGATGGTCGGCTGTATCTCCGATCAGGGCGAGCTGATTCTCGATGCCGCAAAGCTGCTCTCGGTCGACGGCCCGGCGGCGCTGATAGAGGTCGGTCTGGCGCAGTTGCAGTTCGGTGATTGTGTCGTTGGCGCGGGCGATCGCGCCCTGGTTGTTGGTGATCTGCGTTTGAAGGATCTGCCGCTGGCGAACCGCCTGTTCGAGCTGGTTGGCGTTGCGCTCGGTCTGGCGGGCATATTCGGTGATCTGGCTTTCGAGCGAGGAAATCTGCAGATCGAGGTTCATCTGCGTCATTTCCCAGTTCAGCAGCCAGCGCAGTTCGTTGCGCCGTTCGACTTCGGCCTCCTTGGAGAGGACGATCAGGTCGAGTTCCTGCCTGTCATTGATCTGGCGGCGCTGGTTTTCGAACTCGGCGATCTTGGTGCCGAGCTCGATTTCCAGCGATCTGATCTGCTGGCGATAGCCGAACGTGTCCTTCTCGGCGTCGACCGCGTTGATCTCTTGCTGGACGGTGGTGGCGAAGGTCTGTGCCTCGTGCTCCAGCTTGCCGATCTTGTGGGCGATAAGGTTGACTTCCTGGCTGCGGATCGTCCGCTCCTCGTCGAGCGCGCGGGTCGCTTCGCCTTCCTTGTTGGCGTACCACCGCTCAACCAGCGCCTCGACATTGCGCTCGACCTCGGTCAACCGCTGCTCGCTCTCGGCCAGGGCCTGCTGCAGTTCCTCGAACGGAATCGTCGTGAACTGCATCGGGTCGATGTTGAGGAACAGGAAGCCCTTGCGCACGCTGTCCATGCGCGCATCGAGGTCGCTCTGCTGCAGCAGCAGGTCGGCGCGCAGGTCGTCGTAGGTGGACTCGCCCGGAATATCCATCTGCGTCTCGACCAGCACCCACATCGCGGCCTCGTAGTTGGTGTAGGCCTTGGAGAGGTTGGGTTGGCTGTCGAGGCCAGCGCCTCCGACGGCGCCAAGCGTATCGTTGACCAGGAAGTCGAGCGCCTTGACGCGTGCTTCCGAGACGGTCTGGTACCAGACGTCCCCGGTGTTCATCAGCAGCTGGATCTTCAGCGAGGACAGCGCCGTCAGCTGCCGCACGAAGGTGCGGTAACTTGCATCTTCTCCCGCCGCGGTGCCCTGGTCACCGCCTTGTTGTCGGGCGAGAATGCGAAGACCTCGGTCGACGATCTCGATGCCTTGCCGGCCGAATTCCTGCGCCGATTGCGGCGAAACGGGCGTATCGTTGCGGCTGACGCCGCTTGCCGACGACAGGAAGGGCATGTCGGCGGCCAGGAACAGGCGATAGCGTCCAAGTTGCAGGTGGCAGTCGAAATCGCACACGATCGCCAGCCGTCCGGTCGCCTCGTCGCCGCAGGTCGTCAGGAACTGTTCGAGCTCGGTGGCGACTTCACCCATGTATTTCACGTCGGCGCGGAAATTGGCGATCTTGAGCGGCGTCGTCAGCTCGCCGGCCTGGCCGGCCGCAGAGCCGACGTTGCGAGCCATCCAGTCCTGCGCGCGCGCCATTCCTGCCGCGCCGAAAACGATGCTGACGACCAGTCCGCAAAGCAGGAAGAACCGTCTCATGGTTGCCCCGTCGACAGAAAGACCTCGGAAATCTGGCGCACGTGCCGTGCAAGCTCGGCCATCTGCGCCTTGGAAAGCGATGGATTCTGGAACCGCCCGACCACCGCCCGGGCATGGTTGATGCAGTCCTCGTAGGGGCCGTTGATCGTCGCGGTCAGAGCACCGGTGTCGAGCGTGAGATCCAGCCTCGAATACGCTCCGGCCAGTCCTGCGCAGGAAGAAAGCTCGTCGGTGATCGCCGGATCGTCGACGACGTGCGCGAGGCCGGAGAGAGCCGTCATGACGCTTTCTATCTGCCCGACGATCTGCGTCATCCGTGCCTTGCCGTCTTCGAACTCCTTCAGCGATTCCGGCTGGTTGAGGCTGGAGAGGTCGACGGCCTGCAGCGCGGCGATCGTCTCGGCTGCCTTCAGCTGATCCTCCTTGACGAGGACCATGTTAGCCTGCGCGTTGCCAAGCACACGCTCCAGCTCCATCACCTCGGCCGACTTGATCGACACGTCCATCTCGTTGACCAGCGACTGGTATTCGGTCGAAGCGGCGTTCATCAGGTTGAGCGTGTCGTCGACCTTCGTCCTGACCGCCTTGACGATTTGCGCGCGCACCCGCGTCTCGATCAGGCCGGTCGTTTCGGCCCGGCCGCGTACCGGCCTGACCGAACAGACCAGTTTCGCCAGCGCGTCCGAGCCGAGCCGAGCACGCACTGCCTCGACGATCGGGAACAGCGGACGCCATGCCGCGGGCAGCGCATCCATGCTGGCGCCCGACAAAGGTCCAGCATTGATCTCGTTCATCCGCGTCAGGTGTCGGCATTTCTCCGGCAGGTCGGCCCCGGAGAAGTAAAGCCGCCCGGTAATCAGATAGGCCTCTACGGCGGCGGCGTATTGTCGGCCGACGAGCGCGGCGAGCTCTTCGGCGCTATCGGTCGAGATT
>Ga0105237_10003419_pt1 | contig 18876 bp, 17 predicted proteins | sample KBSC24metaG_FD_81520 | JGI IMG/M metagenome (GOLD analysis project Ga0105237, IMG submission 81520) | Corn rhizosphere microbial communities from Kellogg Biological Station, Michigan, USA - KBS C2-4 metaG | ecosystem: Host-associated > Plants > Roots > Rhizosphere > Soil | place: Michigan, USA... | reverse complement strand
GCACCACGCCATCGGCTCTGGACGGCCATAATGGCCATCGCCGCGCAGGGTGATGTGGGTGTCAGGCCAGTGGCGGCGGATGCGACGGACGAGCCGACGAATATGACCGGCGACCTCTGCGCCGGATGGCGTCTTGCCGGTGCGCAACAGCATCGCGACAGGTCGACCGGTCGCGGTGTCATATATGTGGATCGGCAAAAAGCAGCGTTCGCCATGATGGCCATTCCAAAACGACAGCTGCTGCATGCCGTGAACGACGTCGACGGTATCGTCGATGTCGAGCGTGACCGCTGACGGCGGTGTGGGGTAGCTTGCGCAGTAGATGTCGACCAGCGCACCGGTCAGGCGGAAGATTTCCCGCGTCGTGGGCGCATTCTCCCAGCGCGACATGGTCGGCTGGCTGGCGAGACCGACCGGCTCATCCGGCAGCTTGCCCAGCGCAAGTTTGAAGCCGGGATCGTGGCGTAGCGTATCGAGATCGTCGGCGTCCTCGTAGCCGCAGGCGATCGCCAGGATCCGGGTGCGCAATATGCTGTCGAGGCTATGGATGACACGGCTTGGATCGCGCGGATCGGCAATGCAGCGAGCAAGCTGTCCGGCAACGTCCAGACGGCGCTCTGCCTGCGCGAGCAGGAGCACGCCACCGTCCGATGTCAGCCTGCCCCCGTCGAAGGCGGCGGTGACTTTCCGACGATGAACGGCTGGAAACGAGAAAGAGAGAAGGCTATCGTCTGCCATGGCGATCGTGGCCGCTTCTGTCCGGTCTAGAGGGATGATTTTAGCACCCTTTCTCTAAACCAAATCAGATACTTACGCTACGGTCGCCAACCCAAAGACACGTCTCCGATGCATAATGCGGGTTAGATATTCTTCGGCGACATAGTTGATCGGGCGGACATCCCAGACGCGGAAGCCATTCTCTCTCGCTCCAGGAAGCGGCCGCAGGGTGGGCATGGGGACGTCGTCGAATGCCGCCGCCATGGTGCGGATCGGCAGGCAGGCCGTGCCGGCGATCGCCGCAGACGCTGCCAACAGCCGGCGCCGGCTCAACAACGCCGTTTGACTGATATGATCGAGCATCCTGCTCCCTCCTATGGATTATCGCGCAAAAAAGCGGGCGCGCGCAAGCGCGCGCCCGAGAGGGGGTCAGAAATTGTATCGAACGCCCACGGTGAAGTAGCGAAGGATGACGTCCTCACCGGGAGCGCCTGCCTGGGACCCACCAGGCGACGCCGTGTTCGACAGATTGCCATAGGGTGCTGGCTTGGCGTCCAGCAGGTTGTTGATCGTGAGGAAAGTCTGGAATTTCGTGTTGGGTATCTTGTAGTTGACGTTCAGATCCAGGTTGAACTGGCTCGGGATGGCACTGCCGATGAAGACCAGTTGCCTGTTGGCGTTGGGTGCCATGCGGGAACGCCAGCGCGTCGTCAGATCGAAGGTCACATCTCCGATCGTATAATCGGTCGACAGGGCGAGCCGCCATTTGGGGATGCCGGGATTCGCCGCCGTTCCCGAATAGTTGAGCACCGGCGCACCGGGATAGGGGCTTTGCTTGTCGATCGGCTGGTAGGTCCCCAGCAGCCTGAACCCCAGTTGCCCAGGCACCAGCTGATCACGCTGCAGCTGATAATCGAATTCAAAATCGGCGCCGCTGGTGATCGCCGTCCCGACGTTCAGATTTTCCGAGATGAGCTGCGTCGGGAAATTGGCTGCGCTGCGATCGCTGAAGGGGAGCGGACGGATGAAGAGCGCGCAAAGCGGTGATGCTCCGTTGGATTGCTCGCACGTCGCCGCCGCGATCGCGTTGTTGCCGCCGACCGTCGCAATCGCATTGTGGATGCTGATCTTGAACCAGTCGACTGACATCGAGAAGCCGGGTAACCAATGCGGGTGATAGACCAGACCCGCCGTATAGGTCTGCGCGACTTCCGGCACGAGGTCTGGATTGCCTTGGGCGATGAGCTGGGTGGTGCTGGAAACGCCGGTATGGGTGTCGTTGTAGCCCAGCACGCCGATCGATTTGCCGGCAAACAACTCGTTGATGGTTGGCGCCCGGATGTCGCGCGATGCGACGGCACGGATGCGCAGGTCATCAAAAGGTTCGTAGCTGACGCCGGCTTTCCACGTGACCGCGGTGCCACTCGTGCGGTAGCTTGTGTAGCGCACGGCCCCGTTCAGCTCGAGATGCTTTCCGAGTGGCGAATTGTTCAGCACCGGCACGACAATTTCGCCGTTCAGCTCCCACACCCGATTGGAGCCGCCGCCCACACCGAACCCGCTGCCCGCGTAAGGCAATGTCGTTCCGGATACGAAACCGCCTCGGAGACCCGTGAAATCGCCCGGGGTCACCATATCGTTGCTGGCGGTCGTGAACTGGCTCAACGTCCGGTATTCCCCACCGAACGCGGCGGAAATCGGTCCCGCCCAGAGATTGGCGATGTCACCGGCAAAGTTCAGCGCAACGTCATTCTGCCGTGTAACCGTGTGGGTGGAGACCTTTTGGTTGACGTAGTTGACGGCAGCCTCGCTCGGCGCGCCCGCCCCGAACAGGTTGAGTGGCGTGCAGCCCGGATACAAGCCGGGATTGGTCAACGTGACGCGACACACGATATTGCCGGCCGGGTCGCGGACGGCATCGACGGCGGCGTAGAAGTTCCGATTGTCGATGGTGGTGAAGTCAACGTCGAGGGTGCTTTCCTGATGGGAGTAGAATGCGTCCCACTTCCATCCGCCGAACAGCTTGCCCTCGAGCCCCAGCGCGCCGCCGTAGCTTTTGGTATCCGTGTAGATCGGGCGGTTACCCAGATCCTCGCTCAAGCGGCCCAGCTGAAAGCTCGCCGTATTGGTCGCGGTAAGGGCTGACTGCACCGCCGTCGGCAGGAAGGCGTTCCCGCTATAGATGACGATACCGGTGTTGGTCCCTGGCGCGCGCGCATCTGGATACGCCAGTGAGTCCTGAGAATTGAGCGAGTCGGTATAATTGCCCTTGACGTAGAGCTTGAGATTGTCGGTCAAATCATAGTCGAACCGGCCATAAACCTGCTTCGTTCGCAGTCCAGCCACGAGAAGGGAATGTTTGTAGTAGGCGCCATCACCGCCGGATGCGAGGCCCTTTGATCCTGTCGGCATGCCCGGATTGAACTTTGCCAGCGAACCGTTTGGCAGGAACATGTAGCCGGCCAACGGCCCGGTCGCGATCAACCCGCCATAGGTTTCGGTCGATATTCGCGCGTTATAGGTCTGGACATAGGGATTGGCCGTGGTTCCGGCTCCGGTCTCGGACACGACGAGATCACCGAGCGGCCGGCCTTCCTTGAGCGGTATGCCTTCCGAATTGTAATATTCCGCGCTGAGTTCGAGATGGCCACGGTCACCAATCTTCCACCCGGCCGCCACGCCCACACGCTGCGATCCATCGTCGCCATGTTGCGAGACGCCGCCCTGCGCGACGGCCCTATAACCAGTGAAATGCGTGTCCGTCACGAAGTTCACCACCCCGGTCACGGCGTCCGATCCGTAAACCGCGGAGGCGCCGGCTGTCACGATATCGACGCGCTGCACAAGGAGCTGGGGGATGGTATTGACGTCGACCGTACCGTCGATGCTGGTCGGAACAATCCGGTGTCCATCCATGAGGATCAGGCTGCGGTTGTAACCGAAATCCCGAAGATTCAGATAATTGCCCGATCGCGTATTGTTGGAGCCGAGCGGTGTCGTCTGGCTGTAGCTGCCGAACAGAGCGGGAAGCTTGTTGAGTCCGTCGGCCAGGTTGGAAGGCGAGGTCTGAAGAAGCCGCTGCGATGTCGCTACCGTAACAGGTGTCGGCGCCGCAAATCCATTTCGAACGATCCGCGAACCGGTCACGACGATATCCGCGTTGGGTGCGTTGGATGTCGAAGCGGCCCCGACCGGCACGGGTGCGGCTTTCTGTGCTCCCGCCGGCTCTGCGTTCTGAGCGATGGCCGGAGCGTTGACGAGCGCGACGGCGCACGCTGCGACGGCTGCATTATATCGAAAACGGACATGGTGGCCGGAATGTCGGCGCAGATCGAGTGACGTTGTTGCTCTATTCACAGCATATCTCCCCAGATTATTATTGTCGTTGAAAACAGGCCGGTGCGTTTCGCCATGCCGCGCGCTCAGTCCTTGCCACCGGCATCGCTAGCAGGCAGCTGAATGTCTACGCTGTCAATTCAAACTTCGTCAACATCATTCTTTTGCAAAAAAAGCACATATGTGCGCTAATCGCACTAATATGATGCAAAAATATCGTTATATCAATTATTTGGTAATATATGATTTCGATGGAATCGGAAAACAAAGAGGGTTGCCGAAGTTCGTAGAAAGCACGACAGTGCGCACAGAGAACGATTCGCTTTCTGAAGTCGGCGAGTTTTTGAGAGGTGGCGGCACTGCGCTGCGTAAGTATTGCCTAGGGTGACCGGCTTGGAAAAAAGCACACTTTCCCAATAGATTAACTTATATGATAAACCGGGAAATAAAATCTGAATTTGATCGATAAAAGTATCATTGCGCAAAGTCGCTACGAGGATGAGAGGGCAGGATGCGATTCCAAGTGAAGCCATGCTCGCAGACGGTTGGCCGAAGCCGGAGCGGGACGAGCGCCAATCGCATTCTGTTTTGGTCGCTCCTCGCGATGCCGGGTCTGCTGCTCCCTGCTGTCTCGGTCTGCGGCTCTCCCTTGCCGGATCACGTGGATGTGGCCCTCGGGGATGTCTCGATAAACAAGCTCGCATTCCTCGTCGCCGAGGATCGGCATATCTATCGACGCTACGGATTGGACGTGCACCAATTCGTGACTCCGTCGGCAGCGAGAGTTGTCGCTGCCAACGGGATCGAAGTTCCCCCCGCCAACATCGGCCACGACGGAGAGGACGCGCCGCTCATGATTGGCGGCGGGGCATGGCTGATCGCCAAGGTTGCGGAGGGGCGGGCCGGTGAAAGCCATCGCGTGATCATCGCGACGACCGAAAATATCGTCCGCGACCATATCATCGCGCGCCCGGGGATCAATTCGGAGCAGGATCTTCGCGGCAAGACGCTCGGGGCCGGATTGCGTAACGTCCCAGGCTACGCCGCGATCGTTTATCTGCGACGCATGGGGCTCGATGGTCAGGTCAAGGTCACGGGTGAGGCCAGCCTTGATGCGCTCAAGGCGGGGCGTGTCGATGCCATCGTCGCCAACCTCTTCGCGGTGGCGAAAGCGCCTGCACTGGGGTTTATCGACCTCGTCGATATTTCGCGCTACGGTCTGCCAGAAGCCGGATCGGGGATCCTCGCAGATCCTGAATGGCTGTCCCGCCATCGGGATATTGCCATCCGCTTCACCGCCGCATCCATCGAAGCGACTCGTCGCATGAAAGAGGACAAGCCGATCGTGGCGGCCGTGTTGCGAAAATGGTTCGGTATCAGGGATCCTGGCACGGTGGATACGATCTTCCACCTCGCGCAGGGTATTCCTGATCAGCCCGCTCCTTCGGTGGCCGGCATACAGGAAGCGATGCGCGTCTATGCGTCGCCGGCACTCGCCCAAAGCAGGGCAGAAGACTTCTTTGATGCCACGATCGTCAACCAGGCCACCCGTCTGGAGGCTGGTCGGTCGCACTCATGAAAGGGACTGTCATGATGAAAAAAGCTCTGCTGGCCTGTGCGCTGATGTCGGTTCCGACCTATTGCGCGGCCGCGGACAAGCCCGCGCAAATCGACGTGGCGTTGGGCGACGTATCGCTGCAAAAGGTACCGTATCTGATTGCAGCGGACGCAGGCATTTACGAAAAAAACGGCCTGCGGGTCCACCAGTTCATCACGCCGCGGGCTGCGGAAGCCGCTGCCGAAGCGCATGTCATTGTGCCGCCGGAGAATATCGGAACGCCGGATGAGAAGGCTCCGATCATGGTCGGTGGTGGCGCTGCGCTTGTCGCGGCCGTCGGCGCGGGGCGGATGAAGGTCTCTGATGTCGTGATCGTGGCAACGAACGAGAATATCGTGCGTGACCACATCATCACTCGCGGCGATATCCGTACCGAACAGGAGTTGAAGGGCAAGCGGCTCGGATCCAGCTATGGGAACGTCACCGGCTATGACGGTATCGCCTATCTGGAGCGGGTGGGCCTGTCGAAGGAGGTGATGATCGTTCCGCCGACCAACCTCGACGCTCTGCGGGACGGTAAGGCGGACGCGGTTATGGCTACCTTGTTCCAATCTGCACAGGCACCCGATCGAGGTTTTTTTGATCTCGTCGATGTCGGCCGCTACCACATCCCCGAAGCGGGCTCGGGCGTGTGGGTCGACCGCGCTTGGCTCAAAGACAACCCTGAGATCGTGCAACGCTTCCTGCGGTCGATGGTGGAGGGCATCAGACGAATGAAGTCGGACAAGGCGCTCTTCACCAGCACGCTGAAGCGCTGGTTCAACGTCGCGGACCCCAAGCTTGTTGACCGGCTTTTCGCAATGGCCCAGGAGTTTCCCGAGGAGCCGTATCCGTCGGCTGAGGGGATTGCGAAGGCGATGCGTGCCTTCCCCGCAGAAGGTTTGAATGGGCTCACGGCGGAATCCTTTTACGACAACAAGCCGATGCAGCGCTTGCTGGGTTCGCACGCGAGGCCGAAGGAAAATTGACCGAACTGTACAAGTAGTCCCAACGAAGTCGTCAGACGGGGGAGATGTGGCGGTCTCTCTCCGATCTTCGGAAGCGGGCGCGATGGAAGGTTCGGATATGTCCTGCGCGATAATCACAGTCGATCAGGCGGCGAGGCGCTGACCCCGATGATGATATGCCTCTCGCAAGCGACGCTGCGGCCCCTCTTATTGCTACTATATGTCGTCAAATAAATAGAATATGAATTCACGATGAACGCGTCCAGCACGGCGAGTAGGGATGACGGATGCGATCAACGGAACGGGCGCGTTGTCGTCGGGCCGCTGGACAACATGCGAATGAACCGTTCTGCCGTGACCCGACGTTCAAGCTCGGCTGCGGAACGGCCTGAAGCGGTCGTCTCCCGAATACCCAGTCCGGCAGACGGATGATCCCCTTAGTAATCCAGATCTTGGGAAAAACCGCCCAGCAGCAACGCGCCAATGCCAGTCATAGAACCGTCTTCGGACGCTTCCTAATTGCCGACGGTCAGCTTTTCGAGAAAGCGGTGATCGGCAAAGGCGCCAGCTTTACCCAAGCTAGCGCCTTCCGACATCAAAACGCAATGATCAGTTGTCGATCTCTTTGATCGCATCAACCCTGTCGGGATAGAAAGCGAGACGGTCCTCGATCGCGGCTACAGCGTCGTAAGGCGCCTCGTAGGTCCAGATCGCATTCACCGAGCGCTCGCCGCCTGCAGAAATGCTGAAGTAGGCGGCATCGCCCTTGTATGGGCAGTAGCTGGCGTGATCGGTCCGTTCGAGCACCGCCATATCGACATCCTTGCGGGGGATGTACTGGACGGCAGGGTAGCTCGCCTCACGCAGGGTGAGGGCATCGGTGGTGTCGGCGATCACCTTGCCGCCGAGCGTGACGATGACGCGCCGCGAATTGGGTTCGATCGTAATCGGATGATCGGGACCGGGGATCTTGATGACCTTGTCGGACATGGGGGTCTCCTGGGAAAAGGCTGGGGTGGATATAGGTCGGCGGCTCAGAGCTTCGAGCCGCCATCGACGCGCAGCGTGTCTCCGCTGACCCAGCGCGCCGCGTCGGAGGCGAGGAAGGCGATCGCACCGGCAATGTCTTCCGGCTGGGCGACGCGCTTCAGGGCCTGCATGCCCAGCGTGAAGTCGCGACCCTCGTCGGTCTTGGCGAAGCTCGACATCTCGGTCGCCACCACGCCGGGCGCGACGGCGTTCACGCGGACGCCCTTGGGCCCGAGCGCTGCGGCAAAGTGCTTCACCAGCGTGTCGATCGCGCCCTTGGTCGCCGCGTAGGCGGAGAGCGTGCCCACCGAGGCGTGCGCCGCCAAGGACGAGGTGAAGATCACACTGGAGCCCTCGCGCAGGATCGGAAGGAGCTGCTGGACGAGGAAGAACGGCGCGCGGACGTTGACCGCGAAAAGATTGTCGAAATCCTCGATCGTCGTTTCTTCGATGGACGCCGACTTGGCGACGCCGGCATTGGCGACGAGGATGTCGAGTCGATCGCCCGCAATCGCGCGGACCTTGGCGGCGAGCTCTGCCGGGCCGTTCGGTGCGGCGAGGTCAGCGCCCACCGCCTGAGCCTTGCCGCCGGCGGCCTTGATTTGCGCGACGACCTCGTCGGCTTCGGTCGCGCTGCGACCATAATGGACGAGGATGTGCGCGCCGGCCTCGGCGAGAGCGAGCGCGGCGGCGCGGCCGATGCCGCGCGAGGCGCCGGTTACGAGAGCGACTTTTCCGTTGCAGTTGGCCATGGGAGGTCTCCTTGAGGAAGGGGGCGCAAGCCGTCGTCCGTCCCGGCAGGGGCCGAGCGACGGTCTGCGTCGTGTTTGGAAGGTTCAGGCGTCGAGGAAGGTCGTCGCGTGAGCGACGAAGGCGTCCGGATACTGGTAGATCGATCCGTGGTTGGAGTCCGGATAGATGATCAGCTGGGCGTTCGGCAGGGTCTGCTGGAGCGTCACCGAGTGCATTGTCGGAATGATCAGGTCGTTGCTGCCCTGCGCGATCAGCACCGGCTGCGTGATCGACTTCAGATAGTCGATGCCGATATCGTCCGGCGTGATCCACTTGCCGATCGCCTCACCCTGTGCGGCGACCGTCTGTTCGCTTACTTCCGGATCGCGATCCTGGCGGCGCAGCTTGCGCTCGAGGAAGGCCAAGCCGGCCTTCTGGCTGGCTTCGGACCGCGAGAAGTGAACGGAGAGCCAGAGATGCTCGGGCGGATCGTAGCTGCCGGCGAAGATCTCCGCAGAGCAGCTGGCGGCCATGTCGTTGCCGCGATGGCCGGTGCCCACGAGGATCAGCTTGCGGACGAGATCGCCGCCCTGCAGCGCGATCTCCTGTGCCACGAAGCCGCCGATCGAGATGCCGAGTACGTCGACCTGGGTCAGACCGAGTGCCCGGATGAAGGCGATCGCGTTGGCACCCATCTCCTGGAAGCTGCTCGGGGTCTCGCCTGACGAGCTGGACACGCCAGCATTGTTGAACAGGATCACTTCGCGCTTCTGGGCGAGGCCGTCGGTCACCGCCGGATCCCAATAGTCCATGGTGCCGGTATAATGCTGGTTGAACACGATCGGCACGCCGCCCGGCTTGCCGAAGCGGCGATAGGCGAAGCGGATGCCGTTTGCCTCGACATACTGGGTCGGGGCGGTGTCGTGGGTGGTGGTCATCGTGCGATCCTTTCGAGGAAGATCGGCGCGGCGGTGATATCTGCGCGCCGTAACAATCACGCGGCGAGCTTGCCGCCATCGACGCCGAGCACCTGCCCGGTCATGTAACCCGCCTGATCGGAGGCGAGGAAGACGATCGCGCCCGCCAGTTCGTCGACATGGCCGGCGCGCTTCATCGGCACGGTCGAGAGCAGGCCAGCCTTGTTCTCGTCGTTGCCGGTGAAGCGATCGAGCATGTCGGTCTGCGTCGCGCCCGGCGCCACCGCGTTGACGCGGATGCCGGAGCCGGCTGTCTCCAGCGCCGCCGACTTGGTGAAGCCCTCGACCGCGTGCTTGCTGGCGACATAGACCGAGGCATAGGCGCCGCCGCGCTGACCGAAGGTCGAGCTGACGTTGACGATCTTGCCGTGGCCCTGCGCCTGCATGACGCGGATCTCGTGCTTCATGCTGAGCAAGGTGCCGAGCACGTTGGTGTCGAAGGTCGCGGCATAGCTCTCGGCGGTCTGGTCGGTGATGAGACCGGGCTGGCCTTCGGTGCCGGCGGCGTTCACTGCGGCATCGATCCGGCCGAAGCGGGCGATCGTCTGGTCGACGAGCGCGGCGATCTCGGCGTCCCTGCGGACATCCGTCTGGACGAAGAGCGCGTCGCCGCCGAGCGACCTGAGCTCGGCTTCGAGTGCCTTGCCCTCGGCCTCGCGGCGGCCGGCGACGACGACGGTGTCGCCCTGCTTCGCGAAGGCGAGCGCGGCGGCGCGGCCGATGCCGGAGATGCCGCCGGTGATGAGAATGATCTTCTTGTCCATGACCTGATCCTTTCGTGCCTGCGAAGGCATGGAGGGGGCATTCACGGAAGAGCCCAACCGGGCTTCCATGCCTTGCCGTCATCCGTTGCTTCGATGGATCGTGATGTAGGGCTTCATCCGGGCGGCGAAAAAGACTTTGTATGTCCACGAGCAATACCTGCTAGGCATGGCTGCCATGGAGCTTCGCCATCTTCGCTACTTCATCGCGGTGGCCGAGGAGGGGAGCCTCACGGTCGCCGCTGAAAAGCGCCTGCACACGGCGCAGCCTTCGCTCAGCCGGCAGCTGCGGGATCTGGAGCAGGAGGTCGGTACCCAGCTCTTCACGCGTGGCGCGCGAGGGATCGAGTTGACGCCTGCGGGCCGAGCCTTCCTCGATCATGCGAGGCTGGCGCTCGGCCAGGCTGCGGAGGCGGTCCAGGCCGCCCGGCGCGCGGCGCGGCCGGCCAAGGCGGTCTTTTCGGTCGGCTTCCTGACCGGGCAGGAGGTGGACTGGCTCCCGCACGTCACCCGGATCCTGCGCGCGGAATTGCCGACCATCGAATTCAAGGTGACCAGCCTCTATTCGCCGGATCTTGGCGACGCGCTCCAGAGCGGAGAGATCGACCTCGGCTTCATGCGAATCGAGCCGCAGCCTGATGTTACCTACCAGATTGTCGCGGCGGAACCGCTGGTCGCCATCCTGTCCAGCGATCACCGCCTTGCCGCGAAGCCTGAGATCGATCCGCACGACCTGAAGGGCGAGACGTTCGTCGGTTTTTCCGATGTGCCCCACGTGCTGCGTGGGGTGGTTGAGGACTATCTCAGGCGCAATGGCGTCGATCTCGAACCCAGCCACCGGATCGACAATTTTGCGATGGGCATTTCCCTCGTCGCATCGACGCGGGGTGTCGCCCTGCTTCCCGCCTACGTAGAGCCGCTGCTGCCTTGGTCGGTTGTCAGCCGGCCGCTCAAGGGAAAGCCGCCGACGATCGATCTCGCGGTCGGTTATCGCAGGGATAATTCGTCGCCGGTGTTGCGCACATTCCTGTCGAACATCAACGAACTGATCGCGGCGGGACCGGCGGGGCTACGAGCTAAGACAGGGTAGCGCCATTATCAGACGTAGCGCTGCTTTCGCACGCTCTCCAATCGCAGACCGTCAGCTCACATGCTGTCCATGCGCTGGCGTCTCGCCGTCCAGTTAAGCCTCGCAGGCGTGCAGCTGGCCTTGGAAGGGGGGCGGCATCCTCGGCTCGCAAGGTGCGAGGATGCCGAAAATCTCGTCAAGGAGCGGGTTCGAGTGCTTCCTCACGCGCCCGATCCACGTCTGGCATACGGTAGGTCTTCTCCTCGATCTCCGCCAGGCGAGACGGGACGATCTCAGTGCTGGAGACACCGTAAAGCTTCTGGAAGTTCATGATGAGCGGCTGCCACTTCGCCGGATCGATCCGATTCTCATGGCCGTCCATCAGCAAGGTCGGATGCACATGGACCCGGGTGATACGCACCTCGAAGGCGGATATCAGTCCCGCGACCTTGGGATCGTCAGCCATGACATCATGACGCTCCGCGACAACGGCTTCGAGCTGGATGGGGCATTCGAGCGCGCGCGGTGCGGCGACGGTCTGCGAAGCGATCGGTGTCAGGCCGGCTGCCTCGAACTTGTTGGGCTCATAGGCATAACCCAGCCGCTGCTTCAGCTCGGGGATCGCCTCGGTTCCCGTCAGGCGTGCCAGCCTGTTCACGGCATCCGCCTGCGCCGCGCTGGTTAGATTGAGCACGCACTGCCGCGTGAGGATCATGTTCTGCGGTGTCTGCGACGCGGTCTGGAGACCGAGCATGCACCGCCAGCCGAGCCACCACGCCGACGACATCGGCGCGATGTTGGCGGTGCCATCCTCGTTCAGTGTGCTGATGAGGACGACGGGCGTGCCGAAGTAGAGGATCGAGGGTTCGATCGTGACATGGGGATCGGTCATAGAGGCTCCGTTTAGGCGAACGATGCCCTTCATGAGACCGGCGGGCTGGGATGAAACTCCGGTTCTTGCGGTGAAATCCGCATATACGCCGGACCAACAGGATCTCGATTTCAAAGCGAGAGCCGCAGTTCGGCGCTCGCGCGGATCGGTCAATGTCCAGGCATGACGAAGCCGAGAGGAGTCAGCCATGAGCACGTCGCTGGAGCAGGCACCCACTGCCGCGCCGACCGCAGGCGAATATTGCGGCTTCAAAAAATAATTTGGCGCAAGGTGACCGTTCGCATGCGCCGCCCGAATTAGGGACCATGCGCTCGGACCTTTTCACGAGATTGATCTCGAAGCCGTCGTCCGGGCCGACGCGGACCGCCCAGGAGCGACTCTTGTCGTCGGCTCCGGATGCGTGGAGTGGTCTGATGGTCGCCGCGCAAAACGGACATGGCGGAGCGTATCGCCGCCTGCTCGGCGAAGTGTCGGAATGGCTGGTACGCTATTTTCAGCGCCGCCTGCCGCAAGGAGACGTCGATGATGCCGTGCAGGAAACCTTGCTCGCCATTCACCGGCGGCGCCACACCTACGATCCGCAATATCCGTTCGGCTCGTGGCTGGCGGCGATCGCCAGGAACAAGTGGATCGACCAGCTTCGCAGTCTCGGGCGTCGCCCCGCTGAGGAATTGCCCGACGAGATCGCCGTCGGCGACCACGAAGCCTCGGTCATCAGCAGTTCGGTTCTCGCCAGCCTGCTCGGCCAGCTGCGCCCGGCGCAGGCCCAGGCCATCCTGCTCGTCAAGGTGCAGGGGCACAGCATCGAGGATGCGTCGGGGACGATGGGACTGTCTCCCTCCACCATCAAGATGAACATCCATCGCGGGCTCGCACGCCTGACAGCATATCTAGAGAAGACCCCCGATGTCGAATGACGCCCTGATCCTGGATCTGTCCGCCAATCTCGCGCCCGTTCGACGGCGGGGCATGCTGCGCGAGGCGAGCCTCGTCGCCGCCCTCGGCGTGGCCGAGCTCGCTTTGATTTTCGGACTGGGCGTGATGCGCCCGGACATGAACCATATGGATCATTCGCCCTACTTGCTCTGGAGGATCGGCAGTCTCGTCCTTCTAGCCGTCCTCGCTTGCACCGTCGCGATCCGCTCTTTCTCGCCCACGGCGCGTCCTCGGAAGGGGATATTGTTCGCCTGCGCCTTCGCGCTCCTCGCCATTATGGCCGGCGCGTTGGTCGCGCCGGCCGGTGTGAGCAGCCATAGCTTGGTCGATCGCCTCGATCCCATTCGGGGCGTCGTCTGCGCCGGCTCGATCTTCGTGCTGTCGCTGCCGGTCATGACGATGCTGGGTGTGCTGATGCGGCGCGCTGCTCCGACGCAGCCCAAGCGCAGCGCCGTGGCGTCGGGCCTGGCCGCGGGCACCATCGGTGCCGTGGTCTTCGCCTTCTGTTGCCCCTTCAACGACCCGCTCTACGTCGTGGTCTGGTATTCCATCGGGTGCGTGGCCGTAGCCGGCGCGGCACGATGGAGCCTTCCGAGGCGCTTCCGCCTGTAGCTTAATCCTGGCCGCGACTGTCCTGAGCCAGCCGTACCACCGCCGACCGACATTCATCCCCGCCGCACCCGGTTTCGGGATCGGAGACGTGTGCCCTCAACGAAAGGAAATCATCATGGCACCTTCCCAAGCTACCCAGGTTCCGAACCAGGATTGGCTCAGAACCTATTATTTCCTGCGCTTCGCGGTCTCCACGATATGGGTCCTGCTGGCCTTCACGCTTGGCAGGGACATGCCGCCACTCGCGTCCGGCCTGCTCGTCGCCTACCCCGCATGGGATGCCCTTGCGAACTACCTGGATGCCAGCCGCAGCGGCGGCCTGGCCGGCAACAAGAGCCAGATGCTCAACTTCGTCGTCAGCATCGTCACGGCGGTCGCCGTCGCTTCGGCGCTAGGGCATGGCCCGCACGACGTACTCAGGGTCTTCGGCATATGGGCGTTCCTGTCGGGGCTGTTTCAACTCGTCACCGGCATCCGGCGTTGGAAGGCATACGGTGCGCAGTGGGCGATGATCCTTAGCGGCGCCCAGTCCGGTCTCGCCGGGATTTTCATGCTGAAACAGGCAGCTGGCACGGAAGCGGTCGGTATCGCCAACATCGCTCCCTATGCAGCGTTCGGCGCTTTCTACTTCCTGGTGTCGGCCGTCTCGCTGACCATCAGCGGCGCTCGCCGACGCTCGAAGATCCTCGCGGCCTGACCGGGCTGGATCAACCGCCCGCAGATATCTACTGCCGCTATGGGCCTGCCGCTGGTAGGCCCACCTTCCGCCCGACCCGAACGGCCTTCGAGCCGCGTCTCCGCTGATTACAAAGGTCATTATGGTTCGCCTTCTTCTTCTCGGGGCCGTCCTGCCGGCGTTGCTGGGGGCAGCCATGCCGGAAACGCGATTTGCCGTGGCGCTCCCTTCAAACCTCGCAGGCTCTACAGCCGGCCGATTGCTGCTCTTCGCCGAGCCGGCGACGCCCGATAACACGCAGGCAGAAGAGATCGACACGGACGCCACCGACCGGAATGGCGTGTCCGTGGCGGCGCGCGATGTGACCAGCTTCGGGCCGGACCGCACAGTCACGCTCGACGCCCAGGAGACGGCGTTCCCGCAAGACTTTGCGACGACCGCGAAAGGCGATTATCGCGTGCAGGTCGTGCTCGACCGGAACGGCGACTATAATTTCACAGGTCGCGGACCGGGGGACATCGTCTCGAAGGTCGTCACCGTTCGTTTCCCGCTAGCCTCCGTGCCCTCGATCGCTCTCGACCATGTCGTGCCGCCCGAGAGCGATCAATTCGATACCACGGGGATTTCGTCGGCGGCCGCCGCGCAGATCGCCGCGTCGCGTCCGCATCTGCACGAGGAGCGTATCGCTTCGGACCTGCTGACACGCTTCCGGGGAACGCCTCAGACGATAGCGGTGTGGGTTCTGACACCGCCCGGCTATGATCCGAAATCGCGCGCCAGATATCCGACGGTCTACACTGCCAATGGCTTCGGCACGACGCACAAACAGGACGGTCAGCTTCTCTCCAAGGTGTGGCATCTCATGGAGATCCACGCCATCCCGCCGATGATCTGGGTGTCGCCGGATTACGCCACGCCGGGCGGAGCGACGGAATTCGCCGACAGCGTCAATAACGGTCCGTGGGGCCAGGCGCTTGTCGGCGAGATCATACCCACGCTTGAAACCAGATATAGAATGGATGCGAAGCCGTCAGGGCGCTTCTTGACGGGGCACAGCTCTGGCGGCTGGTTCGCTCTGTGGGAGATGGTGCGATACCCCAAGATGTTCGGGGGAAGCTGGCCGACCGCGCCGGACCCGAGCGATTTCCACGATTTCATCGGTGTCGACCTCTATGCGCCGGGCGCGAACATGTACCGGGACGCGGCAGGTTCGCCCCGTCCACTGGAGCGCGATCATGGAAAGGTGCTGACGACGATCGAGACCCTTGCGAGGATGGAGACCGTGCTCGGCCACAATGGCGGGCAGCTTCGATCCTTTGACTGGGTGTTCTCGCCGCGCCGCGCCGACGGCACGCCCGCTTTCATGTTCGACCGCGAGACGGGCGCCGTCGATCCCTCGGTCACAGCCTACTGGCGCGATCATTTCGATATTGGGCATCTGATCGAAACCGAGTGGCCGCGCCTGAGGAACGACCTCGATGGCAAGGTGCATCTGACGGTCGGAACCGCGGACTCATACTATCTCGACGGGTCGGCGCGCCGGCTCGAAGCGGATTTTCGCCGTGTCGGCGCACGGGCCGATTTCACCTTCGTTTCCAACGCGACGCATGGCGTCAACGACCTTTATGCGCGCAACGGGGATCGTACCGCGTTGTGGAAGGAGATGACGAACGCGATGTACGCGCTGGCCCGGCCTCACGAAAAGCCATTCACGCACTGACGCATCAACTTGGCGACGGAATGAAGGATGGACATGCGCGATCAGGCGAACGGGGTTGAGCTGAGCAGCATAGATTGGTCGATCCAGGCCGACCGGAATGTGAAAGGGCAGCGGACATTCGCGAAGGCGCCCAAAGACAGTCATAGTTAAGCTTCACCCTCGCTCCCAAACCCCGTCGGTCCGCTTTCATTGCGCGATCGACGACGACGTGTGCGGCCTGCCCGACCCTGTTAATTTTCCAACCGATGGCTTGCGGATTGGGGTCAGGCCTTCCCACGTTTAAAGTCTAAGAGCACGGGATGCCAAAGCATGTACGTGCTGGGCTCGCGACAGCGTCCGGCAAAAATCGGCGACAAGCTGTCCCACAGCATGATCTGCCGGTGCACTTTTTTCGCCCATCTTGCTCAGACTCGCTCGGTGCCCCTTGCCGAGAGCGATCGTCGTGGTCGGGAAGGCAATTCTGCGCCATACGGTTTGGATAGGAACGTTCAAGGACTCGTCGGCATTCCCGGTCGTTGTAACTGGCTGGACGACGCGGTCGAAAAATTTGGGAGTATGCCGATCGTGCCGCCTTCACGAGACGAGATCATCGCCATCATTTCCGAGGAAGCACGGATCGACGAGGCGAAGCTGACCTCTGATGTCACGCTTGCTTCGCTCGATATCGCCTCTCTCGACGTCGTGAGCGTGCTTTTCGCGATTGAGGACAAGAATGGGGTCGAAATCCCCGTTGAAGCCATAAATCCTGCTCAAACACTGGGGCAGTTCGTAGACGGGATCCTGGCCAAGGTCTCGGCCGTTTGACTATCCGTGTCGCCGTGACAGGCATGGGCTGCATCAGCGGGCTGGGCCAAGGAACGGCACAGACGTGGGCGCGAGCAGCAGCGGGACAGAGTGCGATTGCGCCCTTCGGTTTGCCGCGCAACGAGGATGAGCGGACGACCGGTCCAGCAGCACCGATTGGGGAGGTGAACGACAGCGGCGTGGCCGCCCACTTCGATCGCCGCGCCATAGGTCAGCTCGATCCGCTGTCTCGCTATGCCTTGATCGCGGCAACCGAGGCGATCGGGGAGGCTGGGCTGATCGGCGATCCGGTTTTGGACCGGCGCACGGCGATCAGTATCGGGTGCGGTAGCGGCGGCAACACCACCTTCGAGACGGCATACCGGCGTCTCTACGAGCGCGGCCAGAATAGGGTCCATCCGCAAACCATCCCGGCGGCCATGATCTCTGCGCCGGCGAGCCAGATCGCCATGCTGTTTGGCGTGCACGGGCCCGCCATGACGATCGCGAGCGCCTGCGCTTCTTCCGCCCATGCGATTGGCGAGGCGATGCACATGATTCGCGCGGGACGCGTGGAGGTGGCCATTGCCGGCGGAGCCGAAGCGTGCCTGACCCTTGGTTCGTGGGTCGCCTGGGCATCGCTGGGCGCAATGGCGAGCGATACTTGCCGACCCTTTTCGATCGATCGGCAGGGGCTGGTGCTCGGCGAAGGCGCCGCCATCCTTGTGCTTGAGGCCTGGGAGCACGCGATTGCGCGGAGAGCGACCATTCATGGCGAGCTGATCGGTTACGGCGCCAGCACCGATGCGGCCCATATTACCGCGCCCGATCAGGCGGGAATTGAGGCGGCGATCCGCGCCGCGCATGCCGACGCCACGCTGGCACTCGATGTGCCAGTGCTGATATCCAGTCACGGCACCGGAACCGGCCTCAACGATGCCACTGAAGCCCGCGCGTTGAAGGCAATCTACGGTGCCACCCTGGCGGAGAGTCTCGTTATCGCCACCAAGTCCGCTCATGGCCACCTTATCGGCGGATCGGGCGCTCTGGAGTTCCTGCTCGGTTTGAAGGCGCTGCAAGCCGGGCTGGCCCCCCCGTCTGCCATCATCTAGGCCGTGACCCGGAATGTGAGGTTCCGCTGGCGCTGGCCCCAACGCCGATCGGCTACGATCATCTTGTGTCGAACAGCTTCGCCTTTGGTGGGCTCAACGCCGTGCTGATCGGTCGCCGGGCTTGAGCAACATGATGCCCGTCCAACTGATCGGCATGGCTACTATTTTTATATAGATAGGTCGGAGAGAAGATTGGATCGACTTGCGCAAATATTCTTCGAAATGGTCTCTGACCATCCTATTGCACTTATGGTCGGGATATTCGTTCTCGCGCCGGTGCTTCCATACATAGCGCGAGCGTTAGGCCATTTAACGGCTCGTCTGTTGAATCGGAGTTGATCTTCAGGTTTTACCGTGATCCTCCTGTGGCTGTGCCGCGTCGAATGATGCGTTCCGATGCGCGACAATCACCGAACGCTGTCGATGAGACGTTTGTCGCCTTCAAGGGTTGATCACCCGATAGTCGATGCGTCGGACTTCCCGCCAGACATGCTTACGGGAGTTGGGACTCGCCTTGACGGATCTATTCGCCCCAGCGCAACGAGGCGGTACGTCGGTTTCGTTCCAATCTCGTCTTTCTATAGGATCTATTTCGACGACGGCAGCCCGCGGCGCCGGGCTTGGTCATAGGTTGATGAGGGGCTCAGCGTTTCGCCAGCTGAGGCTGTGCGGTCTGTTGCCAACCGCCGCCCAGCGCCTTGAACAGATCGATTTGAGCGAACGCGATGCGGGCATCCGAGGCGGCGAGATCGGCCTGTGTGTCGGCCAATGTCCGCTGGGCATCCAGCACCGTCAGGAAATCGATCGTGCCTTCCTTCTGGCGGGCGATCGTCACATTGGCGGCGCGCTGCGCTTCGTCGCGCGCCGCGACCAGCGCCTGGTGCTGGTCGATCTCGTGCGCATAAGCGGAGAGCGCGGTCTCCGTTTCCTGGAGCGCGGTCAGCACCGTTCCGTCGAAG